>ERZ761609.3474-NODE-3474-length-10324-cov-49.084721_pt1 | contig 10324 bp, 10 predicted proteins | sample MGYA00511163_ERZ761609 | MGnify/ENA primary metagenome ERZ761609 (study PRJEB28899, sample SAMN02445070) | bioreactor sludge metagenome | biome: EBPR sludge | place: Australia: Brisbane, Thorneside Wastewater Treatment Plant | collected 2011-12-16 ... | reverse complement strand
GCCCGATATTGGGTTAATTATTCAAAACGCCAATGGGGGTGCGGAAAGTGGGATTTAACCAAGCCGGGCATTTCGGCACTATCGGGCTAACTTTTTGCCCCGTTAGTTGTTGAACCCAAAAGAATCATTAAACCGCATCTTAAAGCGCCATAACAAACATTTTACCCTACTTTATTGCGCCAACAAAATCAGCCAAACAAATAATCTTTCTGTTAAGCAAACTTTTTACCCTTTTTTATTTAACTTTGCACCCACTTTTGAAAAAAAGCTCTATGACACCCAACTTTGCCACACCCATTACCGAATTTACTAAAGAAACCTACCTCTATTGGTACGAACTGATGCTGTTGCTGCGGCGTTTTGAAGAAAAAGCCGGTCAGTTGTACGGACAGCAAAAAATTCGGGGTTTCTGCCATTTATACATCGGGCAAGAAGCCGTAGCAGCCGGTATTGCTACTGCCACCCGAAAAACAGACCCCATCATTACCGCCTATCGCGATCACGGATTAGCAATGGCTAAGGGCATTTCGGCAAACGCCTGCATGGCAGAATTATATGCCAAAGAAACCGGCTGTGCAAAAGGTAAAGGCGGCTCAATGCACTTCTTTTCAAAAGAACATTACTTTTTTGGTGGACATGGAATTGTGGGCGCACAAATTCCGCTGGGTGCCGGCATAGCCTTTGCCGAAAAATACAGCAATAAAGACAATGTTTGTATTACCCTGTTTGGAGACGGCGCTGCCCGGCAAGGCGCATTGCACGAAACTTTTAATATGGCAATGCTTTGGAAACTGCCCGTAGTATTCATTTGCGAAAATAACTACTATGCAATGGGTACATCGGTTCAGCGCTCCAGCAACGTGGCAGATATTTACAAATTAGGATTGGCTTATGATATGCCTTCTTTTGTAGTAGATGGCATGAGCTGCGAAGCCGTACATGAAGCCATTTACAACGCTGCCCAACATGCCCGAAACGGAAATGGTCCTACTTTTCTGGAAATACGCACCTACCGCTACCGTGGGCACTCTATGAGCGACCCCGCAAAATATCGTACTAAGGAAGAAGTGGAGCAATACAAAGAAATTGACCCGCTGCGTGTAGTGTACAAACAACTCATAGACAAAGGTTATGCTACCGAAGAACAACTGGAAGCTATGGAAGAAAAAATAAAAGCCGAAGTAAACCAATCGGTTGCATTTGCCGAACAATCTCCTTATCCGGCAAATGAAGAGCTGTATAAAGATGTGTATATGCAGCCCGATTACCCCTACATTAAACATTAACCTGTTTACCTAACTAACTGTTTCTATCATAATCAAACCGAACCTCAAACTATGTCTAAGGCTAAGCAAGCAGAAACCAAGTCGTTTTTAGATGAGGAAATAGACCTCCGGGAGTCATACAGCAAAGTAGAACATTTTATTCACGATAACCGCAACACAGTGTTGGCTGTAGTAGGCGGTATAGCGCTTATACTGGCTATATTTTTTGGTTTCAGAAGTGTTTACCTGCCCTCACAGGAACGCGCCGCGCAAGCCGAAATGTTTGTAGCTCAGCAATACTTTAAGAATGACTCGCTAAACCTTGCCCTCAACGGCGATGGCAGCTACCCGGGTTTCTTGGGTATTATCAGCGATTACAGCGGATTTACCAAATCGGTTAAACTTGCCCACTATTATGCCGGTATCATTTACCTTAACCAAAGCAATTTTGAAGATGCCATTAAGCACCTTTCTAAATTTAGCGGTTCTGATCCGGTTATTAATGCTACTGCCTACGGCGCATTGGGCGATGCCTATTCAGAAACCGGTAAAATGGACAAAGCCATTTCTTATTACAAAAAAGCCGCTGCCGCCAGCAACAACGAGTTTACCGCACCCTTTAACCTGCTCAAAGCAGGTATGGCGCTGGAACAGCAAGGCGATTTTAGTGGCGCTAAATCGGTTTACGAACAAATCAAAAAAGACTATGCCGAAAGCCAGCAGGGCAGAGAGATAGACAAATACATTGCCCGCGCCGAAGCTAATTTGTAAATTATTGCTCCATACGCTTTAAACGCCAACAGAAAACATAAAACACTCTCTGTTGGCGTTTTTATTTGTCCTGCCACTAAACAACAGTCAGCACAACCATTTGGCGGGGTAAAACGTCTTTAAATAATTGGGGTAAATAACCCACATTGCTTATACCACACTCATTTAACTTTTACCATGTCTGCCATTTTACAAAACCTTTCTACCTACAACGCTGCCGATATTCCCGATGCCGCCGCCATGAGTTTTGGCATAGTAGTAGCCGATTACAACTCCGATATTACCTACCCCATGTTGCAGGGCTGTATAGAAACCCTATTGGCGCATGGCGCAAATGAAAATAATATTCACCTTTACCACGTACCCGGCAGTTTTGAACTGCCATTGGCAGCTCTTGCTTTGTATGAACGCAAAAAACCCGATGCAGTTATCTGTTTGGGCTGTGTTATTACCGGCGAAACCCGACACGATGAGTATATCAACAAAGCTGTATCTGATGCCATTATGAAGCTGGGGTTGGTGCATAAAACGCCCTTTATTTTTGGGGTGCTTACGCCACAAAACCACCGGCAAGCCCTTGACCGCGCCGGCGGAAAACATGGCAACAAAGGTATAGAAGCCGCCGTTACTGCCATTAAAATGGTGCAATTAGTAAAGGGCGACAAAAACAAAAATAGGGCTGGCTTTATAACGCCCTAAACTTTTTTGTGGCGGCGCAACTATTAACCCCCAATTGTTGAGCCTTTTTTTAAGGCATCTAAAATCCCAATGCGGTATCTTCGCCCCGCATATCTCCTGCGCCTTCAAGAGTACCATCGGGGCGCACTAAAATGGCATCTACTCTGCCTATGGGTTCGCGCTCCACTATGGTATGCCCCATTTTGGTAAGTTGCTGAATGCACATTTTGCTGAGGGCATTTTTTTCAATAAACAGCGTATCGGGTTTCCACTGGTGGTGAAACCTGCCGGCATTAACCGCCTCTTGCATTGACATTTGAAATTCTACTACATTCAAAAAAGTTTGGAAAACAGAGGTAATAATAGTAGAACCTCCCGGCGAGCCCAGAACCATAAACAAGTTGCCTTTTTTTTCTACTATGGTAGGAGTCATTGAGCTGAGCATTCGTTTAGCTGGAGCAATGGCATTTGCTTCGGCACCCACTAAACCGTACATATTAGGCACACCCGGTTTTACGCTAAAATCATCCATTTGGTTATTTAGTAAAAAACCGGCGCCACCCACACATACCTTTGAGCCAAAAGAGCCATTAAGTGTAGTAGTAACCGAAACGGCATTGCCATAAGCATCTACTATAGAGTAGTGGGTAGTTTCTTCTTTTTCGGGTTTTTTTTTGTTTTTAGGCGTTTCTTCCAGTTTCATACCCTCAATTTCGCCCGCCTTTACCATGGCTGATGGCGTAGCTTTTTCCATATTTAACGTTTCCATACGGGCATTGAGGTACTTTTTAGAAAGCAGCGCCGTAACCGGTACGTTGTAAAAATCGGGGTCGCCCAGGTGGGTGGCACGGTCGGCATAAACGCGGCGCTCAGTTTCTACCATTACATGCACCGTTTGGGGTGTATGAAAGCCCCACAGCGCTAAGGGTTTGTTTTCTACCATACGCAGCAGTTGGTTGAGCGCCACCCCGCCGCTGGAAGGCGGAGGCATAGAAATAATGCGGTATTCTTTATACTGGTTGATAATGGCTGTACGCCATACCGACTCGTAATTTTCAAGGTCTTCAAAACTTATAATGCCATTACCTCGGTTCATTTCGGCTATGATACTTTTAGCTACATCGCCGGTATAAAATCCGTTTCGTCCTTGGTCGCGTATTTTAACCAAGGTTTTAGCCAAATCGGGTTGTTTAAGCGTATCGCCGGCTTTCCAGCCTTGCGGGTTAATAAAAGCGCAGGGCATGGTATTGAGGCGTTTAAAATCCTCTTGTAAAGCGTTAAGTTTAGTTGGTTCCACATCAGAAAAAAAGTAAACGCCTTTTTCAGCCAAGTCTATAGCGGGCTGTATCAGTTCTTGCCAGGGTAGTTTACCATATTTTGCGTGTGCTTTTTTCATGCCGTCCACAGTGCCGGGTACGCCTACTGCAAGGTGTCCTTCTAAGCTTTGATTCGGAATAACATTGCCCGCACTGTCTAAATACATGTTTCTAACGGCTCTTAGCGGGGCTTTTTCGCGGTAGTCAAGGCATGCAATTTCACCATCTTTGGTGCGCAAAACCAAAAAACCGCCGCCGCCTATGTTTCCGGCGCTCGGATACACTACTGCCAGGGCAAACTGAACCGCTACTGCCGCGTCTATGGCGTTGCCGCCACGTTTGAGAACCTCCACCCCTATGCGAGTAGCTTCGGGGTGTGCGCTAACTACCATTGCCTTTTCAGCTATTGCTCCCGAAAATCGGGCATCGGTTCGGTAAAGCAGGTTGGGAAAAGGCGTTTCTTTACAGCCGATGGCGCAAAGAGTAAAGATAATTAACAGTAAACCTATTTTATGGCGCATAATAGCGTGGCTTAGAAGAGATGGCGAAATACAAATGCCGATAAATACATGTTTAAAGGCACAAAATTAACCCATCTGCTTAACTATTGGTAAAACTTTGTTGTTATTTACCCATAACAAGTATGTTTGCAGGTGGTTTACGGTAATACGCCATAAAGGTTGTTTGGGTTGTTTACACTTTCAGCGCTTGTGTACTATTATTTTAATGATTTTAAATCTATGTCGGATACCTCAAAATTGCGGATAGACAAATGGCTTTGGGCAGTTAGGGTGTTTAAGACCCGAAGTTTAGCTACCGATGCCTGCCACGCCGGACGTATAAAAATAGAAGGGAACTCGGTAAAAGCCTCCTATATGCTTAAAGTGGGCGAAACGGTAACTATAAACAAAGAGGGCGAAAAAAAAATACTGAAAGTAGTTACCCTTTTAGAAAAGCGGGTAGGAGCTCCCCTTGCCGCTGCTTGTTATGAAGACCTTACACCGCCTCCCGAACCTAAAGATGCCTACACAGAAGCCCTATTTTACTACCCTGCCGATGCCCGCCGTAAAAAAGGCGAAGGCAGACCTACCAAAAAAGAACGCCGCCGGCTTGATGAGTTTACCGAGTAAACAAAAAAAGTAAGCCCAAAGAAAACATACCTACCATGAACCCCACCTTAGTTACCACTGCCGATGGGTCGCACAGCCTTTATATAGCTGAACTGAGCGAACACTATCATTCTGTTCACGGAGCTATCCAAGAATCGGAACATGTATTTATTGGGGCAGGTTTGGAGGCTGTTAGCAGCCGGATACCGTATTTGCACCTATTGGAAATGGGGTTTGGCACGGGGTTAAATGCTTTTTTAACCTACCTTGCCTGCCTGAACAACCCTGCCCGGCATGTTTATTACACTGCTTTAGAGGCTTACCCCATAGATACCCAAACTGCTTTGCAGCTCAACTATACCAATAGGTTAAATGCCCATGCTCATGCGCCCGTTTTTGAGGCTATGCACCAATGCGCATGGAACAGTCCGGTGGCTGTAACACCAAATTTTACCCTTACCAAACTTTGTACTACCATACAAGAGGCAACGCTGCCCACAAATGCGTTTCACCTTATTTATTTTGATGCTTTTGCTCCCTCTGCCCAGCCCGAACTGTGGACAGCAACCGTTTTTGAAAAAATGTACCAAGCGCTTTTACCTGATGGGCTGCTTACTACCTATTGCGCAAAGGGAGAGGTAAAAAGAACCCTGCGCAATGTGGGTTTTACTGTGCAGAGTTTGCCTGGTCCGATAGGTAAACGCGAAATGACAAGGGCAATGAAACCGGCATAAACCCGATAAAGTAAAAAACAAAACCCCGATGAAACAAAGGTATCATCGGGGTAGGTAGCGGATTAGGGGGTGCCCAATGGGATTCGAACCCACGGCCCTCAGAACCACAATCTGATGCTCTAACCTACTGAGCTATGGGCACCGTATATTTAGGGTGCAAAGTTAGCAATTAAGAAACCAATTTTGCAAGTAAATAGTTTCTTTTTGCTAAAAAAATCTTGATGTTGGAATGAGTTGTGAGTTATGAGTTATGGATGAGTTTAGTACCCTCTACCCACTACTATCTACCAAAACTACTGCACAAGCATTTCTACACGGCGGTTAGCTTTTTTACCTTCGGGTGTATCATTGGTTTGAACCGGTTGGGTTTCACCTTTGGAGGCAGTGGTTATTTTATTTTTAGCAATTCCTATTCGGGCAAGCTGCAATTTAACCTCGTTAGCTCTTTTAAGCCCAAGGGTTTGGTTAGTTGCGGTATTGCCGGTGTTATCGGTATGTCCGGTAAGCAGTACTTTGCTTTGTGGGTTTTGGTCGAGGTAGGTTTTTACATCTCTGAAATACGTGCGCAAATCATCGTTTACTTCCAGCAGGGCTTTACCGGAGTCAAAATACAGGTTTCGGGCTTTTGCGGTAAGGTCTTGTTGTCGGGCTGCTGTTACCATAAACACCCAATCTAATCCGCCGGTAATGGTATTGTTGGTAAGGCTAAGATTAGGGGCAAGTTTACCGCCGGTTTCTATTTGGTTGGTGTTTGCGCCCAGCAGTTCTAATTGTTGTTTTAGCTCGTGCGCGCGCGCCAAGCCTAAGTTGGCAAAAGTAGTGTTATTTTTTTCGGTGTTAAGGTAGTTTCCGGATATACTAAGCCGGCGGTCGGGGTGGTTTTTCAGGTATTGGGCTAATTGTTTCAATCCGTTTTGCACATCGGGGCTAAGGGTAGGTTTAGCGGCAGATAAAGGAAATTGAACATTTTCGGCAATATCTATTACGGTTTCAGAACCGTCTTTAACTACTAACCGAGGCGCTTGCTGGGTTTGCGGCGTTTGTCGGTTTTGGAGGGTGGCAGTAAGGGCGTTGGTTAATAATCCGTTGGCTAATGTGGGCAGGTTATCGTTTTGCTGCGAGGCAGTTGTTATTTGCGCATCGGGAGTTCCCATTACTATGAGTTGTTGTTTGATTGCATCGGCACGTGCCAACCCCAAATTGTCAAACATGGTAGTGTTTGTTTCGGATTTGCCGTAGTAACCGGTTAGTTGGAGTGTTTTATTGGGGGCAGTTTTTAGTAGTCCGGCAGTTTTGCTTAGGGCTTGTTGCATGGCAGGGCTCAACTGAGGGGTGGCATCGGAAGGGGTAAAAGCAACATTGTCGGGAATATCTACTACGGTATTAGCGCCGTCTGTTAGGATAAACCGAGGGGTGGCAGTAGCGCTTGGGCTGGCAAGTGAGTCAGTTGTTTGTGTGGTGGTAAGTTGGTTAGTGATACGGCAGTTGCAATGGTGATTTTTGATTTGGCAAACATACCAATACACGGCAAACACGTACCAAACTATGAGGGCAATAAAAAGCAGCGGGCGAGTTATCATGGCGCTGTTAATGAATGGGTGGGGTGATGCTAACTAAAAGCGCTACAATGTATGCGTTTTTTTACATTGTCTGTTCCTTTTCGGACAATTTTTTTGACAAAAATTTTACATTTCGCATCAGCCCTTGGTATTTGGTGCGTTTTACCGCCGATTTTTTGAATAACTGCCCAAAAAGTTCTTCGGTGAGTTCGGTCCACTCTTGGTGGGTTATTTGAAGTAGTTGTGTGTGTGGATTAAATTGTGGTTCGTTATGAGGTTTGGCAAATCGGTTCCAGGGGCAAACCTCTTGGCATACATCGCAGCCAAACATCCAGTTATCCATTTTTCCCTGCATGTGTGAGGGGAGTTCTTCTTTAAGTTCTATGGTAAAATAAGCAATACACTTACTGCCATCTACTATTTTGTTTCCTACAATGGCTTGTGTGGGGCAGGCATCTATACATCGGGTACAAGTGCCGCAGTAGTCTTTAATGGGGCTGTCGTAGTCAAGTTCAAGGTCTAAGATAAGCTCTGCCAAAAAGAAATAAGAACCGGAGCGCGGTGTAATGAGCAGGGAGTTTTTACCCAACCACCCTGTACCGCTTTTAGCCGCCCATGCCCGCTCCATTACCGGCGCCGAGTCCACAAATGCCCTGCCCTCTACTTTGCCGGTTTGTTGGGTTATAAAGGCAAGCAGTTGTTTCAGTTTATCTTTTAATACATGGTGGTAATCGCTGCCATAAGCATATTGCGAAATTTTAGGCGCTTGTGGGTCGGTTTGTTTTTGGGGGTTATGGTAATTATAGAGCAGGGTAATAACCGATTTTGAGCCCGGCACAAGTTTAGTGGTATCCAATCTTTTGTCAAAATGGTTTTCCATGTAGGTCATTTTACCATGATACTCCCTGCGCAGCCATTCTTCTAAATTTGCTGCCTCCTCTGCTAAAAATCCCGATGCCGATATGCCTACATACTGAAACCCCAGCCGGTAGGCTTCTTGTTTTATGAGTTGTGTGTGGGTAGTAGGCATTGCGGCTTCGTTTTTGTTTGTTGGCGGTTTTTGAGGGTTAAAAATACAAGAACTTACCTAAAAAACAAAACCCCCAAAGTTTCAACAAACTTTGGGGGGTAAAAGGTGCTGTTTATCTTTCGCTTTGCGGGGTTGCAAGTTCAAAAAACTCGTCTAATTTAGGGGTAATGATAATTTCTGTGCGGCGGTTTAGTCTTTTACCCTCATTGGTATCATTGGTAGCTTTGGGTATGAACTCCGACCTGCCGCCGGCAGTGAGGCGGGTGGGCGAAACGCCAAACCTGTTTTGCAACATGCGCACTACTGCCACTGAGCGTTTTACGCTCAAATCCCAGTTATCCTGCATACAGCCGGTATTAATAGGTACGCTATCGGTATGCCCTTCTACCAATATGTCTAATTGGGTGTAGTCGTTCAGGATTTTGGCAATTTTTGACAATACCGATTCGGCGGCTACTGAAATTTCGGCGCTGCCCGATTTGAACAAGAGCTTATCTGAAAGCGATACATACACCACTCCTTTTTTTACCTCTATTTGCACATCTTCATCGCTGATATTGCCCAATGAGCGTTTTAAGTTGGTTACCAGTACTATATTGAGCGAGTCTTTTCGTTGTATATTGGTGTTGAGGTCTTTAATATAGCGGCTTTGCTCGTTAATGGCTTCAAGCGATTTTTTGATACTTTCAGCGCCTGCTTTACTTACTACCGATAGGTCAGAGAGCCTTTCGAGCAGGTTGGTATTGGTATTTTTGAGATAGTCAATATAGTCTTGCAGTTCATTGATACGGCGCAGCCTGCTTTGGATTTCTTCTTCCTTGGCTTGGAGTTGTGCGTCCTTTTCGTTTACTTGTTTAGATAAAGCAACATTTTCTTTGTTACAATTGTCTAATTCAGATTTTGCTTTGTCTAATTGACTGCGCACTTCAAGGGTGCGTTTTTCGGCTTGTTGCACCTTTTTTTTACCTGCGCAGGAGGAAACGGTCAGCAAAACTAAAACGGCTAACAAAACTTGTTTCATAAATGGTTGTTTATGTTTGAGTTATTAAAAAACGAACAGAGGGGACTTTTTGCCTAACGTACTATGGACAACAATGTTTTGCAAAGGACACACTAAAGGCAAAAATTTTGTTGTAATTTCGGGCGCATTTGTGTTTTGTTTCCTTTTTCATTTACCAACAATCATACCATGAAATTTGTGTACTTTTTAGTGTATAGCCTTTGTTTATTAGGTGTTCAAAATTTACCGGCCCAAACCAACGGCAGTTTTACCTTTGGAGGGCAAAACCGAACTTATATAGCCTATGTACCATCGGGATATGCGCCGGGCAGTAGTTTGCCTTTGGTATTTGTGCTGCATGGGTTCACCCAGTCGGCACAAGCCATCATGAACTACTCAGGTTTTAACACAGTGGCAGAGGCTAACAACTTTATAGCAGTGTATCCTAATGGCGTAGGCAATGCTTGGAATACCAACAGTGGTTTTCCGGGCGGCTCTACGGCAGATGACGTGGGTTTTATTAGCGCACTGATAGACACCATGCATGCCACCTATGGCATAGATACCGCCAGTGTATTTTCGTGCGGATTTTCGGCGGGTGGTTTTATGAGCCATTTACTTGCCTGCGAGTTGGGCAACCGCATAGCCGCTATAGCAGCCGTAGGCGGCACCATGTCTGATGCCGCCTTTAATGCGTGTGAGCCCAGCCGCCCTGTGCCTGTGCTGCAAATTCACGGCACTGCCGATGCGGTAGTAAGTTACAACGGCAGTTTTGCCAATGTGGCGGTAAACAATACCATTAACTTTTCAACATGAGTGCCACACATTAAAAAAGAAAAGGGAAGCGATATGTTTGTAATTT
>ERZ761609.3473-NODE-3473-length-10327-cov-12.476830_pt1 | contig 10327 bp, 9 predicted proteins | sample MGYA00511163_ERZ761609 | MGnify/ENA primary metagenome ERZ761609 (study PRJEB28899, sample SAMN02445070) | bioreactor sludge metagenome | biome: EBPR sludge | place: Australia: Brisbane, Thorneside Wastewater Treatment Plant | collected 2011-12-16 ... | reverse complement strand
CGGCGGCCCGGCCAGAATGAGGCATGGCGAGTAGGGAAGTCGAGATTGTCGCCGATGAGCGACGGACCGTCGGGGTGCTCGACACGCCGGACGGCTCTCCCCTTGCGTTGATCGTCCTCGGACACGGGGCGGGAGGCAACGCGCAGTCGCCGCGCTTGCGAGCTATCGCCGAGGCGCTGGTGGAGCGCGGAATGGCCGTCTTCCGCTTCGACTTCTTCTATCGCCGCGCCGGCAAGAGCATCCCAGACCGCATGCCGCTCCTGCTGGAGTGCTTTCGGGCCGCCACCGATGCCGCACGCTCCCAGGTCACGGAGCCTCCGCTCGTGCTCGGAGGGCATTCGATGGGCGGCCGGGTGGCGTCGATGCTGGTCGCAGAGGAACGCCTCTGCGACGGCCTGCTGCTGCTGTCCTATCCCCTCCATCCGCCCGGTAAGCCGGACCAATTGCGGGATGAGCACCTGCCGCGCATCGAGGTTCCGACTCTGCTCTTCAGCGGGACCAACGATCCGTTCTGCACGCCCGCTCTCATGGAAGGTGTGCTCGCCCGCGTCGGCGACAACTTCAGAATGAACTGGATCGAGCAGGCCGACCACAGCCTCCACGTCCCCCGCTCGGCCGGCACAGACGCCGAGGTTCGCGCGCAGCTGGCGGACCGGGTGGCGTCCTGGGTGAAGACGCTTGGCGTCGCCCGTTAGGCGCCCCTGTCATCACGTTCGAGCATATCGTCACGTCCGAGCATGTCATCTCGACCGAAGGGAGAAATCTCGAACCATCCATCACTCAGATCCTTCCAATCAGGATTTGCCGCGACTACCAGTTGGTTCTTCTTCTCGCGCCGCCATTTCCTGATTTCTTTTTCTCTTGCTATGGCGGCGCTGATGTCGTTCGTTTCCTCAAAGTACACCAGCTTGTTTACGTTGTACCTTTCTGTAAATCCCGGAACCAGCTTTGCCTTATGCTCATACACCCGCCGCTCAAGATTGTTGGTCACGCCGACGTACAGGACTTTGTCGTTCTTGTTTGTCAATAGATAGACGTAGTAGCGATGCTCTCTGGGCATGGATTTCTCCCTTCGGTCGAAATGACAGGGGGGTCGGAAAACAGACGACGAACGAGGTTGGAGAAAGCCGAACGACAGCGATGCCACCCCAGCCCGTGTCATCTCGACCAAAGGGAGAGATCTCAACGTGCCACCGCTAACCCGTTCAATGGGCGCGACTTCGAAACGGCAGGATACGCGAGGACCGTGGTTCGCTTCGCCGCTCGCCGGGCGGCCTCGACACCGAAGGGGACCTCCTTATAGTGCCCGCGCCCGAAGAGGGCCATCTGGTCGGCGTAATGCGGGCTCTTGGCATCGGAAGAGTTGCCGTAGGGAAGGGCACTCCAGCTGCGAACGCCGCTCGCCTCGAGCGATACCATCATTCGCCACGAGGAGCCGAAGTCACATTGAAAGGCCCCGTCCTTGAACGCGCCCGAGTTTGGGGCGACCGCAGCATCGCTTCCGACGACATAGCCCCAGCCCAGGACCGGCACCGACCAACCGCCCCGGCTCATCCGATGAACCTCGCCCCACTCGACCGAGAGCGCACCGTGATCTCTCTTGAGTCTTTCGGCTGCAGCGTCGAGGGCTCTCGTGGCGGTGGCGGCCTGCTCGGGGGTCCAGTCTTTCCCGGCGGCTGCCTGCCGGATGAGGGGCGCGGCGTCTTTCTCTCTTGCCCAATAGGCATAGAGCGCGCATCCCCTGGCGGAGATGTCGGCCCGCTTGTTCCATCGGCGAAGAACGTCCACCGCGGGTGAGGCATGGCGGGTGGCCTCGAGGGCGGCGATAGCCTCGCCGGCGAAGGGCACCTTGGTATCGACGGCGTAGGTCTTCGCCTCGTCGAGGGTGATCTTACGGTCGGCGGCAAGCAGAGCGGAAAGGATGTCGTAGCGAGTCGTGTGGCCGTAAGTGGTCACATAGGCGGGCCATTCGCGCGAGATTTCGTCCCCGAGGGTGGTCAGCCATGGGGCGGAGTTGCAGTTCACGAGGAGACCTGAGATCGGGTTCTTCGCATGAGGCAGCTGGTTGGCCGGGATGAGGTCGCCGAGTCGGGTACGCGGGTCGGCGCCGTCGATGGGCTTGCTCCAGTCGAACGAGGGGTCGCGGCGGTTGACACGGGCGTTGTATTGATAGAGGATGTCGCCGGCGGTATCGGCGGCGACGACGTTCCACATCGACAGGCCGAGGAGGGCAAGCGCTCGGCGGGCGTCCTCGACGCTGCCTGAGCGGACGAGACCGTCCGAAGTCGCGAGCAACTCCCATGAGCCGAGCATCGAGAGATACAGCGCCTGGGGACGCAGGGGCACCATGGGTCCCCAGGCCGTGCGCCTGACGCGCTGCTTCTGAGTCTTCATCTCGCCGTCCTCGAGATAACGAAGCTCGACCTCCGTGTCCTCGAAGTTGCGCCACTCGCCGTGGTAGGAATACTGCCTGGGGTTCTCGGGGTTGGGTTTGACGATGAAGAAGTCGTAGAGATCGGGGTCGTTGTTGGTCATGCACCACGCGACCTTGCGGTTGTGGCCCATGACCGGCGCGGGCAAGCCGGGGACGGTGATGCCGCGGAAGGTGACCTCGGGGGTGTAGATGGCGTATTCGTACCAGGTGACCGGCCCGTTCCAGGGCAAGTGAGGATCCATCGAGAGAATGGGCGCACCGGTGGCAGACCGGCTCGGCGCAACGGCGAACTGGTTCGATCCGCTGCCAGGCATCAGTTTGCCGGCGACTTCTTGGAGAGGAAACGCAGCGTTCACGAGTTGGGCTAGTGAGAAGACGTCGACGAGGTCGAAGGTCTCGATCCATGCCGGAAGGTTCGCCTTGCGATCCTGAAGAGCCCTGTTGGCCCCGGCGAGGAACGCCTCGAAGTGGGAGCGATAGGGTCCTCGGCTCCTTGCCTTAGCCCGGGCAAGGTCCTCGATGCCGAGGCTGCGGAGGAACCCGTCCGTCAGAAGTTGCCCTTTGCCCAAGACCTCACCCATCCTGCCGCGCGCCTGTTTGTAGTTGAGGGCCATGCGCTCGGCGTGGTCTTCGACAGACGCGTAGCCGAGGCCGTAGCAGGCGTCGACGTAGCTGGAGGCGACGATGGAAGGCACGCCGTAGAGATCGCGGTAGATCTTAATCTCGCCTTGGGTCGTGAGAAGCGCGAGAGCGAGGGTCGCGAGCATATATGCAGTCTAGCAAAACGAGGCCGGACAGGGTCCGGCCTCGCGATTGGAGGGATTCGAGGGTTGTCTAGTCGTCGCCGACCGAGCCGTACCGCCATGACATCAGAGAGTAGTCGCCGATATCGACGGTTCCGCTGCCATCGAGGTCGGCCCCTTCGATGAAGTTCGGGTCCGGTGTCTCGGCGAGGAAGGCCTGGCTGATTAGGGCATAGTCTCCGATGGCAACTTCGTTGTCCCCGTCGCAGTCACCCGTCCGGACGTGGAACTGAAGCCCGGTCGCTCCGATGTTCGAGAAGTTCACGAGGCGGGTCTCCCGCAGCCAGTTCGAACACTTGATGGAAACCTCGTACGCGCCAGGAGGAAGGTTGGTGGGGACGTAGAAGGCGCCGCTGTTCATGAGGTGGAGCGGCTCGATCTGGATCGGCACGTGGGTGACGGGGTCGCGAATCTCGAGCGTTCCCTGGACGGGTCGGAGCGAGGGTCCGAAGGCCTCGAGGTGAATGGCTCCTTCGACGATCCGCGGTCCCACTACGGGCAGCCGCAGGTACTCGTAGTCGATAGGCACGGGGAAGTTGTCGGCGGAGAAGAACTGGCCGTCGACAAAGGTGTTCGTGGAGCCTTGGAAGGCCAGCCGGACGCCGACGCTTTGGCCCATCGGGGCAAACGTGCGCAGGCCGAGTCCGCCGATGCGGATGCGATCACCGCTCATCGGCGTAGGATCGCCCATGATTTGCAGGCGAATGAAGTTCGGCGTGACGTTCGTGATGGCCACCTGCACGTCGCCTTGGATCTGCAGGTGGATTCCTTGGGGCAGCCATTGGGCCTCGGCGGGGTTCAGGGAGAGTTGAAGGACAGTGCCGGGGTTCCAAGTCTGAAGGAGTTCGCCGTCGGGTCCCACGACCTTCTGGTAGAGGCAAAGCCCGAGGTCGGGCGTGTCTCCCGGCGTGACCGCGGCGCTGCTGAGGTACCACGGGCGAAGCACGAGTTTAGGGGCTTGGTCGGCGTTGGATTGCGAGGAAGTGCCCGTCTTGACGGTGTAATCCGTATGCAAGGTGCCGGAGGCCGTGTTCGGAATCTCGACCGTTCCGTTTCCGTTCGCATCGGTCGAAACCGAGAAGGACGTGTTGACGAAGCCGTCGATTCCCATCTTCTCGGAACTCTGCCAGATCCACACCGTGGTATTGGGTGCCTTGTCGCGGATGGTGACGGTACTGGAAAAGACTCCTTTGCAGGCCGTAACGACTTCGGCTGAAGCCGGACTCGCCGCCAGGGAGAGCGCGGCGAGGAGGGGAAGGGTGAGGGCTAAGTTGTTCTGTAGACGCATGCCCCTAAGGGTGCTCCTCGCGGCGGCAAGCGTTGCAGGTCCGGGACCATTTTTCGGCGGCAGAGCTTCTTTTGTCGCCTATGTCGCCCTTTCGCGGCTCATCCGGCGCGCGATGCGATTGACGAGCGGAGAGCCGAAACCATAGCGGCGCTCTTGGGCTCGGCAACGCTCGATGGCGCTCGCCTGTTCAGCACGATCGCCCAGCCGATCGAGCACTCCGACCGTCGCCACGTCCACGTTGTAGCTCCAAAGTGGTCCGAACCCCAGTGCCCCGAGTTGCGTGAGCATGAGGCTGTCTCGGCTTCCCGTCAGATCGCACTCGACGGCGCGGCGGTAGAGCTCGCAAACCATGTCGGAGTGGGGCACCTTCCGAGGCGCGATCTCGCGTTCGAGATCGGTGAGCATGTTGGCGGCCTCTTCTGGAGCCCCGGCCGTGATGGTGACCCGGGTGAAAAGGAGGGTCGCGTGAACCCGCGCGCTGCACCAATCTCCGTCGAAGAGGGACCTTCGGTACCGGGCGAACTCGCTGGCGGGGAGATCACTCGAGTCGACGTTGACGCGCGCCAAAAGCAGGTTCGTCCCCAGACGAAGCTTGCCGATCGAGGACCAGTTCTCGAGTCGAACGAGCGGTTTGACGAGCGGCCAAGCCTCAAGGAGGCCGTGAGGATCGCCGAGGATCGTGAAGCCGTCCACGAGATCGAGAACCGAATCCATGGAAGCCTCGGCAGTCCGGAAGGACGTCATCCGATCGAGCCGCGCAAACACTTCGAGCCTCGAATCCTGGTCCGGCCGCGAGAAGAGGTCGTTCACGGGCAGGTCGCACCCGCTGGGAGCCGACTCGTGGCGCATGGCTTCCAGCAGCCGATCCGTCGCCTTCTCGCCGCAGCCGCAGGCGAGCGAAATCGAGCGGAGAGTCGCCGAGTCCGGCGCCCGCAATCCGCTCTCGTAGCGGTGAAGCGAGGGCACGCTCACCCCCGTCGCCTCCGAGATCGATTCGAGCGTCAGGCCGTGCCTGCGCCGCTCGGACCGCAAGTAGCGCAGCAGGGGCCGGCCCGCTCCTTCACGCACCTCGGGCCGCCGCACCGAGGCTTCGAGCACCTGCCGGTACGGTGAATCGGACGGCACCCCGAGCCGGTCGAGGAACACGAGCAGGTCAGCGCGCGGGGGGAGCCCCTGACCGTTTTCCCAGCGTTTCACGGTTGCCGTGGAGACGCCGCCCAGCATACTGGTGCGGGCGATCGAATGCCCCCGAGACTTCCGTGCGCTCTTGAGGGCGGTTCCGAGCGATGCGTCGGCGGTCACTGTCATCTATTATAAAGGTGCTTTTCCCCGCGATCGTGTTGCGCGAAGACAAAAAAAGACTAAACCGTCCCCAGCGCATGCTCCAGATCGGCCTCGATGTCCTCGGGCGCCTCGATGCCGACGCTGAGGCGGACGAGGTTGTCGTGGATGCCGATTTCGCGCCGCACTTCCGGCGGCACGCTGGCGTGGGTCATGATCGCAGGGTGCTCGATCAGCGTCTCCACACCGCCGAGCGATTCCGCAAGGGCGCAGAGCCGGACCGAAGAAAGGAAGCGCAGCGTCCCCGCAAGGTCGGATCGGACGAGAAACGACATCATGCCGCCGAAACCGCTCATCTGCCGGGCCGCCAGGTCGTGCTGCGGGTGCGAGGCGAGCCCGGGAAAGAACACTTTCACGATCTTCGGGTGCGCTTCGAGCCAGGAAGCGATCCGCAGCCCGTTCTCTCCGTGCCGCTGCATCCGGAGCGCGAACGTCTTGATCCCGCGAAGGGCCAAAAAGCAGTCCATCGGGGCCGGCACCGCCCCGATCGAGTTCTGAAGGAACTTCAGCCGCCTCATAAGGTCGTCATCCCGCAGCGCAAGGCACCCCATCACCACGTCCGAGTGCCCGTTGAGGAACTTCGTCATCGAGTGCATCACGATATCGGCCCCGAGCGCCAGCGGACGTTGGAAGTACGGGGTCGCAAACGTGTTGTCTACCGCCATCAGGGCCCCCGACGCCTTCGCAAGGCGCCCGATCGCGCCTATATCGCAAAGGCGCATCATCGGATTGGTCGGCGACTCCGTCCACACCAGCTTCGTCGAGGGCCGCATGGCCTCTTCGACCTTCGTCAGGTCGCCCGTGTCCACGAACGTAAACTCGAGCCCCCTCCGCGCGGCGACTTGCGTAAACAGCCGGTACGTCCCTCCGTACAAATCATCCCCGGCCACCACGTGATCGCCCGCGGAAAGGAGGTTCAGCACCGCGTCGGTGGCCGACATGCCGCTGGCGAAGACCAGAGCGTGCTGGCCGCCCTCCAGTTCGGCCAGGCTTCGCTGCAGAGGTGTCCGCGTCGGGTTGTCCGTGCGCGAGTACTCGTACCCCTTATGCTCCCCCGGGCCCGTCTGGGCGTAGGTGCTCGTCTGATAGATCGGCGTCATGACCGCACCGGTCAGCGGGTCGGGCTCCACTCCGGCGTGGACGGCGAGAGTATCGATCGAAGGCATCCCATGAGTCTATCGGAAAGGCCTCGGGTTATGCTACACCGGGAACGCAGTGACCGGACGGCGCTTCGAATGCAGTGCGGGCGGCAAGGGACGCTGGTTCGGCAAGACGGAAGGCCGGCAAGCCAGCCGAGGCGACGGAGAAACCGGCAGGCTACTGTCCAAAGCCGTCTGCACTCCGCCCCAGGGTCTCCTCGGCTAAAGCGAACACTCCCGCGATCCAAGACCCACCTCCAACCAGCGCCCCGCCACCTCCACGGATCACTCAGACTCCCGCAACCGACTCAGAGTCGGCCCCATCGGCCGCCCTGCATGCTCCATAGACCACTCAGGCCGGTACCTAGCACGCCAGGAGAGGGGCATAGAACACCCAGAGAGCGTCGTACCACGCCCAGAGTGCTTCATCGCAAACCAGGCAAGCGACATGGCACACTCGGAGCGTGCCATCGTTCGCTCGGAGAGCGTCCTTGCATGCTCAGCCTTCGGCGCTGCACGCTGTGATCGGTCCAACGCGCACCGACAAGGCGACAACGCAGGCAGTGACTGCTCCATCGAGCGCTCCGGAAGCGCCATCGCATGCCAAGAGCGTTACATCGCGCACCAAGAGTGCGACATCGCAAGCCGTCTCTTCGAACGCGGCTCCAAAACTCACCACATGGCATGGCGCGAGGACGACAAAGTAAAGCCTGTCTTGATCACTGCAGCCGAGAATTACGGCAATCCTTCCACTTGTCGAGCCATAGACCGCCGCGATGGCGTCCACAGAGCGGTGCAGGAAGACAAAGCCATGCACAGACGCAAGGACGCCGGAGACAGAGACGCGGCGGCAATGCGCGGCAGCTTTGTCTGGCAGCGATGATGGCCCCGGGGCGCCCATGGTCATCGCGCCAGTGGCATTGGGGCCGTTAGCAGCGCGTTAGGTGACGACGCCCGTATCCCAGGTCGCCGCCGTGGGCCAGTTGGAAGGAATCGGTCTATGGATTGGCGACGTACGGGCCGCCGCGGCAGGCCTTCAGGTATTCGAGGGCCCGCACTTGGCCAGTCATCTCCAGATCATCGCGGTAGACGGGGTCGTGCCAGCCTTCGATGTCGATCGAACCGCGGTAGCCGCCCTGTCGCAGGATGGTGATAATGTCGCACCAGTTGCTGTCGCCGAATCCCGGGGTTCGGTGGTACACGTAAGTCAGGCCGGAGCGGGTGCCGTGGTCCCTGAGGATGTCGTGGCAGACCGTTGCGTCCTTTCCGTGGATGTGATAGACCCTCCCGACGTACTTGCGGAGCTGGGGGATGGGGTCGATGAGGCTGTACATCTGGTGGCAGGGCTCCCACTCGAGCCCGATGGTGGCGCCGGGGACCGCGTCGAACATCAGGTCCCATGCGCGGGGGCAGTGGGCGATGTTCCAGCGGGGCCGCTCCCACGTGCCGCCCATGTCGCAGTTCTCGAAGGCGATCTTCACGCCTTCGTCGGAGGCGAGCTTGGCCAGTGGGCCGAACACCTCGGCAAAGCGAGGGATGTTCTCGTCGACGGGGCTGTCTTCAATGGCTCCTGCGAACCCGCAGACGACCTTTGCGCCGAACAACTTGCACGCGCGGATGACGACGGCCCAGTCCGCGGCGGTCTTCTCGTCTTGGAGGGGGTTGCCGTAGATGCCGAGGCTGCTGACGATGGCCGCGTCGCCCAGAACATCGAGCACTTGGCTGGCGTACTCGGCCAAGTCGACGTCGCCGACCTGCGCCCAGCAGGTGAGCTCGAATGATTCGAAGCCGTGGGGGAGAACTTTGCGGAGGTAGTCGGGGCCGTTGGAGATGCCGGCCATGGTTCCGATCCTGATATCTTGATGTTGGTCTCTTGACATGTGTTCGAGAGGTTACCCAAGGCGCGCGCGCCACCCGTCGAAGGCTTTTCTGGCGGCTTCGAGTTGTGCTGCGCGCCGCACGCCCTTGTCTCGGGTGGTCTCGGAGGGCTCGGGGAAGAGGCCCCAGTTGATGTTCATGGGCGCAAAGTCCCGTGGGGTGGCGTCCTGGAGGTGCGCGAGGAGGGACCCGAAGGCGCTGGCCCTCGGCGGGGGCTCGGGGGGGAGGCCCCGGTCCGCTCGGTGGGCCATGATGCCCGCGTAGATGCCCATCGCGGCACTTTCGACGTAGCCCTCGACCCCGGTGAGCTGTCCCGCGACGTAGATGCCCGGATGCTGGCGCAGTTCGAGGTTCTGCCCGAGCACGCGGGGCGCTTCGATGTACGTGTTGCGGTGGATGACGCCCAATCGGACGAACTCGGCCTGTGCGAGGCCGGGCACCATGCGGAAGACGCGCTTTTGCTCGCCCCACTTGAGGCGGGTCTGGCATGCGACGAGGGAATAGAGGCTCTTTTCGCGGTTCTCGGGGCGGAGCTGGAGGGCGGCGTAGGGTCGGCGGCCGGTTCGGGGGTCGGTGAGGCCCACCGGCTTGAAGTTGCCGAAGGCGAGGGAGCGCGCTCCCTTGTCGGCGATGGCCTCGATGGGGGTGCATCCGGCAAAATAGTTGATCTTCGCGAGGAGTCGGTCCTCGAGCGGGACCGATTGGTCGCCTTCGGCCTCGAAGTCGTGGATGGGAGCGCGCTCGGCGGTGACGAGAGCGTGAACGAAGGCCTCGTACTTGTCCTTGTCGAAGGGGCAGTTGAGATAGTCGTCCCCTCCTTTGTCGTATCGGCTCTGGGCGAAGACGATGCTGGGGTCGAGGGTCGATGCGTCGACCACCGGGCTGACGGCATCGTAGAAGTAGAGGTGCTCGCGGCCGGTGAGCGAGGCCAGCCAAGCGGAGAGATCGGGGCTGGTGAGGGGGCCGGTGGCTACGACGAGGGGGCCGTCGTGATCTCCGGGGCGAAACTCCTCTCGGACGAGGTCGATGTTGGGGTGTTGGTCGATTCGCTCGGTCACTGCGCTGGCAAAACGGTCTCGATCGACGCAGAGGGCCTCTCCTCCGGGCACGGAATGCTCCTCTCCGAGGGGGATGACGAGCGAGCCGAGCCCGACCATCTCCGCTTTGAGCTGCCCCGCGGGGCTTGTGGGGGCTTTGGACTTGAAGCTGTTGGAGCAGACGAGCTCGGCGAGGAGGCCTGTCTTGTGGGCAGGCGTCATCCGCTGAGGCCGCATCTCGTAGAGCCGCACTTTCGACCCGCGCTCCGCCGCTCCCCACGCCGCCTCGACCCCGGCGAACCCACCTCCGACTACGGTGATCACGAGTGGATTGTAGTCCGAACGACGACTTCCCCCTCACGCCGTGAGGGGGACCTGGCCGGGCGAAGCCCGTGCCTGAGGGGGAG
>ERZ761609.3472-NODE-3472-length-10328-cov-45.025212_pt1 | contig 10328 bp, 8 predicted proteins | sample MGYA00511163_ERZ761609 | MGnify/ENA primary metagenome ERZ761609 (study PRJEB28899, sample SAMN02445070) | bioreactor sludge metagenome | biome: EBPR sludge | place: Australia: Brisbane, Thorneside Wastewater Treatment Plant | collected 2011-12-16 ... | reverse complement strand
CAGTGACTGGAGTTCAGACGTGTGCTCTTCCGATCTCAGGCCGCTGGCATCGACCGCGGCGCGCTGAGCGTCGGTGCGCGCAGTGGTTCCTGATCGGCTGCAAGGCCTGCACGGGTACAATAGCGAGGATGACGCGATGCTCACGGCCAATGTCGCCGTCGGCATCATTCTCGGCGAGCGAAAGGACCAGGCGGACATTCCGGCCATCCCGGCCATCCATGTCGATGACGATGATCACGAACGAAAACGGAAGCAGGGGTCGCACGTGAAGGCGGTCATCCTCGCCGGTGGTTTTGGCACGCGGTTGTCCGAGGAAACCGTAGCACGTCCCAAGCCGATGGTGGAGATCGGTGGCAAGCCGATTCTTTGGCACATCATGAAGGTCTATGCGCACTTCGGTATCGTGGAGTTTGTGATTTGCCTCGGCTACAAGGGCTACATGATCAAGGAGTACTTCGCCAACTACCTCCTCCATATGTCCGACGTGACCATCGATATCGCCGGCAATCGCCTGCAGATTCACCAGAACCACGCGGATCCGTGGAAGGTGACGCTCGTCGATACCGGGGCGGCAACGCAAACGGGCGGCCGCCTGAAGCGTGTCGCTCGGTATCTGGAAGATGACGTCTTCTGCATGACCTACGGCGATGGCCTGAGCGACCTCGATATTGGCGAGGAAATCGCTTTCCACCGGCAACACGGCGGATTGGCCACGATCTGTGCCGTGCAGCCACCGGGACGCTTCGGCGCCTTGGAACTGGCGGCCGAAAGAGTGGCGGGCTTCAGGGAAAAGCCACTTGGCGACAGCGCCTGGATCAATGGTGGTTTCTTCGTGCTTTCCCCGCGCGTGCTGGATTTCGTGTCCGGTGACCAGATTCTCTGGGAACGCGAGCCGCTCGAAGGCCTTGCCAGCGCCGGGGAGCTATTCGTCTTTCGACACGCGGGATTCTGGCAGCCGATGGATACGCTGCGCGACAGGAACCACCTGGAAGACCTGTGGAACTCCGGCAAGGCCCCATGGAAAGTCTGGAAGAATGAACATCCTGATCACCGGTAATGCCGGCTATATTGGTCCGGTGCTGATCCGGCACTTGCGCCGATCCCTGCCGCAGCACCGTTACGTCGGTTTCGACAGCGGCTATTTCGCCCACGTTCTGACGGGTGCTTCGCGACTTCCGGAAACACGGTGCGATGTGCAGCATTGGGGCGACCTGCGTGATTTTCCCTACGACCTTCTGAACGGCATCGACGTCGTCGTCCATCTCGCGGCGATTTCCAACGACCCGATGGGCCAGCGCTTCGCGGCAGTCACTGAAACCATCAACGACACGGCCAGCCGCGCGCTGGCCATTGAAGCCAGGCGCCGCGGGGTGCGGGCATTCATTCTCGCATCGAGTTGCAGCATCTACGGTCAGGCAGCCGGGGCACCCCGCAGCGAGTCGAGTCCCCTCAATCCGCTGACCGCCTATGCGTGCTCCAAGGTCCGGATGGAAGAAGCCTTGCAGTGTCTGGCCGACGACCAGTTCGTCGTCACCTCACTGCGCTTTGCCACCGCCTGCGGCATGTCGGACCGTCTGCGGCTCGACCTCGTACTGAACGACTTCGTTGCTTGCGCCATGAGCAGCGGGGAAATCACGATTCTCAGCGACGGGACACCGTGGCGGCCGCTGATCGATGTCAACGACATGTCACTGGCGATAGAGTGGGCGATCCGACGGCAGCCAGGCGTCGCCGGCACCTTCCTGGCCGTCAACGTCGGCAAGACCAACCACCAGGTCATCGATCTGGCCCAAGCCGTGGCCGCAGCGATTCCTGCTACCCGTATCAGCGTAAACCCTGCTGCCGCACCGGACAAACGTTCCTACCAGGTCGATTTCTCCCTGTTCCAATCGATGGCGCCGGACCACCAGCCGCAGGTATCGCTGCGCCAAAGCATCGAGCAACTCAGGAGCGGCATGCAACGGATGCGGTTTGCCGACAGCGAGTTCCGAAGTTCCGACTACATGCGTCTAAAGGTGCTCGAACGACACGTACAGACCCACCACCTCACGGAAGACCTGCGCTGGGCCGGCGCGCAGTAAGGCCGGCGCCTGACTGTAGTCACCACTGCCACGGACACGCCCATGACCCCTGATGAAATGCGCCTCGCCATTCTCCAGCAAGTCCGCCAATACGCTGACTCGGTACTCATCCCGCAACCCTTCGTTCCCGGCCAGACGCCCTTGCCCCCCTCCGGCAAGACGCTGCATGCCGAGGACTTCGTCTCGTTGGTGGACTCTGCACTCGATGGCTGGCTGACGACCGGCCGCTTCAACGACGTGTTCGAGAGCGAGCTGGCGGCCATGATCGGTGTCCGGTTCTGCCGCACCGCCAATTCCGGATCGTCAGCCAACCTGCTGGCGTTGTCTGCGCTCACCTCACCCCAACTTGGCGCACGTGCCCTGAAGCCAGGCGACGAGGTCATCACCGCTGCGGCGGGTTTCCCGACAACGGTCAACCCGATCCTGCAGAATGGCCTGATCCCGGTCTTCGTCGATTCCGCAGCGCCCTGCTACAACCCGACGCTTGACTCGATCGCTGCCGCCATTGGCCCGCAGACGCGCGCCATCATGCTCGCCCACACGCTGGGAATCCCCTTCGCGGTCGAAGAAGTACGAGAGCTTGCCGATCATCACGGACTCTGGCTGGTGGAAGACTGCTGCGATGCCCTCGGCAGCACCTATCGCGACCGCAAGGTCGGTACCTTCGGCCATATCGGCACCCTGAGCTTCTACCCGGCGCATCACATCACCATGGGCGAAGGCGGCGCCGTTTTCACGGACGACCCGCAGTTGGCGAAGCTGGTCGAGTCGTTCCGTGACTGGGGCCGTGACTGCTACTGCCCGCCTGGTCGCGAGAACACCTGTGGCAAGCGCTATGAGTGGCAACTCGGAAAACTGCCGCGCGGCTACGACCACAAGTACATTTACGCGCACGCCGGCTACAACCTGAAGATCACCGATATGCAAGCCGCGGTCGCGCTTTCCCAGTTGCGTCGCGTCGGCGATCTGATCGCGGCAAGAAAAGGCAACTTCGCGCATCTCCGGCAGCGACTGTCGCACCTGCAGGAGTTTCTCATCTTGCCGGCAGCGACACCCGGCAGCGACCCTTCGTGGTTCGGCTTCCCGATCACCCTGACGGAAGCCGCCGGCGTCGAACGGGTCGACCTGCTGCGCTACCTCGATGAGCGACGGATCGGCACGCGGCTGCTGATGGCAGGCAATCTCGTCAGGCAGCCGTACTTCGCGGGTCGGCACTACCGCGTTTCCGGAACGCTGGAGGGCGCCGACAAGATCATGGCGGACTGTTTCTGGGTCGGCATCTATCCCGGACTCGATCCAGAAAAGCTGGATTACGTCGCCGATCAGTTGGGTCAGTTCTTCGGCTACGGATTCTAGCCGCGCAATGTCCGCAGTTTCTGCACTTGCGCCCCTGCCGCGGGCCGACCTCGAGCACGTTCTGGCCCATACCGAAGCGGTCTGGCGCGAAATGGCCGGAGCGTCGATCTTCATTACCGGAGGAACCGGTTTCTTCGGGCGCTGGCTGTTGGAGACGCTTGCCTGGGCCAATGCGCGGCTTGATGTCGGCATCTGCGCGACGCTGCTTTCCCGGGATCCGGCGACACATGCCCGCCGCGATCCCCGCCTCGCTGCCAATTGCTGGATGGCAGTTGTCGGCGGCGATGTCCGCAGCTTCGATTTTCCCACCGGCCGTTTCACGCACGTGGTGCATGCTGCCTTCGATTCCTCCCGGCCGATCGGCGATCCGCTGGCGGCGCTCGACACGCTTGTCGCCGGCACGCGCAGGGTCCTTGAGTTTGCCGCGACACAACCGCTTCAGAACATGCTCTTCGTCAGTTCCGGTGCGGTCTACGGCCCGCAGCCGCCCGGCATGGCATGCATGGCGGAAGATTACCGCGGCGGGCCCGACCCGACCTCGCCGCGGTCCGTTTACGGCGAGGGCAAGCGCACTGCCGAACTCCTTTGCGCCCTGGCTGCGGCGGATGGCCTGCCGGTCACAATCGCGCGCTGCTTCGCCTTCATCGGCCCCGGCCTGCCGCTCGACGCCCATTTCGCCGCCGGAAATTTTCTGCGCGACGCTGCCGCGGGCAGGGAGATCGTCATCAGGGGCAACGGGCGCCCGTTGCGCGCATACCTCTACGCCGCCGATCTCGCCATCTGGTTGTGGACCGTGCTGCTGCGGGGACAGGCGGGGCGCGCGTACAACATCGGCAGCGAGGACGCCATCAGTATCGGCGAACTGGCGCGGCAGATTGCTGCGCACGCCGCCGCGCCGGGCGTCGCCGTCCTCGGCAAGCCCGGCCGAGGTGGGGCCGAACGTTATGTGCCCGACACCACCCGAGCCCGCTCCGAGCTTGGGCTGGCGCAACACATCGACCTGCCGGAGGCGATCCGGCGCACCGTGGCCTGGATGGGGCTCGCGGCGGCATGAGCAGGATCGCGTTGCGCGCCTGCCCGATGTGCTGTGGTCGCGAAATCGACGTCCTTCACCGGCAGGCGTTGCAGCAACCGTCGGGAAGCTCGCTGCCCGACGCCTACGATGTCGCGGCCTGCTTGGCCTGTGGTTTCGTTTATGCCGACACGCCGGCAAGCCAGCAGGCCTACGACCGATACTATGCGGCGTTCTCCAAGTACGAAGATCTGGCCGTGGCCAGCGGCGGCGGGGTCGATGTGCTAGAGGCGAGCCGTTTCGAGGAGACCGCAGTCGCCATCGCCAGCCGACTCGGCGCCGCGGCACGCATCCTCGACATCGGCTGCGCCGGCGGCGGCCTGCTGACGGCGCTGCGTCGACGCGGTTTCACTTCGCTTTGTGGCGTCGACGGCGCACCGGGTTGTGTGGCCGGGGTGCGCGAACTCGGTTTCGAGGCCCATTGCCTGCCGCTCTCGCGGCTGCAGGAATTGAAGGACAGTGGGCCGTTCGACGGCATCATCCTGTCGCATGTGCTCGAGCACGTTGCCGATGTGCGCCCGCTCATGGCCGCGGTGACAGCCCTGGCGGCAGCCGGCGGCAGGATCTATCTCGAGACGCCGGACGCCGCACGCTATGCCGACTACCCCTATGTGCCGTTCTATTTCTTCGACAGCGAGCACATCAATCATTTCGATTCCCGGCAGCTCGTCGCACTGGGCGCGCGGTTCGGCCTGTCGGATGAAGCGGTCGGCGAGCGGACCATCGAGGTTGCCCCGGGCAAGCACTATCCGGCGGCATGGGTGTGGCTGCGCAAGGACGGCGCAGCTGGTGACACTCGCGCCAAAGCGGATGCGGGGCTCGTCGAGGCCGTCCGCCGTTACGTTGCGCGATGCAAGGCGATACCCGTTTCGTCGGTGTTGCAACACCTTGCGTTGGCAGGCACACCGGTCGTCGTCTGGGGCGCGGGTTCCTTCGCCCAGCGCGTGTTCGGACTGGGCGCGCTCGATTCCTGCCGCGTCGTTGCCATCGTCGACCGCGACCGCAACAAGCAGGGGTTGCAGTTCGCCGGACGCACCATCGAGGTACCCGAGGCCGCGCTGGCCCGTCATCCCGAGGCCGTCATACTGGTCTTGGCGGCAGTTCATGGCGCGGCGATCGCGCAGGAAGTACGAACATTGTCCCCGTGCGCCTGCGTCGAGATACTCGACCATTCGCGGGCAGATTCGGCAGAAGGCCAGGGCACATCATGACGTCGCCCCGCCTCACCATCGTCATCCCCACGGTCAATCGTGCCCACTGCGTCGGCCGTGCCATCGAATCGGCGCTGGCGCAGGACCTTGCCGACATCGAAATCATCGTCTCGGACAACGGATCGTCCGACGACACCGCCGAGGTGATCGCATGCTATGACGACCCGCGGTTGCGGAAGTATCGGCACGTAACGACCATGCCACCACAGGAGCACGGCAACTTCCTGCTCGACGTTGCCAGCGGCGAGTTCTTCCTCGGACTTTCCGACGACGACTACATCGAACCCGATTTCGCCCGGTGCGCGATCAATCTCTATGCAAGGCACCCCGATCTTTCCTTCATCTATGCCGCCTGCACGCTGCACATCGGCGACGTCGAATTGCCCGCGCTGCACGGCCCCGAGGTCGAGGACGCACTCGATTTCATCGCCGCCTTCTTTGGCAACCTGCGCAACGTCTGCTGGTGCGCCTGCGTGACGCGGGTCGCCGACCTGCGCGCAATCGGGCCGATTCCGTCCGATCGCTTCCTCGGTGACATGTTCTACTGGACCAAAATCGCCTTTCGTGGTCCGGTCGGTTGTATCCAGCAGCCCGTGGCCCACTACACCTTCATGACTGCCGACAACATGTCCAGCGGCATTCGGGTGATCGACTGGGCGCAGGAAGTGCAGGCGCTCGCCGGCGAGTCAGCGGACAGGTTTCATGAGCACTGCCGCGACGAGGCACGACGCGGACACTTCGACCGGAGCGCCCGTCGTTTCGTCGCCATTTCCGTGGCGGACCAGTTTGTGTGGACTGCAATCCGCGGTGCCGCAAAGGGCAGCTTGGCGACGGCCGCCTGGGCTGCATTGCCCTACTACTGGCGCCATCCGATCATCTGGAAGCGCGTCTGCGCCGCGCTGGCGCTACCCAGGGCCACGTTGCGTCGCCTCGTGCTCTGGCAAGCTGCAAGGGCCGCAGCAGCGCATCAGCGCATCATCCGCAATTGGCGCAAACACCTCTTGTGAATCCATGCTGCGCCCGATCGCTCCCATGATTCCGCCACATCTGCCTGCGCGCTTGGGCAGCTGGCCATCAGCCGCCCTGGAGACCTCGCCAGCGCAGGAATGCAACAGGGGGCGCCGTACCGCACAGCCTGCAGCCATGCGGAGCAGGACGGCACGAGCATGAGGATCGTACCGATCCTGTTCCCCCACCCGTGCCGTGGCGAGACGGCTCCCTATCTGTGCGCCTTCCTGCGCAGCATCAATACCGCGTTGCCGCGCAGCGCCTACTACGTTGTCGACCCAGCCTGCCTCGACTGGAATCGCTTCCGCCAACGCTGGGAATTCGAACCATGGAACCAGTGGTTTCACGAGTACCGCATCGATGAAAGCCTCAAGCCGGAACGGATCGAGTTCTTCGACGAAGACCTTTTCGAGCCGCTCGTGCGCCAACACGTCACGCCAATCCGCGCCTGGCGCTCCCTGATCCTGAACAGATACCGGCCGCTCGAGGATTTTCTCGAGGCAGCACTGGACCGCGCCGCAGCCGAGCTGGATGGCATCGACTGCGTCCTTACCTGGCTCAATGTCGCGAGCCTGCAGCACGTCTGCGCCAGACGCGGCATCGTCCTCGTGCATAACGAACACGGCCCCTTGCGCAAGCCGATCTGGCGCCACACGGCCTATTTCGATTTCTGCGGCGTCAATGGACAAACCGCTGCTGCGACTGAATTTGCCGCCTTTTGCGAACAGCTTGCGAAGCGAGACCAGTGGCCGTCGCTCGAGGACCTTCGCGATGCCCTGCTGACAGCAGGACGATCCGAAGCTCCGCTGGCTGCACCCTATCGCTGCGGCGTTGCAACCCAACTCGAAGAGGATTCGAACCTGATCACCTTCGGCAATGGCTTTTCCAGCCTCGAGGTGGTCCGCCATTGCCAGCGGGAGTTCGGCTGGGAGAAGGTGCTCGTTCGCCTGCACCCGATGGGAATCGCCGTGGTCCGCGGCCATCTGGACACATCGCCAAACTCTCTCGCCTTCATCGGGCATTGTGACGAAATTCACACGGTCAATTCCAGCGTGGCAGCCGAAGCGCTGCTGCTGGGCAAGACTGTCGTGACCTATGGTGACACGCCGTTGCGGGTCGCCATGCGCCCGCAGCCCGACGGAGATGGAACGGTCTGGACCTCGGCGGGAGTGGCCCTCCCGGAGCGGGCTGCCACCTTTTTCTTCCTGAGCTACCTGATGCCCTACAGTCTGGTTTTCGATCCCGCATACATCGGCTGGCGGTTGCGCCGGCCGAGCCACTTGGAGCGTATGGTGGCTCACCTGCGCCACTACTGCGGGCTGCCTCCCCGCTACGAAGAAGTGGCCCCCGCCGGGAATCTCGCGGCGGAATTCGAGGAATTGCTCGGCCGGTTGGCCGAAGCCGGGCGCACGCAGGCGGCCACCCCTGCTGCGTCCGAAAGTGAACCATTTTGCTTCGAAGGCATTCCCTCGTTCTACCGGCAGATCGATGAACGGCAAGCCCTGTTACGTTCAAGAAGCTGGAAGATCACCGCTCCTCTGCGCTGGCTCGATGCTCGCCTACGCCGGCGCCGGCCATCCTAGCGGCGACACGCGCGTTTCGGCGACGTTCTTCACCAGCGACCATCCACGAGGCCAGGCTTGATCGAGACACTCAGCAAGCTGATGACGCTGCTTCCGCGATCCGACCGGCGACAGGTCGCGGGCATCTTCCTCGCCATCCTGGTCGGCGCCGCCCTTGAGGCGCTCTGCGTCAGTCTCATCTTCCCGGTGGTGTCGATCCTCGCCAATCCGCAGGCTGCCCTCGCTGCCCCCTACGTTCACATCGCCTACGAACTGCTCGGTAACCCGCCAGCCCGCGACTTCATCGTTGCGCTGCTTGGCGCGCTGGTGGCGCTCTATCTCGCGAAGAACGGCTATCTCGCTGCACTGACGCTGCTGCAGAGCCGTTTCGCCTTTGCCAAGCAGAGCTTCCTGTCGCAGCGCCTGTTTTGCCTCTATCTCGAGCGCCCCTACGTCGTCCATCTGCGCAGCAACAGCGGCAACCTGATCCGCAACCTGACGCACGAGGCCGACCAGGTCATCTGGTCGGTGTTGTTGCCCAGTCTGATCCTGATGGCGGAAGGTCTGGTTGCGCTGGCGCTCGTGCTGGTACTGTTCGCGGTCGACGCGTTGGCGGCCGCCATCGTCTGCGCCATGTTCGGCATCGTCGGCGCGGGATTCTACCGACTGATCCGCCAGCGCGTCGCGGTCTGGGGCGAGAGGCGCCAGCACCATGAAGGCGAGCGCATCCGCCGCATCCAGGAGGGGCTCGGTGGCCTGAAGGAAATCAAGGTTCTCGGCTCGACGCGCTACTTCCTCGATTCGTTCACCTTCCACAACCGCGGCCGTGCCCGTTATTACAGCCGGCACATCCTTGCCCAGGGATTGCCGCTGCTCCTGCTCGAGGTGCTGGCCATGGCGAGCCTGCTCGCGATCGTCGCGGCAAGTCTGCTGCGCAACAATTCCTTCGAAATGGTGCTGCCGATGCTTGGTCTCTTCGTCGGCGCCTCGTTCCGCCTGGTGCCCGCCGTGAACCGGGTGATCATCACCTTCCAGCAGATTCGCTTCTGCAAGGCGACCATCGACACGCTTCACGCCGAACTCGGCCCCTGGCGAGAGTCGACGTCGGCCGTCAGGGCGCCGCTGCCGTTGCTCCTCCAGCGCGGGCTGCACATCGAGGATCTGCGCTTCACCTATCCCGGGGCAAAGCACACGACGATCGACGGCGTCAGCCTCGACATTTCCAGGGGCGCCACCATCGGTTTCACTGGCAAGTCAGGGTCGGGAAAGACGACCCTGGTCGACCTGATCCTCGGCGTGCTGACGCCGGATGGCGGCCAAATCCTCGTCGACGGCCAGAACATCGCAGCCAACCTGGCCGGATGGCAATCGCAGCTTGGCTATATTCCGCAGTCGATCTACCTGTCCGACCACACCATCCGCCACAACGTGGCCTTCGGGCTGCAACGCGAGGAGATCGACGACGACGCGGTATGGCGTGCGCTGAAGGCGGCCCAACTCGACGATTTTGTGCGCGATCTGCCCGGTTGCCTCGAAACCCCGGTCGGCGAGCATGGCATCCGCTTGTCCGGCGGCCAGCGTCAACGCATCGGCATTGCGCGAGCGCTCTACCGCGATCCGCCCGTGCTGGTCCTCGACGAAGCGACTGCGGCGCTCGACAATGCCACCGAAAGCGACGTCATGCGCGCGATCCATGCACTGCACGGGCAGAAGACCATCCTGATCATCGCGCACCGCCTCACCACGCTGGAGGCCTGCGACCTCGTCGTACGCATGGATAGCGGGCGCATCGTGCAGATCGGCCCGCCCGGCGAGGTACTGAGACGGCACCACTGACCCGCCTTCCCGGTGCTCGGGCCGGGGTGGGCGGTGGCGCAACAAGCGCACGCTCGTGCTCCTTCACTCGTCGATGACGACGCTCGTGTACACTTCCTGCACGTCATCGAGGCTCTCGAGCACGTCGATCAGCTTCTGCATGCGCAGTGCCTCGTCACCCGCGAGTTGGGTCTCGTTCTCGGCTTTCATGGTGACGCTGCCA
>ERZ761609.3470-NODE-3470-length-10331-cov-6.206598_pt1 | contig 10331 bp, 8 predicted proteins | sample MGYA00511163_ERZ761609 | MGnify/ENA primary metagenome ERZ761609 (study PRJEB28899, sample SAMN02445070) | bioreactor sludge metagenome | biome: EBPR sludge | place: Australia: Brisbane, Thorneside Wastewater Treatment Plant | collected 2011-12-16 ... | reverse complement strand
GTACAATGCGATCATGCCCCCGCCCGCTGGCAAACCTGGCCCGCGCCTCAGTTCCGACGGCTACGACATTTACGACACCGCCGGCGCATTCAACATCGCCGGCGGCGTGGCATTACAGTCCGACGGAAAGATCGTCGTCGCGTCGACTATCGATCCTGGCAACGCCATGCTGCTCCGCTACACCACCGCCGGCGCGCTCGACACCACCTTCGGCACCGCCGGCGTGGTCACGCAGGATTTCGGCGGGAGCGACAGCTGGGTGGGCATAGGCCACACCTGGGACGGCAAGATCGTGGTCAGCGGCTACGGCGGCGGGGATTTTGCGGCGGCTCGGTACAATTCTGGCGTGGGCCTCAACCAGCGCTTGTACGTGCAGCAGGACGCCAACTACAACGTCACCAGCGTAAGCAACCCCGCAGGTGCAACGGTCGAACGCTACCGTTACACGCCGTACGGCCAGCGGACGGTGTTGAATGATGATTTCACGGTGAACGCCAACCCGACGACCAGCGACTACGCGTTCAACATCGGGCATCAGGGTCTCAAGCACGACGCCGAGACCAACTTGATCTACAACCGGGCGCGGTACCTGCACAACACGCTCGGCCGCTTCACCGCCGACGACCCGCTGGGCACGGCGTATCAGGATGGGATGAATTTGTACTCTTACCTAAGTTCACGTCCAACTTTTGCTCGAGATTCCAGTGGCTTAGCATGGAACGATGGCTGGGGCGAAGCGTTTGCTGCCATGTTCGGGCAGGCCAGCCCTGAGGTTCAGGCGGCTTTTGACCAAACCGTAAATGACCGATTCAACGGCCTTGGCGATTCGGCGGGCATAGATTCCCTAGCTGAAAAACTTGGGGGAACTAGTCACACTTTCGATCCAGGAGAACGACGTAGTGCCGAGTGTTGGGGCAACTGTATGAAAGATAAGACGCTCGATGACCTTATTGACGGAGTGCGACCTCTAACACCGATATTTGACTACACAGGTTTACGAAACGGAAACGGTGTCGGCTTCGAATCCGGTGCGCAAACCAACTATGATGTATTAAATGGTGGTTTTCGCACCGGCGCGCAGATTGCTGGTACCGGCTGGGCAATAGCAGGTGCGTTTGAACTTTTGGAAACTTCAAAAGGCAACGTCACTGGACAGGCTGTTGCTGGACACTTCCGTAGTCAGTGGGGCAAGACCGCAAGCGGCCTTGGAAGAGCCGCAAATGCGCTTGCTTGGCTTAAGTTCACTGTGGATTCACTGGCCTGCCTGAAAGAGTGTGAAAAGTGCGATTGAATTGAGGTCATCCAATGTCAAGATACGTTGCACTTGTTCTACGATTCTGCGTGTCACTCAGCGCAGTCATTGTCAGTTATTTGGTCACGCTCCTGCTGTACGTCGCTGCCCTCGCCGCGCTTACATTGATAATTGCATTTGGGGTGGTAGTTTCAAATCGAGTGACGGGTGGCAATGTTGTCATCGGGATAGTTGTAGCTTTTGCCATCTTGTTGTCATCCATTCCCTTTTTGCGTTGGCTTGTCCAATTTGCAGATACAGGAGTGTTGATGCTGTGGATTGAGAACTCTAAACTGCGACGACGGAAGACGGGATCATCGAACAACCTCCAATTGGACAGAGTTAAAGACGTGCACGGGTAAAGTCACCGGCACGAATTGGACGCGGCCATCGCTGCTTTTTGTGTTGGCACCGGCAACGCCATGCTGCTCCGCTACACGACCAGCGGCGCGTTGGATTCGTCCTTCGACACCGACGGCGTGGTCGAAACCAACATCGCCACCGGCTGGGGCGACACCTGGGTCGGCATCGGCCACACCTGGGACGGCAAAATCATCGTCAGCGGCTACGGCGGCGGCGATTTCGCTGCGGCGCGGTACCATTCCGGCGTGGGACTCAACCAACGGCTCTATGTGCAGCAGGACGCCAACTGGAACATCACCAGTGTGAGCAACTCGCTTGGGTCAACGGTCGCGGGGGCGGTGCCGGCACTTCGCAACGTTTAGCTAGCGGGCCGTCTGCGTGAAGCCATTGGTATGGGTCACGCGCCAACCACGACCACCTGGAGCTGGGGGGTAGGACGTGGCCCGTTGCTCCGGGGGTTGCGTGTGCATTCGCGGCGCGGATGGTGCGGGCTTGCCAGGGTGTTGGCGTTATGTAAACGCCCGCCGGCTGAATGCGGTTACGCGTTCGGCCGGCGGGCGGAGTTAGGGCCAGTGCAGGGTCTCAGGATGCTTTGCGGCTAGTCGCCGGCGGGTGCCATGCTCGCACCTGCAACCGCGGGCAGACCGGCCTGTTGGGCTGCTTGCGAGATCATCTGGTTGTGATGGTTCAGGTGAGTCAGCGTTTCCTGTGCGTAGTTCTTCACTGCGCTGTTCTGGCTGAGCGCCACCTGATCCTGATACTTGCTGATGGCAGCGGCATGGCATGCTTTCAGATGCGAAAGATATGCCTTGTTAAACTGCTCATTCGGCAACGAAAACAGCACCTCTGCTTCGGTTTGCTTTCCTGTTGGCAAGCTGGTGATCGGTTGCACATTCAACTCGCTCGCGACCTTTGATAGCTTTTCATTGGCTTTCGTATGGTCATCGATGAGGGTCTGTGCGACGCGTTTGATTTCCGGATCCTGCGTCTTCTGCATTGCACGGCGGGCCATCTCGACCTCGGCCGTGTTTGCCTTGGATGCGCATAACACGAACAATCGATCACCGGCATTTTCCGGGTTCTGGGCGATTTGACGCAACTGAGATTCGAACGAGTTGGCGGTCATGTCGCCGTCCGTTTTGCGATCGTCGTTACGTCCCTGGGCCGTATTCTCCTTTTTCTCCTGCATCGGCCAGTCGGCCCCGCGGGCGTCGGGGCGATCAGTCCCCTGGCCAGGCTGGGCAGGCTGCTGTTGACCTGTGCCCGCCGGGCGGTTGGGATCGTTGCTTTGCTGCGCATGTGCGCCCGCAACCAATAATGACATCGAGGCAACAGCCGCGAAAACATGTTTCGAAACCATGGAACACTTCCTTTTGACCCGTCAATTTGCGGGTCGTGTTGAGATAAACTAGATCGACTCAGCCGGAGACTGCCGTAAATCGGCAATTTTTTACTCCCGCAGTGTCATGTTGTTGGTGGTCGATACGAACGCAGCCATCGAAAACACGAGGCCGACGTCTCACGCGGATCAAACCCCGCGTGGAGTTACAGTTTGAATCAAGCAGTCGGCCGCGATGATGAGGTCGATCGCGAACTTGCGCCGGTCGTGCCCCCATTGCTCTTGCCGGCTCGCTCCGAATCGGATCGGCCGGATTGACGGCTCGCGGAGGAGGACGAATCCGTCAGTGAGGACGACGACGAGGAAGCCGAGGAGGAATCCGATTCAGCATCCTGACGTTTCACCTTCAACTGGTTGTTAACGTCTTGAACACCTTTCACCTGCTCGGCGATCTCCTCGATACGGCGTTTCGACCAGCGGTCGTTGACGGTGCCGCTGAGCGTTACTTCGCCACTCTGGACTTTGACTTCAATCTCTGAGGCATCAACTTCGCTGCCAAAACACAGGCATTCGCAGATGTCATCCTCAATGCGATCGTCAGATCGTTTCCAACCTTTCGGACCTCGCCCGGTTTGTTGGGAGCGTTGTTGCTCACCTTGCCGCGTTTGGTTACCTGACATTCCGCTCCATCCGGTTTGCCCGCCGGAAGACCCGGATTGCGTGCCGCCTTGCCAGCGGCCGGATTGCGACCGACCGGCTTGTTGGTCACCACCGGCGTAAGCGCCTTGGCCACCTTGATCGCCGTAGCCGCCCGATTGGTATCCGGAGGAGCCATAGTTGCGCGATTGTCCGTAACCTTGCTGCGAACTGCCTTGATTGGATTGGCGAGACTGACCGGAGGTGCCATATCCCATCCCGCCGTAGCCCATGCCCTGATGGCGCCCATAGCCCTGTGGCCCGGCGGACTGCGACTCATATCGTTCGTTACCATAGTCGTCGGCGAAGACATCGCCCTCGCGCGCCCGCCTCTGCGCGGAACGATCTTGTCGGCTATATGAATCGCCCATGTCGTCATATTCGCTGCCGGACTGGCCGTATCCCTGGCTATGACGCTGTTGCGCCTGGCGTCCTGATTCGGATTCGGTGTCAACCGGGTGTCTATGTTCTCCTCCGCGGTGACCGTATCGTTCGTACTGACGTGGGTCGTACCCAGCGAGATTCCTCGGGTTCATTTCACTACTCCTCGCGTTGCGAAACGCGTTCCAACGAGTCGGCCGGCGGACAAGCCGGCCAGTGGCACACCAAGACGCATCCAGCGGCTTGATCGATGGGGGGATTGTGCCTGCGTGGCAAAGTCGCTTGTATCGGGTGCAACGACCGCCGACCCCGTCGAAAGCACCTGATGTAGCGGCCCCACTGTCCTTGTGCAGCCAAGCGGACTTCCACCGATTGCAAGGTGCGTTGGCGCGATCGAAGTAAGTTCGCGGGCCGTGATTGGTCAAAGAGAGAGCGGAAACGAGCAGGCCCGAAGAGGTACTCGCGAGGCCGACTCGCAATAGGAGCGACAGGCTTACAACAGGTGGCGGCGCACGGCCCCACAGCTCCGATCGATTTGCACAGCTTTAAGCAGTGATTCTGCTTGACTGATCATTCAATCAATGTTAGATTGATCGTTCAATCAAGGAGTTTGCTTGGGTTTGGAGCCTCAGGATACCAAGGCGCGGATATTGGAAGTCGCGTTTCGCCTCTTTCACGAACAGGGCTATCACGCCACGAGTGTCGCCACGATATTGAGGGAGGCGGGGGTCAACTCCGGGAGTTTGTACCACTATTTTTCAGGCAAGGAGCAGTTGCTGGTGGGCGTGCTTGAATGGGCCCTCGGCGAGCTACGGCCTCAGGTGATGGATGCGGTCGAGGCTAGGACCGCAGACCCACTTGAACGAATCTTTTCATTACTAGAGCAATATCGCGACGGAATGAAGCTCTTTGGTTGTCGGATGGGGTGTCCGATCGGGAATTTGGCCCTCGAGGTGGCGGACGATCATCCCGAGGCGCGCCAACTCATTCACCGCAACTTTGCCAATTGGGCTGCAATCGTAAAGGGGTGGCTCGATGCGGCGGGTGACCGCCTTCCGCCTACCTGTAATCGTGAGCAGCTATCGCGAATGGTCCTGACAGTGATGGAGGGCGCCATCATGCAGGCGCGGGCGGCGGGGAATCTGCAGCCTTTTGATGACTCGGTTGCACAGTTTCGAGCTTACATCGACGCGCTGAAGCGCGAAGCGGCGCGCTCGCGTTCCGCCGTGGCGGCGATGGGGGCGTAAGCGATGCGTTCTGCCGGCGTGGGGGAAGGAAAAGCTGGTTGCGAAGGAGTGGACATGGGTATTGATTTTGCGGCGTTGAACTGGCTGGCGATCGCGGTCGTTTGTATCGCGACGTTTTTCCTCGGCGCGGTCTGGTACACCGCCTTTGGCCCGCTCTGGGTCAAGTATAACCGATACACGCCCGAGCAGGTTGCCGCGATGCAGAAGTCGCGCCCGCCGGCGCTGTTTTTTGGCGGGATGATTGTCAGTTACGCCATTTTTGCGGTGTTTCTCGCGATTTTGGTGCAGAATCTGGCGTTGTCGGGCGTGATTGCCGGTGCACTGGCTGGGTTGGTGCTCTGGCTTGCGATCGCACTGCCGATCAACCTCACAAGCTGGCTGGCAAGCACGAAGCACCTCGGGGTTTACATCATCGACACGGCATATCAATTGGTCTTCCTCACCGGCGGGGCGGTGGTGCTCGCTGTCTGGCGATGAAATCGTTTCGGGAGTTTGTATGCGACTTCGAACTGTCTTGCTGCTATGGCTGACCGGTGTCGTTTGTGCCACTCCGGCTTTGGGCGAAGATGGGGCGCGACCGGCAACCCTGCCCGTGGCGCAGCCGTCAGTTCCGGCGACGTTGCAATCGTATGCGGCACATGTGGCTGCGGCGCGCTCGGCGTTTTTGCTGGATGAACCTTCGGCTGCGCGCCAGTGGCTCGCCGATGCTCCGCTGGAGCACCGTGGTTTCGAGTGGTTGTTTCTGAAATCAATGGCTGACCAATCAGATCGCGAAGTCGCCCGGACCACCGGTCCGGCGTGGCAACTCGCGGTGTCGCCCGATGGCGAGCTGTTGGCGGTTGCGACCACGGAGCACCAGATCCAGTTAGTGGACCTCCGGGGAAATGTTGTTCGCACGCTCGAAGGATGCACCGCTGAGCCGTATCGGGTTGCCTTCTCTCCGGATGGCCGGCGTGTGGCTGCCGGCGGGGCGGATCGCACGGTGCGGATATGGAATGTGCAAACCGGGGAGAAGGAACGCGACTGGACGGCATTCAACACGCCGATTACCTGCGTCGCGTTCACACCAGACGGTCAATTTGTTATTGCGGGCAACTACACGGCTTCGGCGAGCGCGCCGCGGGTGGACGGCACCTTGAAGTTTATGACCGTTGCCACCGGTGAAGCGGCAGGGGAGATTCGCGGGCTGGGTGTGAAGCCGCTGAGTGGCATCGCGGTGTCGCCGGATGGACTGCGGGTGGTTGCCGGCTCGTGGGATGGTGAGTTGTGGGTCTGCAAGATTGAACAGCGGTCGATTGAGGCGACTATTCGACTTCCCGACGAAGGCCGCTACAGCGCCGTGAATGCCGTGGCGTGGTCGCCGGATGGAAAGTGGATCGCGTGCGGTAGCAAGGACGATACGGCCCGTGTTTTTGAAGCGGCTTCCGGCCGGCTCATGCACACCCTGCGGCACGGCGGTTGGGTGACGGCGGTGGCGTTCACCCCGGACAGCAGACGGGTGCTGACGACCTGCGCCGATGAACAGTTGCGCATATGGGATGTGAACGCCGGCACTCTTTGCGGCAAGCTGCGCGGCCATGCCGGTGGCGTGTCAGCGGTCGCAATCGCGCCCGACGGCAACCGCGCCTTCACCGCCGGGCACGATCAGCGCCTGCTTGAGTTTGGTGTGGCCGCACCCAATGTCGAAGTTCTAACGTGGGATGGGCCAAAGGGTTGTTATGGCCTCTCGTTTTCGCCCAATGGAGATGAGTTAGTCGTCAACGGTTACGACGGCACGCTCCGCGTCTACGATTCACACTCTGCGGCGCTGCTGAGGCAGGTGACGGCTCATGAGACATCGAGCAACTGGAGCGCGCGATCGCGCGAGGGCGAACGCGTCGTTACTTGTTCCTGGGATAAGACAATGCGCATCTTCGATGCCCGGAATCTCTCGCATCTCCGCACGATTGAGCTGGGAGAAACGCCTGCATACGGCTGCGACATCTCGGCGAACGGAAAACGTGTTGCCGGCGCATTTGGCGACAAAGTGGCACGTGTCTATGACGTCGATTCCGGTGATTTGCTTTGGACGCTTGAAGGCCACAACAAAGGATTGCACGAGGTGTCGTTCAGCGCCGACTCGACGCATTTGGCAACCGGTGCGCAGGATGGCTCGGCGCGGGTGTGGTCAATGGACGCCGGAGCGTGCGTAGCCACAATGCCGCGGCATAATGGTTCGGTCGAGGGGGTCGCGTTTAGTCCAGATGGTCAGCTGCTCGCCACCGTCGGCGCGGATGGCTTTGCGGTGGTTGGCCCGGCGGGGAGCGATGAGCAGCACTGGAAGCGCCGTGTGAGTGGGCGGGGTCTGCAGAGGGTTGCCTGGTCGCCCGATGGGACTCGACTGGCTATCGCGGGGGATGCGCTTTATCTGATAGATGCGTCAACCGGCGCAACCCTGATGCGCTACATCCCGCGCGCCGGTGATATCTACAACCTGCGCTTCAGCCCAGACGGTGATCGACTCGCGATGTGTTCCTCGGAAGGATGGATCGCAGTTATCAAAGCTCAAGCCCGCGGCAAGGCAGCGGTTTCCGGTGAACTGCAGAGAGAGGCGAAGCAATGATCGTGAGATTCATCTGCAAAGGCATACTGACGATTGCGTTTCTTCTTGGCTGGCATCCAGAAGGGGCGCTTGCAGCCACTTCGCCGCAGCCAACTTCGGCGCCGACTTCGCAACCGGCACGAGGTGAAACGCTGACGACGGAGACCATCATCCATGCCCCGGCAGAGGAGATTTTTGAGTGTTTCACCACAGGCCCCGGTTTCTGCAAGGCCATGGGGGTAGCCGACGCAAAAGTCGATTTCAGAGTAGGTGGTCAGATTCGCAGCGCATATCGCCCCGGGACCGATCTCGATTCCGACCAGGCCATCGTCAACACAATTCTGGCATATGAACCCAATCGGATGCTCGCGCTAAAGGCCACTGCGCCTGCGGGCGCGCCGGAGTGGCTTGTGAAGATTTGCCAGACCGGTTGGAGCGTCATCACGCTCGAACCGCTCACCCCCGCGATTACGCGCGTCAGGGTTGTGGGAATGGGCTACCAACCCGGCGAAGCATTTGACACGGCCTACCAGTTCTTTATGCAGGGCAACACCGCCACGCTGCAACACATGAAGAAGCGGCTTGATGATCCGCGCGCAATTGAGCGGGGCCGGCAGGTGCTGGCGCTTCTGAAGCAGTGTGCGGGTAAGACATTTGAGATGAAACAGGAGCTTCCCGGCGGAAGACAACTTCACGGCACGACGCGCTGGCGGCCGGACGTGCATGAAGATGGATTGATCGTAGAAGGGGCGCTTGGCGATGAGACGTCGGTCACTCCACACGCGACATTGCTCTGTGGGTGGGACCACGAAGTGGGCGCGCCATACTTCGTCCAGACGATGGAATCGGGCGCAACAGCCCGGGGACATCTGGCATTGCACGACGCAAACACTGTTGGCGCGGTATGGCGCTTTTTCGGGCCGGACGGAGATCAAGCATGGTATATCACGTTCGATTTCTCCGTGCCCGACGAGTTCACGGCGCGCCGGTGGAAAGGCGACGCCCCGACCGGCGAACCGGTGATGAGCCTGAAGTACAAGGCCCGTACGCCAGAGTAACCAGTTCAATTGCGGATGTGCAACGCAGCCTGGGCGACTACCTTGGTTCCGTCGCGGGCGCGATTGCGGCGAGCTTGTCGGTATGCAGGTAATGCTCGATCCACTCTGCGGCGTCGTGGACGTGGTCGGCGGGGAGACCGAGGTGCTCCTGCAGGTAGGCTTCCCATGCCAGATGTGCGTGGGCCAGACGCTGCTGGCGCGCCTTGCCTGTGGTGGTGAGGGTGATGCCGGCTGCGGAGGTTTCGAGCAAGCCCGCCGTCGTCGCACGATCTAGTACCCGGCGCAGTTGTCCGGGGGTGAAGTGGAGTTCTCGGCGCAGCGCTTCTGCATCGACCGCCGGCGGATTCGCCGCAACGGGGGTCAGCTCGCCGATGGTCTTGATGAGGTTTTCCAGCTCGATCTTTCGCCGAAGCCGACGGCGCACGAGCCAGCGGCTGAGCAGGCCGGCGTGGGGTGCGATCAGCCACGACACAACAAACATCCCAAACCCCGCCGCCGCGATGCACGCGCCGGCGCTGCTGTTGAGGTTGGACCGATGGCTCAGCCAGTATCCTGCCAGCGTGCTGACGATCGAGAATGCCACGGTAAACCACAACATGCGACCGAGTTTGTCGGTCCAGAGCCTCGCTGTTGCGCCGGGAACGATGAGCAATCCGACCGCGAGAATCGCCCCGACGGCTTCAAAGCTGGCGACAATCGTCAGCGAAAGTGCCGTCATCAGTCCGTAATGCGCCACACCCACCGCAATGCCCACGCTCACAGCAAGGCTCGGATCGAAGGTGGTGATGAGCAGCGGGCGATAAAACACGATGATCCCAAGCACGAGAAGCGAGAGGATGACCGCCATCGGGATGACGCCATCGGGTAGCGAGCCATCGAGGCTGGTGAAATACTCAATGTTGCCATACAGCACGCAGCCGGGGTCGAGATCGGCCTGACCGGCGTATCGGCTGACGAGAATCACCCCGAAAGCAAACAGCGTTGTGAAAACGATGCCCAGCGACGCATCTTCCTTCACGCGGCTCTGCTTTCGAACAAGCTCTACAAGCACCGCCGCCACGAGACCCATCGCGGTGGCCCCGACCAGGATCCACGGCGAGTGCAGCGATGCCGTGCCGAAGTGATTGGCAACGAGAAACCCGATTACGATCCCCGGCAGCACAGCGTGCGACAGGGCATCGCCGAGCAGCGACATGCCGCGCACCACCAGAAAACACCCGAGCAGGCCCAGCGCACAGGAAACCAGCATTCCCTGAAGAATCAGCGGCCAGAAAACCAGCCGGGCGTCTTGCCAGGGAAGGATGAAGATGTTGTGAAGCGACTCAAACATCGGCGAACGGGGTGAATCAGATGCCGGAATCCAGAATTGTGATGA
>ERZ761609.3469-NODE-3469-length-10334-cov-8.710283_pt1 | contig 10334 bp, 12 predicted proteins | sample MGYA00511163_ERZ761609 | MGnify/ENA primary metagenome ERZ761609 (study PRJEB28899, sample SAMN02445070) | bioreactor sludge metagenome | biome: EBPR sludge | place: Australia: Brisbane, Thorneside Wastewater Treatment Plant | collected 2011-12-16 ... | reverse complement strand
GGGTATCGTCGAGGTCGAGCAGGACGGCCTTAATCATCGTCGGACGGCTCCAGTGCCTGACGAAACAGGTCAAGGCCGGGGCGTTCCGCGTTGCACTGCGGGCATCCGATTTTGGGTTCGCTAACGGGGATATCATGACGGATGCAGTGGGCGCTGACCGTCAGCTTGCGCGACAGGCCGAACAGTGTCGCGTCGATCGTTAGCTTGAGCGCCAGATCCGGTGACGCGTTGGCGTACAGGATATCGGGCACGGGACAGCGCTTGCAATCTGACGGCCGCCATGGGAGGGAGTCCGGATTGGCCCGCGCTAAGCGGCACTCCTTAATGTTGCGGCCGCGGTTATAGTCCTCGAAGTAGTGCTTGCAATCCTTGCCTGCGGGTGTCTGCATATGCCTGATCCCGGAATCATCAACCGATGGTGAACTAACCAAAGTACTGAAGCGCCTGCCGGATGCGTTCGTCGACGTCGCGCGCGGCATCCACCGGGAGCGCCTGCACCGCGGACTGCGCCTCGATGATGCTGAATCCGAGGGCGACCAGCGCGTCGATCACATCGCTGTTGACGTCATCAAAGGCGGTCACCGGCGCGACGTCCAGCCCCTTGGGCAGCTTGTCCTTGAGTTCGAGCAGGATCTTCTGCGCCAGTTTCTTGCCGATTCCCGGCACGCGCGTGAGGATCTCGGCGCGGTCGCTGACGATGGCGCTGCGCAGGTTGTCCGCGTTGAGCGTGCCGAGGATCGCCATGGCGAGGCGCGGGCCGACACCGCTGCATGTGAGCAGCAGTTCGAACAGGTCGCGCTCGCCAGCGGACTCAAAGCCGTGCAGCGACAGCGAATCCTCGCGGACGACCATTGAGGTGTGCAGCAGCATCTCCTCGCCCACGTGACCGATCAATGTGACCGGTACGGAGACGCGGTAGCCGACACCGTTAACGACGATGACCAGATGATCCGCGTGTGCGGACGCGATGCGACCTTCGAGCAGTGCGATCATGTCAGTCCACTGAACCGTGAGCTATGGATATCGGTGATGGCGATGGCGAGGGCGTCGGCGGCGTCGTCGGGGCGGGGGATGGACTCCAGCCCGAGCAGCATACGCACCATTTCCTGCATCTGCGGTTTGGTAGCGCTGCCGTAGCCTGCAATCGCCTGCTTGACGTAATTCGGCTTGTATTCGTAGATCGGGATGCCGGACTGCTGCAGCGCCAGCAGAATCACGCCGCGCCCCTGGGCAACGGTGATAGCCGTGGTGACGTTCTTGGCGAAGAACAATTCCTCGACGCCGCTGCGATCCGGGCGGTAGCTGTTCGCGATCTGGGAGACGGCGCTGTAAATCTGTTCGAGCCGCTCCCACATGGGGATGCCGGCAGGCGTGCGGATCACATCATAGGCTACGGCCCGGAGGGAGCCATCCTGCAGCTCCTCCACCAGACCGTAGCCAATCGTGGCTGTTCCGGGGTCAATGCCAAGTGACAGCATTACGCTGTCTCGAAGGCCGCCGACAGTTCTTCGGTGATCTCAAGGTTTGAGGCAACCGACTGCACGTCGTCGAGTTCTTCGAGGCGTTCCATAATTTTCATGTTGCTGAGCGCGCGGTCAACGGGCAGGTTGGTCTCGTTCTTCGGTTCCCAGACCATCTCCGATTCCTCGATGGTGTAGCCCGCTTCGGTCAGCGCCTGCTCGACCGTTCCGAGTTTCTCGCGCGGGGTATAGACGGTGATGCCGTCCTCGTCCTCGACCACATCATCGGCACCCGCTTCGGCGGCGGCCATGAAGACCTCATCAAAATCGAGGCCGGTGCCGCCCAGCGTGATCGTGCCGCGCTGCGCAAACTGCCACGAGACCGAGCCGCTGGTCGCCAGCGAGCCGCCCAGCTTGTTGAGCGTGCTTTTGACCTCGGCCAGCGTGCGGTTCTTGTTGTCAGTCATGGCTTCGATGATAAAGGCGACGCCGTCCAGCCCGTAGGCTTCAAACGTCAGTTCTTCGTACTGCGCACCTTCGATCTCGCCGGTGCCTTTCTTGATGGCACGTTCGATGTTTTCCTTGGGCATGTTGGCGCCCTTGGCCTTCATGACCGCCAGCTTCAGCTTGGGATTGGCGTTTTCGTCACCGCCACCTTCGCGCGCCGCAATCATGATATCGCGACCCAGGCGCGTGAAGATCTTGGCGCGCTTGGCATCTTCCGCGCCCTTCTTCCGCTTGATGGTGGACCACTTACTATGTCCAGACATCGGTTTTCTCCAGTTAGACTCGTTCGAGGGTTTCCAGTGAACATTATACATGCCTCGCCTCAGGGCGTCGAGATATGTAATTGGTGAGCGTTATGCTATAATGACGGCCCGTACAGGCTGTCAATGAGGAGCAAGCACTTGAACATCGCGGTAGAAGAACCGCAGGTCCGGAACCCGAGCCGCGCGGCATGGGGCGTCCTGCTCATTAGCTTCGCGATCTTCTGCGCGCTGTGCGTCCTGAGCACCGTTTCGACTTACGCCTTCTTCTTTCAATCCACGCTGCCGATGACCACCGTCGCCCAGCCCAGCCGCGGCGCGATCGGTGTGATCGGCGCTGATCTCAACCGCCAGTTGGTCGATAACCCGCGCCAGATCTCGCTCGGCAACACCGTGAGTCCGGCTGATCCGCTGTCTCAGGGGCTGGTGTCCTTCCGCGACCCGCACAGCGACAACATGCTCATCGCCATGGTGACGCTGTTTGGCGACTCATCAGCGGCGACCGTGCGCCAGTCAGCACGTCCGCGCTTCGAGTGGAGCAACTCCGGCTACCGCATCGACCTGATCGGCGCACGCGGTACGCTGGACGTTGTGATCGCCAGCGCGCTGCGCGACATCATCGTCGATGTCCAGACTGCGCAGGGCGGGCGCGTCAAACTGCGCAATGAAGGGCGTTATACGCTGGAAATCACGGATAATACGCTGCGCGTGACCAACCATCGCGGCGAGGCGGTGCTGATCCCCGGGCAGCAAGAGGTCGGTTATGCCGTCGCTGCCGGTACGTCCAGCGCCCTGGAATCCGGCCAGAATCAGCCGCGCGCGGTCGCGCTGCCGGTGAATCTGATTGAAAATGCCAGCTTTGATCAGGTGCTGCAGAACGAAGGCAGCGATCCGCTGCCGCTGAACTGGGCCTGCCGTCCGGGTGTGCTCAACGCGCCGAGCAGCCGCTTCTTCGGCGCGCGGCAGGACGGGCGCGCGATCATCGACTTTGTGCGCGGTGACGGCGCGACCACCAACGGCGAAACGACCTGTCTGCAGGGGCGTCCCAGCGGCGAAGCATGGCGTGACCTGACGGCGTATGACTATCTGGCGCTGCGGGCGACGTTCTACATCGCGCATCAGTCGTTGAGCGCGTGCGGCTTCCGCGGCAGCGAGTGCCCGCTGATGCTGCGTGTCGAATACCTGACGGAGTCCGGCGACTCCGGCGAACTCGTCTCGCGCGAGTTGATCTACGGTTTCTACGCCTACTTCGATCCGCAGTCACCGTGGCCGAAGCAGTGCGATACCTGCTCACAGCCGCATATTCTGGTCAAGATGCAGTCATGGTACACGTTCCAGACCGAGAATATTCTGGCGATCCTGCCGGAAGACGAACACCCGGTGGCGATCACGTCGCTGCGCTTCTATGCCTCCGGACATGAGTATGATGTGCGCGTCGCAGAAGTCTCGCTGCTGGCGCAGCAGAGTACGCTCAGCGTGACGGACGCGCCGTCCAGCTAGGGTACACTTCATTTCTTAACGGAATCAAAAAGGCCTGCTCGATACCGAACAGGCCTTTTTCGTTCCCATTTACCGGACTAGAGGCCGGACTTGCGGGCGTCTTCTTCCGTCCAGCCGCGGTCGGTCTGGCGTGAGAGCGCCAGCTTGCGCGGCTGCGACTCAAAGGCGGCATGCAGCACAAAGCAGGTGAACGCCAGCAGCGCGATGATCATGGCCGGAATGAACACGCTGAAGCCGAAGCCGAGGATGATCCCGGTAAGCACGCCGGGGACAAGCGAGACGAACAGCATCGCTCCCAGCAGGTGGAAGAACTTGGCCGGGAAGCCGCCGTAGACCTTATCTTTCCGCTGCGATACGCGGGCGATCCACGGGCCGAAGGCGAACGCCGCCAGCATGCTGACTCCGATGACGATAAGCTGTTGAGTGGTCACGTGACTGCCTTCTCAAATGCGGGCCGGACGACGCGTGCCGGCCGGCCCACGCTGCGACTAGAACAGGGTGTAGATGAACGGCGACGTGGCCGGGTTGCTGCCGAGGACGATCAGCAGGGCGAAGATCCCCAGCACGAGCACCATCGGGATCAACCAGAACAGCTTCCGCTTCCACAGAAATTTGCCGAATTCCCCCAGAATACCGAGGCGACTGCCGATTTCACGCATGGGTCGAGTCCTTCTTGCCGACTAATCGTTGTTTGGTTTGCGAATGAGCAGCGACTCCATGGCGAGCATGTCGATATCGCTGTTCATGTAGGTGTTGAGCGCGTTCGCGGGTGTCGTCACCATCGGCTCGCCGCGCAGGTTGAACGACGTATTCAACACCACCGGCACGCCCGTGATCTGCCCGAAACGTTCAATGATGCCATAGTACCGCGGATTGGTCTCGCGTTCAATGGACTGCAAACGGCCGGTACGCTTGTGCGAGACTGCCTGGATCTTGTCCTCTTTGTCCGCCTTGACCGGCGCGACCATGAGCATGTAGCGCGGCGCTTCGTGCTCTGCGGCCTCGGGATAGTCGAAGTACTCCGGCGCGTGTTCGCGCAGGATCACCGGGGCGAACGGCCGGAACGGTTCGCGGAACTTGATCTTGGTGTTGACGACTTCCTTCATGTGATCGAAGCGCGGATCGGCCAGAATACTGCGGTTGCCGAGCGCGCGCGGCCCCCACTCAAAGCGGCCCTGAAACAACCCGATCACCTTCTGGCGGGTGAGCGACTCAGCGATGACGTCGAGCATCTCGTCGTCGCGGCCTTCGAAGTCCTCGTACTTGACGCCCTTGCTGTCGAGGAAGGCGCGGCATTCATCGGTGGTGAAGGACTGTCCCCAGTAGGCATGCGGCATCACCCAGTTACGCGGTTTGCCCAGCACCACGTGATACGCCCACAGCGCCGCACCCAGCGAGCCGCCATCATCACCGGAGGCCGGCTGAATGTAGATCTCGGTGAAGGGCGTCTCCTTGAGCAAGCGCCAGTTGGCCTTGGTGTTGAGTGCCACACCGCCCGCCATGACCAGCTTGTCGAGGCCGGTCTGGGCGTGCAGATTGTTGAGAATCTTGATAAGCGCATCCTCGGTCACCTGCTGGATGCTGGCCGAGACATCGGCGTAACGCTGGTTCTCAGCCATGGCCGCGGCTTCAGCGGTGCGCTCGGGATTGGTCTCGCGCGTGAAGAACTCAGCTTCCGGGTGGCGCGGCGCGCCGAACAGGTCAACGAACTTCTGGTTGTAGCTGTTGTCCGCCGAGTAGTGGAAGGCGAAGTAATCCATGTTGAGATGGAAACTGCCGTCAGCGCTCTGGCTGAAGATCTTGTTGACCTTGTCGACGTAGCGCGGTTCGCCATAGGGCGACATGCCCATGACTTTGTATTCGCCGTTGTTGACGCGGAAGCCGAGATAGGCCGTGAAGGTCGAGTATAGGAGTCCGAGCGAGTGCGGGAATCGCTGTTCGTGGAACAGGTCGATGGCGTTCGCGCCGCCGGTGTCGCCTTCCCAGAAGCTGGTCGCCTTGCCGGTGGTGGTGGTCGTCCACTCGCCGACGCCGTCAACCGTCAGCACGGCGGCATCGCGGAAGGGACTGGCGAAGAAGGCGCTGGCCGCGTGGCTCATGTGGTGATCGCAGAACAGGATCTTGTCCGAGGCGACATTGAGCTTGGTCTGGATCGTGCTCTTGATCCACAGTTTGTCCTTGAGCCAGCCGAGAATCGCCCGGTTCCAGACCTCCAGCGAACGCGGGAAGGTATTCAGCGTCGTCAGCAGGATGCGCTCCAGCTTGACCATGGGTTTCTCGTAGAACACCACGTAGTCAAGGTCTTCCGACTTGATGCCCGCCTGCCGCAGGCAGAACTCGATGGCCTGCGTCGGGTAGTCGTTGTCGTGCTTCTTGCGCGAAAAACGCTCCTCCATGGCCGCGGCCACGAGTGCGCCATCCTTAATCAGCGCGGCGGAAGCGTCATGGTAGTAACATGCGATGCCCAGAATATACATGTCTATCCCTGCTGTTTGGCCGACTCAATGTCGGTCGGAATCGGTTCGCGGTTAATCCAGCTAGGGGCGTCTTTGACGTGCAGCGGATCGGTCACGGCGCGGGAGATCAAGGCGAATGGGACAAGGATGGTGAAGTAGAACGCGGACAGGATCACGCGCCCCTGACCTTCACCGATGATCGCGGCGACAAGGCCGAACCGCTTCCATGCGAGGGCTAGGATTTCACGCACAGGTCGGCTGCTCCTGATGCTTTTGCCAACGGAATGAGGCAAAAATCATAAACACAGAAAGGTGCATTGTCAATCCGACAGCCAGCGCTTGAACTGCCGCCCGTAAACGGACTGAACGATGCGTCCGGCCAATGGTAGCACACGATTCGTGAACAGCAGAGCGCGGAATGCCAGCGACGGGTAAACGGCGGTTTGATCGCGCCGGATGCCGCGGATGACGGCGTCCGCGACCTGCTCGGGCGTCTGGTTGGGGAACAGCAGGGGCGCGCCGCGTCCGCTGGCGGAGTCGAAGAAGCGCGTGCGCGTCGCTACCGGATACACCAGCATCAGCCGCCCGGAACCGGGTTCCAGCCGGTAACCTTCGGCGAAGCGGTGCAGCGCCGCCTTCGTCGCGCCGTAAATCGCGAATCCCGGCACCGCCAGATGGCTCATGGCCGAGGCCGTGATGACCGTCAGCACGTGCTCACCGTACAGCGTGCGCATCTTGATCGCGGCGTATTTCGGCGCGAATACGTTGACCGCGTAGATCCGCGCCATGCGCTCCCAGTCGGGCGTGTGCAGTTGCTCGTAGTACGCGAAGCCGGCGTTGGCGATGAAGATGTCGATCCCGCCAAGTGTCTCTTTCGCGTAGTCAAATAGCTGATCGTTGTTCTCCGCCGTCGATACGTCGCAAGCGTACGGATGCACATGATCGCCCGGGGCAGGGATCGCGTCGGCGTTCAGATCAGCGGCGACGATGCGCACGCCGGGAAACGCGGCCAGACGGAGCAGCAGTTCGCGGCCGATACCGGAAGCCGCGCCGGTCAGGACGATGCGCTGGCCGTCAATCTGCACGCTGGATCTCCGGGACGGGGAAGGTCATCGTAAAGCCGGAGATCTTCAAGGCCGCCAGCGGTGTGAAGAATTCCAGCGGCGGGAAACCGTCGCCGCGCGTCTCCAGCTTGACCAGTGACGCGAACTGCGCCTGCCCGGTCGCCTTGATGCGCGTGACGAACGTCTGTCCGTCGCGGAACTGGACGACCGGCGGCAAGAACGCGCCGTAGGCCGGGAAGCGGATGCCGCCCACAGTGAAGGCCGCGTCAATCAGCGGAGCTTCGCCGCCTGCACTGACCTGCATGCGCTCGGTGTACAGGTCAACGCCGGATTTCTCGAATGATGCGAGCTGTTTGGGGATGCCCCAGTTGGTGATACCGTTGACGACGCTCTCCATGGTGGAGACATAAATGCGGGTGATCGAGTAGCCCTCGCCGCCCGGATAGCGGATGCGCCCCGGGATGAACAGGACTTCGTGATACGGCCCGACATTCGAGCCGGTGTATTCGACGAACATGGCGACGCTCAAGCCGCCCAGATACTCCCCATGAGGCACGTACTGCTGCGCCATCTCGCGGGGCAGGCGATACAGCAGGATATAGCCCGATCCGGTAAGATCCCACGGCGGCGGGCTGCTAGCTTCGATTCCCATTAGGTGTTTCTCCGATAGTAACGCCGGCCCTTGAGTTTGTCCGGCAGCAAATCCTCGTCAGTGTACGCTTCGTAGTCCTTGCCGTAGCCCAGCGACTTCATCAGGCCGGTCGGGGCGTTACGCAGATTCAGCGGTATAGGCAGGTTGCCGAACGTCTGCACGTCCTCCAGCGCCGCGAAGAAGGCTTCGTACGAGGAGCGGTCCTTGGCCGCCGACGCCAGATAGGTCGCGCCGTGCGCCAGGTTGATCTGGCACTCCGGGTAACCGATGGTCTCGACGGCGCGGAAGACCTCGTTGGCGACGACCAGCGCGGTCGGCTGTGCCATGCCGATGTCCTCGCTCGCGAAGATCACCATGCGGCGGGCGATGAACTTCGGATCTTCTCCGGCGGCCACCATGCGCGCCAGATAGTACAGCGCCGCGTCGACGTTGCTGGCACGCATGCTCTTGATGAAGGCGCTGACGGTGTTGTAATGCTCCTCGTCGGCCCGATCATAGCGCAGATGCTTCGACTGAAGCGTCTCGCGCAGGCGTTCAGCCGTAATCGCTTGATCCGGGTACAGGCTGGTGACCGCTTCCAGCAAATTGAGCGCCTGACGCGCGTCGCCGTTGGCGTAGTTCGAGAGGAAATTGGCGGCGTCCGGCTCGACCTGCGCGCCGAGTTCTTCCGCGCCGCGGGCGATGATCCGCGCGATTTCTTCTTCTGTGAGCGATTCCAGCACGAACACCTGTGAGCGTGACAGCAGCGCCGAGATCACCTCGAAACTCGGGTTCTCGGTCGTCGCGCCGATCAGCGTGATTGTGCCGTCCTCGACGTAGGGCAGCAGAAAGTCCTGCTGGGCTTTGTTGAAGCGGTGGATCTCGTCAAGGAACAGGACGATGCCGTTCGATGGCTCGTCGCCGGAGTCGTCACCGAACAGCGTTTGCTGGCGTGACGCGCTGCGCTGGGATTCGACGATCTTGCGGATGTCGTCCTTGCTGGCGGAGACGGCCGACAGCTCATAGAATTTGCGCCCGGTCTGGCTGGCGATGATGCGGGCGAGCGTCGTCTTGCCGACACCCGGCGGCCCCCAGAAGATCATTGAGTGCAGCGTGTTGTTCTCAATGGTCTGATAGAGCGGCTTGCCCGGGGCGACGAGATGTGACTGACCGATCACCTCACTCAGGGTGCGGGGACGGATGCGATCTGCGAGGGGCTGATTATGTGTTTTCATGGCGGTGATTCTGCACAAGAATCGGCCCGCGGTCAAGAACCGCGCTTGTCGCCCGCTGCGCCGTGTGATAAAACCAGCACAGGGGTTATTCCACGAAGGTCTAGAGGAATCCACGAATGGCAACCAAGCCTGTTATGCTGGTCATCATGGACGGCTGGGGCGTGCGCGAGATGACGCACGGAAACGCCGTGAATCAAGCCCACACACCCAACTACGACCGCTACTGCCAGACACTTGAACGGGCGCTGGTCAACGCCTCGGGCGAGGCCGTCGGATTGGTACCCGATCAGATGGGCAACTCCGAGGTCGGCCACATGAATCTCGGCGCGGGGCGCGTCGTCTATCAGGACATCACGCGCATCGACGTCGCCATCAAGACCGGCGAACTGGCCGAACATGCGGTGCTCAACAACGCGCTCGACGCGGCGAAGGCACGCGGCGGCAAGGCGCACCTGATCGGGCTGGTCAGCCCGGGTGGTGTCCACAGTCACACGCGCCACCTGTACGCGCTGCTGCGTATCGCCAAGCGCGCCGGAGTCGCGGCGGCAGTCCATGTCATCACCGATGGTCGCGATACGCCGCCGGAAAGCGGCGCGGGTTACGTGCAGGCGCTCGAAGACGTGATCGCCAAAGAGGGTCACGGCGTGATCGCCACGGTCAGCGGACGCTATTACGCCATGGATCGCGATAACCGCTGGGAACGCACGCTGCTGGCGTTCAACACCATGGCTTACCGCGAAGGTCAGCGCGCCGGATCCGCCTCCGCGGCGATTCAGGCCTCGTACGCCGCCGGTGTGACCGACGAGTTCATCATGCCGACGGTCATCGGCGACAACGACTCGCTGGGCATCGCCCCCGGAGACGTCATCATCTGCTACAACTTCCGCGCCGACCGTATGCGCCAGATCGTGCGGCTGTTTGCGTTCCAGACCGTCGAAGGTGCAGGGCATCGCTTCGTGCCGGGCGTCAGCGTGGTGACGTTCACCAACTATGACAACGAACTGCCGGTGTCGGTGGTATTCGGCAAGGACGAACTCAATAATACGCTGGCCGAATGGCTGAGCAAACACGGCAAAGCGCAGTATCACAGCGCCGAGACCGAGAAATACCCGCATGTGACATTCTTCTTCAACGGCCGGCGTGAAGAAGTCTTCCCCGGTGAAGATCGGCGCATCGTGCCGTCGCCCAAGGTTGCGACGTACGACCTCAAGCCGGAGATGA
>ERZ761609.3468-NODE-3468-length-10338-cov-52.413984_pt1 | contig 10338 bp, 9 predicted proteins | sample MGYA00511163_ERZ761609 | MGnify/ENA primary metagenome ERZ761609 (study PRJEB28899, sample SAMN02445070) | bioreactor sludge metagenome | biome: EBPR sludge | place: Australia: Brisbane, Thorneside Wastewater Treatment Plant | collected 2011-12-16 ... | reverse complement strand
TTATGAAAGAACAAGTTATGAAGGAAAAAGTTATGAAAGAACAAGTTATGAAGGAGCAGCTTATGAAAGAAAAATATATCCTGGGAGGCGCGCTTGGCAGCTGCGTTCACATCGGCGGACTGCATCACTTCCTTAAACTGGCGGAATCAGAAGGATTCAAAACTTCTTCGTTAGGACCCGCTGTTGCGGTAAACAGGTTCATTGAAGAAATAATAAAACAAAAGCCGGCAATTGCGGCTGTAAGCTACAGGCTTACGCCTGAAGTAGCCGCCTCACTGTTTGAAGAAATAAAAAGTAATGTTAAAAAATTCAATTTAACCGGTACAAAATTCATTTTCGGCGGCACACCGCCCGCAGCTGAAGCTGCGAAAAGATCAGGTCTGTTCGAAAAGGTATTTCACGGTACGGAATCCATCAAAGAAATAAAAGCGTATCTGCGCGGAAGTGAATCCGGTGCGGGATCTGTAACCAACGAAAACACTTTGCTGGGCAGAATAAAGGAAAAATATCCGTACCCTTTGCTTCGTCATCATTTTGGCAGACCCGATGTCGAAGAAACAATTAAAGGCGCGGCTGAAATTGCAGAAGCCGAAGTACTGGATATCCTTTCACTTGGTACCGATCAGAACGCGCAGGAGTTTTTTTTCCGGCAGGATGAAATGAATCCCGCCATGGATGGCGCTGGAGGCGTACCGGTAAGGAAACCGGAACACCTGAAAGCTATTTACGAAGCTACCCGCAGGGGAAACTTCCCGCTAATGAGATGTTACAGCGGAACAAACGATCTGCTTAAATGGGCCGAAATGAGCGTTGAAAATCTAAACAATGCATGGGCAGCGATACCGCTATGCTGGTACAGCGTTATTGACGGCAGATCAACGCGCTCATTATACGATGCTATCACTGAAAATAAAAGTGTAATGAGCTGGTATGCGGCCAGAGATATTCCCGTGGAAGTGAATGAATCACACCAGTGGAGCTTAAGGGATGCACATGATTCAATTGCAGTGGTGATGTCTTACCTCGCGGCATATAATGCCAGGTGCTCGGGTGTAAAGAGTTATGTTTCGCAGTTCATGTTCAACACTCCACCGGGCACCGATCCTTCTATGGATATTGCTAAAATGTCCGCTAAAAGGATCCTGCTTGAATCTCTGGAAAATGAAAACTTCACAGTTTACAGGGAAGTAAGAGCCGGTATTGCGCATTTTTTCCCTGTGCCGGCAATAGCAAAAGGGCAGCTTGCTGCATCAGTTGCAATGAGCCTTGCGCTTGAACCGCATATTTTGCATGTAGTAGGTTTCAGCGAAGGTGATCATGCAACTCACCCCGGTGAGCTGATCGAAAGCTGTAACATAGCTCATGGGGTGCTGCATAACTGCCTGGAAGGTCTGCCGGATATGAAAAAAGATCCGCGCGTTGAAGCCAGGTGCAAAGAGCTTCTTGATGAGGCCGGCACTCTCCTTGAAGCGTTAAATGAATTCGGCAAAAATGTTTCTAAGGATCCTCACAGTGATGCCAATGTGATTGCCAAAGCTATCAAGTACGGTTTGCTTGATGCTCCGCATTTCAGGGGGAATATTCACCTGTGCGGAGAGATTATTACAAGCCTGATTGATGGTGCATGGTACGCAGTTGAAGAAACAACAGGCAGAATAATTAAAGAAGAAGAAAGAACTAATAAAATTCTTAAAGAAAAAGGAATTCTAAAGTAATTTTAAAAGGAAAGGAAATGAACTATGTGCGGAATAACATCATTGTACGGTACAAACGATCCGGTTGATATTTACAGTATGACTCAAAAACTGAAACACAGGGGTCCCGATGACTACGGGTACCATGCAGGCGAAGGGATTGTTTTGGGTCACAGCAGGCTTTCAATTATTGATCTTAAAGGCGGAAAGCAGCCTATATATAATGAAACCCGGGATATGTGCATTGTTTGTAACGGTGAAATCTATAATTACAGAGAATTGAGAAAACAATTTCTCGGTAATCATACATTTTCAACCGGTTCAGATAGCGAAGTTCTGCTGCATCTATACGAGGAATTCGGATTTGACTGCCTTAAACACCTAAATGGAATGTTTGCGTTCATTATTAATGATAACGGGAATATCTTTGCCGCAAGAGACCGTATGGGAATTAAGCCGCTCTATTTCGGCAGCAAGAACGGTATCATGGCTTTCGCTTCAGAAATAAAATCACTTGAAGGATATGAGGATATAAGCGAATTCCCGCCGGGGTATTACTATTCAAACTTAACAGGTTTCCATCAGTATTATGCCGTTGATTACTTTGAAAACCCATTTCTTACGGATGAAAATGAAATTTGCACGCTCATAAGGGAAAAATTGTTCCTTTCGGTTAAGCGAAGACTCGTTTCTGATGTTCCTGTTGGAATTTTTTTAAGCGGCGGATTGGATAGCAGTATCATTGCGGCATTAATGAATCCATATGTTGATAAACTGCATACTTTTGCCGTTGGAACCGAAGGCAGTGAAGATCTTGCCGCCGCCAGAAAGGTGGCGGAATTTCTTAATACCAAACATTATGAATATATCTACACTGAAAGCGAAATGCGTAATTCAATTCATGATGTTATCTATTACCTTGAATCCTTCGACGCTCCGCTGGTAAGAAGCGCTCTTCCGAATTATTTTGTCGCAAGAGCTGCCAAAGGCAAAATTAAAGTTGTGTTAACCGGAGAAGGCGCTGATGAACTCTTCAGCGGCTATCATTACCTTAAGAACTTCAACTGCTCCGGCGCGCTGAGCAATGAATTAATGAGACTTACAAGATCACTGCATAATATTAACCTGCAGAGAACCGACAGAATGACAATGGCGCACTCTATTGAAGCGCGCGTACCGTTCCTTGATCATGAATTTGTTGAATTTGCCCATAGTATCCCGGTAAAATTCAGGTGCGCAGGTGATAACAGAATGGAAAAATTTCTTCTGCGCAAAGCGTTTAAGAACTACCTGCCCCATGAAATTTTATGGAGGGATAAATTGAAATTTTCCGAAGGTTCAGGCGCGGAAGAATTATTTAAAAAAATTGCTGAAACCGAGATAAGCGACAGCGAGTTTATTAATGAAAGCGCCGAAGCTCCGCATAATATCAGGGGCAAAGATGAGCTCTATTTTTACAGGATTTACAGAGAACATTTCTCATTCTGTGAAGATAAACTGATCGCCGGTGTAACGGAAGATTTTTAGAAAGGTTTTAAATGAACATACTGAGTCTTGGCGCCGGTATGCTCTTTATTATGTGCGCAAGGATCTTTGATGTATCACTTGGTACGTTGAGAATGCTTAATGTTGTAAAGGGTAACAAATACAAGGCTGCCGTTTTAGGATTTATAGAAGTGCTGATATGGATAGCTGCCATGAGGTATATAATGCAGAACCTTGATAACATGTGGAATATTCTGGGGTATTCAGCCGGATTTGCCTTAGGTACAATCGCGGGAGTATCAATAGAAAATAAGTTCGGAACAGGTTATCTGCAAGTCTATGTTATTTCGAAGTATTACACAGATGCTATTGCAGATAAACTGAGATCACTTAAGTTCGGGGTTACTATAGTTCCGGGCGAAGGCGCCCGAAGCGGCGTAGCCGTTCTGGTACTGATAGTATTGGCTAAGAGAAGATCAGAGGTCATTAAAACGATCGAACAGATCGATCCCGCTGCATTTATTTCTGTGCAATCTGTTATTCCTTACCGGGGATTCATTCATTCTAGAAAATAATCCCGGGCTACGATGCCCTTCCTGTGGGTGAGTTCATGTAATTAATTAATTTAAAAAGTTTCCGGCTTCCGGGAACTTTTTAAATAGATATGTGTTGCAACACGTAAGAACTAACCACCATTTTTTAAACATAAATATCATAACCATGAAAAAAATCTCTCAACTTATTGTTTTATTCGCTTTTATTTTCGCAGTAAATCTCTCTGCGCAGACAGTTTGGAAACAGGATCCAAACCACTCAAAGCTCGGTTTTACAGTAACACATCTATCAATTGCTGATGTTACAGGTTATTTCACAAAGTTTGATGTGAGTGTAACTTCAAGCCAGGCAGATTTCGGCGACGCAGTAATTGAACTCACAGCTGATATTAACTCTATTAATACGGGAATTGAAGCGCGTGATAATCATTTAAAAACCGCGGATTTCTTTGACGCGGCAACTTATCCAACAATGACTTTCAAAAGCACATCCATAGAAAAATCAGGTGATAAAACCTATAAACTTAAAGGCAATTTAACTATGCACGGTGTTACCAAAGAAATTACAGTTGATCTCATTTACCGCGGAACAATTCAGAACCCGATGGCAAACAACGCTGATGTTGCGGGTTTGCAGATCATGGGCACACTCAAGAGATCAGATTTTAACATCGGCTCAACCTTTCCTGACTTTGCTATCAGCGATGAGGTCAGAATAAAGGCAGATGGCGAGTTCTCGAAAAAATAGTTACAATCCGTACTTAGTAATTCTAGGGAGGCGCTATTTTTCCGCCTCAACCCCTTTGAAGTAAGAAGTCTAATTCAAACCCGCTTTTATAGCGGGTTTTTTTATTTATTGACTTAGGTCAATCTTTGTTGCGGAAATATTGCCTAAGTTTGTATAACTAAAATAAACCAACATGAATGAAACAGCAAATACACCGCAAAAGATCAATCTAAATGATTTACTCAGCTTTCAGAAGGGAGCAGTTGTAAGCAAAGTGCTGCTTAAAAAAAATACCGGTAACATAACCCATTTCGCATTTGGCGGCGGAGAAGGCCTCAGCGAACATACGGCACCATTTGATGCCTTTGTTCATATAACCGATGGCGAAGCTGAAATAATTATATCAGGTAAAACGTATTTACTTGGCAGGGGAGAAGCTATCGTAATGCCCGCAGGTGAACCGCACTCCCTTAAAGCGATCACGGATTTCAAAATGATTTTGGTAATGATAAAATCAGAGTGAGATAATACCAAGAGTTTTAACCGAGAATGTAACCAATTGTCTCAATATTTACATGCGACACCTACGATGTCGGTTCATTTTTTTTGTCTATCGCTATAAACGTATGACGCCTACCTATTAGTATTATTTTCTTGTCGGTAGGCTTTCAGCCTGCGGCGTCAGAAACATATTCCCCCTTGAAAAATCGAAGAACCGGCTTTGACAGTGGGGAGCATATCTCTAAAAATAGATAGAGCCGCAATCGTTCATAAAAACAAAATCCCCGCCTGGATTTAAGTTGGGGATTTGATAATGCTTTAACCCCGCTCTTTAGAGCGGGGGGCAAATGGTAGCCAAAAATATAAGGACTTTAGTCCTGATTCAACGCTTCCCTCAGGTGCTTGGATCAGACGGAATTCTAACACTCCACAAAAAAACCTGCATTAATGCAGGTTTTTTTCACGTGTGATAAAGTATATGATGAATGCTGATTCATTTCAATTCTTCGCTTGTTCTTTTCCGGAATCTTCACGCTTCTTTTTTTGCGGCATTCCCAACAACAGCCCCGAAGCGAATCCGTACCCTGTTGTAATATACCAGTTTGAGCTCAGCGGACAGCCGTTCGAGCATCCCACATAATAATAATATGCGTATCCAATTAGTCCGCCAATCATTCCGTAGAGTCCCAGCTTAACAAATTTGTTCTTAATATATTTATCTATCATGCTTCTTTTAGCCTTTAATTTTTTTTCTTAATGTGCTCAAGCCCAAAGGAAGGTATAGGGGACATGTGCCTATCAAACTTGTCAATACAAATATAACTGCAAACACCATAAGAATAATTCCAAAGATCCCTGAAATTGTTCCTGTAAAATACAGCGTAAACACAGCTATAGCAATTACTATTCTTATGATCTTATCTGCTGAACCCATATTCTTTTTCATGATCTGTTTTAAATTAGTTTACAAGCAAAATTTCGTTAATTGCCTTTACGAAGCTTTCTTTCGGTAATGCGCCCATTGACATCTGCGGTTTGCCTTCCATTGGAATGAAAAGTATGGAAGGAATACTGCGAATTCCGAACACTGATGCAAGTTCCTGTTCAGCTTCAGTATCCACTTTATAGATCTGTACTTTGCCGTCATATTCTTTTGAAAGCTCCTCAAGTACCGGGGCTACCATTTTGCAGGGTCCGCACCAGTCAGCGTAAAAATCGATAATAACCGGTTTATCACCTGTGAATTTCCACTCTTTCTCAGTTTCGTAATTAAACACCTTCTGTTTGAATTCTGCTGCTGTTAAATGTACCATTTTTGTCGTTCCTTTAGTATTATTTTCTTTATTAATATTTTCTTTCTTAACCGGATCAGGGTTCTTCACCGGGTTTTGATCATTTGTATTCTTAATTGCAGGAGTATTATTGTAAACAGTTTTCTGCTCTTTGCTTCCGCAGCCGCTAACCGGAATTATCCCGCTTACTAATATAATTAACAGCCCCGCCGTGAAAAAGTTCTTACTAAAATATTTATTCATGCTTATGTTTCCTCTAACAAACTTTGTTTGTGATTAGTTGCTAATGGCAACTTAATAAATTTATTTCAAAAAAGCAATCCCCGGGCAAGTGGGCTGTTAAGGTAATTTCACCTGAAACTGTTTAATAACACTAAAGAGGTTCCTTTTGTGACAAAAATCATGTTTTCCATTGATTCAGGACATATTTTATCGCTGTGAATACCTGTTATTTTTGTATGTGAGATAGTTGCTATTAGCGACTAATATCATAAAATAAAATGACTTCTAAACAAACTATACTATCTATATGAAAAACATTTTAATACTATTGGTTTCCTTGCTGGTTTTAACTGAAGCATATTCACAGAACGGAACAAGGTTAATAGGTTTTGACGCTAAAACCACCGGCAGGGGAGGGATCTCCACCGGATTTTTTGATAACACAAGTCTGCTTATGACAAATCCCGCAGGTATTTCATTTTTAAAGGAAAATATGCTGGATGCCGATTTTTCCATGATGATTCCTAAACTAAAATTCACTAACTCAATAAATGATGCTGAAGGAAATTCTGCAACATACCCGCTTCCTTCGCTGGGTGCGACTTACACACCCAATAAATCGAAATTAACACTCGGACTAGGCTTCTTTACAAACGGGGGAATGGGCTCTGATTTCAAATTAAACCACCGGTTATTCAAAGATGCCTCAGGTAATTATGTTCAGCAGGAATATTACTCAAAGTTCGCAGTTATGCAGGGTGGTCCTTCAGTATCATATAAGTTCAGCAAAAACTTCTCTGCCGGATTATCTGCTCATATCTATTACAGCATGATGGATTTCCGTATGCCGTACAGTCTTTCTCCAAATGAACTAAAGGGTGTTGTTAATCCGCAGACCGGAATGACCTTCGGTCAGATGTTTTCCGCGCCGCAATCGCAGGGCGGGCTTGGCTACAGCGAAGTCACTGCGTACGCAAAGATGAGCGATCTTACTGCTTTTGGTTTCGGCGGTAAAATAGGGCTTGCCTACAAAGTGAATGATATGTTCTCGCTCGGTTTAAGTTACACGCTGCCGGTTGATTTTACTTACAAGAATGGCAAGGCTGATATGGATATGACCTACCAGATGAACGATGCTTTTGGGAGAGTAGTATCCGGATACATGATGAATTACCCCGGTATCACACAGCAGCAGGCTATGGATTCCGCAATGACAGCATTCACGCAAATGGGGATAGATCTTTCGCTTGGCGCAAAAGCTTCTTATGATCTTGAAAACAAACTTTCAATGCCGCAGCAGATATCGTTCGGTTTTTCATACGCTGCCCCGAACAAAAAATTCCGTTTCGGTATGGATCTTGAATGGCTGAACTGGAAAAAGGCTTTCGAAAAAATGGAATTAAACATGTCCGGCGGTCAGAACGCGAATATAAACCGTATGCTGGGCAACACGGGCGCGTTTTCACTCAATTTTCCGTTGGAATGGAAAGATTCATATATCATTCACGCCGGCGGCGAATATGACTTTTCGAAAATGTTCACTTTCCGTTTGGGTTATACCTACGGTACAAACCCGGTACCGGAGTCAACTGTGTTCCCCGTTTTCCCGGCTATAGTAGAAAATCATGTAATGGCTGGCGGTACGCTGAACCTCTCGCCAAAATTCGCGGTGAACTTTGCTTACGAAATGGCATTGAATAAAGAGCTTGTTGCTTCAAATCCAAGCCTTGTCGCAGAAGAGTATAACAGCAGCACATCTTCACTTCAAACAATGCTGTTCCATTTATCATTAACTTGGAAGTATTGATTTTGAAGATTGTTAATATTTAATTATGGGGTCAACCATGCTGAACGAAATGAATATGAAATTGCAGGATATATGTTGTTTACACTTTCAGTTTGTTTCTAATTCTGTGACCCCAATTGTTTTGAAATATACAGGAAAATGAAAATGTGCCTTTTGATCGTTAAATATTATATGCTGAATCAGATATGATCACAATAAAATCTGTACGCTATCTATTTATGTACGCCGCAATAGCCTTGCTGTTGATACTAGCAGCCGCTTCCTGCGGCAGGAATACCAGGTCTGATAATAGCCAGGTTCCCAAGCCGCTGAATCCCCTTGAAGGACGCGTACTGCCGCACCTGGATCACAGCGCTTATTTTAAGGATTCGATCGATTCACCGCAGAAGGTAACCCGCAAGTGTCTTGAGTGCCATCCCAACAGCGCCGGAGAAGTAATGAAAACGGCGCACTGGACATGGGAGAGCGGCGATGTTGAAAGAAACGGCAAAACTATACTTCTTGGTAAAAAGAACCAGGTTAATAATTTCTGTATCAGTATTGTTGGTAACTGGGCTTCATGTACAACATGCCATGCGGGTTATGGCTGGAGCGATGCGAACTTTGACTTTTCCAAAGAGGAAAATGTTGATTGCCTGGTTTGCCATGACGGCTCAGGTACTTATGTGAAAACAAAAAGCGGAATGCCAAATGGAAGTGTCAATCTGCGTATTGTTGCCGGAAGTGTGCACCGTCCCGCCCGTGAAAATTGCGGGATATGTCATTTCAGCGGCGGCGGCGGTATGGGTGTAAAACACGGCGATCTTGATGAATCACTCATCAATGCAAACCAGGAGCTTGATTTCCATATGGGTAAACTGAATTTCCAGTGTGTTGATTGCCATACAACTCATGAACATAAGATCTCAGGGAAAGTTAACACTACTTACACAGAAAAAACCGCTGCGCTCAGGTTCAATTGTGAGAATTGTCATACAGATGCACCGCATAAAGAACCCAGGCTTAACAAACATACCTCACGCATTGCATGCCAAACCTGCCATATACCTGAGTTCGCCAGAAAACTTCCAACAAAAATGATATGGGACTGGTCCAAAGCAGGTGACTCAACAAGAATAGACTCTCCGCATGAATACCTGAAGATCAAAGGTGAATTCCAGTATGAAGAGGGAGTTGTACCTACATATGCATGGTTTAGCGGAAAAATGGAGAGATATGTTTTAGGTGATAAGCTTGACGCTGAAACTGAACATTACATGAATAAACCTATAGGTTCACGCAGTGACCAGAATTCAAAGATATGGCCCTTTAAGGTTCATCATGCCACACAGCCATATGATGTTGTGAATAATATTATTATTCCTCCGTTAACAAGCGGAGAAGGCGGCTACTGGACAAAATTCAACTGGAGTTACGCTTTGGAAATAGGAGCTAAACTCAGTGACTTACCTTACAGCGGTAAGTTTGGTTTTACCAAAACCAGAATGTACTGGCCTATTACGCACATGGTCACGACAGGTAAAAATGCGTTAACATGTACTGATTGCCACTCTCCCGGTGGTCGTTTTAATTGGGTAGAACTGGGATATAAACATGATCCTCTTCAGGGTCCCGAAAAATAAACTGTTCAAATGAAAATTGTTATGAAAAATAATCCAAAACCATATAAGAATCCATATTTTGCCGGTGCTATTCTAGGCGTGGTGCTGTTCAGCGCGTATGCGCTGACCCACAGCGGCCTGGGTGCATCAGGTGCGATAAGCCGCATTCATGTTGCAATTACCAAGTTGATATGGCAATCACATGTTGATGTGATAAGTACTTTTGCTGTTATGGGCGCAGGAGATACCAATCCGCTGGATCATGCCAGCGTGTTTTTATTGATCGGTACCTTTCTGGGCGGAATGGTCTCTGCACTGCTGAACGGCAGGTTAAAAGTTGAAATATTCAAAGGACCGCAGATTTCAAATGTACAGCGGCTCATATTTGCTTTGATTGGCGGACTCATCATGGGTTACGGCGCAAGGTTCGCCCGCGGATGTACTTCAGGGCAGGC
>ERZ761609.3466-NODE-3466-length-10344-cov-875.229663_pt1 | contig 10344 bp, 6 predicted proteins | sample MGYA00511163_ERZ761609 | MGnify/ENA primary metagenome ERZ761609 (study PRJEB28899, sample SAMN02445070) | bioreactor sludge metagenome | biome: EBPR sludge | place: Australia: Brisbane, Thorneside Wastewater Treatment Plant | collected 2011-12-16 ... | reverse complement strand
AGGGCCGCGACGCAGTCGGCGGCGTTTGCCGCCGGCACGCTGGCCACCAAGCCGCGGGCTGGCAGCACACCGCGCGCCGCACGCGCACGTTGGCCGGCTGCCGCGAGATGCGGATTCCAGCGGCCGCGGTTTCAGCGGCGCCATCGAGATCTGCGCGTGGTGGACGTGTCGCGCGCTTTCGGGCTGCCCGCGTTGAGTGTCAAGCGAGCGTTGAAGCGGTATCGGCAGGAAGGGCCGAAGGGGTTCTATGTTCCACCGCGGCGCAGGGGTCCGGCGGTCCTGACGGCAGAGGTGTTGCAGCGGGCGCAGGCCCTGTTCGATGGCGGAGAGACCATCCCGAGGGTTGCGGCAGAACTGGGGATCAAGATCGACACCCTGTCGAAAGCGGTCCGTGCCGGGCGGTTGCATGTTGCCGTGGTGAAAGGATCCTGTCCGCTCGTCTCGAGCACCAAGAGCGAGCGCAGCGCGCGCGACAGCGAAGCGCCGATGGGCGTTGCGGCAAGCAATGTGCCAGCCCGGGTTGCAGCCAGCGTGGGCGGTCTGAGCGCGGTGGTGCCGCAGTTCCAGGCAGCCGTCGACGTGCCGCGGGGCGGGGTGCTCTTTGTGCTGCCCGCCTTGCTGGCCGTTGGCTTGCTCGAAGGCGCCGAGGAGTTTCCCCTGCCGCCGGGGTACTACGGAATCGACAGCCTCTTGGTGCTGATTGCCTTCATGGTTCTGGCGCGACTCAAGTCGGTGGAGTCCCTGCGCTCGTGCGCGCCGGGCGAGTGGGGCAAGCTGCTGGGTCTGGATCGGATTCCTGAAGTGCGCACCCTGCGCGAGAAGATTGCACTCCTGACTGGGCTTCCGGTCTAGCTTGGGCGGCAATGTGCCAGTCACCTACCGTTCAGCCAAAAATCGCGTTTGAAGGGCAGCTTGCCGCCTTGAGGAATCCACCCTTTCGACCCAGAGTAGACGGTCGAGGCTCTTGAAAGCGGCCGTTGCTCCCAGGCGCCGGCCACGCAGAAGCTGCCGCTCGATTTCCAGGGGTGCTATTCTCGCGTGACGGGCAGCTTTGAAGGAGGAGCGGCCAGTGTGTGCGGGATGGGGGTCCGTCGGCATCCGGCCAGTTGCGGCCGGTCGCAGTGGCCACTAACCCGCCATACAGATGGCAGCTCCGCTTAGTTTGCCGCCATTACGGCTGCACAGACCTTGTCGCGTGTTCGGCGAAAGGCGATGCTGGTCTTGTCCGCGTCTATTGCCCTCTACGTATAGCCAACGTGATTCTTTCCCAGCCGGCATCTATGATGAATCTGGCCTCCGCCTCGGGTACGGCGGCAAGCATCAACCTCGGGCGAACCGGGAGTCCATTGACCGCACACTGTGACTGGGGGCCAAAGATGACGTACGCGACCTGCCCTTCGGGGGCGCGCGTTCGGGTATCGATTGTCTATACTCAATCACCGTGACGACAAGAGGACGACACCATGGAAATGGAACAAGTAAGCGCCAACTGTTTCGCTGTGCTAAACGAGAAGAACCTCGTGTGCGATGCCAACTCGGGACTCATCAATCTGGGCGGCGGCGTGGTGATCGACACACAGTCGGACCTGCCGCACGGACGCCAGATGATCAAGCTGTTCGGCAAGGTCTGGCGCGACATGCCCAAGCGCGTGATCAATACCCACGAAGACGGCGACCACGTGTGGGGAAACCAGCTCTTCGAGGGTGCCGAAATCATCGCACACCGCACGGTCAGGGACCTGATGCCGCACGTAGCCGATCCGAAGGAGACCCAGCAACTGATCAAGGGTGCTGATCGCTTCCTCACGCGCATGCTGCTCAAGGCCCTGCACCCGGGCGCTTTGGCCATCGCCCAGCAGTTGCAGCAGGACTACAATTTCGACGGGATCAAGCTGGTGTTGCCTACGATAGTCTTCGAGGAGCGGTACGTGCTGGATCTTGACGGCACGGAAGTTCACCTCATCTACGTGGGGCCGTGCCACCAGATCGGTGATACGCTCATCCATGTGCCCAAGGAAAAGGTCGTGTTCGCCGGCGACGTGATCTTCCGCGAGTGCACCCCCATGGGCTGGAACGGCACTTACGAAAAATGGCTCAAGGTTCTCGATCTCATCATCTCGCTCGACCCGGAGGTCATCGTCCCCGGACACGGACCGGTGTGCGGGATCGAGGGTGCGATAGAGACGAAGGCCTACCTCGAATACGTACGCGAAGAGTCGAGGCGCTGCTTTGGGCAGGGGCTGAGCGCTCTGGAGGCGTCGAAGAAGATCGATTTCGGACCGTACGGTGGGTGGAAGGCTCCGGCGCGCTTGTTCATGAACGTCGAACGGGCCTACCGCGAGTTCCGCAACGAGGCCACGGACGCACCCTGGGACCACGCGAAAGTCTTTGACGCGGTCCTCGCCGTCGCGAAGGCCAAGGGGATCGAGGTCGAGTTCTGATTGGGGTGCGCGTTTCCAATCAATCCGGGCCGTTCCCGGTGACGGCACGCACAAAAACCAAACATCAATAGCAGGAGAGACAGAAATGAAATTTCCGCGTATCTACGCCGACGAACAGGGCGAGACGCACATTGGTGTCTGTGACCGCCCAGAGCATGATGCACCGTTCGGGCCGCCTCCAACCCCCATGGGGCTAATGACAGATATCGAGGGGGTCAGTAGCCTCGTCATGTTCTCGGTCCCAGGCGGGACCGAGGTGCCGGCCCACAATGCGCCGCAGCCTTATATCTGCATCGTTCTCTCCGGCGAGGGCGAGGTGACCGCCAGCGATGGCTTGACCGTACGCCTGGGTCCTGGTGGCCTGCTCTACTGCGACGACGTCAGCGGCAAGGGCCACGTGACCCGGTCGATCACCGACCTCAGCCTTGCCTTCATCAATCGTGCCAGTTCGTGAGTCGGCAGCGAGCACACCGACAATCAAACCTGCAGCGCAGAGACCAGGGGAACCAAGATGAAGATGCACACCAGCACGATACTGATCGATAAGACGCGCGGCCTGAAATTTACCGAGAGCCCGCGCTGGCACGACGGCAAGCTGTGGTTTCTGGACCTCCACGACAAGCGGATCAAGACCGCGGATCACTTGCCCGTGGCCTGCGGCACCAGACGGCCGCTCGACTTTGAAACCCGCCGTTGAACCATTCGTGAGACGAATGACTGCAGAGGGTCGGCTGCGGCCCCAGGCCCGAAAAACCTGTACGACGGCTTTCATCCGCGATCCGGTCATTGGCACGAAGTTCTCGGTCGGTCGTTATCCGGACGGCCGGTCAACGCTGTAAGCCGACGGTGACGTTGCGTGGGGCACTGACGGCAACCGACCCAATGCGGACGCTTGGGCTTTTGGAAAGCAGTCGTTCAACGCCCCCGTTCAGCGGCACCCTACCCATGCGCTCATGCGCTGCAACCGGTCGCTGGGCAGCGCATGGGCCGCTGCCCAGCTTGCGCACCACGCGCGAGTTACGGCTGAAGCTCGATCTCCCCCGGCTTCCAGGTCTTGTCGAACCACGGCTCGAGCGGCCCGTAGAGCCGCAGGATCATGAACCACCCTTTGCCGGGAATCGTCTGAACCCAGTTGTTCTCGAATCCTTTTGGCGCACGCGGACCAAAATGGACATCCACCGAGCCATCCACATTCGTCTTCAGCGCTTTGTTCTGGCTGCTCACGCTGGGGGAGCGCTGGTCCGTCTGGACCATCGAGCGCGTCTGGTTGTCATAGACGATGACCGACCAGAAATCCTTTACCGGTACGTTGGGCGGCAGGCGCATCTTGTAGGTCTTGCCGCCATCGAACGGGTTGCCCTTCGAATCCTGAACTGCCCAAGGATATTGCGACCCCTTGCCGACCATCTTCATTTCCATGGCCGGGGTAACGCCGGTAGCAAAGTAGTAGTAGAAGATGTAGCCGTCCATGTTTGTCACGCCGGGCGCGCTCTCGAACTTGTAGCCGCCAAAGAACGGCAGGCGCCAGGCGCTGTCCGGGAAGAAGTAGGCATCTTTCGAGCGCACCTTGAAGGCGATGGTACGCGCCGTCACGGCGCCGATGTTTGCCGCATCCGTGAGGATCTTCTTCATCCGTTGGTCGGGCGCGAAAGGCTGGCCTTTGACAATGCCGATGGAGGCAAATAGGCCTAGCGTCGTCGGGTCGCTACCTTCCGAGGGCTCTTCCTGGATGACCTGGTTCAAAAGCTCCCAGAACGCATAGTCGCCAGGGGCCACAAAGTTTGCGGGAACGCCCGAGGCATTGGCGAACTTGATCGCCGGAGGATTCGCGGCCTCCGAGAGTTGATAGATCTTCAGGTGCTTCTTGACCAACTCGACGCCGGGCTTCGTCGAGCCATCGACGAGGAAGGCGCGAAAGAAAAGCCAGTTGCCAAACGTGCTCGGCCGAACGACCACATAACCTGGAGGGATCTCACCCTTGTACCCGGGCGGAAGAAAGAGGTACTTGCCACCTTTGCCCCGGTCCTCGCCGGTGATGCCCACATCGGCGACCCAGCGATACCAGAAATCGTTCACGGCGCCGAGAACCTCGGGCGGAATCTCCACAACCAGTGGACCGTTCTTCGTGTCGAGCCAGATGAAGTTGTAGATGGTGTTGTCGTTCGCCGTCAGTTCCACCGTGCGGGGATCGACGAGGTCTTCCCAAATGACATCAGTCTGGTTGGCCGGCCCGAATTTGTTGAGCGAGTCGCGCATGCCCGCCTGGTTCACGATCGGGATCGCCATGAGGTAAGCCTGCAGGGCGCGCGATCGATCGAGGTTGTCATAGATCTTCTCGACGGTGTCGGCCTTGGGATAGCCGTAGGTCAGATTCAGCGTGCCGATGGAGCTTTCTATCTTGTCTGGCACGGCGACGCCTGGGGCGATCGGTGTCGAGAACTTGAACTGAGGATTCACCGGCGTGCGAGCAGGCGCCTGCCCGAAGGCTCCACCTGACGCGGAGAAAACGATGGCGGCCGCTGCCGCCAGTATGTAGTTTCGACTGCTTCCCTGCATGGTCATTCTCCTCTTGAGGGGCAAATCCGGGGTTGCGTACTGTGCGTCCGGGTCCAAGCTGTTGCGGGGCAAGTTGTAGATGAGATCAAGAGTGTCCTTTGGTTCCGTCGGCATTCAACAATCTCGAACATAGGACGCTGTCCAAACGGCTTGTTCCGCATGGGGTCGTGGGAGTTACCTTCTTATTCATCTCGCTACGCGGCCGCAGAACCGGACCGCCTGAAACCTACCTGCGGTTCAACACTGGCGCAACCACAGGTTGTAGATTGCATACGCTGATCGAGTCCCACTGACTGGTTCGGAGCACACTTGGACAGGACCGGTTGTGGCCAACTGCACGCCTTCGACATGATGCCAAAAAAAGCGGCCGCACGTTTGACTGTGCGGCCGCAGGATGCCGGCTAGATCTCGGTCTGCTCGGAGATCTCTCACGCATCGTCCACATCAATGCCGAGGTAGCGAACCGTTCTTTCCAGCGTGGAATGGCCAAGTAGCAGCTGGACGGCCCGCAGGTTCTTTGTGTGCTGGTCGATCAGGGTTGCTTCGGTTCTCCGCCTCGAGTGCGTCCCGTAGGCCGATGCGTCCAGCCCGGCAGACTCGGCGCAATGATACAGCGCCTGCATCGGTGGCCACATTCCTTCTGGTGACCGGGTCCGGTCTTGAACAGGGCGATCAGACCAGCGAGCGTTCCTGCGACGACACCGGAAGTGAACACGCCGTTACGATTGGCGGATGCGCTTGCCGGCAGCGCTTCAGCGCACTTCTTGCGTCAGGTCCAGGATGCGAATTGCCTTGCCATCGTTGCACACCACGGTTTCTTGGGCTGCCTGCCGTGCCAAGTCGTCGAAAGTCGGATAAGCAAGCTTCGCCTTGGCCGCCAAGGCGAACAGTTCCTGCACCTTGGATCATTGCGGCGTATTCAGCAGGCAGTGAGCCATAAGCCGACCGGCGGCTGGTGTCAGGCCTTGATCTTGAACCCGTCGGCGTACCTGGCCGGGTCCTTGCCGTCCCAGACGATGCCGTCAATCAGCTTGCCGCTACGCATGTCGCTCTTGGGGAGAGTGACTCCGGCGGCGGCGGCACCCTGCTTGTAGACGTCGATGCGATTGACTTGTCTGGCGACCGCCAGATAATCCGGATGGCTCTTGAGCAGCCCCCAGCGCTTGTGTTGGGTCATGAACCACATGCCGTCACTGAGGTAGGGGAAATTCACCAAGCCGTCGTTGAAGAACTTCATGTGGTTCCTGTCGTCCCAACTCTTGCCGAGGCCGTTCTGGTAACGGCCGAGCATGCGGGCGACGATGACTTCGCTGTCGGTATTGACGAAAGCCTTTTGGGCGATGGTTTCGGCTGTCTTCTGTTTGTTCGCGATCGATGCGTCGATCCACTTGCTGGCATCGAGAATCGCAGCGACCATGGCACGTGCCGTGTTCGGGTTGTTTTTCACCCATTCGGCGGTGGTGCCGAGAATCTTTTCCGGATGATCGACCCAAATGTCCTGCGAGGTCACGGCGGTAAAGCCGATGCTGTCCATGATCGCGCGGTTGTTCCACGGCTCGCCGACGCAGAAACCGTCCATGTTGCCGACGCGCATGTTGGCGACCATTTGTGGAGGTGGCACGGTAATCGTCTTCACGTCCCGCATCGGGTTGATGCCGTTGGCGGCCATCCAGTAGTACAGCCACATGGCGTGCGTGCCAGTCGGGAAGGTCTGGGCGAAGGTGTATTCCTTTTCCTTCTTGGCGATCAGCTTCGCCAAACTCGCGCCGTCGATCGCGCCCTTTTCGCGCATCTGGTTGGAAAGCGTGATCGCCTGGCCGTTGTGGTTCAGGGTCATCAAGTTGGCCATGTCCTTCTTCGGCCCGCCGACACCCATCTGGACACCATAGATGAGGCCGTACAGCACATGGGCTGCGTCGAGTTCGCCATTGACCAGCTTGTCGCGCACAGAAGCCCACGAGGCTTCCTTGGTCGGGATGATCTTGATGCCATACTTCTCGTCGAACTTCATGACCGAAGCCATGACCACCGAAGCGCAGTCGGTCAGCGGAATGAAGCCGATCTTGACTTCCTTCTTTTCCGGTGCGTCCGATCCGGCGGCCCAGGCACCGCCGCGCAGGCCGGGTGTGACCATGGACATGAGCGACGCACCGAGTGCGGCTGAAACAAATTCACGACGAGAGAAAGACGGCTTGGATTTTGGCTTCAGGTTGTGGTCTTCCATTGCTTGCTCCGCGATCGCTCGAATCGATCGAACTCTTGCCCGGTCACCATTGACCGTGCTTCTCAAGACGGTTAAAGCAATCCTCGTGCCAGCCCGATGTTCCAGATCAATTCTATTCAACCATCTGATATGCTGTAATTTTTTCTGGGTCTCAGAGGCAGTGGGTGCGTCTCCGGCAGTCCCTGCTTTGGTGCAGCAGCGCAACCTGCCTGCACACCAAAGGGGAAGAGACCTCGAAGCGCGAGAGGAAAGCATCCAAACGGCCGAAACATGCCGAGATCCGGCCGCCTGGACGCCCTACGCCCGGTCGAACTGCAGGCGCTTCGCCGCACGCCTCGGGAAGGGCCCTTCGACCATCTGATCGTCGACGCCCATGACCTCAGCCCACTGCGGGGCGTCGCTGACAGATCAAGTACCTGGCCCGCAGCGGCGGGCGATCGCTTGCCTGCCCGGACCGGCTCCGACGAGGGTAACGGGGCGACGCGCGTTGGCTGAGCTTGTCGCGGGGGCTTCCTTCAGGAGGCCGGCACCGGCTGCCGCTTGCGGCGCACCAACGCCTTCACAGCGGGTAGGCACGAGCCGCACTCGGTGCCGCAGCGCAGTTGCGCCTGCAGGGCCACCAGTCGCTCGGTGTCGTCGCCCGGCATTGTGGCCAACGCGTGGGTGATGCGGTCTTCGCTGACGTCGTGGCAGGCGCAGACCTGCGCACTGCGCGGCGCGCTGGCCACCGGCGGTGTGGCTCCCGCGGCCAGCAGTGCACGGCCCAATTCGGCTACCGGGCGACGCTGTTGCAGCCAGTCGAGCAGCCACGGCGCCGCCGATGCATCGCCAGCGAGCAGGAAGGCCTGCAGCGTGCCGTCAGCCGCCAGCCGCAGGCAGCGGCCGCGGCCCCGGCGGGAGTCGGCATAGCGCAGCGCCGGGCCGCTGGCGAGTTGCAGTTCGCCTTCGATGGCGGCCAGCAGCGCAGCGTCGATCGGCGTCTCGGCGGCCGCTCTCAGCAGCAGGCCGAGCTGTGCGTGTGGTTCGCGGCCGAAGGGTACCCAGCTCGCGTAGGGCAGGCCGGCAGTCAGCTGGCGCAACCGCTCGCGCACGGCCAGTGCCGCGTCGGCGGGCAGCCAGGCCGCGCCGACCAAAGCCCACGGTAGCTCTGCCGCCTCAACCCGAACTGCCGCGTGCTTGAGTTCGGGCTGCCGCGACACCGGACACGACGACGAAGGCATCAAGCCGTTGACGCCAAGACCCTGGAGGAATTCGCTGCCCCAGTGCATGGCGATGAATGCCTGCGCCGGCGCGAGTGATTCGCTGGCCTGCACCGGCAGGACGAGCGAGCCACGCCGCGAGCTCACGCGCACCAGTTCGCCGGCCCGCCAGCGGCGACGGTCCAGTTCCTGCGGGTGCAATTCCAGCGCCGGCTCGGCAGCGTGTGCGAACAGCCGGCCGAGCGTGCCGGTGCGGCTCATCGTGTGCCACTGGTCGCGCAGCCGGCCGGTGGTCAGCGACACCGGGAAACGTGCGTCGCGCGCCTCGGCCAGCGGGCGTGGCGCCGGGGCGTGGAAGCGCGCGCGGCCGTCGTCGGTGGCGAAGCGAGCGTCGGTGTACAGCCGCTCCGTGGCGGCGCCACCGGCGGCAAATGGCCATTGGCGTGGGGTGTCGAGCGCGGCGTAGTCCAGGCCGGTGATGTCGAGATCGCGGCCGCGCGTGCTCTCGCGGTGCTCCAGCCAGACGCTCTCACCGCTGTCGTACGGGAACAGCGTGGCGCAACCGGCCACGCGCCGTGACGGCAGCCGCGCCTCGATCCGGCGTGCAACGTCGACCGCCACCTGCCAGTCGGCACGCGCCTGCCCCGGTGCAGCGACCGCAGCGCGCACGCGGCTGATCCGGCGCTCGCTGTTGGTGACCGTGCCTTCCTTCTCGCCCCAACTGCTTGCCGGCAGCAGCAGGTCGGCAAAGTCGGCGGTGGCCGTGTTGACGTAGGCCTCCTGCACGACGACGAACTCGCAGCGCTGCACGGCCCGCCGCACCAACGCCTGGTCGGGCATCGATTGCGCAGGGTTGGTGCAGACGATCCACAAGGCCTTGATCTCGCCGTCGGCCGCTGCCTGGAACATCTCGACAGCGGTCTTGCCTGGCGTGGCCGGCACGTCGCGAACGCCCCACAAAGCGGCCACTTCGGCGCGGTGCTCGGCATTGCCCAGGTCTCGGTGCGCGCTGAGCAGGTTGGCGAGGCCTCCTACCTCGCGCCCGCCCATTGCGTTCGGCTGGCCGGTCAGCGACAGCGGTCCGGCGCCGGGCCGGCCGATCTGCCCGCAGGCCAGGTGCAGGTTGATCAGCGTGGTGTTCTTGTCAGTGCCGCTGGTGCTCTGGTTCAGGCCCTGGCACCAAAGTGACAGCGTCGGTGAGCGCTCACCGACGCCATCGACACCGGCAAACCATCGCGCCGCCTGCACGATGTCGTCCCCCTTCAGTCCGCAGGCCTTGGCCGCAGCGGCTGGGGTGAACTCGCGCACGCGGTCGCGCAGGGCGGCAAAGCCGGTGGTGTGGGCCGCGATGTAGGCGCTGTCGACCAGGCCTTCCCAAAGCATCACGTGCAGCATCGCGTGGTGCAGCGCGACGTCGCTGCCGGGCAGCAGTTGCAGGTGCAGGTCGGCATCGGCAGCGGTTTCGGTGCGGCGCGGATCGGCGACGATGAGTTTCATGCCCGGCCGCGCGCGGCGGGCATCCTCGAGCCGGCGGTACAGCACCGGGTGCGCCCAGGCCATGTTCGAGCCGGTGATGAAGACGGTTTGCGCCAGAGCGAGGTCGTCGTAGCACGCCGGCGGCGCGTCGGCGCCGAGGCTGAGCTTGTAGCCAGCGACCGCGCTGCTCATGCACAGCCGCGAGTTGGTGTCGACATTGTTGGTGCCCAGCAGGCCCTTGGCCAGCTTGTTGAACACGTAGTAGTCCTCGGTGAGCAACTGGCCCGAAAGGTACAGCCCGACGGCGTCGGGGCCATGCGCTTCAATGATGCCGGCGAAACGGTCGGCCACCTCGGCGAGTGCCACGTTCCAGCCCGTGGGCTGCAGCGGCGCGCCGCGCTGCGGCCGGCGCATCGGCGTCAGCGCGCGCGCCAGATCGGAAGAGCGT
>ERZ761609.3464-NODE-3464-length-10348-cov-4.574857_pt1 | contig 10348 bp, 6 predicted proteins | sample MGYA00511163_ERZ761609 | MGnify/ENA primary metagenome ERZ761609 (study PRJEB28899, sample SAMN02445070) | bioreactor sludge metagenome | biome: EBPR sludge | place: Australia: Brisbane, Thorneside Wastewater Treatment Plant | collected 2011-12-16 ... | reverse complement strand
CGGTGGAATATGCCGATTATCCGAATCCGGATGCCAAAAACGTAGTCCTCTCGCTGATTGGCGGCGGCGGCTCGATCGGCGGTTTGGCAACCCAGGTTTCGCCCAAGCAAGGCGGCCTAGAGTCGCTGACCGATAACGTCGAGTTCAGTGCGGCGGCGCTAGCAAAGTCGGAGTCGTCGCCGAACCGGCTGATGTACGCGACGCCTGAACTGAAAACGCCGATCCACATCTCCGGGACCGCCCGGATCACGATCCGTCTCGCTTCGAGCGCTCCGGCGGCGAACTTGTCGGTCTATCTGGTGCAACTCCCATGGGCGGACGGTCCCATCGGCACCGCCAACCTGATCACTCGGGGCTGGGCCGACCCGCAGAACTGGAAGTCACTCACCAAAGGCGGAAACTACGCGTCGCTGGCGAAAGGAGAGCCGCTGAAGCCGGGCGAATTCGTGACGCTGACCTTCGACCTCCAACCCGACGACCAAATCATCCCCGCCGGCAAGCGAATCGCCCTGATGATCCTGTCCAGCGATCGCGACTTCACCATCTGGCCGAAAGCGGGGACGAAGCTGACCGTGGACTTGAATGCGACAAAGCTGACATTGCCGGTGGTCGGAGGCTCATCCGCATTCGAACTCGCGGTGAAGTAGGGTAGGAGGCAGTCCCGCCCAAACTCAGATACGGTCAAACCGAAGGCCGGTCCAGTTTTCACGGCCAAAGAGGGCTCGAAAAGCCTCTCCGCACATCAACTCGTAAGAAGCGCCGGAAGGTTGCCAGAAAACCCCTTTTGGAGGAATCCTGGCTTCATCGTACGCGATCGATTCCGGAGTGTCGAAGTCGAGCACGCGCTCGCCATAGGGCTTGAAACGTGATTTCTCCGGGATGACAACGTCAGCTCGGTTCGTCACGTGCAGCAAAGTCCTTTCCAGTCGCTGGACGGGCTTCCCCTTGGGATCCGTCGGTTCGCAGGCGAAAGGAATGAGTTGGCACCAATCTTCTCCGGCAAGCTCAAGAGCGACTCGAGAAGAGACAACCCATCCCTGCCCTTGCCCGTAGTCCCAAAAGTCCGCGTCCTTCCCTTTGCGGCCGCGATAGAGGATCAGGGCAGGCGGAGCCCAATCGGCGTCCACGTTCTCTCCGGGCTTCAACCTCAGGGCAGCGTCAAACCTTGCCGGCTGAAGGTTATGGTTGTCCCCATCAACCGCTGAGACCCGATAAAGTGCCACGTCCAAAGGTTACCAAGAGGCCGCTATGGGCTGAACTTCCGGTGCAAATCCACGCCAACTATTCAATGATCGTGAGGTGTTGCCGACACGATTGGTTGCCTCCACGGGTCCCTCCACTGAGGCTAAAGGACTCTCCCTTCAAACCTGGGTGAGCACAACGAGCGGGCATCCGAAGCCTCCCTTCATGCCAAGCGGCTACTGATGCCCCACGACTCGGTGCGGAACGTAAGGTTCTTCAAGAAACGCCACGTCCTCATCCGATAGCTTCAGTTCGAGCGCGCCCACCGCTTCGTCCAAGTGCGAAAGCTTCGTTGCTCCGACGATGGGGGCGACCACCGGCGGCTTTTGCAGCAACCAAGCCAATGCGATATGGGTTCGCGGGACCCCATGTTGTTCCGCCAATTGGGCGACGCGCTCGACCACGCTTTGATCCATATCCGACGTGGAACTGTACTTCATCTTCGCGATCTGGTCGGTCTCCGATCGCTTCGTTTGCTCAGAGGCCCAATCACGGGTCAGCCGACCCGAAGCCAATGGGCTATACGGAATGCATCCGATTTTCTCTTCCCGGCAAAGAGGGATCATCTCTCGCTCTTCTTCTCGGTAGATGAGGTTGAGGTGGTTTTGCATCGTGACGAATCGGGCCCAACCGTTCCGGTCCGAAGCGTTCAGCGCCTTGTGAAACTGCCAAGCCCACATCGCCGAAGCGCCGATATAGCGCGCCTTTCCCGCCCGGACGACGTCATTCAAGGCCTCCATTGTTTCCTCGATCGGCGTATCGTAGTCCCAGCGATGGATTTGGTAAAGGTCGACGTATTCCGTCTCCAGGCGCCTCAGACTGTGGTCGATCTCCTGAAGAATCGCCTTTCGAGACAGGCCGGCCCCGTTCGGATCGTCGCTCATGCGGCCATGGACTTTGGTGGCGATCACGACCTCTTCCCGCTTCGCCATTTCTCGCAGCGCCCGGCCCACGATTTCCTCGCTTTTGCCGATCGAGTAGACATTGGCGGTGTCGAAGAAGTTGATTCCGAGCTCGAGCGCGCGCTGGATGATCGGGCGGCTATTTTCTTCGTCGAGAACCCATTTATGGGTCCATTTCTCGGCGTCGCCAAATCCCATGCAGCCCAGGCAGATGCGGGAGACCTTCAGCCCGGTGTTTCCTAGCCGCGCGTATTCCATGGAGAGAGCATAGCCCGCCCTTTGATCGTTGGGGCATGTGCCGCCAATCGACGTGCTAACCTGGTGCCCAAATGCACGGGATCGCGCTAGTCTGTTTCGCAATCTTGAGCGGCAGCGCCTTCGGGCAGAGCGCCGTTCCGAACCGGGGGTCGAACCACTTGAACGACGAGTCCATGGATCCTTCCACCGTGCTTTGGTTCTCCTCTCCGGCCACGAAGTGGGACGAGGCTTTGCCGGTCGGAAACGGGCGGCTCGGCGCGATGGTCTTTGGGACGGTCGCCGAAGAACGCATACAGCTGAATGAGGACACCTACTGGTCCGGTGGCCCCTATTCCACCGTCGTGCCGGGTGGCCACCGGTTCTTGCCCGAGATACAGCGACTGGTCTTTGCCGAGAAGTACCTCGACGCCCACAACCTCTTCGGGCGCAAGCTGATGGGCTATCCCGTCGAGCAGCAGAAGTATCAAAGCTTGGCGAACCTCCACCTCTTTCTTCCGCACGCCAGTCCGATGACCGAGTATCGGCGCGCGCTTGATCTCAGAACGGGGATCGCGACCGTGAGTTATTCGGTCGATGGCGTTCGGTATCGGCGCGAAGTCTTTGCCTCCGCCCCCGACCAGGCCATCGTCGTTCGGCTCACCGCAAGCCGGCCCAATTCCCTGACGTTTACCGCCAACCTCCGGGGGGTCCGAAACCAGGCTCATTCGAACTACGGCACCGATTATTTTCAAATGGACGCGGTGGGGCCTGACGGCCTATCTGTAACCGGCAAGTCGGCGGATTACCTCGGCGTCGCGGGGAAGCTGCGCTATGAAGGCCGAATCAAGGCGATCGCCGACGGCGGGTCGGTTAAGACGAAGGGCGTCGACTTGGCCGTCGAAAACGCCAACGCCGTCACGCTGATTTTTGTGGCGGCGACGAACTTTGTGAACTACAAGGACGTCAGCGCCGACCCTCACAAACGGGTCGAGGACGCCCTTCGGAAACTGGCCGGCAAATCGTACGAATCCCTTAAAGAGGCGGCGGTGCAGGATCACCGGCGTCTGTTCGACCGGGTCCGGTTGGAGCTTCCGATCACGCCGAACTCCGCCTTGACGACCACCCAGCGCAAGGAGAAGATTCAGTCCGAACCCGACCCCAGCTTGGCCGCGCTGGTCTACAACTTCGGCCGATATGTCCTCATCGCCTCGTCCCGCCCCGGATCACAGCCCGCGAACCTCCAAGGCATCTGGAACGACGACATGAACCCCATGTGGGACTCTAAGTACACGACCAACATCAACACCCAGATGAACTATTGGCCGGTGGACTCGGCCAACCTGAGCGAGCTAGCCGCGCCACTGTTTCAGCTCATCCGGGAAGTTTCCGACCAGGGCGCGCAGGTTGCGAAGGAGCACTACGGCGCCCGCGGGTGGGTTTTCCATCAAAACACCGACCTGTGGCGAGTGGCCGCCCCCATGGACGGGCCAAGCTGGGGCACGTTCACCGTCGGAGGAGCGTGGCTCTGCACCCACCTCTGGGAGCACTATCTCTACACCCGCGACAAAGCGTTCCTTAAGAAAAGTCTTCCGCTGATTGAAGGTTCGGTTCGCTTTTTCCTCGACTTCCTCGTCAAACATCCCAACGGAAAGTGGCTGGTCACCAACCCCTCGACCTCTCCCGAGAACTTCCCCGATGGCGGCGGCAACAAACCGTTCTTCGACCAGGTCACCGGGGCGATCCTTTCCGGAACGACCATCACCGCCGGGTCGGCCATCGACATGCAGATTCTCGACGACCTCTTCGGCTACTACCTCCAAGCGGCGGAGGAATTGGACGTCCAAACCCCGTTGCTCGCGAAGGTGAGGGAGGCCAGAGAGCAATTGGTTCCGCCCCAGATCAGCTCGACGGGCGCCCTGCGGGAGGGGATCGACGACTCCAAATCTCTGGAAAAGAACCACCGCCACTTCTCGCACCTGTACGGCCTTTATCCAGGCCGGTCGCTTTGGGATCAGCGGACCCCGGCCTTGATCGAGTCTTACAAAAACGTGCTCGAGGAGCGAGGCGATGGAGGGACCGGCTGGTCGAGGTCCTGGAAGATGGCCCTCTGGGCGCGGCTCGGAGATGGAGATCGCGCGAACAAGATCTTCAAGGGATATCTCAAGGAGCAAAGCTGCGCTCAGTTGTTTGCCCTGTGCGGACGGGCCATGCAGGTCGACGGGACGCTCGGCGCGACCGCCGCGATCAACGAAATGCTGGTCCAATCGCACGAAGGCTTCATCCGCCTGCTTCCCGCCCTGCCCGAGGAGTGGCAGACCGGCGAATTCCATGGGGTTTGCGTTCGGGGAGGATTCGAGTTGGGATTCCGGTGGTCGGGTGGGCGAGTCACGGAGGTCGACGTCCTTTCGAAAGCGGGAGAGGCTTGTCGGATCAAGTTCGGCCGACCCGTTGCGGTGATGAGTCAAGGCCGGTCGGTTGAGGTCCAGGATCTGCCCGGCGGGGTGATCGAGTTTGCGACGGAGAAGGGACTGACATACACGATCCGGCCCCGGTAGACCCCTTTGAGCCGGGGATGCAAAGGTTCTCCCCTCAGGCCGCGAAGCGTCCGGATTCGCTCCCATGTCGCCCCGGTATGCTCTCTTCTATGGTTCCTTTGCTTCTCGTGACGGCATTGGGGATGGCCCCCCAAAGCAACGCTCCTCCGGTGAACGTGTTCATTTTGGCCGGCCAATCGAACATGGTGGGGCACGGATTCGTGATGGCCGAGTCCAAGCGAAATGGAGGAAAGGGCAGCCTTGAGCAGGTTGCCCGCGATCCCGCGAGCGGCAAGGTGTTTAAGCAGTTACTCAACGACGATGGCAGCTGGCATGTTCGCGACGATGTTTGGATTCACTACTTTGAAAAGAAAGGGAAGCTGACGGTTGGGTTTGGAGCCGGCGAGGATTGCATTGGTCCGGAACTGGGTTTTGGTTACGTCGTTGGAGAGTCGATCCGCGAGCCGGTCTTGCTCATCAAGTTGGCCTGGGGTGGAAAGAGCCTGGCTCGGGATTTCCGTCCTCCAAGCTCGGGCGGCGACGTTGGCCCCTTTTACACCGAGGTGGTTCGAGGCGCCCGGGAAGCCATGGACCGTATCGGGGCGAACTTTCCCGAGCTCAAAGGACGCCCGGTGAAGTTGGTTGGGTTCGGATGGCACCAGGGCTGGAACGATCGGATCGATGCGGGCTTCTTCCAAGAGTACGAATCAAATATGGCGAACTTCATCCGCGACATCCGGCGGGATCTTGGCACCCCAGATATGCCGTTTGTGATTGCGGAGACGGGGATGGGCGGCGAAGCCGAGCAGAATCAGCGCGCGCTCGACCTCATGAAGGCGCAAGCCGCCGTCGCCCAATATGCGGAGTTCAGGTCTAGCGTCGCGTTTGTAGGCACTCGCGGATTCTGGCGGCCGAAAGAGCTCTCACCCAGCGACCAAGGCTATCACTGGAACAGTAACGCGGAAACCTACTATCTCATTGGCGATGCCATGGGACGCGCCATGATCGATCTCCTCAAGCGACGGCCAAGATGACCCACTTTGTGCTCAATTCGCATCTTGCTCTCATGGCCGCTTTGTCCGGCGGTGTTCAGGCCAATCCTCTGCCGAGTCCCCAACTGACCGAGATGGCGGGCTACCTCATCGTGCCCCACGAACGTGTCGCCCCAACGTACAACGCCGGATTCTCGATGTACGTCGCCGCTTGGCCCCTCCTCAAGTCGTACCCAGGCCAAGATTTTCAAAGTGGCTTGTTCGGCACCTGGATGTTCCCCCAATTCGAGGGACAAGCCCCGAAGGACCACCATACGGACATCGAAGGCGGGCTTGGCTGGTGGCGGGACACTCGCTTCGCGACAGAGACGCCCAAGTTCATCATGGGGGGTGTGGCGCTCAACTTCAGCGAGTGGGCCAACGGCCCCGGAGCCGGCAAGGGCCGGAACTGGAAAAACCCGACCGGACTCTATGGTGTTGCCCAGCTCAGCCCCTGGGTTCTCTGGCCACCCGATGGGTTGAACCTCAAGCAGGGGACCCGCGGCGAGTTATTTGGCTACGGATATCTGCCCTTACCGCTGACCGATCCCAAGTCAACGACCACGGGAAGGGACGTTCCCACCGGGAACCACTGCTGGACGCTTTTCCTGAGCACCGCGAACTTCAAGGGCCCCGTCGCGTTCTTCACCCCCTATTTTTGGTCGAAGGCATCGGCAGAAAATCCGAAGCTGAGCGGACAGTTTCTCGACACTCGTCCTTCCGAACCCAACAAGGCCGTCCAAATGGAGACGCAGCACGTGCCGGCGATGGTCGCCAAAGATCGAAGTGGCAACTTGTTTGCGCGGATTGCGCCGACCCATTTTCCTGGCGAGTCCAGCCGCGAAGCACCCCTCATCCATCGGATAACGGCTTACACGAAGAACGCTCTATGGAACGACGTGGACGCCTGGTTCCGAGGAGGGCCCGCCGCGAACGGGGCCGTCAGTGAAACGGCATCGAGCGTCCATCTTTTCAAGGGCGGCGGCTACTCGACTTGGAAGATCTACCTGCCGGGAGAGGATCGGGCAAAGGCGGCCGAAGTGGATTGGGCTTCCTACGCGACCCCCGTCGCTCTGAGCGACTTGACCTATGGGATTCGATGGAATCGCGAGCTTCTCAGTCGGTCCGTTTCGTCCCGATCGCTCGTGACCTTGCCCGAGTATTACCGCCTCACCAAACTGGCAAACGGAAAGGAACGTTGGGTCGTTGTCCCTGCTCAAGAAGTTCCGTCCGAGACCGGATTGCAGAACGCCAAGTTCCCGGCACCAAAACGGCAGGCCGAGCCTTACGTGACTCCGGAAGAACCCGGCTCAGCTTGGAAGAAGCCCGGCCCGGCCGCTGGACCATTCAAGCGCGTCTTGGGGGATGGCAGCGAGGTCACTTTCTCTTGGTATCGCTTCGCCGACCAGCCCGCCATGCAGAACGCCGATTTGACCGCGGTTGAGCGCCAGGCCATTCAGAAGCGAGTCGAGAAGATCCACCGCACTTGGACGAAGAGCCGCGATTATTTGCCTCCTCCGACGGTTGGCCGGCTGGCGAGCCTTGATCCCGCCCTCATGGTCAAGCCGCCCGAAGGGCTCGAAGTTGGCTACGTGCCGATTGTGACGAGACAAGGTTGGAAGTCGGCCCGATAGAAGGTTGCTCCATTGAGACCTCTAACAGATGGAGGGAAACTGGGGGTGTTTGGTGGAGATTACGGGATTCGAACCCGTGACCTCTTCCATGCCATGGAAGCGCTCTCCCAACTGAGCTAAATCCCCACACCGTTCGCCGGCGACGAGCCCACCGGGACACGCATTATACCTTGGCGATTTCCGGCAAGGGCCTTAGGGCCAGCGAGTAAGATCGGACGCATGACTTGCAAAGAAGCCATGGCCCGGCTCGAGGCGCTGGGGAACGAAAAAGTCCGCGCCCAGAATGCCAAGAACGGCGCCGGGGAGAACCAGTTCGGCGTCAAAATGGGGGACCTCCGAGTCCTCGCCAAAGAGATCAAGGTGAATCCCGCTCTGGCCCGCGAACTCTGGGCGACCGGCAACATCGACGCGCAGTGTCTTGCCATTCTCCTCATGAAGCCGAAGGAAATCCCGGCGGAGGAACTGGAAACCATGGTGCGAGGGGTCACCTACCACTGGCTCGCCGATTGGCTGAACTCCTACGTCGTCAAGCAGCATCCCGAAAAAGAAGCGTTGCGCCAAAAATGGATGTCCGAATCGCACCCGTCACTTGCTCGTTCGGCGTGGAGCCTCACTTGCGAGCGGATTGAAAAGAGCCCGGAAGGCCTCGAGCTGGGCGCGCTGCTCGACCGGATCGAGAAGGAAATGGGAGAGGCCCACGAGCTTCCGAAGTGGACGATGAACTTCTCGCTGATCTATCTCGGCTTGAAGCACCCGGCGCTTCGCGACCGAGCCATCGCCATCGGTGAAAAGGTCGGCGCTTATCGCGATTATCCGACTTCCAAAGGATGCATCTCCCCGTTCGCCCCCATCGCGATCGTCGAGATGGCCAAGACCCAACGGTAGCTGTGCGGACTCACTCCGGATACTCGCCGAAGGCTTTCAGGACGCGGACGGGGTCGTAGTACTCCCGGAAGCGGACGACCTTGCCGTTTTCGAGATCGAAGAAAAGCACCATCGGGATCTTCACCCGCTTGCCGCTTTCCTTCAATGTGAAGTGAGAGTCGAATGTCCCCACGATCCCGGTCCTGTAGTCGCAGGCCTGCAGGTTCTCCACCGCTCGATCCTGCGAAAAGCTGCCGATCGCTGCGAGGAACTTGGCGAGACCGGCAACGTCCTCGAGCCGCGTCGTAAATCCGTCCGGCGCATAGGGAAACTCGCTGATCACGTTATCGGCATAGATCGAATGGTCTTGCTCTTCGATTGGAAGGCCGACATTGGCAAGGTGACGGTCGAGAATGGGCCGGTTGGACATGGGAGAAGGCTACTCCATTTGCCCCTGATTCGCGTCTCGATCTGCAATCTGCTGCGCCCATCTGTGCCCATCTGTGCCCATCGGCGGTTTCCCGGAAAGCAGACCAGGGGCGCGGATTGTCGCAAACAAGGCTTCTACTTTGGCCAGATCGACTTCAACCGGTGGACGTCGAGCTTCTCGATCTGAATCTTGCCCGAGACGGCGGCCAGCTCGAGCATTCGATTCCTCGGATCCAGGTTCACCGGCATCGGGACGAAGCATCGGCCTCCCGATGCGAACACCTCACAACCCGTCCGATCGACAAAAATCCGCAGCGATTGCTTCCCGCCGACCAGCGGCGCATCCGCTTCTTGGCCATTGACGATCAGTTTTTCACGGCCGGCGTCATACTCCAACACCGCTCCCCGCAAGGCAAACCGCAACCGTGCTCCCGGCGACGGGGTGAAGGACAGTTCCGCCTCGATCAGCTCCTCGTTCAACCCTCCCAATGGGTTTTGGGCTCCGGGCGACAGCTGCACCGAACCGAAGGAGTACGACTTCGACCTTAACGACTGAAGCTCCGGAGCCGGCGTCCAAGTCATCCGAAGTCCGTCCGGATCAAGCGTCAATCCGAGCTCCATCGGAATCGACATCGACTGGTTAAACGGCATCCCCTTGGTTTCCGTCTGAAACCAGCCGATCTGAATGCGCCGGCCGGGGGTATCGCTGAAAGTCTGGGCCGCGTAGAAACCTCGCCCACGATGACCCTTCAGAATCGGCGTTTCCGGCGTGAACGTCTCTCCGTTGAATGCGCCGACCATGTAGTCGCTGTTTGCGCCGGTGAGGATCCATCGCGACTGGCCCGGCCGATTCCGAATGGGGAGTTCGAAGAGGTCGGGACACTCGTGGAATCCTTCGATTCGGCTCGTTGGGGTCCATTTCTTCATATCCGGCGAGGTCAAAAACTGGATCGTCGGCCGGTTCGGAAACTCCAGATAGAGCACCATCACCCACTTCCGGGTGGGCTCGTGCCAGATCACTTTCGGGTCGCGGTCGCCCTGGGCGAGCGATCCAACGATGGGGCTCCCGGACCATTTTTCGAAGTTCCTCCCGTCCGAGCTGAACGCGAGGCCCTGCACGAACGGCGAACCCGCGGCGGTATAGAACAGGGCCATTCTTCCTTCGTGGTCTACCACCGCGCTTCCACTAAACATCGTTCCCATTGCATCGGGAAACAGCGCGATGGGGAGTTCCTCCCAGTGCACCAGATCCCGGCTCACCGCATGCCCCCAGTGCATGTTTCCCCAGCCCCAACCGTAAGGGTTGTGTTGGAAAAACATGTGGTACTCGCCTTTGAAAAACACCAGCCCGTTAGGGTCGTTGTTCCAGCCCCTCCGCGGCGAAAAGTGGAACTGCCCCCGGCCGGATTCTCCGTACGGAGCGGCTCGTCCGGGAAGGCGGTCGGACTGAAAAATTCCGGCCAACGCTTTGGAGC
>ERZ761609.3463-NODE-3463-length-10348-cov-12.123093_pt1 | contig 10348 bp, 8 predicted proteins | sample MGYA00511163_ERZ761609 | MGnify/ENA primary metagenome ERZ761609 (study PRJEB28899, sample SAMN02445070) | bioreactor sludge metagenome | biome: EBPR sludge | place: Australia: Brisbane, Thorneside Wastewater Treatment Plant | collected 2011-12-16 ... | reverse complement strand
CGCGTTTGTGGCGCGCCTTGCCGCAGGAGACGATCCGGTCAGCGCCGGTCGCTACGCCGGGGTTGCGGCTGCGCTGTCGACCGAAGGCTATGGCGCGGTCGCGCCGATTCCCCGCGCGTCGACCGTGCGAGCCGCGATGGCCGGCGCCTGAATGACAGCAGCGTGTCTCGCAGGTCCCTTGGGCGTTCCTCGAACAGCCTGCCAGCGAGCTTGCGGCAGGTCTTGAGCCGCTCCTCGAGCTTGCGATCAATGCGCTTGAGCAAGCGGTGCAGCGCCTCGCCTTCGCCGTTGCCGGCCAGTTCGGTGTGCAGCAGCGACAGATCGCGATGCTCGCCGATGGCAACCTGCAACCGCCTCAGGCGATTGGAGCGCCGATCGAGACGGTGCGAAGCCGGCTCGCCGAGCCAGGCGGCCAGGAACGCCAACTGATGGCGGATGTCATTTACGGACTTGCGCCATTCATGGAACTCCGTGAGGTCCGGATCAGCAAGGTCGGATGGCATGCGTCGCCGTGCACGCCGGTACCCTTGGGCCACGGCCGCGAGAATTGCGCCATCGGCAGCGGATCGTGGCTTCCATCCAGAGATATGAGTGCGAATCCGCTGAAGAACCTCGACTGCTGATCCGATCGATTGCACCGCTTCGTGGTTGGCGGCTAGGCGCCGCTCGCGCCACGTCTCGACAAAGCGCGAGGCTTTCCCATTCAGTCCACCACCCTTCGGTGCGATCCGCTCGAAGGATTCGGCCAGCGCATCGAGATCGCGGGAAGGACCCAGCGACCGCCGAACGGACGCAAGCACCATGCGCGCCGCGCGAGCCTTGCGGCCGAGACCAGGGGGCGCGAGCCTGAGCAGCGCGCTGGTCGCCTTGGCCGCCCGTCGTCCCTGCTGCACGCGTCGAGGCTGAGGCAGTTCGGGATCGGTCAGGTCAGCAATCCCTGCGGCCAGAATCTCCAGCAGCCGTATCCGCCAGAAAAAGGCGAGCGCGGGGGTGTGGCCCACAGCTCCGGAGCGCGCTTCGTCCGGCACGTATACCTCTTCAGGATTGGCCATGGATGTGGCCCATGGCGCTGATTGAACGTGGGTTCGACAGAGGATGCCACTTCCTGCTGATCAGAAGGGTCACGACGAGACAAGGCCAAGGTATCGCGCCTTGCCATGGGGCGCAGCCGCAATCTGACCGCCCTTGGAGAGTGGGGCACTCATCGATGACGGACATATGACAGGAGGCGCGAATTTGGCGTTGACGCCGTCGCGACCTCGCATGCAGGGTGCAACCCGACCTAACGTCTTCAGCCAGATTCAATGTGGAGCAGCCCATGCGTTTCCTCTCCTTCTCGGTCGACGGCATGCCGTCCTACGGCATCGCCACTTCGAAGGGCGTGCATGACCTTGGCCTGCGCCACGGCAATGTGTTTCCCGATCTGCGCAGTTTCCTCGAAGCCCAGTCGACCGGCCTGCTGGCGCCCCTGTCCGTGCCGAGGGAGACGGACTACAAGCTGTCCGAGATCGAGTATGATCCGGTCATTCCCAACCCGGGCAAGATTATCTGCGTCGGCGCGAATTACGTCGCCCATCGCGAGGAAATGGGGCGGCCGGAAATCGGCCATCCCACCTTGTTCACGCGCTATGCCGACACGCTGGTCGGCCACAAGGCCGGCCTGGTGAAGCCGAACGCGACCGATCGCTTCGACTATGAGGGCGAATTGGCCGTGATCATCGGCCAGCATTGCCGGAACGTGCCGGACTCCGAGGCCATGGACGTCATTGCCGGCGTCTGTTGCTTCAACGACGGCTCCGTGCGCGATTGGCAGCGCCACTCCTCGCAGTTCACGGCGGGCAAGAATTTCCCCGGGACTGGCGCTCTCGGACCGGAGATGGTGACGCTGGACGAACTCGGCGATCTCGGTCGGCTGAAACTCGAAACCAGGCTGAACGGCCAGACCGTGCAGTCCACGTCGCTGGACATGATGATTTTCTCGATCACCGCCAGCATTGCTTACATCACCGCGTTCACACCCCTGGCGCCGGGCGACATCATCGCCACGGGCACGCCGGGCGGCGTCGGCGACAAGCGCAATCCTCCCCTTTACATGAAGGTCGGCGACAAGGTGGAAGTGGTGATCGAGAAGGTTGGCCACCTGACCAACCCGGTCGTCGCCGAGGACGAAGCCTGACGGCGAAAGGAGCCGAACGGCCATGGTTACCATCTACCGCGCACGCAAGATCATTACCATGAACCCGGCGCGTCCCGTCGCCACGCATGTCGCCGTGAGGGATGGCCGGGTGCTCGGAGCGGGAAGCTACGAAGAGCTGAAGGGCTGGGGAGAACATCGTCTCGATGAGCGGTTTGCGACCTTGGTCCTGATGCCTGGCATGGTGGAAGGGCATAGCCACCTGTCCGAGGGCGTACTCTGGCGCCATGCCTATTGCGGCTACTTCGACCGCATGGATCCAGACGGGAAAACCTGGACGGGCGCGCGTTCGATCGAGGAGATCGTGGCGCGGCTTCGCGATGCTGAGGCCGGCATGGCCGATCCTCAGAGGCCCGTCGCCGGCTGGGGTCTCGACCCGATCTATTACGGCAACCGGCGCGTCATGCGTGCCGATCTCGATCAGGTCTCGACCCGGCGTCCCGTCGGCGTCGTGCATGCCAGCGGCCACATCCTGAACGTGAACACGCGTGGGCTGGAATTGGCGGGTCTGATGCGGGCGGGCATCAATCACCCCGGCGTCGTCTTGGGGGCCGATGGGTTGCCGACGGGAGAATTGAAGGGACCGGAAGCGATGTCGCTCGCGGCACGGCACATCGGCATGGATCGCGGACTTCTCAATTCAGACGAGGCAGGCCTTCGCGCCTTCGCGCGGCTTTGCGTGCGCACCGGCGTCACCACTGCGGCGGACCTCGGCAACATGCTCGAGCCGCAAGCCGTGGAGATGATGACGCGCGTGACCGCGGAAGAGCGCTTTCCGGCCCGGATCGTGGCCCTGCGCATGGCATTCGACATCGAGCCGGAAGCCCTGATCGCCAGGGCGCGCGAAGTCTCGGGGATGAGCACGGATCGATTGAGGCTCGGAATCATCAAGGTTGTTGTAGATGGGTCGATCCAGGGATTTTCCGCACGCCTGCTCTGGCCCGGCTACTACAACGGCGCACCGAACGGCCTGTGGTATATCGCGCCGCAGCGTCTAGCCGAGATTTTTGAGCGGGCGCTCGCGGCAGGTATCCAGGTCCACATGCACACCAACGGCGACGAAGCCACCGAACTGGTACTGGACACCATGGAAGCCGCCTTGCGCAAGCACCCCAGTGCCGACCACCGCTTCACCCTGCAGCATTGCCAGCTGGCGAACCGCGCGCAGTTCCGGCGCATGAAGGCGCTGGGGATGAACGTCAACCTGTTCCCGAACCACCATTTCTACTGGGGCGACGAGCATTATGCGCTGACGGTCGGGCCGGAGCGCGCCGAGCGGATGAACGCCTGCGCCTCGGCACTTGAGGCCGGCGTGCCCTTCGCCATCCATTCCGACGCGCCGGTCACGCCGCTCGGCCCGCTGTTCACCGCATGGTGCGCCGTCAACCGCCGCACGGCGTCAGGCCGGACCTTGGGCGAAGCCGAGAAGATCCCGGTTGGCGAGGCCCTGCGCACGATCACGCTCGGAGCGGCGCATACCTTCAAGCTCGATGCGGAGATCGGCTCGATCGAGACCGGCAAGCGTGCGGATTTCGCCGTTCTCGAGGACGACCCCGAACATGTTGGGGCCGAGCTGCTGAAGGATGTGCGGGTTTGGGGCACGGTGCTGGGCGGCCGGGTGTTTGCCGCCGCCGATATATGACCGGGCGCATTCCGGTCACGGTCATTGGCGGGTACCTCGGCGCCGGCAAGACGACGCTGGTCAACCATCTGCTGCGCCATGCCGGCGGCCTGCGCCTCGCCGTGATGGTCAACGACTTCGGCGCCATGGCCATCGATGCCGACCTCATCGAGGCGCAGGAAGAGGACCTGATCTCCATCGCTGGCGGGTGCATCTGCTGCAGCTTCGGCAGCGACCTGATCGAAGCCATGGCGAAGCTCGCCGAGCGCAGTCCGCGTCCGGATCATGTGCTCCTCGAGACAAGCGGCGTGGCCCTTCCGGGGCCGGTGGCGGGAACCGTTTCGCTCCTGCCGGATTTCGATGTCGACTGCGTTGCCGTACTGGCTGACGCGACACGGATTCGGGCTCTCGTGGCTGACCGCTATCTTGCAGACACCATGGACCGCCAGTTGGCGGATGCGCAGATCGTGCTTCTGACGAAGACCGATTGCATCGGGCCGTCACTGGCCGATGAGACGCTGGCGTGGCTTTCAGGACGCGTGCCAGGCGCGCGCTGCCTGCCCGTCAGCAACGGGGCCGTCGATCCGGCCGTACTGATCGGCGCGCGACTGGGGTACAGGGCAACGTTGTCGCTCAGTGCACCGCATCAGGCGGCCATGCTCTACCATACCGAAAGTTTGCCGATGGTGGAGCCACTGGACATCGCAGCGCTGACGACGCTCTTGCAGGGGGCCGATCTCGGCCTGCTGCGCGCCAAGGGCTTCGTTCGCAACGCAGTGGGACAGATCTATGGCGTTCAGGTCGTTGGAACCGTGGTTCGCGTCGAGCGCCACCTCGCGCCGAGGCCTGTCGAGCCGGGATTGATCGCCATCGGGCTGCGCCGGAGCTTCGATCCTGCCCTCTTTCGCCAGGCCTTGGCGGTGACGCGGGTCACCGGCGATTGACCAGGGCGGCGACGGCCAGCGCAATCCAGCCGGAAATCGTCAACAAACCGCCGATCGGTGCCGCATTGGCGAACAGCCGCATGCCATGCAAGGCGCGCAGGGTCAGGTCTCCGGCAAACAGTGCGACCCCTAAGGCCATCACAACGAGCGCCGGCAGGGCGAGGCCGGCCCGCAGTCGTCCTGTCGCCAGTGCCAGGGCGCCGGCCATCAGCGCCGGAGCGTGAAACAGCAGCATCTGCCCGGCGGTCGTCGCCTGGTTGCCTGCGGCATGCGCACCGGCGGCCAACAAGGCTACTCCCGAGGCGCCGAACATCGACGCGATCAGCAGCAGCACGCGCACGGACATGGCGAAACCCTAGTGGTTGGACGCTTATCTTAGACGACGTCCGAGCCTCTGGCGATCCTGGGGCGTCTGGCTTGCGCTCGAAGCCGGACTTTCGAGGCTTCCGCCGATCAGGTATCCGATGCTGGCTGTGAGTTTGTCGGCGAGTTCCGGCTGTTCGACGTAGCGCCGCGCCAGGGCTCGTGCGATCTGCGGCGCGGCGACGCTGGTTCCATCCATGCGGATGACCGCGCCGCTGCGTGTTCCGTGCCCGGGCACGCCGCGCAGCACCGGATTGCTGTCGGAAGGTGCTGAGAACGGGAGGCCGGGCGACGCGAACGAAGGACCGGAGGCATAAACACTCGGCTTGCGCGTCTGCCCTACAAATCCACCAACCACGGTCACCCGGTCGTGGGTCGCCAGACCGTTCAGGGTTCCAAAGCGCCGAACAAACGCCGCCGGCGGGTTTTCTGCATCGGCCGGTGCACCATTGGCGCGCAGCACCCCATCGTACGGGTCGTCAAGATAGCTCTGACGCGCGCCGCGCTGATAGCCGAAGGGATCGGTATCCCGCTGGATGCGACAGCAGATCGGACCGCACGCAAGGACAGCGCCGATCCCGGAAAGTCCGATTCTGACCAGCCCGGCCGGTGCGGCGGGGGCAAGCGGGTCCGTCGGTTCTGTCGGGCCGATGGCGAGCAGAAGCCGCCACAGCGAAGCGCCCGAACCGATCCCGTACCGTTCGATGCTGGCTTCGCCGACGTCCCGTCCTCGGCTCTTCAGGGGACGGGTGGCAAGGCGCTCTCCGTCCCCGAGCGTCCAGGACAGGTCGTGCTCCGACCCACCCGGCAGGGCGACATCGATCGTCACGCCAGCCGGGCTGGCACGATCCGGCAGCCAGAGTTCCAGGTAGTTGCTGGTTCGGTCGCCGGGCTGGATGCGCCAGGGGATGGTGAAGGCATCCGGCTTGTGACCGCGCGCGCTGAGCATCGCCGCCGAGATCTCGCCATAAAGTCTGGCATGAAACGTATTTCCTGCCGGCATCACCAGATGTGTCGGCTGAGTGGCGGCCCGTTTCGCCACCAGCGTCCGGATAGCACGTTCCAACCGGTCTCGGCCGCCATGCGGGCCGCCGGTAAAGCCGTAGCTGAAGTTCACGACAAGCGGCAGCCTGTCGATGCCATGCGCCCCGGCCAGGCGATCGGTGCGGTCGAATATGTAGTGCAGCGCGCTCAGTATGAATGCGTCCTTGCCAACCCCGGCCGTATCGAGCGTCAGGGGTTCGGGCAACTGCACGGCAATGACGGCGACGTCGTCCATGGCCGCGCCATCCTGTCCGGCCGCGAGGCCGGTGACATGGGAGCCATGGGAGCCGCGCCGATCAAGTGTGGCATAGGGATAGGCGTTCTCCGTCCGCGCGCCGGCCAGGTCGTAGAACAGGTCCTCGTCGCCGCCGGCCATCGTCAGCAGCGCATCGATGTCGGGGGCCAGGAATTCCCGGCCGAAAAGCACCGTCCGCTGGGCTGCCGTCTCGGCGGTCGACGCGGACTGCATCCAACAGAAGGCGACACGACTGCGTTCGCCGTCCGCGCTCCGCAACGCCTTGTGAGCGAATGGGATACCGTCCTCGATCACCGCCACGACGACCTTTGGCTTCGCCGGCGGGTGCTGACCGAGCCGCCGCTCAATTCGGCGGGGATCATAGGCCGTATCGACCGCCCGGGAGGGGACCGGCATGTTCAGTCGAAGTCCGGTTTCCTCGCGCAATCCCTTCGTTCCGCGCAGAGCGCCCGCGTAGGTGTCGACGAGCCCGTTGGCCCCCGCGACCCGGCTGGCGGCTTCCAGGATCACCGGCCAGAACGCAACGTCTCCATCGGCGTGCGCGCCATTCCAGAGCTGCGGCACGAGCACGCGGCGTTGCGTGTCCCGCCTCGTGCCCTTGGCGAGCGCTTCCGGGCGCATCCCCGCCGGCAATGCCGCGAGGGCGGCAATGAACGGGGCCTCGCGCGCCTGGGACGTTCCGAAGACGTGAGGCGCCCCAATTCCATAGGCCCATGCCTCATAGGCACCGGTCACTTCGCGCTTGGGACTTGGCATTGGCGTCGGCCCCCGATTACCAGGAATAGCGAATAAGTCGGTCAGGGCAGTTTGAATTCGCTGACGGCCTCGTTCCAGAGCCACTGGAAGTGGTCGCTTGGCTCGATCTTGCCCTTCGCCGGCCTGCGGTCACGCCTCAACCCGGTCTCGGCCGGGCTCGCAGGGCGTCCGCCCCAGATTTCCGGCGCGAAGCGCGCGACCGAGAAGTCAATGTCCCTGGCGGCATAGCTGCGCGGAATTGGCGCGCCTTTGCCGCATTTCGATAGGATTGCCTGAGCGACTGCCTCCCCCAGCGCGGCGCCCGCCCACGTATCGATGGGGAAATGCATGCCCGCGACCGTCCGGTTGACCGCGATCCGCTCGGCCTGTTTGAACAGCAGTTTCCTGCGGTTCGTGACATCGGGATAGTGCCGCGTGACGTCGGCCTCCGACAGAAGCGTAGAAAGCAGCGTCGCGGCGGCAAAGGACTCGGCTGCATGCGCGCTTGGAAACGCGCCGTGCCCGGGCGTAGGAATCAGGGGCATGATCGTGCCGCTCAGGCGATCCGGACGCCGGCAGGCCAGGTGATGTTTGGCCACCATGGCGACATGGGCGGTCAGGACCTGTGTGATCAGGATCAGTTCGAAGGTGCGCGGATTGGTCGAGGCGTTCAGCCCGAGGATCGAGGCGAAATAATCCAGCGGGAAGCCAACCTGCGTCAGGATTTCCACCTGGCGATCGGCGCGCTGATCCATGTAGCTGCGCACGAGTTCGACCTGCCGCTGGAAGAGCGCCGGATCCGGGCGCGCCAGCTCCACAAGGCGGTTTCCCGCATAGCGGATTTCGATCGAGCCGCCATCCTTGGGACGGGCTGACCAGCTCAGATCCTTCAGGAAATCCGTGAGATAGAGCGATGCCCGCACCCAACCGGCCCAAAGCGTCATGTTCGCGCTGCTTGAAAACGCCAGCGCATCGGCCGCCGCGACCCCTTCGTCTCCGACATGCAGGATGGCCTGGGCGCTTGTCATCAGGCCTGTCGAAACCGCCGGATCCCCCGAACCACCCGATACGAAGCCACCGATACCACCGATGCCGCCAATGCCACCGATGCCACCGATGCCGCCAATTCCACCAATTCCACCGATGCCGCCGATTCCACCAATTCCGCCGATGCCGCCCATCCAGGTCATTGTCGAATCTCCGGGAAGTTGAAGTTATGGAATGCCTGCGGCGGTCAGCGCCTTTGCGGCGAGTCGTCCGAAATCGTGGTCAGCTGCGGGGTGGCTGCTGATGTAGCCTGCAACGGTCAGGTCGGGCTGGCGCCTGAGCAACTCGCCGCCGACGATCTTGGCTTCCGCGATCTGTCCTAGACCGTAAAGGGCAATGATCTTTGCCCGGTAGGTGGACAGGTGGCGGTCGTTCGCGGCCAGTGATCGGTTGGCAAGCTCGAGCCCGGACCTGTAATCGCCGTGCGCAAGGCGCGCCGTCGCGTCGAGAGAATCGTAGAAATAGCCAAAGGGATCGAGCGGAGACAGGCGGCGCGCACGATCAGTTGCGCCGATCGCATTCGTGCTCTCTCCCCGAAAGGCATGCAAGGCGCCCTTGAGCAGCCAGGTCAGGGAGGAATTCGGATTGGCGGCCAGTGCCAGATCGTAGCGCTTTTCGGCGATGTCCAGCCGCCGGAGCAGGTTACTGTGTGCAAATCCGTCAATCGTCAGGCAGAAGGCATTGTCCGGACTGAGGTCAAGCCCGCGCGCGGTGTGGTCAACCGCCAGGCGCGTGTCCTTGGCGATGTCGGTGCTCCAGCCGTTGAACACGCTGAGCACGCACCATTTTCCAAGCCAGGCATGGACTTCAGGCGCATCCGGCGCACGGCGCGCAGCTTCATTCAGCAGGTCGTGGGATCGCATGAACTGCCGCAACGTGGCGCGGTGCATCAGGCCGATACCGGCGATCAGCAGGCGGTGGTCGTCGATTTCCGGCGGCGAGCGTCCAATGACATGGGTCAGGGCGTCGTCGGCGATGGCACCGCTGATCGAGGTCAGGATGGCGGCAAGCGCTTCGCCGGATCGATCAAGGAACGCGTCATACGGATTTAGGAACTGCCGGGTCCACAGGATGCGACCGGAGCGCGCATCGATCAGGTCGGCGTCGAGCACGATCTCGGACCGGGTCCGCCGCAGGCTGCCGCTGACGCAGAAATCCGCCTTGAGCAGGTCGCGGACATGCGACATGTCCACGCCGGAGCTGTCGACCTGCCGGCAGGACAGATGGCTGATGACATCGAATAATCGCGAACGGCTCAGGGTTCGCGACAATTCCTCTGCAATCCAATCGCCGAACACGGCGTCGGAACGATCACCGCCAATGGCGCGAAACGGCAGGACCGCAACCCCCGGCAGGATGCGCGAGACATGCGGCCGGTCCGTCAGGCTGAACAGGCCGGCGAGCTGGCCAGGATTGTTGCGGATGCCGACCAGCCATTCGTTGAACAGCGGTTCGCGGATCTCGATCCCTTCGAGGAAGAGGCCGGCCTGTAAATGCCCCATGAAGCGCACGCGCGACAGGTCGATGGTCAGTTCGAGATTGTTGCTCGAAAGCACCTCCGAATAGGCCTCTCCCATGATCTGCTTGATGTCGGACAGGGCGCGCCGCAGGCTTTGGCGGCCCGTGTCGTAGCAAGACGCCCCCCAAAGCGTTTCCTGCAGGAAAGCCCGGGTGCGGCGGCCGAACGGAGCCGTCGCCAGCAGGGCGAACAGCGCCTTCTGCTTGGTCCCCGTAATGCAGAATCGTCCGGGCGTCGCGGACTCGACCGAACACGCTCCGAAGAGATTCACGTCAAGGACCTTGCCCACCATGATTGCGTCAGCCCGTCCCACACCAAGAATATGCTAGCATTGCGTAGAATTCCGGGACAAGGCGGCTCACGATTTACTCACGCGCCTCGCGTTATCGACCGCACTAACATGCTTGCATCCATATGCGGGCCCTGCGCCCCGCACGCAGGAGGAAGGCTCGATGTCCGGCCAAACATCAACTGCGCTCGCGCATGTGCGCGATCTGATCGATTTTGTCAGGCACTGGGATACCTATCGTGACGTGGCGCAGACAGCTTCCGGCAGTTCGGCGCTGACGACCGAACAGAAAGCCGTGATCGACTGGTTGATCATGCTGGCCGATCGTGTTGGCCC
>ERZ761609.3462-NODE-3462-length-10351-cov-11.667832_pt1 | contig 10351 bp, 8 predicted proteins | sample MGYA00511163_ERZ761609 | MGnify/ENA primary metagenome ERZ761609 (study PRJEB28899, sample SAMN02445070) | bioreactor sludge metagenome | biome: EBPR sludge | place: Australia: Brisbane, Thorneside Wastewater Treatment Plant | collected 2011-12-16 ... | reverse complement strand
GCGCTGGCCGCCCTTGACCTCGATGACCTGACCCCGCGCGAGGCGCTGGAGGCGCTCTACCGGCTGAAGGCGATCCGGCCGCCCGAGACTTGAAACCATCGTTGCCGGAACACGGGCGTTCCGTGCCTCGAAGCCGCCTGTTCGGCCCCGAGGAGTCAGCGTTCTACGAGCGTTTCGACCGACGTGGCGGGGCTGGTGCGCAGGGTCTGGAACACCACGCAGTAGCGCTCCGTCAGCTTGATGAGCTGGGCAACCTGCTCGTCCGTCGCGTCCGTTTTCAGGTCGAACGTGAGCCGGATCGCCGAGAAACCAACCGGTGCGTCCTTGGCGACGCCGAGCGTGCCGCGGAAATCGAGGTCGCCTTCCGCGGTGACGCGGCCGCGCTGGAGATTGACGCCGATCGCCGTCGAAACGGCCTTGAGAGTCACCCCGGCGCAGGCGACAAGCGCCTCCAGCAGCATGTCGCCGGAGCAGAGTTCCGCGCCCGTTCCCCCGGTCAGGGGATGCAGCCCGGCCTCGGCGATCGCCCGTCCGGTCTCGATCTTGCAGGCAATCTTGCTCTCGTCGATTTCGCCGCTGGCCTTCAAGGTCAGCCGGGCCGCGCCGGAGTCGGACTTGTAGCGGTCCTTCAGCGGGGCCTGTAGTGTACGGAGGGCTTCGGCGTCCATGATACAAATCCTTGATATTAAAGAGAAATCACCACCAGGCAGCGGCCGGAGACTCGTCCGGCTTGGGCTTGGGGCGCGATTCGCTCAGCGAACCGTCCAGCGCTTCCAGTATCCGCCGCTTGGCCGCGATGAAAGCGTCGGACAGCGGATCGCGCGGGCGGGGGAAGTCGATCGCGATCTGCGCGAAAATCCGTCCGGGCCGTGGCTGCATCACCACGACGCGATCGGCCAGCGTGACGGCCTCCTCGACATCATGCGTCACCATCAGCATGGTTGGCCGCTGCGCAGCCCATAGTGCGAGCAGGTGATCGTGCAGGCTGGCGCGGGTGAAGGCATCCAGCGCCGAGAACGGTTCATCCAGCAACAGGACTTTCGGCTCCGGCGCGAGCGCCCGCGAGATGGCGACGCGCTGCGCCTGCCCGCCCGAGAGCTGGCGCGGCCAGCGATCATTGTAGCCGGCGAGGCCCACCCGCATGAGCGCGAAATCGACGCGCGCCCTCTGCTCCTTCCGTGGCAGATGCTTCAGCCCGAAGGCGATGTTGTCGGCGACTGACAGCCAGGGCAGAAGGCGCGGTTCCTGGAAGATCAGGCCGACAGCCGCGTTCGGCTCTGTCACGACGTTGCCGTCGACGGCGACGGACCCGCCGCTCGGGCGATCCAGTCCTGCGACCAGGCGAAGCAGCGTGGTCTTGCCGCAGCCGGAACCGCCGACCAGCGCCACGATTTCACCGGCCTGCATCGACAACGACACGTTGGACAGCGCCGTCGTGCCGCCGGCGTAGGTCTTGGTCAGGGCTTCGATGGTCAGCATCGCGTCACAGGGCCGGGCGTGCCGTGTCCTGCCACGCCAGCAGCGGGGCGCTGAGGCGCACGAGGACGGCATCGGCGATCTTGCCGAGCAGCGCAAAAACGATGATCGCGGCGACAATCTGGTCAGGCTTGCCGAGCTGCTGGCCATCGACGAGCAGGTAGCCAAGCCCCTCGCTCGCGCCCATCAGTTCGGCCGCGACGACGAACATGAAGCCCAGACCGAGCCCGGAACGCAGGGCGACCGCCCAGCTCGGCAGGATGGCCGGGAGCAGGATGCGGCGCAGCATCTGCGCTTGCGACAGCCGAAACACCTGCCCGACCTCGACCAGTTTCCGGTCGACCGACTGGATGGCGCCAAGGACCCCGAGATAGACCGGAAAGAATACCCCGACCGCGATCAGCATGACTTTCGGGGCCTCGAAAATGCCGAACCACAGCACGAACAACGGCACCCAGGCGATCGAAGGAACCGAGCGGAACCCCTGGAACATCGGATCGGTCAGGCGGCGGAACATGGCGGACGCCCCGGAAATACCGCCCAGGATCGTGCCGGCGACCGCGCCGAAGGCGAACCCGAGTGCCACGCGGCGCAGGGTCGCCACGATATGCATGACAAGGTCCCCGGTTCGCCACAGATCGACGAGCGTCGCCAGAATCCGGCTGGGCGGGGGCACCAGCCTGCCGTTGGAGACGCCGGCCCGAACGGCGACCTCCCAGCCAAGCGCGAGCAGCGCCGGCAGGGCGACGCCGACGGCAAGGCCCTTGAGCCAGCCGGCTGCTGCCGGCTGCCCCTCACTCCCGGACGCCGCTTCGCCTGCCTGCTGGAGCGCCAAGTCGCTTGCCGTCATGGTCAGCCAGCCCCGAGCGTCAGGACTTCAGACCCGAGGTGAAACTGGCATCGATCAGGGCTGCGACCGTTGCCTTGACGTTGACGTCCCCCTTGATGACCTCGGCCTTTTGCAGTGCAAGGCCGGCCTGCTCGATCGCCTCGGCCTGGACCGGGCCGATGACACTCGTTCCGAAATCCGTGCGTTCGATCTGCTTGGCGATGACGGTGTCCGGCAGCCTGGCGGCCTTGACCAGCGCCTCTACCACCAGTTTCGGATTGGCCAGCGCATGCTTGCGCGCCTTCTCGTAGACCGCGATCACCCGTTTGACGATCTCCGGGTTTTTCGCGGCGAAATCCTCGCGCGCGTTCAGGATGCCCCAGGTGTTGTTCTCCGGCTTGCGGTAGAACAGGCGCGCGCCATCCTCGACCTCGGCCTGTGCCATGATCGGATCGAGGCCGGCCCACGCGTCGACATCGCCACGGACCAGCGCCGTCTTGCCATCGGCATGCTGGAGCAGCACGAATTTGACGTCGCTCGCCGCCACACCATGATCGAGCAGGGCGCGGATCAGGAAGATGTGCGGATCGGTTCCCCGCGTCACTGCGACGGACTTGCCCTTGAGGTCGGCGACTGTCTTGACCTTGTCGCCCTTGGTAACGAGCGCTGTCCATTCCGGCCGCGAGTAGACTGCGACCGACCTGATCGGATTGCCGCCGATCCGGCCGAGCAGGGCAGCCGCTCCGGCCGTCGAGCCGAAGTCGATGGACGAGGCATTGAGGAATTCCAGCGCCTTGTTCGATCCGGCGGACTGCACCCAGCGGATGGCCACGGACTCCTTTGCGAAATCCTCCTCCAGCCACTTGTTGTCGCGGATGATCAGGCTGAGCGGATTGTAGGTCGCCCAGTCCAGGGTGATCAGCGAGAGCTTCTGCGCCAGGGCGGGACGGGCGAGCGCCACGCTGGCGGCCGTTGCAAGGAAACCGCGACGGGAGAGCTTCATGGCCTAAGATCCATCCTGTGTTTGGAATGACATGCGGAGTGTTCTATAAAACGAACAGGAAGAATGGCAACTGAAAAAAAGAACGAAACGTTCTTCTTTAGAAACGATGGTGTGCGCGCAGAAATATCCCCAGGTTCCAGACTATGCAGAAAACCAATCCCGTCAGCAGGGCTAGCGCGGCGCCCAGCACCGGAATGGCGAAATGTACAGTGAGCAGTGCGGCGCTGACCCCGACCATCCCGCCGGTCGAGTTGGCGAGCATGGCGGCGGCGGCAAGCCCGCCCAGTCTCAAATGTGTGATCAGCGTGACACTGGTCATCACGACCGGGAAGTTGGCGAGCGTTCCCGAGCCGCTGGGGCCCAGCGATTCGCTCAGCGCGGTGATGGCGCCGACGAGCGCGACAACTCCGGCAGCCCGTGCCGGAACGTCCCATCGGCGTCGCTGGCCCGACGATTCCGCCTGATGATGGCGCAGACGGCGCATGGCGATCGCTCCCGCAATACTCGTCAGGGCGACAAACATGACGACCTCACCAACCGTCCAGGCATGGTGATGGACAAACCAGGCCGCGGGTATCCAGGCGCAATAGGCCGCGGCAAGCGCACTGGCCGGCCCGAAACGGGTGAGCGCGTTGGCATAGGCCATGATGAAGGCCATGGTCGCGCCGACGCTTGCCGCGCTCTTGAGCGCGGCGGCGGTCAGGAAGGCGGCGTCGTGGTCAAGCGCCAGCAACACGTAGGTCGGACCGATCGAAACCGGCAGGGTGGCGACCAGCGCGGCGACCGCCGGTCGCGACCGTTCGGCGATGGACGCGGCGCCCACCACGATGGCCGCGACCAGACCCATCTTGAGAGCAAGGGCAAGGAGGGAAGCAGTCACGCGAACGACGATGGGCGGGATGCGCGGAATTGACAACGGTTGCGATTGGCGCGCACAGGGGGCATAGTTAATTTATAACCGTTCTAATGTGGTGGCCGATGAGAGCTCTCCGTGAACTGACCGAACGCGAGGTTCTGGCGCTGGCGATCGCCAACGAAGAGGAAGACGCGAGAATCTATCAGGTTTTCGCTGAAAAGTGCCGCTCCGACTTCCCGGCTTCCGCAAAGATTTTCGATGACATGGCGGAGGAAGAGCGTGACCATCGCGCTTCCCTGTTTGCGGCCTATCGCAACCGGTTCGGCGAGCATCTGCCGCCGATCCGTCGCGAGGATGTGAAGGGCTTCCTCAAGCGCCGTTCCGTCTGGTGGACCAAGAACCTTTCGCCCGACACCATGCGCCGCGAAGCGGCAATCATGGAGCTTCAGGCCGGGAACTTTTATGACAAGGCCGCCACGCAGACCCTCGATACATCGGTGCGGGAGTTGTACCTCCACCTGGCGGAGGTCGAGCGCGGTCATGAGAAACGCGCGGCGGAGCTTGCCGAAGCGCACCTGACGGACTCGGCTCAGGATGAGGAAGCGGCGACCAAGCACCGTCTGTTCGTCCTGCAGTATGTCCAGCCGGGTCTCGCCGGCCTGATCGATGGATCGGTATCGACGCTGGCGCCGCTGTTCGCAGCCGCCTTCGCCACGCACTCGAACCATCAGACATTTCTGGTCGGGCTCGCGGCGTCGGTGGGCGCGGGCATCAGCATGGGGCTGACCGAGGCCCTGTCCGACGATGGCATCATCACCGGACGCGGCTCGCCCTGGATGCGCGGGCTGGTGTGCGGGATGATGACCATGATCGGCGGTCTCGGCCACACCATACCCTACCTCGTGCCTGATTCCTGGCCCAACGGCTTCTACATCGCTACGGCCATGGCGGCGGTGATCGTCGCCATCGAACTGCTGGCGATTTCGTGGATCCGCACAAAATACATGGAAAGCCCGTTCTGGCAGGCGACGCTGCAGGTCATTGTCGGCGGCGTTCTTGTGCTGCTTTCCGGAATACTCATCGGAAGTTCGTAGACGGGGCGAGCAATTGCCCTTGCTGTTCGTCACAGACTTTCGATAGTCTTGCAGGAACGGACAGGGCGCATGGTCACACGGGTCGCGACAGTCGCATTCGAAGGCATCGAGGCGCGGCCGGTCGACGTCCAGGTCCAGGTGGCCTCCGGCAATGTCGCTTTCGTTCTGGTCGGACTGCCGGACAAGGCGGTGGCCGAGTCTAAGGAGCGCGTCAGGGCGGCGCTCACCGCCTCCGGTCTGGCAATGCCGGCCAAGAGGGTGGTGGTCAATCTGGCGCCGGCGGATCTGCCGAAGGAAGGCAGCCATTTCGATCTGCCCATCGCCCTGGGGATCATGGCGGCGATCGGCGCCCTGCCGTCGGATGCGCTGGACGGCTTCACCGTTCTGGGCGAGCTGGCGCTGGATGGGGCGATCTCGGCGGTGGCCGGTGTGCTCCCTGCCGCCGTGGCGGCCAATGCGCGCGGCCACGGGCTGATCTGCCCGAAATCCTGCGGTCCCGAGGCGGCCTGGGCCGGCGGCGACATGGACGTGCTGGCGCCCGCGTCCCTCATCCAGCTCGCGAACCATTTCAAGGGCACGCAGGTCATGGCGCGGCCGCACCCCGCAGTGCGGTCGGGCGAAGGGGTGCTGCCCGACCTTCGGGATGTGAAGGGGCAGGAAAACGCCAAGCGCGCCCTGGAGATCGCTGCGGCTGGAGGTCACAACCTGCTGATGTCCGGCCCGCCTGGCGCGGGCAAGTCGATGCTGGCGCAGCGCCTGCCGTCGATCCTTCCGCCGTTGGGCCCGCGCGAACTTCTCGAAGTCTCGATGATCCATTCGGTCGCCGGATTGCTTACCGGCGGCGCGTTGACGGACCGGCGGCCGTTCCGCTCGCCGCACCATTCGGCCTCCATCGCCGCCCTGACCGGCGGCGGGCTGCACGCCCGACCGGGTGAGGTCTCGCTCAGCCACCACGGCGTGCTGTTCCTGGACGAACTGCCGGAATTCCAGCCCCAGGCGCTGGATTCCCTGCGTCAGCCGCTGGAATCAGGCGAAGTGTCGGTGTCGCGAGCCAATCACCGGGTGACTTATCCGGCGCGGTTCCAGCTCGTGGCGGCGATGAATCCCTGTAAGTGCGGCCGCGCGACCGAGCCCGGATATGCCTGCAAGCGCGCGCCCAATGAGAAATGCATGGCGCAATACCAGGCGCGGCTCTCTGGTCCGCTCATCGACCGGTTCGATCTGATGATCGAGGTTGCCGCCGTCACGGCCGCCGACCTGGTCCTGCCTCCACCCTCGGAAGGGTCAGCGCAGGTCGCGGCGCGTGTTGCTGCGGCACGGCTCCGGCAGGCCGAGCGCTACGCAGCGATGGGGTTGGCGACGGGCACCAACGCGACAACTTCGGCTGCCGCCATCGAGGAGGTGGCCCGGCCGGACGATGCCGGTGCCAAGCTGCTGCGCGACGCATCCGAAAAGTTCCGGCTGACGGCTCGCGGCTTCCACCGTGTCATGAAAGTCGCGCGCACCATCGCGGATCTCGATGGCGAGATCCGGGTCAGCCGAATCCATCTGGCAGAGGCGCTGTCCTACCGAGTCATGCCGATGGCCTGAGGTCAGGACCAACCCGGCGCGCCCGGGAACGCCGCCTTAACCACGCTTTGGATTGGTGGCGGTGCACAAACCTCGATGCAACCCTTGGGCGGCATGCTGTCGGCAAAAGAGCCAGATCGGGGCGGCCAAATGGATGGGACACCACTTGCGGGCGCATGGAGCGCCGCGAGTTTCACGGCAATCGGAGCGGCGGTTCTGGCGCTCGCGGCCTGCGTCGCGATGATTCGCGACGTTGCAAGGCTGCGCCTTCGCAAGCAGGTGCTGCGCACGCGCCTCCAGGAGCATGAGGCCAAACTCGACGAGACCCGTGAGACCGTCAGTGGCTTGAAGGCGCTGATCGAGAAATCGGGCGATCTTTACGTCAAGCTGGATTCGAACGGCATCATCCTTGAAGGGAGCGCTGCCTTCAACGCCCTGTGGGCAAGGCACGCTGATGGCGCCAAGGTTTACTTCGAGGCCTTTGGGACTCTGAAGGGCACGCGCCGCGAAGGATCGGTCGAGACCGTCCTGGCCGACCGGACCATCCGTTGGACCTTCACGACCATCGGACGGGGCGAGGGAAGCAGTGTAGTGGCGGTCGGCCGTGACATGACGGCTGGCGGTGATTCAGAGACAGCGGTCGGGGCGAAGTCCCGATTCCTGGCTACGGTCAGCCACGAAATGCGCACGCCGCTCAACGGTGTCCTGGGCATGGTCGGGTTGTTGCGCGACACCGGACTCAGTCCGGAGCAGGAGAACTACGCCAGCGCCATCGATGCATCGGGCGAGGCGCTGCTGTCGCTGATCAACGAGATTCTGGATTTCTCGAAGATCGAGGCCGGAAAGCTGGAAATCGCCTCCGAGACGGTCGCCATCGAAACGCTTGTCGAAGGCGTCGTCGAACTCCTGTCGCCGCGCGCCCAGGACAAGGGCATCGAGATCGCCGGATTTGTTCATCGCGCCGTGCCCGCAAAGATCGTCAGCGATGGCGCTCGTCTGCGGCAGGTCGTCATGAATCTGGCTGGAAACGCCGTCAAGTTCACCGAAAAAGGCGGGGTCGGCATACGCGTCGAGACCACAACGGACAGCATTCTGGCGATCACTGTGGCCGATACCGGCATCGGTATCCCGGCTGATCGGCTGGCGGCGATTTTCGAGGATTTCGAACAGGCGGACACCGGCGTTGCCGGCAAGCACGGCGGCACCGGCCTGGGACTGGCCATCTCCCGTCGCATCGTCGAAAGACTGGGCGGCGCAATTTCGGTGATGAGCCGCGTCGGTGCCGGGTCGGCCTTCCGAATCACGTTTCCCCTGGTTCCGGCGGACGGGGCCGACGCCCCGCATAAGGCGCCGCAGGTACTGGCCGGGCGTTCCGTGCTGATCGTTTCCCCATCGCCCTTCGAGGCACCCTTCCTGGCCGAGCGGCTGGAGGACCTGGGCGCACGCGCACGTCTGATCGCGAGCGTCAGCGATGCGCAAGGCGCGATACGGGACGTCGACGATCTGATCGTTGATGCCGCTCTGGGGCATAAGGCCTGCGTCGCACTTGCGGAGGCAGCCGGCGGCGGCGGTGTCCAGCGCCGTCTCATTCTGCTCTCGCCCTATGAACGGCGTGGGTTCGGATCGCCGGCGGAGGCGGGGTTCGATGGCTATCTCGTGAAACCCGTTCGGCAGCGCTCGCTGGCGGCCCGGTTCGTTGAATCGTCGGCGGCCGAAGTGGATGATCTTCCGAAGGCCGCGCCGTGCGAGCGTGACGCAACCCCGTTGCAGGGCGCGCGCGTGCTCATCGCCGAAGACAATCCGATCAATGCCTTGCTGGCACGCCGGCTGGTGGAGAAGCTGGGGGCGATCGCCGTCTGGGCCAAGGATGGAGTGGAAGCACAGCAGGTCCTGCTTGGGGAGGGGACGCAGCGCTTCACGCTCGCCCTGTTCGACTGGCGGATGCCCGGCCTTGACGGATTGCAGGCCGTCACCTGGCTCCGCGCGCATGAAGCCGCCTTCAACCTGCCGCGCCTGCCGGTCGCCGCGCTGACGGCCAATGCCTTTGAGGAGGATCGGCAGGAGTGCCTCGCCGCGGGCTTCGACGCCTTCCTGCCCAAGCCCTTGGAGCGGGAGAGCTTTCTCACCGTGGTGCGGGCGCTCGTGCGCCCCGAGCGTCAGGCCGCATGATCCTCAGGAACGGCCGAACAGCCGTTCGATGTCGCCGAGCTTGAGTTCGATCCAGGTCGGCCGGCCGTGATTGCACTGGCCCGACCCGGGCGTTGCCTCCATCTCGCGCAGCAGCGCGTTCATTTCCTCCAGGCGCAACTGTCGTCCGGCGCGCACCGAATGGTGGCAGGCGAAGGTCTTCAGCACGAGATCGGTTATCCCCGCCAACTTCTCCGGACCTCCCCATTCCCCGATATGGTCCGCGAGATCGCGCACCAGTGCGGCAGTGTCGCCTCCGGCAAGCGGAGCGGGAACCTCGCGCACCACGACGGCTCCGGGACCGAACGGTTCAAGGACCAGGCCCAGGCGTTCCAGCGCGGCCGCGGAGTCTGCCAGCCGCATTGCCTCGGCCTCTCCAAGGTCGACCACCAGCGGGATCAGCAGCATCTGTCGAGGCGCCGCATTGCCTTCGCGTCCGCGTTTCAATCGCTCGTAGACCAGTCGCTCGTGGGCTGCATGCTGGTCGATCAGCAGGAACCCATCCCTGGTCTGCGACACGATGTAGGTGGCATGGATCTGGGCCCTCGCGGCGCCGAGAGGATGATCGATGGTGTGGTCGCCGGCATCCGGATGACCCATTGCGCCGGCGCGGACCGTCGGGGCAAGGTCGATGTCGAACCCAGCTTGCGGTGGTTCCGCCGCCGGACTTGGCGCGAACGGTGAGGTGCGCCAGTCATGGGCGGCGCGCGTGCCCGAACCGGCAGCGTGATGGGCATGGGTCGGATGCCGGAAAGCCGTCTGCAATCCGATGGTGCCGGTGGTGGAGGCGCGGTGACCGGCCTGCGACAGCGCATGGCGGAGCGCGCCGACGATCAGCCCGCGCACCAGGCCAGGGTCGCGAAAGCGCACTTCCGCCTTGGCCGGGTGCACGTTGACGTCCACCTCGCGCGGGTCAAGCTCCAGAAACAGGGCGACGACGGCGTGACGGTCCGCTGGCAGGGTATCCTGATAGGCGGCCCTGACGGCGCCATGCAGCAGCTTGTCCCGGACCGGTCGGCCGTTGACGAACAGGTATTGCTCGGCGTTCGTTGCCCGGGAAAAGGTCGGCAATCCGACGAAGCCTTCGAGGCGAACGCCTTCGCGCTCCGCGTCGATCGCCAGCGCATTGTCGCGGAAGTCGGTACCCAGAACCTGGCTCAGTCGCTTGAGGCGCGCTGCGGGGCCACTGCCGCAGGCGGCGTGGTCGAAGCCGCTCAGGTTGTCGCCGGCCAGGGTGAAACGCACGTGCGGTTGGGCCATGGCGAGGCGCCTCAGCATCTGGGCGACCGCCATCGCCTCGGCCCGATCCGTCTTGAGGAACTTCAGCCGGGCCGGAG
>ERZ761609.3461-NODE-3461-length-10351-cov-23.622378_pt1 | contig 10351 bp, 8 predicted proteins | sample MGYA00511163_ERZ761609 | MGnify/ENA primary metagenome ERZ761609 (study PRJEB28899, sample SAMN02445070) | bioreactor sludge metagenome | biome: EBPR sludge | place: Australia: Brisbane, Thorneside Wastewater Treatment Plant | collected 2011-12-16 ... | reverse complement strand
CAGGGCCAGGGCAGTTTGTTCGATCGCATCTTCGGCTGGTTCAAGAAACTCGGCGAAGAAGCGCCCGCCGCCGCAGCCGCTCCGGCAGTTGCCGAGCCGGTTGCCGCCATTGCACGCAGCGAACGCCCGAGCGAGCGTCGTGAACGCAAGCCCAGCCAGCGCCGCAACCGCGGCGAAGGACGCGGCGAAGCCCGCAACGGCGAAGCGCGCCAGCCGGAACCGCGTCAGGCTGAGCCGCGCCAGAACGAAAGCCGTGCCGAACCGCGCAACGGCGAATCGGCAAAGCCCGCCCGCCCACCGCGCCAGCCCAAACCGCGTCCCGAGGCGGAAACCGCACCGCGCGTGGCAGAACCCGCGGAAACTCCGCGCGAGGCCGGAAACGAGGAAAAACGCGAACCGCGCAGCCGTCGCGGCCGCGGCAATCGCCGTCCGCGTGAAACTCATCCGGAAACCGCGGCAGACAATGGCGGAAGTACGCCGCAGGCCATCATCGAAATCGCTGGTTTCCGCGCAATCGTCGAAATCGCAGGCAAGCCCAGGGCGGCGGCCCCTGCCCCGGCCGCACCCGCGCAACAGGCCTTGCAACTGGAAACGGCAGCCCCCCAAAATGTCGCGCTATCTGATAGCGTCACCGCATCCCCTACTGCCATTCTGGCGGATTTGGCAGCCAACGCCACCAGTCTGCAGCAGGTGGAAACCCAGACCGCGGCGGCCGGCACGAGTGAAGCCGGCGAGCCGGGACGTCCGCGTCGCCGCCGCCGCCCCGCAGTTCAACCGGCGGACAGCGGCAGTGTCAGCCTGATGCAGGTCGAGACCACCGCCCCTGCCGTCGATGTTGCCGAGGCATCCACGCCGGCCGCAGCCCTCCACCCCACGCGCCGGCGCGCACGTCCGCAGGCGAGCGCAGCAGAGGAGCCGCTGGTGCAGGTGGAAACCCAGGCGAAATAAAGCCTGCGCCACAACAACAAGGGCCGCTTCAAGCGGCCCTTGTTGTTTGCTGCGAACGGGCAGGAGAAGCGATCAGCGGCCAGAGCGCATCTTAACCTCGCTGTCGCCGGTGATTTCCCGGATCAGGCCTTGTACCGCGTCTTCGATCATGTCGAGGTTTTCCTCGAAGCCCTGTACGCCGCCGTAATACGGGTCGACCACGTCGAGATTGGGATACTTGCGGCTGAACGACAGCAGCCGCCGGATCTTGCCGTGGTGTTGCGCCGGTGCACGCTGGATCAGCCTGTTGTAATTGTCGCCGTCCATGACCAGGATGTAGTCGAAGCGTTCGAAATCATCGTCCGCCACCTTGCGCCCCCGCAGTCCGCTGATGTCCACCCCGCGTTGCCGCACCGCCTGCCGCGCGCGTGGATCGGGCGCCGAGCCGATATGGTAGGCGTGGGTGCCGGCGGAATCCGCCTCCACATCCCGGTTCAGTCCGGCATCCTGGACAGCCTTGCGGAACATGCCTTCTGCCATCGGTGACCGACAGATATTACCCATACATACGAAAAGTACTTTAGTCATGAATCGTGTTCTTCCACTCCAAACAATACCTGCCTAAGTGCCCTCAACTGATCGCGAAGTTCCGCAGCTTTCTCGAACTCCAGGTTTTTCGCCGCATCGAGCATGTCTTTTTCCAGCTTCTTGACCTTCCTGGTCAGCGTTTTTTCGTCCAGTATCTTGTATTCGGCCACCGTCTGCGCCGCCTTGAGTTCCTGGCGTGTGGCATCGGCGTCGTAGACGCCGTCGATGATGTCCTTGATGCGCTTGACCACGCCGCGCGGGGTGATGCCGTGCTCGGTATTGAAGGCGATCTGCCTGTTGCGGCGGCGTTCGGTCTCGTCCATCGCGCGCCGCATCGAATCGGTGATCCTGTCAGCATAGAGGATTGCCGTGCCATGCAAATGGCGCGCGGCGCGGCCGATGGTCTGGATCAGCGAGCGCTCGGAGCGCAGGAAGCCCTCCTTGTCGGCGTCGAGGATTGCCACCAATGACACCTCGGGAATGTCGAGGCCCTCGCGCAGCAGGTTGATGCCGACCAGCACGTCGAATTCGCCCAGCCGCAGGTCGCGGATGATCTCGACGCGCTCGACGGTGTCGATGTCCGAGTGCAGGTAGCGCACCTTGACGCCGTGCTCGGCGAGGTAATCGGTGAGGTCCTCGGCCATACGCTTGGTCAGCGTGGTCACCAGCACCCGTTCGCCAACGGCGATGCGTTTGCCCGCTTCGCTCATCAGGTCGTCGACCTGCGTCCCCACCGGGCGTACCTCGACCAGCGGGTCGACCAGGCCGGTCGGACGCACCACCTGCTCGACCACCTGGCCGGCGTGCTCGGCCTCGTATTTGGCCGGGGTGGCGGAAACGAACACGGTCTGCGGCATCAGCCCCTCGAATTCCTCGAACTTGAGCGGCCGGTTGTCGAGCGCCGACGGCAGGCGGAAGCCGTAGTCGACCAGGTTTTCCTTGCGCGAGCGGTCGCCCTTGTACATGCCGCCGACCTGCGTCACGGTGACGTGCGACTCGTCGATGAACATCAGCGCGTCCTTCGCCAGGTAGTCGATCAGCGTCGGCGGCGGCTCGCCCGGCTTGCGCCCGGACAGGTGGCGCGAGTAGTTCTCGATGCCCTTGCAGAAGCCCAACTCGACCATCATTTCGAGGTCGAAGCGGGTGCGCTGCTCCAGCCGCTGCGCCTCGACCAGCTTGCCATTGGCGTAATACCACTCCAGCCGTTCGCGCAGTTCGACCTTGATCTGCTCGATGGCTCTTAGTGTCGTCTCGCGCGGCGTCACGTAATGGCTCGACGGGAACACGGTGAAGCGCCCGACCTTCTGCAGGATCTGCCCGGTCAGTGGATCGAACAGGTGCAGGGTCTCCACCACATCGTCGAACAGCTCGACGCGGATCGCGGTCTCCGCGTGTTCCGCCGGGAAGATGTCGATGACGTCGCCGCGCACGCGGAACACGCCACGCTTGAACTCGATGTCGTTGCGGTCATACTGCATCTGTGTCAGCCGCGTGATGACCTCGCGCTGACTCATCTTCTCGTTCTGCCGCAACAGCAGGATCATGCTGTGGTAGTCGGACGGGTCGCCGATACCGTAGATCGCCGACACGGTGCATACGATCACGGTGTCTCGCCGTTCCAGCAGGGATTTCGTTGCCGACAGCCGCATCTGCTCGATGTGCTCGTTGATGCTGGAATCTTTTTCGATGAACAGGTCGCGCGCCGGCACGTAGGCCTCGGGCTGGTAGTAGTCGTAGTAGGAGACGAAGTACTCGACCGCGTTTTCCGGGAAAAACTCGCGCATTTCCGAATACAGCTGCGCCGCCAGCGTCTTGTTGGGCGCCATGATCAGCGCCGGCCGGCCGGTGCGCGCGATCACGTTGGCCATGGTGAAGGTCTTGCCAGAGCCGGTCACCCCGAGCAGGGTCTGGAACGACAGGCCGTCCTCGATCCCCTCGACCAGCTGGGCGATCGCGGTCGGCTGGTCGCCGGCCGGTGGAAACGGCTGGAACAGACGGAACGGGCTATTGGGGAAGGTGACGAACACGGGTAGAATTTCGCGGCTAAAACTCGTTGATAGTAGCATCCCGAGCGGATGCATGAAGGAACCACTGTGGAACTCTCCCGCCGCGTACAGGCCATCAAACCCTCGCCCACCCTGGCCGTCACCGCCCGAGCCGCCGCGCTCAAGGCGACCGGCCGCGACATCATCGGCCTCGGCGCCGGCGAGCCCGACTTCGACACCCCGCAGCACATCAAGGACGCGGCGATCGACGCGATCAACAAGGGGTTCACCAAATACACCGCGGTCGACGGCACCCCCGGCCTGAAAGCGGCGATCATCGCCAAGTTCAAGCGCGACAACGGCCTCGACTACACACCGAAGCAGATCCTGGTGTCATGCGGTGGCAAGCAGAGCTTCTTCAACCTGGTTCAGGCGGTGATCAACCCCGGCGATGAGGTCATCATCCCCGCGCCCTACTGGGTCTCGTACCCCGACATCGTCATCCTCGCCGACGGCAAGCCAGTGATCGTCGAGGCCGGCATCGAGCAGGGCTTCAAGATCACGCCGGCACAGCTGGAAGCGGCGATCACGCCGAAGACTCGCCTGTTCGTCATCAACAGCCCGTCGAATCCGACCGGCGCGGTGTACACCCGCGACGAGCTGGCCGCGCTGGGCGAGGTGCTGAAGCAGCACCCGCGGGTGCTGATCGCCAGCGACGACATGTACGAACACATCCGCCTCGACGGCACGCCCTTCGTCAACATCCTCAATGTCTGCCCCGATCTCTACGACCGCACCCTGGTACTGAACGGCGTATCGAAAGCCTATTCGATGACCGGCTGGCGCATCGGCTACGCCGCCGGACCGGAAGCGATCCTGCGCGCGATGACCAATGTGCAGTCGCAGTCAACCTCCAACCCCACCTCGATCTCACAGGTCGCCGCCGAGGCCGCGCTCAACGGCGACCAGGGTTGCATCATCCCGATGCTCGACGCCTTCAAGGCACGCCACCGCTACGTGGTCGACGCACTCAACGCCATCCCCGGCTTCAATTGCGTCGACAGCGGTGGCGCCTTCTACGCCTTCCCCGACGTGCGCCCAGCGATCATGAACCTGCTGGCGCGCGACATCATCGAGCAGCCGACCGACATCGCCTTCTCCGAATACCTGCTGGAATCGGCCGACGTCGCCGTCGTCCCCGGCTCGGCCTTCGGCGCCGAGGGCTACATCCGCCTGTCGTTCGCCACCTCGCAGACCAACCTGGAAAAGGCGCTCAAGCGCATCGCTCAGGCGATGGCCTGAGCGCCGGCATCCGGGCGTGGGCAGGCAAGTGCCATGTTCCAGAAACTCGCCGCCCTGCCCCCCACCCGCGGCACCCTGAGCTGGCTGCTTCAGCTTGCCTACACCACCTGGCGCCTGTTTGGCCAGAACGGGCTGCAGAACCATGCCGCGGCAACGGCGTTCTACTTCCTGCTGTCAGCCACCCCGCTGCTGCTGCTGCTGAGTTACGCCCTGCAGCTGCTAGGGCATATTGCCGAGAATTCGGTGCCGGCCACCATCCTGATGGCCGCGCTCTACGACCAGATGCAACTGGACAGTCTCACCGCACTCGGCTTCATTCCGCGCCAGACCCAGCTCGCAGCCGGTGGCGTCGGCCTTGTCACCCTGGTGCTGTCGTCGCGCGGGCTGGTCAACACGATGCAGGGGGCTTTCCGCATCATTTTTCCCGACCGGATCAAGCGCAACCTGGTGGTGTCGTGGGTGCTGCCGCTGATCATCCTGCCGGTGCTGTTCCTGCTGATGGGGGTGGCCGCGCTGGCCCAGGTCACGCTGTCCTTCCTGGCGCAGAATGACATCATCGGCTCGGGCAACGCGCAGGTACTGCGGACGCTCAACTCGCTGTTCGGCTTTGCCATGATCTGGGCGCTGCTGTTTGCAGCCTACTGGCGGCTGCCGCGGCGGCATCCGCGCGCGCGCGACGCCGCCGTGTTCGCGCTCGCCGCGACCGTGAGCCTGGGGCTGCTGCTGATGCTGTTCGGCGCCTTCTTCAAGCTGGAGAACTACCGCAGCCTGTACGGCGCGCTCGGCGGCGTGGTATTCGTGCTGATCGGCGGCTACTTCGCCTTCCTGCTGCTGTACCTGTGGGCACAGGCGCTGTTTGCCTATGGCAAGGCCGATATCACCGCTCTGGAAAAACTGTTCCTCGGCGGCAGCGGCGAGGGCGCCGGCAAGCTCGAAGGCTACGTCTTCAGCGACAGCCGCCGCCTGCTGGAAAAATACGGCCAGGTGCACCCCGCCGGCCATGCGCTGATCGAGGAAGGCGACGACTCGAAAACCGCCTATTTTCTCTATGCCGGCCGCGCCGCGGTGTACAAGAATACCGACGGCGGGCGCCGTCGCCTGGGCGAACTCGGCGAGGGACAGTTGTTCGGCGAGATGGCCTATCTGTTGAACGAAAAACGCACCGCCTCGGTCGTCGCCGACAGCGAGATCACCGTGCTGGCGCTGCCGCCGCAGACGCTGGAAGAACTGATGCGCCATTCCGCCCCGCTGTCGCGCCGCATCATCGACATCCTGTGCCAGCGGCTGGAACGGATGAACCTGACGAACCCGGGCTGAATTGATCGAACATAGTGTATGGATATACACTATGTTAAACCTTAGCCTTCATCCCGGCGTTGCCCCCGCAAGAGGGAAAGCCGGGCACCTTCGGTGTGAGGGATGGAACCCGCCATGGCCCTGCATTCGCTCTACGTCGACCTCAATTCCTTCTTCGCCTCGGTCGAGCAACAGCTTCGCCCCGAGCTACGCGGCCGTCCGGTCGGCGTGCTGCCGGTGATGGCCGACACCACCTGCTGCATCGCCGCCAGCATCGACGCCAAGCGCTTCGGCATCCGCACCGGCACCCCGGTGTGGCAAGCCCGCAAGCTGTGCCGCGACATCGTTTTCGTCCAAGCACGGCCGTCGATCTACGTGGAAATCCACCACCGCATCATCGCTGCCGTGGAGTCGTGCGCCCCGGTTTCCGCCGTGCTGTCGATCGACGAAATGGCCTGCGATCTGATGGGCAGCGAGCGCGAGGAAGCCAAGGCCGTCAAACTCGGCCGCCAGATCAAGCAGGCGATCTACGACCAGGTCGGCGAGGTGCTGCACAGCTCGGTCGGCATCGCGCCCAACCGCTTTCTCGCCAAGACCGCGTCCAACATGCAGAAACCGGACGGGCTGGTAGTGATCCGCCAGCACGAATTGCCGCAGCGGCTGTATGGCCTCAAGCTCGGCGCACTCAACGGCATCGGCCGCGCCATGGAACAGCGCCTCAACCAGCTCGGCATCCACAGCGTCGAGCAGCTCTGCGCCGCCAGCCGCGACACCCTGCGCCATGCCTGGGGCGGTATCGGGGGCGAGCGCTATTACGCCAAACTGCGCGGCGAAAATGCCGCTCCTGCCCCCACCCAGCGCTCCAGCGTCGGCCATTCGCACGTGCTGGCGCCCGAACTGCGCGACCCCGATTCCGCCATTGCCGTGCTCTACCGCCTGCTGCACAAGGCCGCCATGCGGCTGCGCCACTACGGCTACTGCGCCGGCGGCCTCGGCCTGCACCTGCACTACTTGAAGACCGCCACCGGCCAGCCCCGCTGGGTCGACCAGGCGCGCTTCGCGCCGCACGCCGATACCCTCCAGCTCAACCCCGTGCTGGCCGAACTGTGGCAGCGCCGCCCACCCGATCCCGGCCTCATCCTCAAGGTCGGCGTCACCCTCACCGACCTGGTCGAGCACAACCGGGTCACGCGCGACCTGTTTGACCCTGACGAGCGGCACGAAACCCTCAACAGCGTGCTCGACCGGATCAACCAGCGCTACGGCCCCAACACCCTCTACTTTGGTGGTGCCCACCATGGCCGCGGCGCCGCGCCGATGCGCATCGCCTTCAGCCACGTGCCCGAATTGCAGGTGGAAAATGACGGCTGAGGGTTGACCGAATCGCCCGCCGTCACTAGAATGCGCGCTTCCCATTCCCCGATAGCTCAGTCGGTAGAGCGACGGACTGTTAATCCGCAGGTCCCTGGTTCGAGCCCAGGTCGGGGAGCCAGACACAGCAAGCACTCAGGCCATCCTTCGGGGTGGCTTTTTGCTTTTCTGGAATTCTGCATGGTCCGCTCTTGGGCTCTGCAGGATCGCTTTATACGTTTTCCCGTGCTTTATTCCCTCAACTTCTCCGAGGTATTCGAAATGCATACAGCCGCAATTCTCCAATTCCTGAAGAAGTATGGTCAGCACATGGACTCAGAAATTGCTTTGGCGACAGCCATCCCGTTGCCGAGGGTGCGCACTTCTCTGTCCGACCTTTCGTCACGTGGTGAAATCTCCCAGTGCAGCGTGACACGGTTCACCGATGGCAAGCCCATTGAGGGGATTCTTTGCCGCATCGCCGGCTCCATCCCACCCAAAACGCCTGGAAGAAAGCCCAGCGCTTAAAAAGGAACAACGCCAGTGGCCAGTGCACCACGCCGAGCAGCGTGGCACGCCAGCCGCAAGGCTGAAATGGATCGGTTACGTAATGACACCCCAGCAGAGCCGTTACATAACAACAGCAAGCCTGAGCCAACGCTCACCCACCCAGACCACAACCGCGATTCCGACGGGATCTCGATCAGGCTGTAGTCGAGAAGCTGGACAGGATGCGCGCGCTGAGCCAGTGAATTGAGTGCTGCGGCCCGGCGCTGGATTTGCGCCAGCGGGGCATGCGGCTGCGAAACCCGGCGAGGAACTTGACGGCGCGCCTGGGCTTCTCGACCGGCGTGATGCGGGCCTGGCAGGCCGCGACGGGTGATGACCACTTCCTCGTCAGCCTCGACCCGGTCAAGAAGGTGACCGGGATGGGTTTTGGCTCCTGCCAGGGTAAGGTACCCACACCCCTCCGCTTAGTTATTGTAGGGGTCATGAATAGCGCAGGCGCCCGCCCAATCGGTCTTTTTTCAGGCCCAGTACTTGGCCTTGTCCGGCAGCACCCAGCGCACTCCGCCGCGTGGGTCTTCCTTGTCGCCGCGGTAACGCGGGATCAGGTGAACATGCAGATGCGGCACGGTCTGCCCGCCGGCCTGGCCATGGTTGATGCCGATGTTGTAGCCGTCCGGCTGGTGGTGCCTGTCCAGCAGGTCTTTTGCCTGCGCCATCATCTTCAGCAAGGCGGCCTGCTCGGCTTCGCTGGCCTCGAACAGGGTGGCGAAATGGCGGCGCGGAATGATGACGGTGTGGCCGAGCGAAACCGGAAAGCCGTCCCGGTAAGCGACGGCAAGCTCATCCTCGACAAGGATGCGGCGGGGGTCGAGATTGCAAAAGGGACAGGGTTTGGGATTGGATGGGGACATGCTTGGGTGTGCTCGTCTTGCGGTCGGAAAATAGGGGCAACAGGCCCGGCGCGCTGCTTGCATGGCCGGAAGCGCGGCTGGGCGCCTCTTTTGAACCGAGTGTAACCGATGCGGCTGGCCAGTTCAGCCGTTCAGACCGCCATCCGCCACCAAGCCTCCCACCGCGCCTAATATGAAAGCGTGGAAATGAACAAGGGGATGCCATGGTCTTCGCCAACCGTCATCAGGCCGCCGACCGGCTGGCTGTCGCGCTGGCGGCCTACAAGGGTCAGCATCCGCTGATCCTCGCCATCCCGCGCGGAGCGGTGCCGATGGGACTGCGGCTGGCCCAGGCGCTGGATGGCGAGCTCGACGTGGTGCTGGTGCGCAAGCTGCGCGCGCCGTTCAATCCGGAGTTCGCCATCGGCTCGATCGACGAATCGGGTTGGAGCTATATTGCCGACTACGCCGAATCCGTCGGCGGCACACCGGCCTACCTGGCCCAGGAGAAGCAGACCCAGCTCGATACCATCAGAAAACGGCGGGCGCAGTACACCCCGCTCAGGCCGCCGATCGACCCGGCCGGGCGCACCGTCATCGTGATCGACGACGGGCTGGCCACAGGGGCGACGATGATTTCCGCGCTGCATGCGCTGCGCGCGCAGAAGCCGGCGCGCCTGGTCTGCGCGGTGCCGGTGGCGCCAGCAGACACGCTGAAGAAGATCCGGCCCTACGCCGACGAGGTGGTGTGCCTGTCGACGCCGATGCACTTCCAGGCGGTGGGACAGTTCTATGCGGATTTTCCACAGGTCGAGGATGCGGAGGTCGAAGCGATTCTGAAGCAGGCCTAGCGCGGTTTCACCCGCACGCCGTCCTTGATCGTCTCGTCGGGATGCGCGACCACCTTGTCGCCGGCCGCAAGTCCTGACAGCACCTCGGTGGCGAGCCCGGCGCGCTGACCGAGCTCGACCGGCGCCAGGCGTACGCGGCGGCCATCGATCACGAACGCCGCCCAGCCCTCGCCCTGCCGGAACAACGCGCTGGTCGGCAGCTGCAGTACGTCCTGGCCTTCCCACAGCACGAAGCGCGCCTCCACCCGGTAACCGTCGCCGAGGCGCGCCCACGCCTCGCGCGGCGCGGCGAAATCGACGATGACGCGCACCCGCTGCTCCTCCACCCCGAGCGCCGAGATCTTGGTGAAGCCGCTCGGCTCGACCACGCGCACGCGGCCCTCGACCGGGCGCTCGCCGCCCCAGCGGTCGAGGATCACCTTCGAACCGGGCGCAATCTTCACCGCGTGGGTCGACAGCACCTCGACCTCGATTTCCAGGCTGGCGGGATCGCCGATCTCGAGCAGCGGCTGCCCGGCCGTCACCGCGCCTTCGCTTTCGTGCAGCAGCTTCAACACGTGGGCGGCGACCGGTGCGCGCACCGGCATCTGCTCGGCAGTAGATCGGAAGAGCGTCGTGTAGGGAAAGAGTGGAGATCTCGGTGGTCGCCGTA
>ERZ761609.3460-NODE-3460-length-10357-cov-7.976412_pt1 | contig 10357 bp, 11 predicted proteins | sample MGYA00511163_ERZ761609 | MGnify/ENA primary metagenome ERZ761609 (study PRJEB28899, sample SAMN02445070) | bioreactor sludge metagenome | biome: EBPR sludge | place: Australia: Brisbane, Thorneside Wastewater Treatment Plant | collected 2011-12-16 ... | reverse complement strand
GGTCGTGTTTTTACCGGACGGTCGCGGTGGGGGGAGCGGGGGCCGGCAATCCGCTCGGACGGGGCGGGGCAAAAAAGCCGTAGGATTTCGCCATCCCGAGGTTCCGCCTTGCGAACGAACCCTGCCGCTCGCGCGTTACGAGAGAGCTATCGGAAGGTTGATGGCCGTTAACGCTTTTTGAAAGTCGGCATTAAGACCAGATACGACATACTTCAATTTCGGGCCGTCCGGGACGAGGCTGGTACACGGCTTGCTTCGTCGTCGACGGGGCGACCGGACTTCGGTCCGTGGCCGGGCGTGCCGTGCAGCAGCGGCGAGAGACGGTGGAGGAGCCACCATGAAGGATTTCAAGATCGGCCTGGCGCTCGGTGGCGGAGCGGCTCGTGGCTGGGCGCACATCGGCGTTCTCAAGGCGCTGGCGGATGCGGGGATCGTACCGGACATCGTCGTCGGCACGTCGATGGGCGCGGTGGTCGGTGGCTGCTACGTCGCAGACGAACTCGGCGAACTCGAGGATTTCGCGCGTTCGCTGACGCGGCGAAAAGTGCTCGGCTATCTCGATTTCAATTTCGCAGGCTCGGGTCTCATCACAGGGCAGCGGCTCTGTGACCGGCTCAACCAGAAACTCTGCGACATCGATATCGAAAAACTCGGCCGCGCCTACGTCGCGGTCGCTACCGAACTCGGGACGGGCCAGGAAATCTGGCTCAACAAGGGCAAGCTCGTCGATGCGATGCGGGCATCATACGCGTTGCCGGGCATCTTCCGCCCAGTCCAGCACAACGGCCGCTGGCTGTTCGACGGCGCACTCGTCAATCCCATTCCTGTCTCGGTCGCGCGCGCGCTCGGCGCCCGATACGTGATCGCGGTCAATCTCAACGCCGACATGAGCGGGCGGGGCTCGTTCACCGCTGTGCATGCGGATTCACACATGCCACATCGGGCCGGACTTTCGGTGCAGGACTTCGGTGCCATCGATCCGGTCGATGACACGGCGGCACTGGACGTGCCGGGCAATCGTCTCATCAGGAACGGTCGCGCCCTCAAGAAGATGCTGCAGCGCCAGTTCTTCGGCCGCGGCGAAAGCGGCCCCGGCATCTCGACCGTGATGATGGAAGCGTTCAACATCGTGCAGGACCGCATTGCGCGGTCACGCCTCGCCGGCGATCCGCCGGACGTGGTCATCTCGCCACGCACGAGCGACCTCGGGCTGTTCGACTTCCATCGCGCCGATGAACTTATAAGCCGTGGTTCATATGCGACCAAGCGTGTGATCGACGACATCGAGCGCGAGATCGAACTCCGGCGCCGGTTCAAGCCGATCCTGCACATGGGCGCGTGATCGCGACAGATCGCAAGGAGGCGATGCGTCGTTGACACATCGTCTCACCGGCAGACGCGCCGATGCACGCCAGTAGGCGGCACTCGGTCAAGTCGACAGATACTGCTTCATGGCGTTCGCCTCGAGTTCCACCTCGGCGACGCGGTTCTTGACGACGTCACCGATCGAGATCAGGCCGACGAGGCGATCGTGTTCGACCACGGGAAGGTGGCGGAAGCGGCCGGTCGTCATCTTCTGCATGAGAACGTCGATGGTATCGGCAGGCGTACAGGTGATGACGCCGCGAGTCATGACGTCGGCGACACTCGCGCTCAGGATGGCCGGACCGGACCGGGCGAGATGGCGGATGATGTCGCGTTCGGAGACGATGCCGGCGACGCGGCCCTCCCCGTTCAACAGGACGATGGCGCCAATGCGTTTGTCGGCGAGTGTCTTTACAATATCGAGAACGCTGCTCGACGGTGCCGCCGTGACGACCGCGTTGCCTTTTTCCTTCAGGATCGTGCTGACATTCATGTCGCTGTCCTCCGTGCCGGTCACCTGCGGGGCGGCCAACGACTGCGGCGACAGGCGCAGATACCGGATTTCCGGGATCGAGCGCATCGTGCGCAGGCGGGGGAACTGCCACACGAAGGTGTCAGGGCATCATGCGCCGGGAGTGCGTCGCGGGCAAGTCTCCGCCGCAGCACTGACTGTGCGGTGCGGGAGGCGGCTAACAAGGCCGGATCGACGCAACGGTCAGGCCGGGGTGACGTCGTCATCTGCTTCGTCGCCGACGAGCGGGGCGAGACTGTCGATTTCGCCGTGCTTGCGATCGAACCAGGAAAACAGCAAGAGGCCGACAAGGAACCCGCCGAGATGCGCCTCCCACGCGATCGGCGAGGTCAGGCCGGCCATCGGCAATGCCACGGCAAGGATGAAGTTCAGTGCCAGCCAGGCGAGAACGGCGCGACGCGGCTCGCGCTCACGCCACATGCCTTTCAGAGACAGGCGCGGGACGAGTGTCGCCGCCTCGGCGAGGCGCATGCTCCGCCCGACCAACAGGGCTGGATAAAGAAACCGGAGAACGGCACCGACCAGACCTGAAATCGCACCGGATGCGCCGATCATCACGACCTCGGCGCGGCCGTTGAACAAGAGATAGACCGCTGCGCCCGCCACGGTCGAGGCAATCATGAGGCCGGCGAACGATACGGCGCCGATACGGCGGACGCAGGCGGCACCGAAGGCAAGGAAGAACGCGAGGTTCACGCCGAGGTGCATGAGGTCGCCGTGGACGAAGGCGTGGGTCAGCCACGACGAGACGGCGGCGATCTCGCCGCCCGGGAGGGTGAGGCCACCCTCGGCAAAGCGGGCCGGGATGAAGGCCAGCGCGACAATCCAGTAGTTGGCGGTTTCGACGTCGACGAGAGCAAGGATAGCGTGGATCGCGACAAGGGCGGTGGCGAGCGCAAGCACCATCCCGGGGACGTTAAAAACCGGCTGTCGCTGCATTTCGCGGGCCTTTCGGACAGACGGTCCGACCGCTGGCCCGCCAATGCGTGTTTGTCCCCGATCTTTACCGTCGCAGCAAGGGGCGCGACCCGGACGGCAGCAATAAAAACCTTAACCGGGACTTAATCGCAGTGCCGCCGCGCGCTGGCACGGAACCTGCTCCCTCAGCCGCAAATCATGGATGCGGGCCAGTCTGGAGTCCTGCAGCCGATAGAGCGGATGCAATTCCCATTATGATACAGCGCACGAACAAGGTTCTCTTCGGCTACTGGAACGACGTCCGCGGCGACAGGATCGCACCGCGGCGGTTCGATATCGAACCCTCGCAGATCGCCTCGATCCTGGCGGAGACCTTCATCCTCGAATGTCCGGAGGATCATGCGCGCTACGAATTCCGGCTGGCTGGCACGAAGATCTGTGAGCAGTTCGGGTGGGAATTCCGGGGGATCGACTTCCGCCACCTCTGGTCGGATCGCGACGCCGATACGCTGCTCCTGACAATGGCCGATACGCTGCCGCGCGGCGGCGTGGTGACCATCGACTTCGAAGCCGCGGGGCTCGGCAGCGACAAGTCCGCGCGCTTCGAGGCCATCCTGCTGCCGCTCGTGCATACGACCGACAAGGTCAGTCGCGTTCTCGGCGCGATCTCGGCCATCACCGGCGACGGCTGCCTCGGTGCGGAACGGCTCGGTAAAGCGCGGCTTTCGGCCACGCACATCACCTGGCCCGATGGGCGGCCGCATGCAATCGCCGACAAGTTCCGTGAGCCCGCGCCGCTGCTGGCATCTGTCACGGGAGCGCGCATCGTCCGCTTCAATCGACGCAGCTTTCGCGTCGTCGAAGGCGGGCTCGGCCGGGAGGATGACGCGAAGACCTGATCCGCCGCTGCGTACGCAAGGTTTTGTTCACTTTTCGCGCGATCATCACCGGTCGCGCGATTTCGTTTCAGAAAGAGACCAGAGCTTAGCGCTTTTTAAACCGGCAACCGGCAAGCTCACGTGGCGTGCAGTGTGCGGCATGCGACGACATTTCCGTCCACAACCCGGTTCCAAGGTCTTTTCATGTCATCGACCGCAATCCTCGGTCCCAGCGAAAACGGCGCGCCGCACGCACGCTCCGCTGCCGACAGGCGCATCCACAAGCGCGTCCAACTCAATCATCTCGGCCGCTTCATGCGCGCCAACAAGAGCGAATATCCCTGCCGCATGCGCGACATCTCGGTGGGTGGTGCATCCATCAGCGCGCCGGTCGACCTCGAGATGGGCGAGCGGGTCGTCGCGCTGTTCGACGGGCTCGGTGTTCTCGAGGGTCACGTCGTGCGCCTTTTCGACGGTGGCTTCGCCATGGCGTTCGTGATGACGGAGCACCGGCGCGAAAAGCTCGCTGCGACGCTCATGTTCCTCGTCAACAAGGCGGGCATGCCAGGGATCGAAGGCCGCCGGCACGAGCGCTCCATACCTGTCAACAATTCTCAGCAACTGCTGTTGCCCAACGATTTCACGATCGACTGCAGGGTGATCGACGTCTCCCTCTCCGGCGCCTCCATCGAGACAGTGGCACGGCCGCCGCTCGACAGCGAGGTCAAGCTCGGCTCGCTCAGGGCGCGGGTTGTCCGTCACCACGAAACCGGCATCGCTGTCAGGTTCATCGACGTGCAGCCGCCGACGGCGATCCGAAGATTTTTCGGTTGATGCGGGATGACGGCGGCGAGCGGCGAGGCCCGTGGTCGATATCTCGACGGTCTCGTATCCGGGACCGGGAATGCGTGTGACGTGGTTCTGATGTTGCGTAGTGCGGGAGTTCCTCCAATGCGTTCGTTCAGCGTTTTAGTTGCCCTCGGCGCCGTCGTCCTGTTCGGACAGCCGGGCCATGCCAAGCCGGTCAAGGCGCCCACGACTCAGGACAGCGCTGCGGCGTTCCTGCGAGTCTACGGCGTGACACAGCCGCCGCACGGCTTTGTCGAATTCTGCAATCGCGAGACCGCGCGCTGTCTCGAAGGGGCGAGCGACGACCTGAACCGGCCGCAGCACGACAAGTCGATCGGCGAGCTCGTTCGCATCAACAAGGCGGTGAACGCGGAGATCGAGCCGGCAACCGATCTCGAGGTCTATGGCCGCAACGAGTTCTGGACGCTGCCGGTCAAGCGCGGTGACTGTGAAGACTATGCGCTTCTCAAGCGGCAGCGGCTCATGGCGGCCGGGTGGCCGCGCAGCTCGCTGCTCATGACCGTGGTGCTCGACGAAAAGGGCGAGGGCCATGCGGTGCTGACCGCCAGGACATCGGAGGGCGATTTCGTCCTCGACAACAAGACCGACGACATCAAGCTGTGGTCGAAGACCCCGTACCAGTTCGTGATGCGGCAATCCTATCTCAACGCCAGGGTCTGGATGTCGCTCGACCCGACGAAGGCTGTGCCGAGCGTCCCCGTGGCGGGCCTCGATCCGGCGCGCTGATGCCAATCGCACGACATGAAAAAAGGCCCGCCATCGCGCGGGCCTTTCGCTTTCGCAAGGGTGGCTCCTGCACTCAGACCTGCGGCTTGAAGCCGGCGCGGAAGCGGGCGGAATTGCGGACGTAGAAGGCGGCGCCGTTCTTCATGCGCGCAACGTCCTCGTCGCGGAGTTCGCGCACGACCTTGCCGGGCGATCCGAGTACGAGCGACTTCGGGGGGATCTCCTTGCCCTCGCCGACGAGCGCGCCGGCGCCGACGAGTGCGCCAGCGCCGATCTTCGCGCCATTCAAGATGATGGCGCCGATGCCGATGAGCGCGCCGTCGCCGATCTCGCAGCCGTGCAGCATGGCCATGTGGCCGATGGTGACGTCCGCGCCGATCTTCATGGGGAAGCCGGGATCGGTGTGCATGACGACACCGTCCTGGATGTTGGACCGCTGGCCGATGACGATCGGTTCGTTGTCGCCGCGGATGACGACGTTGAACCAGACGCTGGCGTCTTCTTCGAGGGTGACGTTGCCGATCACGACCGCGTTGTCGGCGACCCAGAAGCGGCCGGAGGCGGGCGTGGTCACGCGCTTGTCGTCGAGGGTGTAGAGGGCCATCGCGCGGGTCCTGTCGTTCAAGATTTCAATTGCGGCAATTTCAGACGATGTCGTCGAGATCCATCTCGAGGATGGCCATGTTGAACTCGTAGGCGTTCTTGCCGACGGAGATGAGGGCGAGGCTCTCGTCGCCGACGAAGACCTCGCAGCTGTCCTTGAGCTTGCCGCGCGCGCGCACCGACAGCGTCTTGGCGCCGAGCTTGTCGCGCAGGTAGGTCTGGATGCGCACGAGTTCCTGAACGGAGAGGGGTTGCGGCTTTTCCTGGATCGTCCAGTCGAACTGGTAGGTCAGTTCGCCGTCCTCGTCGTCGACCGTTATCGCGCCGATCGGCTCATTGCCGACGAAGACGTCGGCGGTGTCGCCCTTCTTCGGACGCGCGCGCACGGCGATCGTCTGGCTGCCGAACGCCTTGCGGAGATAGGTCTGGAGCTTGACCAGAACGCTTGGTGAGATGGCAGCCGTCATCAGGTGGTCGTTTCCCCTCTTGAGCAATCGACCACGACTTATCGAACCCGATCAGCAGCCGCAACCGCAATCGTTCGGGCCGAGGCGCTGGTCCATGGTCCGGGCGGGCTCGGGGCAGCCGCTGTCGCCGACGATGCGGGCGGGCACGCCAGCCACGGTCTTGTTGGGAGGTACGTCGTTCAGAACCACAGAACCGGCGGCAACCTTCGAGCAATCCCCGACGCGGATGTTGCCCAACACCTTGGCGCCTGCGGCGAGGAGAACGTTGTTGCCGATCTTCGGGTGGCGGTCGCCGGTTTCCTTGCCATTGCCGCCGAGGGTGACGGACTGGAGGATCGAGACGTTGTCGCCGATCACGGCGGTCTCGCCGATGACGACGCCGGTGCCGTGGTCGATCATGATGCCGCGGCCGATACGGGTGGCGGGGTTGATGTCGACGGCGAAGATGCGGCTCGACTGGGACTGGAGGTAGAGGGCGAAGTCGCGGCGGCCGGCCTTCCAGAGTTCATGGGCGAAGCGGTGTGTGACGAGGGCGTGGAAGCCCTTGAAGTACAGCAGCGGCTCTATGTAGCGGTTGCAAGCGGGATCACGCTCGAAGACGGCCTGGAGATCGGCACGGAAAATGGCGCCGAGGTCAGGTACGTCGGAGAGAACCTGTTCGAACATCTGATTGATCAGATGCGCGTCGACGTCGGCATGGTTGAGGCGCTGCGCCAGACGGTGTGCAACCGCTTTTTCCAGGCGGTCGTGGCTCAGGATGGTCGCATAGATGAAGCCACCGAGCGCGGGCTCTGCCGACGAGGCGGCGATCGCTTCGCGGCGGATCTCGGCCCAGATGGGATCGTGGGTGGCGAGCGCAGGCTGTGACGTCTTGGCGATCGAGCCGGATTGATGCGGGGCCATCTCTATCTCCTGGTAATCTGAAGTTCGCCCGGGACGACGCCGCGTATGTCGTCGCGGCATATGTCATGCGCGCCATGGTTACTTGCAAGCGGAATGTCCGCGGCACCAAATGGTTGCATCTGCCGGGACGCGAGGCCTTCCGCATGGACAACGTAGCACGGATCAGCGTCGAGACCCATACCGACAAGGACGGACGGGCCGTCCGTTGGTTGATTTTCGATAACCCGGCCCGGAAAAACGCGCTCAACGAACGGATGTGGAACGAGCTGCCGAAGCTCGTGAAGTCGGCGGCCGTGGACCCGGCCGTGCGGGCGGTGGTACTGGCCGGGGCGGGGTCGGCGGCCTTTTCGGCCGGGGCGGATATCTCGGAATTCGAGGCGATGACGCCGCTCGAGCAACACGAACGTCACAAGGATTTTATCAACTCGGGGTTCGGGGCGCTGCTCGCGTGTCCGAAGCCGACCATCGCCATGATCGACGGCATCTGTTTCGGTGGCGGGTTCGAACTGGCGGTATGCTGTGATTTCCGGCTCGCGTCGGAGCGGAGCCGGTTCTCGATCCCGGCAGCCAAGCTCGGCGTCGGGTACAACGCTCGCTGGATCAAGCCGCTCGTCAACGTGGTCGGGCCGGCCAAGGCGAAAGAAATCCTGATGACCGGGCGTGTTTACGACGCGATTGCGGCGGAGCGGATGGGGCTGCTCACAGAGCTTGTCTCGCCGGATGCACTCAGGGAGCGGACGGAGGCGTTGCTGTCGGACCTTCTCGCCAATGCACCGCTGACGATGACGGCGGCGAAGTTCTGCGTCGATACGCTGTCGCATCCGGTCGCACCGGTCGAGATGTGTCCACTGGATCAGGCCGTCACGGATTGCTTCACGAGCGAGGACTATCTCGAGGGGCGACGCGCCTTCATGGAGAAGCGTGCCCCGAAGTTTCGCGGGGAGTGAGCGTAAAGCGGTCGCTGTCGTCACGAGGTCCCGGATCAGCGATGCACCGTTTCACGCTGCATCGCGTCCGGGATGACACAGACTTCAAACACCCTTCATCCCGGGCGCGATGCGGGATGAAGCCCTGCATCGCAGATACGGAACACTCAGCCCAGCGGCACGAAGTCGTACGCGCTGTTCCAGCGCTTCAGGTGGCCGATGCAGGGTTCCGGGAAGTGGGCGGCGCACAGCAGCGTGGCGGTGTCGGCGATTTCCTCGAAGAGCTTGCGGCGCGTGTGGCCGCCCATGGCGCGGTCGTAGTCCGACATCATGCCGAGATCGGGCAGGCGCGCCTGGAGCGGGGAATGGATCATGTCGCCGGTGATGATCGCATCGCGGCTCCCCTGCCCTACCCGCACAGAGAAATGATCGATGGTGTGGCCGGGCGTGGGGAAGAAGCGGATCAGCTCGGTCATCTGGTGCGACGAGGTGACGATGTCGTTGCGGCGGGCGGCGACGATGGGCAAAACGCTGTCGACGATCCACGGGCAGGTTTCGGGCTGGGTCTTTGCGCGCTCGGTCCAGTAGTCGAGTTCGCGATCGGCGAAGAGATAGCGGGCGTTTTCGAATGTCGGCACCCAGCGGCCATTGTCGAGGCGCGTGTTCCAGCCGACGTGATCGCCGTGGAGGTGCGTGCAGCAGACGAAATCTATGTCGGCGGTCGAATAGCCGACGGCAGCGAGGTTCTTTTCGTACCGGTCCGAGGTCTTCTTGTGCCACGTGGGCCGCGTCGGGCGCTCCTTGTGGTTGCCGACGCAGGTGTCGACGAGAATTCTGTGATGCTTCGTGACGATCAGATAGCTCTGGAAGGTCAGCACGATCTTGCCAGAGGCGGGGTCGTAGCACTTCGGCGCGAGCCAGCTCGTGTGTTCGGCGAGCGCCTCTTTCGGAAGATCGGGGAAGAAGGTGAGGAAATCGACGAACGGCGCGACGTCCTCGACGATGCGATGGATGGTGACGTCGCCGACCTTGATCTGAGTGAGCATGATGGTGCCTCGGTTCGGATTCAGAAATGGTGGGCTTCACCCCAAGAGCCGAGTGTGTCGGCATCGGCGGGGGAGAGCGCGCGGGGACGGGGCGCGTTGTCGGGCGGCTTGTGGGAGACGGTGGCGGCGGTGACGATGGCGGTCACCGCGGCGCGCGAGGTGGGATCGGGGTTGGCGGCGGTGGCTGAGGCAGCGTTCCAGTAGACGCAGCGGCCGCCTTCGATGCGCAGATAGACATCGCCCGAGGCGTGATCGGCGAATTCGACGATGGGGACGCGGCGCACACAGGCGCGCAGAAATTCGGCCGAATACTCGATGGGCTTGCCGGTCGGATTGACGAAGATCTCGCCGGGGGCGCGCGCGTTGACGTTGAGAGCGCGGAAGCGATCGACGTCGAGCATGCGGGCCACGTCGAGGACGATCATGTGGTTGTTGATGCCGAAGGCGACGGTGCGCGGGTTGGTCCCCTGTGGCACGGAGTTGTCGAGAAATTCAAAGTGGACGTGCTTGTCGCGGCGCAGGGCCCAGGTGAAAAACAGGCTCGGAATGCCGGTGTAGGCTTCGACGTTGTGGGCGAGGAGATCGTCGACGGCCTTGTATCGGCCGACCTTCTCACCGCGCGCCCAGGCGCGCTCGACGGTGGCGGCGGGCGGTGTGATCATGAAGAACATGTAGATGGACGAGCCGAAGCGCGTCAGCAGGCGGCGGCCGTCCTCGCTGTCGTCGCCGGAGGCGAAGCTGTCGAAGCGGAAGCGGTCGATGAGCAGGTGCGTCATCTTTCCGGCCTCGGCCTTCTTCGCCATGTGGGCATCGAGCTTGCGGTCGATGATCTCGATCTCGTGGCCGGTGAGTGTGCCGGCATAGCGGCGGGCGTCGCCGAGGCTCGCGTAATCGAGCAGGTACTTGCGCCAGATGTCGGGACTGATGAGGGCGAAGTCTTCCCAGTTCACGCCGAGGTTTTCGGCCAGCATCTTCTGGCGGGGGCGCAACGTGGACTTGCCGGCGGCGGAGGCGCCCTTGACGTTCATCACGATGGGGGCGGCCTGGACGGGCACGAAGCGGTAGCCCAGACGTTCGGCACCGTTGCGGAATGCGGGGTCGATGAGGTCTCCGATGCGCTCGG
>ERZ761609.3458-NODE-3458-length-10360-cov-7.591849_pt1 | contig 10360 bp, 10 predicted proteins | sample MGYA00511163_ERZ761609 | MGnify/ENA primary metagenome ERZ761609 (study PRJEB28899, sample SAMN02445070) | bioreactor sludge metagenome | biome: EBPR sludge | place: Australia: Brisbane, Thorneside Wastewater Treatment Plant | collected 2011-12-16 ... | reverse complement strand
GCGCGGCGGAAAAACAGGTCAGCAGGGCGACCGCCGCCGATGCGGCGGCGATCACGATATTACGGCGATTCGGTTTCATCGTTTCCTCTCACTGTCGGGCGCGGGATATATCTGGAAAAGCGCCGTTGTTGGGCGAGCCTCTTACTGGGCTTTGTGCATGCATATTTGCAAATCTTGTATACAATAATCTTCCTTGTGGACGCAAGGCGGAATGTCGAGTATTCAAACAAATTATCACCCTGAAAGGCGCATGGTCATGGAAGCCGCAGGCACGGTCAGACTCTCTGAACAGCTTCGCGAACGGATTGAGGAGAACATCGTCACCGGCGCGTATCCGCCCGGAACCCGATTGGACGAGGTGGAGTTGGCCGAAACCTTCGGCGTGTCGCGAACGCCGATCCGCGAGGCGCTGATTCAGCTTTCATCGGAAGGCTTTATTGAAATCCGCCCGCGCCGCGGCGCCATCGTGGCGCAAATCGCCCCGGCCCGGCTGTGCGAGATGTTTGACGTGATGGCGGAGCTGGAGGCGATGTGCGGCCGGCTGGCGGCGCGACGCGCGGTGGCGGAGGATATAAAGCGTATCCGGGAAGCGCACGCCGCCTGCCAGTCGGCGCGGGACGCCAACGATCCCGACACCTATTACCGGCTGAACGAGACTTTTCACTTCGCCATTTATGTCGCCAGCCATAACGGCTTTTTGGCGGAGCAGGCGACCGGCTTGCATCGCCGGCTGCGGCCTTACCGCCGGCTGCAATTGCGGGTGCGCAACCGCATGAACAATTCCTTCGACGAGCATAATGCAATCGTCGAGGCCATCGCCCGCGGCGATTCCGACGCGGCGGCGGACATCCTGCGCAGCCATGTCGCGGTGCAGGGCGAGCGCTTCGCCGACCTTATCGCCTCGCTGGCGTCGATGCACCCGGATAAAACCACCGACCCGACCACCGCCATGCGCCGCAGCGCCTAAATAACATAAGCCCTTAATCAATCAAGATTAAGGGCTGCGCCGCATTTCTATGGGATATCTAATATTGCAAAATCAATGACTTGCAAGAATGTGGCGTCCCCTACGGGATTCGAACCCGTGTTGCCGCCGTGAGAGGGCGGTGTCCTAGGCCTCTAGACGAAGGGGACGTCGGGCCGGAGGAGGTTAACTAACCCACCCTGCCCGGCCGCCGCAAGCGCTATTATTCAATTTCCGCCAATTGATCCGCCGTCAGCCAGAACACCTCGCCGAAGCTCCCGGCGGTTTGCAGCCACAAGAACGCCAGATCCTCAAACCGCGCCTCCAGCGCCGGGCGGTCGCGGCCGATCTCGCAAATCAAGCCGCCGCCAGGGGCCAGCCGTTCGCCCGCCGCCGCCAAAATCCGGTTCACCACCTCAAGCCCGTCGTCCCCCGCCGCCAACGCCATTTCCGGCTCGGCGTGATACTCCGGCGGCAAAACCGCCATCGCCGCCGCGTCAACGTATGGCGGGTTCGAGATAATCAGGTCGTATTGCGCGTCCGCCGGCAACGGCTGGAAAAGGTCGCCGAGATAGAGGTTAACCCGATCCTCCAAGCCATGCTCGGCGACGTTGCGCCGCGCCACCTCAAAAGCGTCCGGCGACAGCTCCACCGCGTCAACAATCGCGTTGGGGAAAACCTGCGCCGCCAAAATCGCCAAGCACCCCGACCCGGTGCACAAATCCAGCACCCGGCCAACCGCCTCGACGTCGCCAATCAGGTTAAAACCCTCGCCGCCGAACAGGTTGGAGAACAGCAATTCGCCAATGTACGACCGCGGCACGATCACCCGCTCGTCAACGTAAAACGGCACGCCCTGAATATACGCCTTGTTGAGCAGGTAGGAGGTCGGCTTGCGGGTGACGATCCGCCGCTCGATCAGTTCCAGCAACGCCAGCCGCTCGCGGCGCAGCAATCGGGCGTCCCAATAGGGCTCCAACTGGTCCACCGGCAGGTTCAAGCCTTCCAGCGTCAAAAACACCATGTCGTCAAAGGCGTTGTCGGTGCCGTGGCCGTACGCCAGCCCAGCGGCGCGAAACTGGCTGACGCCGTAACGGATGACATCCCGCACGGTCAGAAGTTCGTCAACGGCGTCAAACGACATCACGTCGGCAGCGGCGGCGGCGGCGGAAGCGTGGGGCAGCGGCATGGGATGAAACCAATCCAGTTAATCGGCGGAGCGGGAGAACGGCCCCCTTACCTAGCCTCCCCCGCCCCGCCCCGCAAGACGTTGCCGCTTAATCGACGGCTTGCAGCGCATCGCCCACCACCGTCGTCAGCCCGTCGATGTCGGCGCGTTCGCAGATGAACGGCGGCGCGAATTGCAGCGTGTCGCCGCCGTAGCGCACGTAATAGCCCGCCTTCCAGCACGCCATCGACACCGCCCAAGGCCGGCGCGCCGGCTCTCCCGGATAGGCCGCCAACTGCACCGCCCCCGCCAAGCCGCAATTGCGGATGTCGGTCACATGCTTCAATCCCTTCAGGCTGTGCAGCGCTTCCTCAAAGTAGGGCGCCAAATCGGCGGCGCGTTCCGCCAGCCGGTCGGCGCGGAACACCTCCAACGCCGCCAGCCCGGCGGCGCAAGCGATGGGATGGGCGGAATAGGTGTAGCCGTGCGGGAACTCCACCATGTATTCCGGCCCGCCCGCCGCCATGAAGGCGTCGTAAATCTCGCGCTTCACCACCACCGCGCCCATCGGCGCCGCGCCGTTGGTCAAGCCCTTGGCGACGTTCATAATGTCGGGAACCACGCCGAAGGCGTCGGCGCCGAACGCCGCGCCGGTGCGGCCGAAGCCGGTGATGACTTCGTCGAAAATCAGCAAAATGTCGTGGCGGTCGCAGATTTCCCGCAGGCGCTTCAAATAGCCTTGCGGCGGCGGCAGCACCCCGGCCGAGCCGGCGAAGGGCTCGACGATCACCGCGGCGATGTTGGAGGCGTCGTGCAGCGCGACGATGTCTTCCAGCGCGTCGGCCAGATGCGCGCCCTCTACCGGTAGGCCGCGGGAAAAAACGTTCTGCGGCAATAGCGTATGCGGCAAATGATCGACGTCGAGCAATTCGCCGAACAGTTTGCGGTTCGGCCCGATGCCGCCGGCGCTGATCCCGCCGAAATTGACGCCGTGGTAGCCCTTGGCGCGACCGATCAGCTTGGTCTTGCCGGCCTTGCCGCGAATCCGCCAATAGGCCCGCGCCAGCTTCAGCGCGGTGTCGGCGGCTTCCGAACCCGATCCGGTGAAAAACACCCGGTCGAGCCCCGGCGGCGTCAGTTCCGCCAGCCTTTCCGCCAGCTCGAACGCCTTGGGGTGGCTGAACTGGAAGGCCGGCGCATAATCCAGTTCTCCCGCCTGCGCCCGCATCGCTTCAACGATTTCCGGCCGGCAATGCCCGGCGCCGCAGCACCACAAGCCCGATAAGCTGTCGAACACCCGCCGGCCGTCGACGTCGATGTAATGGACGCCCTCGGCTCGCGCCAGCAGCCGCGGGTTGGCCTTGAACTCGCGATTCGCCGTGAACGGCATCCAATAAGCGTCAAGGGAAAGCGGGCGGCCAGTCATGACGTTTTCTCCCCGTAGGTATTGTTTTTGCCTGCATCCCATCATAACGCTGGCCGGCGGGGATTGGGCGCCGGTTTTAGAGCCTGTTGGAAAAGTCGCCCGCGGCGTCTCGGCGCCATTGATGTAGACTGCATTGATGTAGACTGCATTGATGTAGACAACGGCGCCTAAGCGCTAAGGGCCGTCAAAGAAAGTGGAGCCGTTCGTTGATTCCGCCTCCGTCCGTCGAAAGCATACGCGCGCGCCTGGAAGGCGGGGCGCACGCGCAGGCCTACGCCGACGCGCTGTTCTTGCTGGGCCGAACGCCGGAAACCCCGGCTGCGCTTGACGCATTCATTCAGGCCGCCACGTGTTGCGAACGCCAAGACGAAGCGCGCGACGTTCTGCGCCGCTTGCGCCACCACATTAACGTCATCGGCTACGCCGTCGCGCAGACGCAGTTATCGCTGCTTGCCGGCGACAGCGCTTCCGCCCGCGCCCATGCCGAGAGCATCGCCTTCCACCCGGACGCGGCGATTGCGCATCTTGGATTGATGATCGCCATCGCCGAGCGGGAGGACGATCCCCAAACGGCGCTTCGCTGGATGCGCGAGCGTGAACGGCGCGTGGCGAACATTCCCTTCGCTTGGGTTCCGCCGCGCTGGGACGTTCAGGGAAAGCTCGGGCGGCACGACGACGTCATTCAAGAAGCCTCGAAGCTGGAGCAATCCATACCCGGCGAATTTGCCGCCGAACGTCGGCTCGTCCGTTTTCATCGCGCCATGGCCCAGCATAACGCGCTGCGGTTCGCAGACAGCGCGGCGGCGGCGCTTGATTTAGCAGATGAATTGGTGAAGGCCGGCCCCCTTCCCGCCGCCCCGCGCCTGGCGCGGATTGGGACGCGACGGCGTCAGCACATCGTCGCCGCGGAAATTGAGAAAATAGCGTTGCTAAGCGATTTGCCGATGGCGGCGCATGCCGGAACGCTGCTCGCCCTTATCCGCGATGGAGATTTTTTTCCGCATGACCAGGATTTCGATCTGGCGGCGATTCCACCGGCGACCAGTGCTACAGTGGCTGGCGCGCTGATCGCCACCGGCGCCTTTCATCGCCGTCCCCAAATGCTCGACACCGGCTCTTTCCTATCGCTGGGCCACAACGCGACCGGATTGGCGGTGGACGTGACGGAGTATCGGCGGGAAGGCGACTTCTTCGTCAGCACGTGGCGCCATCCTTCCGGCGTGATCTTGAGACAGGCGGCGACGCCGGCTTTCACGGTGCGGATGGTCGACCTTCCTGGCGTCGGGCGTCGCCTGCCGTTGCCGGACGCCCCGGAAGATCAACTTCGCGCTGCCTATGGCGATTGGAAAACCCCCGTCGGCGATTTCGATACGCTGGTGGAGGCGCCGAATATTCTGGAATTCACTGACTTCCTGCGCAGCGTCGCGGCGATCCGCCTTGCGGACAGCATGCTGTCTGGCCGGTCGGGGCAGGTTCAGCGAACCGCCCGACGCCTGCTCGCCGCCAACGTCGCGAGCGAACTGATGGAAAAGATTATTGATAAAACTGTCTGATCCTGACGCAAGCATCACGCCGCGCTGGCGTGTCGGATACGCTTCCGGCGCCTTCGACCTGTTGCATGTCGGCCATCTGCGTTATTTAACCGCCGCCGCGGCGCAATGTGATCGCCTGTTGGTTGGAATCCCGGACGACGCGATCATCACTCGGGTCAAGGGACGGCCGCCGACGACGCCGCTGTCTGAACGTCTGGAAATGATCGCCGGTTTCGCCTGCGTGGCGCGGGCGATGCCGGCGACGGTTTCCATGGACGAGACCGAGCGATTCGCCGCCTTCCTCCGCGGCCTCACGGTTGACGCTGTGTTCATCGGGGAGGCGTGGGCCGAGACGCCGCGCTGGTCCCGTCTGCGCCCGGCGCTGGAGGCGTCGGGTATCGCCGTCGTGTTCCTGCCCCACACGCCCGGCGTTTCCTCGACCCTCATCAAAGAACGGGCGGCCGGTTCGCGATGAACGCTCAACGCCGGGCCGCGCCGCGTTATCGCGAGTTGCTGATGGCGGTGCTGTCGGGAACGCCGGCGCCGGTATGCCCGGTGTTCGCCCATCAGCACCACCCGTCGGCGGATCAGGATGGCGAACGCTTGGCCGAAGCCACGCTGGCGTGGCAATCCCGGTTCGACGCCGACCTGGTGAAGATCACGCCGGCGTCAACATGGCAAATTCGCGATTATGGCGTAGAGGATTCGGACGACCCCGGCGATCCGCTGGGACGACGCCGGATCACCCGTCGGGTGGTGACTCGCCCGGACGACTGGCGCCGTTTGCCGCGTCTTGACCCTCACAGCGGCTTTACCGCTCGGATACTGCGCGCCGCCGTGCTGGTGAAACGCGGTTCGCCCGCCGCGCCGGTGTTGGCGACGGTCTACAGCCCCGCCTCTCAAGCCGCCAAGCTTGCCGGAGACGGGCTTTTCGCCGAACATGTCCGCCGGCGCCGGGAAGATGTCGCCGCCGGCCTGCGGACGATCGCCGACAACACCACCCGTTTGATCGCCGCTCTCGCCGACATCGGCGTCGACGGCGTTTTTCTGGCGGCGCAAAACGCCCGCAGCGAGCTGTTTCCCGCTCGCCTTTACGCCGAAGCCTTGCTTTCAGGCGATCTCGCCTGCCTGGACGCGGCGAGCGGCCTCTCCTGCAACATCCTGCACCTTCACGGCGACGGCGTTCACCACGAATTGTTTCAGGACGTCGGCTCCCTCCTGCTGCATCTCGAGGCGTCGTCGGGGAATGCGTCGATTGAAGCGTTGCTGCGGAGCGGAGCGAAGGTCGCCTCCGGGCCTTCCCCAGGAGGCGCGATCAGCGCCGGAAACCGCGACGCCGCCTTGACGGAGGTTCACGCCATGCTGCGGCGGTTCAAAGGGCCGCGTTTCGTGCTGGCGCCGGGATGCACATTGCCGCTTTCCACGCCTGCGGCGAACATCGACGCCCTGTTCGACGCCGCCCGCGCCGAGCGGCCCGATCGCCGGCCGCCCCCCGCCGGAGGATGAAATAGGTCCGATCAAATGTTTAGGAAAACGCCAAAAACCCCGCCGGATTAATCCGGCGGGGCGTTTGCAGCAACCGAAGAACCGGGCTGAAATCAGCCGGCGTTCTTTTCGGCGAAACCGCGGCCGGTGGTGCGTTCGGCGATGCGGGCCGACTTGCCGCGACGGTCGCGCAGGTAGTACAGCTTGGCGCGGCGGACGTCGCCGCGGCGGACCAGCTCGATGGAGTCGATGCGCGGGCTGTAGAGCGGGAACACGCGCTCCACGCCTTCGCCGTAGCTGATCTTGCGCACGGTGAAGGACGAGTTGACGCCGGCGTTCTTACGGGCGATGCACACGCCTTCGTAAGCCTGAATACGCTCGCGCGTGCCTTCGACCACCTTCACGTTGACGCGCAAGGTGTCGCCCGGGGAGAATTCCGGGATCGACTTCTCGCCCAGCGCCTTGGCGACCTGCTCCTGCTCGAGCTGCTGCAAAATGTTCATCTGACTGACCCTTTTTCTTCCGGCGCGCCTCGCGGCGGACCATCCCTTGTCCAAAACTGATAGTGCCTACGCTTTCACATCCCCGCGACCCGCCAGATAGCGCGACCACAGATCGGGGCGCCGCGCCCTGGTGATCCGTTCCGCTTCGGCCAGCCGCCAGGACCGAACCTTTTCATGGTGCCCGGACAGCAACACGTCGGGCGCCTTACGCTCCACGCCCTGACCGTCGATCCAGACCGCCGGCCGGGTGTAGTGGGGATATTCCAGCAACCCCCGCTCAAAACTCTCTTCTCCGGCGGTGTCGACATTGCCCATCACGCCGGGCAGCAGCCGCACCACCGCGTCGATCAGGCACAAGGCCGCCGGCTCGCCGCCGGACAGCACCATGTCGCCGAGGCTGACTTCCTCCAGCGCATGGGCTTCAAGCACCCGCTCGTCCACCCCTTCGTATCGGCCGCACAGCAAGGTGACCACCTCCGCCGCCGCCAGCTCCTTCACCAGTTCCTGGTTCAAAAGCCGCCCGCGCGGGCTCAGGTAAATCCCCCGCCCCAGACCGCCCGGCCGCAACGCCAAGTCGTTTAGCGCCGCATCCAGCACGTCCGGCCGCATCACCATGCCGGCCCCGCCGCCCAAAGGCGCATCGTCGACGGAGCGGTGTTTATCGCGCGCGTACCCGCGGATGTCCACCGTTTCCAACGACCAAGCCCCGTTGGCCAACGCCTTGCCGGCCAGCGAAAACCCCAAACTGCCGGGAAACATCTCCGGAAACAGGGTCAACACGCGCACGCTCCAGGCCAACGGCCCGTCCGCTCCGTGGTTCACCCCGGTTCTCCTTCAACCATCCCGGCGTCATCCAGATTTTCGCCGCGACCCTCGATCTCATCCGGCGGACGAACGACGATCCGACCGCCCTTGACGTCCACCAGCGGAACCGCCAGCCGGGAAAACGGCAGATGCGCCGTGCGCCCGTCGGCCTTGCGCAATTCCAGCACGTCGCCCGCGCCGAAATCATGCACCGCCGTCACCTTGCCGAAGAGTTCGCCGTCGTCCGTTTCAGCCCGCAGGCCGATCAGGTCGGCGTAATAGAACTCTTCCTCCTCCGGTTCCGGCAGGGCGGCGCGCAAGGCGTAAAGCTTGGCGCCTTTCAGCGCTTCGGCCGCGTTGCGGTCGTCCACCCCGTCCAGTCGCGCGACGAACACCCCGTCCTTCGGAACCCCCGACAGCGCCACTTTAAAGCGGCGCTTGCCGGCCTCGTCGAACAAGGGGCCGTAAGCGGCGACGTCGGCCGGTTCCTGGGTGAAGCTTTTCAGCTTGACCTGCCCCCGCACGCCGTGGGCGCCGACCACCTTGCCGACGCAAACCATCGGCTCGCTCGCCGCAACGCTCATGACGCGACCCTAACCGGCGGCGCCAAATCAGCCTTCGGCGGCCAGGGCGGCGGCCTTTTCGGCGCGCTCCTTGGCGCGTTCCAGCGCCTTGGCGCCCGGCGCCGACTTCTTCGGGGTCTCGCGGATCGCCGGCTTTTCGATCAGGCCGGCGTTCGCCAGGAACAGCACGACGCGGTCGGTGGGCTGGGCGCCCGACGCCAGCCAATACTTGGCGCGCTCGGCGTCGAGCACCAGGCGCTGCGGGTGATCGCGCTCGACCATCGGGTTGTAGGTGCCGATCTTTTCAACGAAGCGGCCGTCGCGCGGGCTGCGGGCGTCGGCGACGACGATGTTGTAGAACGGGCGCTTCTTGGCGCCGCCGCGGGCGAGACGAATCTTCAAAGACATTTGTTCAACCTAACTTTCTTGTTCAACACGAGGTTAAAACGACCGGGCCGGCGACGGATCACCGACCCAAGAGGTTCTTGGGCAGAATGCCTTGCAGCCCGTGCCGCATGACGCCTTTCTGACCCAGCTTTTGCACCTTTTTCATCATGGTGCGCATATCTTCGAACTGCTTCAGCAGCTTGTTGACGTCCTGAACGCTGACGCCGGCCCCAGCGGCGATGCGCTTGCGGCGCGACGCCTTGATGATGTCGGGGCGCTTGCGCTCCTCCTTGGTCATGGAGGAGATAATCGCCTCCTGACGCTTGAGCACGCCGTCGTCCAGCTTCTTGTCTTTAAGCTGTTCTTTGATCTTGCCGACGCCGGGCAGCAGTCCCATCAGGCCGGACATGCCGCCCATCTTGCGGATCTGCTTCAACTGCGACGACAAATCGTTCAAATCGAAGCTCTGGCCGGTCTCGAACTTCTTCGCCAGCTTTTCCGCTTCGGCCTGATCGATGGTCTCGGCGGCCTTTTCGACCAGCGACACCACGTCGCCCATGCCGAGGATGCGGCCGGCCAAACGGTCGGGGTGGAAATTCTCCAGCGCGTCGACCTTTTCGCCGACGCCCAGCAGCTTGATCGGCTTGCCGGTGACGGCGCGCATCGACAAGGCGGCGCCGCCGCGGGAATCGCCGTCCACGCGGGTCAGCACGATGCCGGTGACGCCGACGCGCTCGTTAAAGCGCTGCGCGGTGTTGACCGCGTCCTGACCGGTCATGGCGTCGACCACCAGCAGGGTTTCCGCCGGCTGGGCGACGTCGCGCACCTGCGCGACTTCGGTCATCAATTCTTCGTCGATGGCGAGGCGGCCGGCGGTGTCAAGCAACACCACGTCAAAGCCTTGCAGGCGGCCCGCCTCCAACGCGCGGCGAGTAATCTGCACCGGGGTCTGGCCCGGCACGATGGGCAGGGTGGCGACGCCCACCTGCTCGCCCAGCACCGCCAACTGTTCTTGCGCCGCCGGGCGACGGACGTCGAGCGACGCCATCAGCACCTTTTTGCGCTCTTTATTCTTGAGCCGCAGGGCGATCTTGGCGGTGGTGGTGGTTTTGCCCGAGCCTTGCAGACCGACCATCAGCACCGGAACCGGCGGCACGGCGGCGAGGTTGATTTCCTCGCCCTGCCCCAGCATCTCGACCAGATTGTCGTGAACGATCTTGACGACTTGCTGGCCGGGGGTGACCGAGCGCAGCACTTCCTGACCGACCGCGCGCTCCTTAACTCGGGCGATGAAGTCCTTGACCACCGGCAGCGCGACGTCGGCTTCCAGCAGCGCGACGCGGACTTCGCGCAGCGCCGCCGACACGTCTTCTTCCGTCAGCGCGCCGCGACGGCGCAGCCGGTCGAAGATGTCGCCAAGACGTCCGCTCAAGCCCTCGAACATGCCTTTGTCAGCTCCCGTAAATTCGGTTTTCCGCCCGCTCGTTCGCCGTCGCCCCAAACGAAAACGCGCCAGTGCGCGAAACTC
>ERZ761609.3457-NODE-3457-length-10366-cov-6.747066_pt1 | contig 10366 bp, 6 predicted proteins | sample MGYA00511163_ERZ761609 | MGnify/ENA primary metagenome ERZ761609 (study PRJEB28899, sample SAMN02445070) | bioreactor sludge metagenome | biome: EBPR sludge | place: Australia: Brisbane, Thorneside Wastewater Treatment Plant | collected 2011-12-16 ... | reverse complement strand
GGGGTAATAGCTGCGGACAAATTCCTTGCGGCGCAGCTGGCCGCCCGTTTTGCCCTCGGCAGCGACATGGACGTAAACCACATCCTCCTCCACCGGGGGTTTGGCATTGGTCAGGATACGCCCCGCCTCGGCGCGGTTTTCGCGCATCAGAAGCTCGTGGAAGAAGAAGTTCATCAACTTCACATGGCCGGGATAGCGCATGGTCTTGTAATCGAGGTTCTCGATCCGGCCCAGATAGGTTTCGCACATGGTGCCGAGGCCGCCCGAGGTGGTGAAGGCCTCGAGCTGCATGCCGTCGATATAGACCGCCTCCGTCCACTCCATCGCCGAAACGGTTTTCAGCACGCCTTCCTCGATCACCTCGCAATCGTTCAGATATTCGTTCACCACGCCTTCGGGCGACCAGTTGAAGGCATAGCCCAGAAGACCTGTGGGATTTTGCGGCAGGGCACCGACGCGCAGCTTGATCGAGCGCACGGCGTCGAACTGGTTCGCGAGATCGGCGGCGACGATCCCCACGAAGCCCGGCGCAAGGCCGCATTGCGGGGCCATCAGCCCTTTGGAGGTCTTGGCCAGCGCGCGAATATGTTTGGTGGTGGGCACATCTTCCGTCAGGTCAAAGTAATGCAGGCCAAGCCCATGGGCGACGGTGGAGACGCCGATATTCAGGTGATAGGGCAGGCAGGACAGCACGGCCTCCTGCCCCTCCAGCGCCGCTTTCAGCGCGGCGGCATCCGACAGATCGACAGTTTTGGTGGCAAAGGGTGCCTGCGTCTCGCGCGCATCAATGCCGGTGACGGTGAAGCCGCTTTCCACCAGCAGCTCGGCCGCCAGATGGCCCACCTTGCCAAGGCCCAGAACCGCGATCTTGTTGAATGACATGGGAATTTCCTGTCCGCTGAACGTGTCTTACCGTTTCAGGCTAAAAGACAGGTTTGCCGATTGCGCCGGACAGACCGCCCGAAGTGAAGCGTTTTGTCGGCAAAATACCGGCGCGGCGGGCAGAATGCCAACCGCGCCGATGGGGCTTAGAAATCGAACTTCACGCCCTGCGCCAAGGGCAGCGTCGCACCATAATTGATGGTGTTGGTCTGGCGGCGCATATAGCCCTTCCAGGCGTCCGATCCGCTTTCGCGCCCGCCGCCGGTTTCCTTCTCGCCGCCGAAGGCACCGCCGATCTCGGCACCCGAGGGGCCGATATTCACATTGGCAATGCCGCAATCCGAACCCGCCGCCGAGAGGAAGGTCTCGGCCTCGCGCAGGTTCAGCGTGAAAATGCAAGAAGAAAGCCCCTGCGGCACGTCATTTTGCAGGGCAATGGCCTCGTCAAGGGTTTCGTAACCCAGGACATAGAGGATGGGGGCGAAGGTTTCTTCGCGCACTGATTCGGTTTGGGCGGGCATCTCGATCAGCGCGGGGGAGACATAGGCACCACCGGGGACACCTTCTGCCTTGGTGCCACCATGGACCGTGCCGCCCTCGGCCCGGGCCTTGTCGATCTGCGCCAGCATGCGGGCGCGGCTGGCCTCGTCGATCAGCGGGCCGATCAGCGTGCCGGCAGCGCGCGGGTCGCCGATGGGCAGGCTGGCATAGGCCTTGGCGAGTTTCGCCACGAGGTCTGCCTTGATCGAATGATGCGCGATCAGGCGGCGCAGCGTGGTGCAGCGTTGGCCCGCGGTGCCAACGGCCGAAAAGACGATGGCGCGCACCGCCATGTCGAGATCGGCCGAAGGCGCCACGATCATGGCGTTGTTGCCGCCCAGTTCGAGGATCGGGCGGCCCCAACGCGCGGCCACTTTCGGGCCGACGATGCCGCCCATCCGGGTCGATCCGGTGGCGGAGATGATCGGCACGTCTTTCGAGTTCACCAGCGCCTCGCCGATGGCGGGGCCACCGACGACCAGTTGCACCAGCCCCTCGGGCGCGTCACCAAAGCGGGCCAATGCACGCTCCATGATTTTCATGCTGGCCATGGCGGTCAACGGGGTTTTCTCGGAGGGTTTCCAGATCACCGGATCACCGCAAACCAGAGCGAGGGCGGCGTTCCACGACCAGACCGCTACGGGGAAGTTGAAGGCCGAAATCACGCCGCAGGGCCCCATCGGGTGCCAGGTTTCCATCATGCGATGCGAGGGCCGCTCAGACGCGATGGTCAGGCCATAGATCTGGCGCGACAGGCCCACCGCGAAATCGCAGATGTCGATCATCTCTTGCACTTCGCCCAGGCCTTCAGAGGTGATCTTGCCCGCCTCCAGCGTGACCAGCGCGCCCAACTCGGCTTTGGCCGCGCGCAGCTCCTCGCCCAGCAGACGGATCAGCTCGCCCCGGCGCGGGGCCGGAACCGTGCGCCATGCCCGGAAGGCCGCCTGCGATCTGGCAATGATGCCGGGCATGTCGGCGGGGTTCGTCTCATGCACATGGGCAACCAGCGCACCGTCAATGGGCGAATGCACGGCCAGCGTGCCCCCGGTCAGCTCTGCGGCGCTGAGGCCTGCGGCTTGCAAAACGTCGGCATGGGTCATGTCAGTCTCCCTTGGTGACCAGTTTGCGCTGCGTGTCCATCCCCATCGAGACGAGGCACGGCGCGGTTTCCTGAATGTGTTGGAAATCGGCTTTCGACGCCATCCCCCGCCAATCGGCGAGGATCAGGCTTTGCGCCACCGCCCCACCCAAAGTGGTGCCGGGGCCGGTGACGATGAACAGATCGGGCGCGAATTCGCGCGCGGCATGGGTGATGGCCTTGGTGAAATCATAAGGCTCCACCACCTGATGCCCCAGCGTGTAATCCCACAGGGCTTGCGTATCGCAGGCTCCGGGCCACCAGATATGGCCCCGCCCGTCGATCATCGGCAGGCTCGGCTGGCCGAACAGCCCCGAAGCAAGGCGCGCGCGCCCGGCCTCGGCCACGGGGGTCTGGAGGGCGGTATGGAAGGCCGCATGATTGGCCAGTCGCATGGGGAAACGCCCCTGCACCACCGGCACCGCCGCCTCGAAAGCCTTCAGCGCAGGCTCCTCGCCCGCCAGCACCAGCATGCCGCCCAGATCAATCGACAAGGCAAGGCCGGGAATGCGCGCGACCAGCGCCATCAACTCGGCCTTGCGGGCAGGGTCGGGCCGCCAATCTTCGCCCAGAAAGGGGTAGATCAACTGCCCACCGATCAGCCGTTCCTGCATCAGCGTGCCCATGGTGTTCACCACCTCGAACCCGCCCTCGGGCGTGAGCGCCCCGCCGCAGGCCAGCGCCGAATACCAGCCCATCGAATTGCCGGTCACCGCCACCACCTCCACGCCCTCGATCGCGCGGAAATCGGCCAGCGTGGCAGCGTAGATCAGGGCCGAGGCATTGTCGCCCCGCGTGTGCTTGGCCACCGAATAGCTTGCCGCACCATCCAGCGCCGACAGCGTTTCCTGCCCCGCCGCCGCGCGCCGCGCATCGAAATTGGCCAGCAAGCCCTTGTCGGCAAAGTGCCGCCCCAGCACCCCCAGCTCGGTTTTCGTATAGGTGCCCCGACCGGGGCAGATCACCACAGCGGTTTTCATGCGCAGATCTCCTGTGCGGCGGCCAGAATACTGTCGCGAGAGGGCATGGTGGCGGCATAGGCCGGGCCGGTGGCGATGAAACTGTCCTCCGCCGTCACCCGCGCCAGCGGGATGCCGGGGCAAGCCTCGTGGAAATGCGCCATCAGCGCCTCGGCCATGCCGCCGGTGTGGCGGGTTTCATCCACGATCAGAATGCGCTTTGCGCCCTGCACGGCCTCGGTCAGCGCCACTTTCGGCAGGGGCGAAAGCCAACGCGTGTCGATGATGCGCGCCTTGATTCCGGCCTCCGCCAGCGCCGGCTCGGCCTGACGGCTCAGGTAGACGCCATTGCCAAAGGTGACAATCGCCAGATCCTCACCCGCACCATGGCAGCCCACCTGGCCGAAGGGGATGACCTCGGACGGGTCGGGATAGGTCTGCATCCAGCCGCCATCCTTGTCCCCATGCAAGTCGCGCATCGGATACAGCGCGATGGGCTCCAGGAACACCACCAGCCGCTGTTCCTCGCGTGCCAAACGCACGCATTCGCGCAGCATCCGTGCGGCATCCGCCCCGTTGGACGGGCAGGCGAGGATCAGCCCCGGAATGTCGCGCAGCACCGCCACCGAATTGTCATTGTGGAAATGCCCGCCAAAGCCTTTCTGATAGCCCAAGCCCGCAATCCGCAGCACCATCGGGTTGGTATATTGGCCGTTGGAGAAGAAGGGCAGCGTCGCCGCTTCGCCGCGCAGTTGATCTTCAGCATTGTGCAGATAGGCGAGGAACTGGATCTCCGGCATGGGAATGAACCCGTTCTGCGCCATGCCGATGGCAAGGCCCAGAATGCTTTGCTCATCCAGCAGCGTGTCGATCATGCGATCCGCGCCGAAACGGGCCTGCAATTTCTGGGTGACACCGTAAACGCCGCCCTTGCGGCCCACATCCTCGCCCATCATCACGATCTCGCGGTGGCTCAGCATCAGATCGGTCAGTGCCCAGTTGATGAGGCGCGACATGATCTGCGGCTCTGCCATCTGTTTGAGATCACTGCCGAAAACCTGCGACCGTGCCTCGGGCGAAGGACCATTGGTCGGCTTGCAGGCGCGCTTGGGCGGGATCAGCGAGGCCATGACCCCCTTGGCGTCGCGCAGCCGCGGCCGCGTCACCGCTTCGGCCGCGATGCGGGCCACGCGGGCATTGGTCTCGGTATAGACCTGCAAGGCGGCGTCCGGGGCCATCGCGCCGATCTGATCGAGGCCCCGCACCATATGCAGCAGCGGGTCTTGCGCCTCCTCGGCCTCCACTTCCTCGCGCGGCAGGTAGGTCGTGGGCATATCGGCCCCGGCATGGCCATACAGCCGGATGGTGCGGATATGCAGAAAGGCCGGTTTGCGCCGGGTCCGCACATAATGCGCGGCCTCTTGCGCGGTGGCGAAAGTGTCAAAGATATCCAGCCCGTCGCAGGCGAAATACTTCAAACCGGGGCGGTTTTGGAAGCTGGCCGCGATCCAACCCTTTGGAGTCTTTGTCGAAATACCGATGCCATTATCCTCACAGGCAAACAGCAAGGGCAGCGGAATACCCTGATAGCTGGTCCATTGTGCCGCGTTGAAGGCACCCTGCGCGGTGGAGTGGTTGGCCGATGCATCGCCAAAGCTGCAATAGACGATCCCATCCTCGGGCAATTCGGCATGTTCGGGCCGATGGCGGCGCGCCGCGCCAATGGCATAGGCCGCCCCCACTGCCTTGGGCAGATGCGAGGCGATGGTCGAGGTTTGCGGCGGAATGTTCAGCGCCTTGGAGCCCAGAACCTTGTGCCGCCCGCCCGAAATCGGGTCTTCGCTAGACGCCGCGAAGGACAAAAGCATATCCCAGGCAATGCTTTGCCCCGGCACCTGGCGGCTGCGTGCGATCTGGAAGGCCGCGTCGCGGTAATGCAGAAAGGCCATATCGGTGGGGCGCAAGGCAGCGGCCACGGCCCCCAGCCCCTCATGCCCCGAGGAGCCGATGGTATAAAACCCCTGCCCCGCCCGCTGCATCACCCGGCTTTGCCGATCCAGCGCGCGCGAGAGGCAGGCGGCACGGTAAATCTCCACCGCCTGAAACGCCGAAAGCGCCCCCGAAGGGGCGCGGCCATGCGGAAGATCCCGCGCCGGAACGCGACGCAGGAAGTTGTCGTGAACGATGTCGGCGCGATCCATGCCCTGTCCTGTCGCTTGGGAGTGAGGCCCCGAATTTTCGACGAAAATTCGGAACCCCGCGCTGCTTAGAAAAACGCCTGAAGGCCGGTGATAGCGCGGCCCAGGATCAGGGCGTGAACGTCATGCGTGCCTTCATAGGTGTTCACGGTCTCCAGGTTCACCATATGGCGAATGACTTGAAATTCCTCGGAAATCCCGTTGCCGCCATGCATGTCGCGGGCCCAGCGGGCGATGTCGAGCGCCTTGCCGCAATTGTTGCGCTTGACGATGGAGATCATCTCGGGCGCGGCATTGGCGGCATCCATCAGGCGGCCCACTTGCAGGCTGGCTTGCAGGCCAAGGCTGATCTCTGTCAGCATATTGGCCAGTTTCAACTGGTAAAGCTGCGTTCCGGCAATGGGTTTGTTGAACTGCTTGCGGTCCAAACCATATTGCCGCGCGGCCTGCATGCAGAACTCCGCCGCGCCCAGCACGCCCCAGCTGATGCCATAGCGAGCGCGGTTGAGGCAGCCGAACGGGCCTTTCAGCCCCTCGACATTGGGCAGCAGCGCGTCCTCGCCCACCTCGACATCCTTCATCACGATCTCGCCGGTCACCGAAGCGCGGAGAGAGAGCTTGCCCCCGATCTTCGGCGCCGACAGACCTTTCATGCCCTTATCCAGCACGAAACCGCGAATTTTGCCGCCATGCGCCTCGGATTTCGCCCAGACCACGAAAACATCGGCGATCGGCGCGTTGGAGATCCACATCTTGGACCCGTTCAGCACATAGCCATTGGCGGTCTTGCGGGCGACCGTCTTCATCCCCGCCGGGTCCGAGCCTGCATCGGGTTCGGTCAGGCCAAAGCAGCCGATCCATTCGCCGCTCGCCAGTTTCGGCAGGTATTTGCGGCGCTGATCCTCAGACCCATAGGCGTAGATCGGATACATCACGAGGCTGGATTGCACCGACATCATGCTGCGATAGCCGCTATCGACGCGCTCCACTTCGCGCGCCACAAGGCCGTAAGCCACATAAGAGGCCCCCAGACCGCCATATTCCTCGGGGACGGTCACGCCCAGCAGGCCCATCTCGCCCATTTCGCGGAAGATCGCCGGATCGGTCGATTCCTCGGCAAAGGCCTTGATGACGCGGGGTTGCAGCTTGTCTTGGGCGTAAGCACGGGCGGCATCGCGCAGGGCGCGCTCGTCCTCTGTCAGTTGCGCGTCCAGCCGGAACGCATCTTCCCAATCAAAGCGGCCAAGGTCGGGGGCGTCTTTCGGTTTCAGGGCCATCTGTCTGCCTTTCGGAGGATCACTTGCATATGTGTTTAAGGGATTGTTTTGCGGCGCGATAACGATAGATTGGCTTTATAAAATGCGTAAAAGGCATAGATCATGGCCACCCCGCGCCGCCTGCTGCCCTCGGTTTCGCTGCTGATGGCGTTTGAATCCGTGATCCGCACCGGATCGACCCTCGCCGCCGCCCATGACCTGAGCCTGACACAGGGCGCGGTGTCGCGGCTCATTCAGAACCTTGAGGCGCAGTTGGGGGTGCAGCTTTTTCGGCGCGAGGGGCGGCGGCTGGTGCCGACCGAGAACGCGCTGGCCTATGCGCGGGATGTGGCCAAGGCGATGGACCTGATCAGCCGGGCCTCCATGCGGGTGCGGTCGGCGCCGGGGGGCGGGACGCTGGCGCTGTCGATCCTGCCGACCTTTGGCACGCGGTGGCTGGCGCCGCGCCTGCCTCGGTTTCTGGCGGCGCATCCGGGGGTGACGATCAACCTGGGCACGCGGCTGCGGCCGTTTGATTTTGCCGAGGAAGGATTTGACGCCGCGATCCATTTTGGCGAGGCGACCTGGCCCGATGCGGGCTTTGCCAAGCTGTTTGACGAGCGCATGGTGGCCTGTGCGGCACCCGGATTCCTGGCCAGCCACCCGGTGAAAACCGCCGCCGATCTGATCGGCCTGCCGTTGCTGCAACTGGAAACCCGGCCTGATGCCTGGTCAGATTGGCTGCAATATCATGGGGTTGCGGGCAATCCGCCACTGGGGATGCTGTTTGACCAATTCGCGCCCATGATCCAATCGGCCATCTATGGCATGGGGGTGGCGCTGCTGCCGGAATTCCTGGCGCAGGCGGAGTTGGCGGATGGGAGATTGGTGGATGCCTGGGGGGGGGCGGTGCCGAGCCGGGGGAGTTACTATCTGGTTTGGCCGCATTCCGCAGAGGCATATCCGCCGCTGATCGCCTTTCGGGACTGGCTTTTGCAGGCGGTGGCGGGGGGCGCGGATGAGGGCGTGCTGGCGTGGTAGCAGGTCGCGCTTGGGCATGCAGACCGCCGCAAATCCGCGCAAATTGCCCCAAAGACAGGAGCCATCATGACCCGCGTGACCATTGCCTCTGCAGCCTATCCGCTTGATTTTCATGATACATTCGACAGCTACGCCGCCAAGATCACCGCTTGGGTGAGCGAGGCGGCGGGCCGTGGCGCAGAGCTTTTGGTCTTTCCCGAATATGGCGCGATGGAGCTGGGCAGCCTGGGTGGGCGCGATGTGGCGGGCGATCTGGAGGCCTGTTTGCACGAGGTCGCGCGCTGGAAACCGCAGGTCGATGCGCTGCATTGCAGGCTGGCAGCGCGGTTTGGGGTGCATATTCTGGGCACCTCCGGCCCGGTGTTTTTGGCCGAAAACGGTAACGATATATACACTTCCGAGGGTCAGACTGACCCAAAGCGTAACGCCGTATACAGTTCGGGCCCGCGCCCGGTGAATCGCGCCACGCTTTATGGCCCCGGCGGCATCCTGGGCCATCAGGACAAGCAGATCATGACTCGCTTTGAACGCGAGACATGGTTTGTGGAGCCGGGCCATGGCCTTCGGGTTTTCGACACTCCGCTGGGGCGGCTGGGTGTCGTGACCTGTTATGACAGCGAGTTTCCGCTGCTGGCGCGCGCGCTGGTCGAGGCGGGGGCGGAGATATTGCTCGTGCCATCTTGCACTGACAGCCTGCGCGGCTTTACCCGCGTGCGGGTGGGCAGCATGGCACGCGCCCTGGAGAATCAATGCGTGGTGGTGCATGCCCCCACGGTGGGCCTGTGCGACTTTTGCCCGGCGGTGGATGAGAACGTGGGCGCGGCGGCGATCTATGGCCCGCCTGACCTTGGCTTTCCCGAAACCGGGATTTTCACCGAAACCCCGATGAACCAGCCCGGCTGGGCGATTGCCACGGTGGACCGCGCCGCGATTGCCGAGGTGCGGCGCGCGGGCGGGGTGCTGAACCACCAGCATTGGGAGGAGCAGGCCGCGCGGATTGCCGCCGGGGTGCGCGTGATCTGAGACGCGGGGCTCTTGCCCCGCTTTTCGCGCCTCTGTAATGTTATGCTATAACATTGCAAGGATGTGACGCCATGGCCGACCCCCGCCCATCTGATTCCCGCCTTCCTGTCACCGTGCTGTCCGGCTTTCTGGGCGCCGGAAAAACCACGCTTCTGAATCATATCCTCAACAATCGCGACGGGCGCCGGGTGGCGGTGATCGTGAATGACATGAGTGAAGTGAATATTGATGCCGATCTGGTGCGCGAGGGGGCGGAACTGTCCCGCGCCGAGGAAAAGCTGGTGGAGATGACGAATGGCTGCATCTGCTGCACGCTGCGCGATGATCTGCTGACCGAGGTGCGGCGGCTGGCGGCAGAGGGGCGGTTTGACTATCTGCTGATTGAATCGACCGGGATTGCCGAGCCGCTGCCGGTGGCGGCGACCTTTGATTTTCGCGATGAGGCGGGCGAAAGCCTGCAAGATGTGGCGCGGCTGGATTGCATGGTGACGGTGGTGGATGCCATCAACCTGCTGAAGGATTTCTCCAGCCATGATTTTCTGGCGGATCGCGGCGAAAGTCTGGGCGAACAGGACGCGCGCACGCTGGTCACCCTGCTGACCGAGCAAATCGAATTTGCCAATGTGATCGTGCTGAACAAATGCCGCGATGCGGGGCCTGAGCGCGTGCTGGCCGCGCGGCAGATCATCCGGGCGCTGAACCCCGATGCGCGGGTGATCGAAACCGATCACTCGATGGTGCCGGGGGATGCGATCTTTGACACCGGGCTGTTCGATTTCGACCGCGCGCAGGAACATCCGATGTGGGCGAAGGAATTGTATGGCTTTGCCGACCACACGCCAGAGACCGAGGAATACGGGATTTCCAGTTTCGTCTATCGCGCAAGGCGGCCGTTTGATCCGGCGCGAATTCATGCGCTGCTGAATGGCGATTTGCCCGGTGTGATCCGCGCCAAGGGGCATTTCTGGCTGGCGACGCGGCCCGATTGGGTGGCGGAGTTTTCGTTGGCGGGGGCTGTGTCATCGGTGGCGCCTTTGGGTCGCTGGTGGGCGGCGGTGCCAAAGGGGCGCTGGCCGCAACACCCCGATGCGCTGGCCGAGGTGGCGCGCAAATGGGATGATATTTGGGGCGACCGGCGGCAAGAGCTTGTTTTCATTGGCGCAGGCATGGATGAGGCGGGTTTGCGGGCGGCGCTGGACGCGGCCTTGGTGCCCGAGACCGCCTTCAAGCCCGCGCGATGGGAAGGGCTGGCCGACCCCTTCCCACGTTGGGGGCAGCAGGCCAGATCGGAAGAGCACACGTCTGAACTCCAGTCACTGACCAATCTCG
>ERZ761609.3456-NODE-3456-length-10366-cov-7.218601_pt1 | contig 10366 bp, 9 predicted proteins | sample MGYA00511163_ERZ761609 | MGnify/ENA primary metagenome ERZ761609 (study PRJEB28899, sample SAMN02445070) | bioreactor sludge metagenome | biome: EBPR sludge | place: Australia: Brisbane, Thorneside Wastewater Treatment Plant | collected 2011-12-16 ... | reverse complement strand
AGAAAGAATGAGGTCAATATTTTTTCTGCTCATTTGGAAATTTATTTACTTGATGCCTTTTCGGAAATCCATAAGGGAAATCCTCAGTTGTCTATGGTAAGGGAAAAAGTATTAGGCAGAGTGTGGCGAAGACTAAAAGGCAAGGTAATTTTCAACCCAATGCTGGGAATAAAGTTATTGAAAGGATTTATTCGTAAACATCTAAACCTCCTTTTGATTTAATCTTCATCAGGAACGGGAATAGAGTACTGAGTTGAGGAAGTTAACAGATAATTTATTTAAATAATGCCAAGCAACGTCCAACTTACAATACTCAATTTACTATTTAGGTTATATCGCAGGTATGCAAGGCTTGTTGATAAAAATTATTCAAAAAATGCTTTCAAGAAAAATGTCACATATTGGCTGTCCAAAATCATTAAACATCCCAGAAAAAAAATTAATGGTTTTGATTTTGAGTATTCACTCAATACTTCTTTAGGTTACCAACTGTTTTTCGAAAACTCATTTGAGAAAACCCAACTGGAGTACTGCAAAAGATTTATCGATGAGAGCAGCTATGTATTGGATATTGGTGCTAATATCGGTATTTATAGCTTTCACTATGCACAAATAGCAAAGGACGGATTGGTCATAGCAATTGAACCAGGAGTTCACGCATTTAGACTATTAGTGAAAAATTCAAATGCGTTTAAGAATATTATTCCACTCAATTTGGCGGTGTCAGATAAAACAGAGGTAGTAAATTTCTTTGAGGCCAAAGATGCAGCCTACTCTGGTTTAAAAGATACAGGACGTAATCAGATTATAGGCGTTAGAAAGGTGCCGTGTTATTGTACTGATGCGTTGTTGAGACCATTACGACTTCAAAGAATTGATTTTATTAAGATTGATGTTGAGGGATATGAGGAGGAAGTAGTAAGTGGTTTGGTTGAGGTAATTAGTGTGTTTAAACCCACTATACTTTGTGAGATATGTCAACGGAATTCATCGAATGATCCTGATAAAACCATTCAAAAAATCTTAAGCTTGGGTTATCAGGCGTTTATATTTAAAGACAATGAAGTAGTCCCTTTTGAGAAGCACCATGATCAGTACCAGGACTATCTATTTATCCCTTTTAAAAAAATAGATGAGAGATAGGCTAAAAATACTTACTGTTAACCATACAGATGATGTAGGAGGAGCAGCAATTGTGGCACGTAACTGTTTTCTTTACTATGATGCATTGGGGCATGACTCACGTTTTCTTGTACAGGATAAGCTGAGCAGTCATGAAAAAGTAATCCCTATTGGAAACGAGAAACATTGGAATTATTGGAGGAAGGGGGTTACGTCTCTTCAAAAAAAAATTCTTAATCTGTGGGGTGCTAAGAAAGGTATCTGGCGACTTGTAAGGTTGATGGATTGGTTGGCTGACTTTCCGGGTAAGGTCCGTTGTGAGATCGGCTTAGAAGAATTTAACTTTCCAGGTACGGTCTATTTCTTTAAACATAATTCATTCAAACCTGACATTGTACACTTGCATCTTCCTCGGGCTGGTTTTTTTGATTTGCGTTACCTTCCCGAATTGTCTGAAAAAACTCCAGTTTTTTTTACTTTGCATGGAGCATGGTTATTAGCTGGTCACTGTGTTCACTCCTTTAATTGTGATCGATGGAAAACAGGTTGCGGAAAATGCCCTGACCTTTCAATTCCCAGTCCCATCAAAAGGGATAGTTCCTCTTTAAACTGGAAAAGAAAAAATAGAATTTATTCTAACAGTAAGATCTATGTTGGAACACCCTGCAATTGGCTCATGGATAAGGTGAAGCATTCAATGTTAGCTCAGGCTACTATTGAAACACGTGTAATTCCACATGGGGTAGATCAATCTATTTTTTTTCCCGGTGATAGAAGCCATTCCAGGTCAGTCCTTGGGCTTGAACAGGAGTCATTTATCTATTTATTTTCGGCCAATGGCATAAAGCGTAATCGATGGAAGGATTTTGCAATGATGAAAAAAGCCTTGACATTAGTTTCGGAACAGCAACGGAAAAGAAAAATTATTTTTCTTGCCCTCGGTGATAGTGATGAACCTATAATGATGGGTAATACTGAGATACGTTTTATGCCTTATCGCTCTGAACCAAAAAGTGTAGCCGATTTTTATAGAGCATCCGATGTATACCTACATGCTTCTAAAGCAGATACTTTTCCAAATGCAGTTTTGGAAGCATTATCATGTGGTGTTCCGGTGATTGGCACGGCAGTAGGGGGCATCCCTGAACAAATTAGAGGGTGGGAGGGAATAGGGTTCCTGACTAAAACTCATAATCGATATGATCATTCAAGTGCAACGGGTGTATTGGTTGAGGCGGGTGAAGCCATATCATTTTCGAAAGCAATGACCGTTTTAATGGATTCTAACCAACTCCGAAATCAGCTCGGTCAGAATGCAGCTAAGGATGCAAAGGAGAGATTTCCACTTCAGAAACAGACTGATGCCTATTTGGATTGGTATCGTGAGATTTTAACCAAAAACAATTATGAGTAACCTTTGGGTTTGGCGGGAGCATAAAAATCAATTTCTGGAAGTAATGCCTGACGGTAAACCTTGGCCTAAAATCAGTGTTGTGACACCATCATATAATCAAGGTCAATATATTGAAGAAACCATTCGCTCCGTGATCATGCAGGGTTACCCCAATCTGGAATACATTATAATCGATGGAGGGAGTACCGACAACACGATGGATATTGTAAAGAAATATCAACACGATATTTTTTATTGGGTAAGTGAAAAGGACAATGGTCAGACACATGCCATAAATAAGGGCCTTAGACTGGCAACAGGAGATATAGTCGCATATTTGAATAGTGATGATGTGTTTATGCCATATTCGTTCAGATTAGTGGCTGAAATCATGACCCGTTGGGATATTAATTGGCTTACTGGAGTTCGAAGCCACCTGAATCCGACAGGTTCCATTACCACCGTGAAAAAATCACCCAGAGTCTTTAATAGATTTCTATATTCGAAAGGCTTTAATTTATCTGGATTTCTTGGCTTCAACCAGCAAGTCTCAACGTTTTGGCGAAGGAGTCTGACTAAGGATTTGGAGTGGAATGAAAAGCTTAATTGTTGTATGGATATTGACATCTGGCTTCAGCTATCTAAAACAACCGAGTTGTTCTCCATTAATAGTATCTTGGGTTTAATGCGGCAACATAAAGAGCAAAAAAGTAAAACTGTTTGCAGTGACCTAAACGAGATAGAATCAAGATATGGTGTTTATAACTTATACTCGAGGAAGAAGAGAAAAGTACTGTATTTCCTAATGCAAACTCCTGGTATCAGAAGCTTGTTAAGAAGATTTTGGTGTGATGGAAAAGGTAAAACGATCACTTGGAATGTCAAGAAGGAGGAGTGGTATATGGAAGTCAAGAGTGTTTACTAAACGAAACTAGAGCATGCTGTATTCCCTTCGAAAAAAAGCCTATCAAAAATTCTCCAAAAAATCTAAAAAATACTCTCGTAAAAATTTATACGACAGACTTAGAATAGAGTTGCGCGGAATTCAAAATGGCACAAATGTGTTAAATGTTGGAGCTGGTGGAGATGTAGCTCGCGTTATCACCGAGGAGTTGAAAGGAAAGTCCATTGACATGAAAAGCATGGATATTGATCCTGAGATGAATCCAGATATAGTGGGTGATGTATGTAATATTCCCTTTCCCGATCAAAGTTTAGATCTCCTCATTATAATGGAAGTATTGGAACATGTTAAGGAACCATTCATAGCTATTTCTGAGGTTTACCGGGTTTTAAAACCAAATGCCAAGGTAATTCTAAGCACTCCATTTATCTATCCTGTTCATGCCGACCCTCATGATTATTTTCGCTATACAAAGAATGGTCTTTTATATATGTTGAGGTCATTTAAAAATGTTGAGGTTGTGGAGCGTAATAACTATGTTGAAGCTATCGATGTGTTATTGATTCGTTCCATTAGCGATAGGGATGAGATGACAAAATTATTCTCTTTAATCACCTATTATTCCGGCCTTCGCTTAGTTATCAAATTGTTGGGATTAGGTATTAAAAGCAAAAACCTGACAACAGGGTACATTGCAGTTGCTCAAAAGTAATGGTAGTGTCAGTTATTCTTCCTTCCTATAATTCGGAAAAAGTCATAGGAAAAGCGATTCAAAGCATTCTTGATCAAACCTTCAAGGATTGGGAGTTGTTTATTGTCGATGATGCCTCGACTGATCGTTCCATTGCTGTAGTTAAGAAAATTAAGGATAATCGAATCAAACTGATCAAATTAAGTATTAATAATGGATATCCTGTGGCGATGAATGTGGGTATCGCAAAAGCAAAGGGAAAATACATTGCCCGCATGGATGCCGATGATGTGTCAGCGCCCTCTCGATTGGAAGAGCAGGTCAAAGTGCTGGAAGGCAATCCAAAGGCTGCTTTTTGTGGTGTGGCACGCTACCAGATAACCCCCGGAGGTAAAATGTATGCAGATAAAATACAACCTACTACTTATTGCATAGCTGAATCCTGGGATGATTTACTTCAGAATAAACGGATATTTACAGATCCCTCTGTTATGGCGGAGAGAGAAAGAATAATGGCTGTAGGTGGCTACCGCACTTTCCAACGTTCTGGTATGGACGTGGATTTATGGTTTCGCCTGATGGAAAAATATGGACCGAGTATTACCATCACCAAACCTTTATTTGGCAAGCGGCTTGAGCCAAACTCTATTATATTCAAACCACAAACAATTCTCATCAATCAGATTCCCCGGGTATTGGCCATGCAACGAAGAGAGACTGGCTTGGATGATTACCAACGTGATGGTAGGATTGACCTGAACCGATATGTGGAGGAAGGACTGGTTGTCAAGAAAAGTGCCTCTGACACTTTACAATTAAGTTTTGGGGCTTGGGTCAACTGCTTGATGCTTGGCGATTTTTATGGATGTTCCCTTTATTGGAAACAAATCAATTCACTGCGAGATAATTCCACCGCAGTATTTATGCCCCTGATCAGTAAAATTATTTCCCGTTTGCGAAATAATCCTTACCGGAAAATGCGTCCTTAGTAACATTTAAAATGAAACAACCGCAGCGGGACATCAGCACAAAAATTATCCCTGATTTGCCAACCTACTACGATTTGGCAATATCCCGGGAATTGGACTACAAGGCAATCTGTTGTTTTGCCGCTATTGGATTTTTTTTAGATGATGATACCTATTATACAAACCAAAAGGCATTTCGGCCCGCCACTTCCTATGCTTTTGATGAGCGTGGTAATGTACTGAAACAGGAGCCAAATTTTCAATGGCACTATTCGCCTCGTGACATTTCCTTCTCCCAAGCGTTGGATGAGTTCACTTATTTATTTGAGAAATTAGTGGGTGAAACTACACATAATCAACGCGTGATCTTGCCCATTTCAGGAGGACTCGATAGCCGTACATTGGCTGTTGCACTTCGCCATCGCAATGATGTTTTTGCTTATAGCTATGAATTTGAAAATGGGATTGGTGAAAATGCGTATGGAAAGGCTATTGCTAAGGAATGTAATTTCGATTTCGAAGGATATACCATACCGAAGGGATACCTGTGGAAGGACATTGAGCACGCGGCTAAAACAAATGGGTGCTATGCAGACTTTACAAATCCACGACAGGTGGCGGTATTAGACAAATTGAAAAACAAAGGAGATGTTTTTCTTCTGGGGCATTGGGGGGATGTGTTGTTCGATGACATGGGAGTTGATTCAGTGGTTGGTTTTGAAGAGCAATTGGCTGTTATAAAGAAAAAAGTAATTAAAAAAGGAGGAGCTGAATTAGCGCAATCATTGTGGGAGGCTTGGGGCATTTCCGGAAATTTTGATAATTATTTGAATGAACGCCTAAGACTTCTGTTAGGTAAGATTTCAATTGATGATGCAAATGCCCGCATTCGGGCTTTTAAATCCATGCATTGGGCTACACGCTGGACATCCTCCAATCTCACATTTTTTGATTCAATTCGCGATATCACCTTGCCGTACTATCAGGATGCCATGTGCAAGTTTATTTGCACAGTGCCTGAAAAATTTCTGGCGGGCAGAAAAATACAAATCGAATACCTTAAGAGTGTATCGCCTGAAGTTGCGAGTATCCCATGGCAAAAGTACGCACCTGCCAACCTCTATACATTTCAAAAGTATTATTCATTAAGCAATCTGCCCGGACGGATCATTAGAAAATCATCATCCTTAGTAAGATCATTGTTCAATAAAGAATTAGTCACGCGCAACTGGGAACTTCAATTTGTTGGCAGGTCAAATGAAGAATTTTTAAAATCTTATTTGCTGGATAAATCGAATTCAAATTTATTACCTGAACCAATAGTTGATACTTTTTACAAAGCTTTTCAAAGAGATCGATTAGGTTATGCCCATAGCATCACGATGCTGTTAACGCTTTCGATGTTCAGTCGTTTGTTTTTAATGAAGGAACAGAATGAGTAAAAAAATGCGGGTGGGATTGGTGCTATCTTCAGTTCCTGGGTATTCAGAAACCTTTTTTACTTCTAAAATCAATGGCCTCGCAAAAAGTGGATTTACGTTTTTCCTTTTTGCAAATGGAAATACAAATCCACAATTGGATTGTCAACTCATTAAGCCCTATCCAGTTTTCCGAAGCTCATTGGCCCGTTTTTTAAGTGTCTTGTTTTTGATCCCAATCATCTTTATCCGTGCTCCAGGAGCTGCAATGAGGTTGTGGAGACTAGAGAAAGATTTAGGTCTAAAAACAAGAGATATAATGAAAAGCATATACATCAATGGACATATCCTTTCCGGAAAGTTGGATTGGCTACACTTTGGCTTTGCTACCATGGCCATTGGGCGTGAAAATGTAGCCAGGGCAATTGGGGCAAAAATGGCGGTAAGTTTGAGAGGATATGATATGGATGTGTATCCCTTGAAAAATGCTAATTGTTATCAATTGCTGTGGAATAGGGCGGATAAAGTGCATTCAATATCTAAATACCTTTTGCAAAAAGCCTGTACTTTGGGACTTGATGAACAGATAAATAGTAAAATAATTGTACCAGCCGTTTCCAAAGAGATATCGCCTAAGAAGAGCATGGAGTTTCAAAATCCACTTCAACTTTTAACAGTCGCTCGCCTTCACTGGATAAAGGGTTTGGAGTATGCTATTAGGGCAGTAGCCACCTTAAAAGAATCGGGTATCAATTTGAAGTATACAATAGTAGGAGAGGGTGCTGAGTTGGAGAGATTGATTTATGAAATTAATGAGTTAGGATTAGGTCATGAAATTTTGTTAGTAGGTAAAATTGCCCATGATCATGCCTTGGGACTGATGAGAGATTGTGACATATATATTCAGCCGAGTATCAGTGAAGGTTTTTGCAATGCGGTAATAGAAGCGCAAATGAGTGGATGTATATGTGTTGTTAGCAATGTGGGTGGCCTAACTGAGAATATCCTAAATGGAAAGACTGGGTTCTTAGTTGCACCTCGTAATCCCCTTGAGCTTGCCCAAATGATTAAAGGGATTATTGATATGTCTTTGGAAAAGCGAATTCAGATATCAAAAAATGCCCGAGATAATGCATTGCGTGTATTTGATTACTCGAATCATTGCAATCAATGGAGTGATTTTTACGCACAGTACAACTGACACATAGATCGTAGAAAAGTTGGCTATTCTATTTAGATATGAGTATTGATTTAGTCCTTTTAGGCGATTCTGATCCAATAGCTACCAGTTGGCGATGGGGTAAAGTGTACCATTCAAATTTGGAAATCAATTCCGTGAATACATTGATTTCTAAAATCCTGGATACTCATGGATACATCCTTTTTCTTGACTCTGCTTTAGCTATCCCATCTCCGAATATTTTGGAACAGCTTGTTGAAAGTAATATTGACGTTGCGCATGCTGGACTAAAATTTGATTTGGCAAGCAAAGTGGATTTTCTGGATTATGTTTCACCGATATCCTATTTTAACTTAGATCGCTCGGTTGAGTCTGAAATTACTTCATGGAAAGTTTCCTTAAAGTGCTGCCTGGTCAAAAAGGATGTTCTTCAACAATTTCCATTTCTCAACCCTCAGTTTGAATCTTTGGATGCTTCAGTTTTGGAGTGGGGTTATAGGTTAATATGGCGCGGTGTTATCATGCGCTATTATCCAAATTTGGCGAACAAGTCAATGTCCATTGATGATTTCCCAATTAAGGACCAGATCAGGTTTGTGTATATTTTCTATGGTAAGAAGTGGCTTTACTGGTGTGCGTTCCGTGAAGCATTGAACAGGAAATCACTTAAGTGGCTTGTCAATGTTCTCAATTATAACTCAGCCGTAAAAAAAGGAGTGCATGTGATTAATAAAAATTCAAGTTGGAATGCCTCCAAAATTGACCCTGCGTTCAAAATATCTGTTATTATTCCAACTGTTGACAGGTATCCCTATTTATTCACTCTACTAGACCAATTACTAGAGCAAACCAGATTGCCCGATGAGGTTTTTATTATAGATCAAAGTCCAATTGAAAACAGACAAGTTGTTAGTTTGACTAAATATGATGCGATAGGACTTAAAGTGATACAACAAGATCAACCTGGGCAATGTCGCGCACGAAATGCGGCATTACAGTTATGCACTGGGAATCTAATCCTTTTTTTGGATGATGATGTTGAAGTTGGTCCTGATTTCATTGAGCTTCATTTATTGAACCTTGCTTACCACAATGCTGACGTGTCATGTGGTACTGTACATGAACCGGACCAGACCTGTGGAGAGAGTAAATTAATTCGTATTGCCGATGGTTTTGCAACAGGTAATAGCCTGGTGAAACGAAATGTTTTGTTAAAATCTGGACTTTTTGATCTGGCCTATGATCGAGGCCAAAAGGCAGATGGAGATTTAGGGGCTCGCATACACAAAAGTGGAGCATTAATGATCCTGAACAATGAGATTGATATTCTTCACCACCGGGCCCCCAGTGGAGGATTGCGAAAACACAACGTAAGAAAGATTTCATACGCTGGAAGCCGCTCAAATGTCCTTCAGTTTAGACTGCCTCATATAACAGAACTTTATTTTAATAGAAAATATTTTACAACACTTCAGCAAAGGGAGCATATTTGGCTCACTTTGCTTGGTACCTTTAGTATTAGAGGTGGTTGGATGAAAAAGATGCTGAAAATAATATGGGCATTTTTCAATCTTCCGTTGAATCTTTATAAGAGTATCAGTCGCGACCGAAAGGCAGTTCAAATGCTTAATAGTGATCCAATCACACCCATTTTATCCAATAATGGTGAGTAATCGACTAAGTATTTTACACGTTATCAGTAACCTCAATACCGGTGGTGCTGAAAAGATGGTGGTGACTACCGCCAATCTATTTGTAAACAGGGGATATGATGTAGGTGTGGTTCTGATTGTTGGAGGAGGATCTCTTTGTAACCACCTGGACAGTCGTGTGAAATTGCATGTTCTTAATCGGAGGAGCCGGTTTGATTTGAGAGCTTTACGCTCTTTCTCGGACCTGGCAAATTCCTATCAAATCACTCATGTTCATTCAAAACATAATTTCAGGTTTGTGTTTGTGGCTAATGTTGTTCGTAATATCAAATCTCCAATTGTACTTCACGACCACTCTGCGGAAGTACTAACATCAGGAGTTCAAAAAACCAAACTTCCTTTTTTTATTCAATTCTGGCTGAGAGGAAAGTTTTATATTGGAGTAAGTGAATCACTTGTAGAGTGGGCTATTCAAAACTTTAAACTCAATGAGGAGCGCTGCTTCTCTCTTCCCAATGCCATTGTTTGCTCTCAAAAAACCAGTGAAATCGAGGAGTATAATCCAGTGGATGGAATAATCAGATTAATTTTGGTTTCCAACTTTCGTAGAATTAAGAATATTGAATTTGGGCTTAAGCTGGTGAGGGAATTATTGAATAGAGGCCTGGTTGTAAATTTAGATATCTATGGTCATATTCTTGACAAGGCCTATTATAGTGAGATTGTCGATCTAGCGAGGCAGTTGAATCTAATAAACAATATAAAAATTAATACAAACGAAACGGATATATCAGTTCATTTGAATAAGTATGATCTTGCAATACATTGTTCAAAGGCGGAAACCGGACCGCTGGTATTGCTGGAGTATTTGTGTGCAGGGCTTCCTTTTGTTTCCATCGATCGGGGAGAGGTTACCAGTGTAGTGGTTAAACAATTTTCTGAGATGGTTGTAAGGGATTATCAGCTTGATCAATGGTGTTCAGCAATTAGTCAGATCGGAAGAGCACACGTCTGAACTCCAGTCACTGACCAATCTCG
>ERZ761609.3455-NODE-3455-length-10366-cov-28.059063_pt1 | contig 10366 bp, 7 predicted proteins | sample MGYA00511163_ERZ761609 | MGnify/ENA primary metagenome ERZ761609 (study PRJEB28899, sample SAMN02445070) | bioreactor sludge metagenome | biome: EBPR sludge | place: Australia: Brisbane, Thorneside Wastewater Treatment Plant | collected 2011-12-16 ... | reverse complement strand
CGGCGAGGGCGAGAAGGAGGGTGGTATGTTTCATAGGGGCTTTAGAATTGATGACGGCCCGTGATGCCGCAAGCGCTAACTTCGACACTTTCATGGTCGCGGATCATGCCATTCTTGTTTTTGCAAATTCCCCCGCTTGATGAGGGGAGCCAGCCCGGATGCGGGCTGCGAACTCGCTTCATGTGACCCGGCCATCCAGGCCCGCAGGGCAGCTAATGATTGACATGGGGCTGGAAAGCGTGCCCTTCATTGCCGCCCGTCCCCCCCCCATTTTCATCATGCCCAAGGCCCTCATCATCGCAGAAAAGCCCAGCGTGGCCAACGACCTAGCCCGCGCGCTCGCCAAGGCTCCCGGCATGACCGCCTTCAAAAAAGAGAAAGACTATTTCGAGAACGAGACCCACATCATCAGCAGCGCCATCGGCCATCTCATCGAGCTGGCCATGCCCGAGGCCAACGGCAAAAAAATCGGCTGGGGCTGGACCCACCTGCCCATCATGCCGGAGGACTTCGACCTCCAGCCCATCGAGGACAGCGCGGACCGCTTCAAGCTCCTCTCCCGCCTCATGAAGCGCAAGGATGTGGACCGCCTCATCAACGCCTGCGACGCCGGGCGCGAGGGCGAGCTCATCTTCCGCTACATTGTCGAGGCCGCCGGCGTCAAAAAGCCCGTCCAGCGCCTCTGGATGCAGTCCATGACCCAGGGCGCCATTCTCGACGCCTACAAAAAGCTGCGCAGTGACGCGGAGATGCTGCCCCTGGCCGACGCCGCCAAGTGCCGCAGCGAGTCCGACTGGCTCGTCGGCATCAATGCCACCCGCGCTCTGACCGCTTTGAACTCCCGCAACGGCGGCTTCCGTCTCACTCCTGCTGGCCGCGTGCAGACGCCCACCCTCACCATCCTGGCCAAGCGCGAGCTGGAGATCCAGGCCTTCGTCCCGCGCACCTATTATGAGGTTCACGCCCTCTTCGAGGTGCCGGCCGGGCGCTACGAGGGACGCTGGTTCGACGAGAACTTCCAGAAAGACGAGGCCGACGAGCACAAAAAAGCCGAGCGCCTCTGGGACCCCGCCCAGGCTCAGGCCATCGTGGACCGCTGCATCGCCAAACCCGGAAAGATCGAGCAGGTCACCAAGCCCGCCAAACAAGCCTCCCCCCTGCTTTACGACCTCACCAGCCTCCAGCGCGAGGCCAGCAACCGCTTCGGCTTCTCCGCCCGCCGCACCCTCCAGATCGCCCAGGCGCTCTATGAGAAGTTCAAAGTGCTCACCTATCCGCGGACCGACTCCCGCTACCTGCCCGAGGACTACCTCGGCACCGTGCGCGGCACCCTCCAGACCTTCGCCAGCCATGACAGCCGGAAGCATGACGCGCTGCCGCACGAGCTCGGCACCCACGCCGCCACCGCCCTGGACCAGGGCTGGGTGCGGCCCACCCGCCGCGTCTTCGACACCAGCAAAGTCAGCGACCACTTTGCCATCATCCCCACCGGCCAGATCCCGCCCAAGGAGCTGCCCGAGGCCGAGCAGAAGCTCTTCGACATGGTCGCGCGCCGCTTTGTCGCCGTCTTCTTCCCGCCCGCCGAGTTCGAGGTCACCACCCGCGTCACCCGCGTCGGGCAGGACGCCTTCAAAAGCGAGGGCAAGATCATGATCGAGCCCGGCTGGCTCGCCGTGTATGGCAAAAAAGCCGCCGCCGAAGCCACCGGCCAGCCTGGCGAAAACAAGGACAAAATCATCGCCGCCGCCAAAGACGGCGACACTGCCAGCACCATTGACGCCAAAGCCGAGGAGCTCGTCACCAAGCCGCCCGCCCGCTTCAACGAGGCCACCCTGCTCTCCACCATGGAAAACGCCGGCAAATTTGTGGACGACGAGGAGCTAGCCGAGGCCATGAGCGAGCGCGGGCTCGGCACGCCCGCCACCCGCGCCGCCATCATCGAGGGCCTCATCCATGACCGCTACATCGAGCGCGAAGGGCGCGACCTCGTCGTCACCGCCAAAGGCCTCGCCCTCATAGACCAGATCAGCCGGATCGGCATCGAGGCGCTCAGCAGCCCCGAGCTCACCGGCCAGTGGGAGTACAAGCTGCGCCAGATGGAGCACAACCAGCTCGACCGCGCCAGCTTCATGCGCGACATCCGCTCCCTCACCACCTCCGTCGTCGAAAAGACCCGCGCCTATTTGAAGATCGCCAAAGACCGAGTCTTCCCCGACTTTGACGCCTGCTGCGGCCTCTGCGGCCAGCGCGGCTTCAAGCAGAGCGAGGACCACCTCACCTGCAAAAACCCCGACTGCAAAGTCCGCGTCTACAAAACCATCGCCGGCCGCACCCTGGACGACGACGAGATGCGCGGGCTGCTCGAAAACCGCTTCCTCCCGCCGCGCGAGGGCTTCCGCAGCCGCAAGGGCCAGGACTTCACCGCCGGCATCGAGATCAAGGACGACGGCAAAACCGCCTTCGTCTTCCCCGGCGGCCAGAACGACCCCGACGCCCCCCCTCCCTTCGACTTCGGCAGCGCCCAGCCCATCGTCCCCGTCTGCCCCGTCTGCGCGAAGAAAGGCCGCAAAGGCGCCATCTACGACACACCCGACAACTACATCTGCAGCACCGCCGCCGCCGATCCCAAAGCCTGCAACGCCAGGCTGCCGAAGATGCTCTGCAAAAAGGACATCACCGCTGAAAACGCCGTCCTCTTCTTCACCGAAGGCAGGACCGCGCTCATCGAGGGCATGATCTCCAAAAGAGGCCGCCCCTTCAAATCCTTCCTCGTCTGCAACGCCGGTGACAAGCGCTTGCTCGGCTGGGAGTTCCCCCCGCGCGAAGCCAGGCCCAAGGCTCCCGGCGGAGGCGGAAAGAAAAGCCGCTTCACCAAAAAAGACGCGGAGGAGTGAGCCGGCGACCGCCGGGAATGCCAGGCATCAAGCGCCGAGGCGCAGGCTTGCCGGGAACGGCACGAAAGGCTCATTCATCGAACTGCAAACACCGCAACTCATGCCGCGCACGCGCGGCACAATGCGATTTCATTCAATGCCAATGAGACATTCATTGTGAATGGCTGGCATTCTTGAAAGCTGCTTTTTGCCTGGCTGCTTTTATGCACCTGCCATACTCTGATCAACCCTTCGCAATTTATGGAATGGCTTGGATTTGAATTTCGTTGCTACACGGCCAACCTTTGTGGCAATGAGGAAAACAATCTTGTTGCTGAACTCACAGAGTTCTGGGAGTTGTTTTGTCAAGACGTCCTGCCAGCTAATGCGGGTAAGACATGGGATCATCTATGGATCACAATGCGTGGCATTGATGGTAACTTTGGCATTTACCAGCAGGTTGTCGAATCAGAATTGACCGTCGGCACATGGTCCTCCATTCACATCAACTGGTGGCAAGAACTTGTTGATGACATTCCTGACTCGGATGATCCGAACGACCTGTCTTACAGACATAGCGTGCGCAAACTGGATGAATGGATTGCCAGCCTGGTCGTCAACGCAGCACAACGGGCAGGGCTGGCAAAACTTGCTGGACGAGAAGAATCCGGCATCCGCCTGCGTTTCCACCGCTATGACAACCGGGAGCCGTTCATGGACGTTGTGGTTCATTAGCGGAGCAGTTTGTTTCATCTTTGGATTCCGTGACTATGAACTGGCTCAAGTCTGACCTGAATTGTTATCAAGTAGTGCTACCGGCTGATACTGAGCCGGAATTGGTCGCGCAGCTTGCACATTTCTGGAGATTGTATTGCCATGATGTCTTATCGGCCAACTCTGGCAAACAGTGGGACCACTTATTGATCTCAATGCGAGGAGGCGATGGGCGCGCAGGAATCTACCAGCAAGTGATGGCTGCGGAATCTCCTGTGGTAGCTTGGTCAAGTGTGGGCATCCCTTGGTGGGAAATGATCATCTATGAAATGACAACTCCAGACAATCCCGCCGACCTCACGTTTGAGAACGCCTCCAACGAGCAGGATGAGCGGTTCGCCCGCCTCATCATTGAGGCGGCTCAACAAGCAGGGCTGGCAAGACTTGCTGGCCGTGAGGAATCCGGCATCCGCTTGAGATTTCACCGCTATGACGACCGCGAACCATTCATGGATGTCATCATTCATTAGCGAAAACGGATCCAGGCGACAACCCTGACAACTTGCCTTCCTATTAGCCTGCACCCAAGCCTGCAATGTCTCACGAGACCGCCCGTGCCTGAGCTGGGCAGTCATCGGCAAGGCCGATGACTCGTCACGCAGCAGGCAACCGGCCCCGCAACTCCAGCGCTTCGCAAAGCTCGCGGCTCCGTGCCTTGCCCACCACTGACAAGCTCCGCCTGCTCCCGCACCTGCCGCAAAAGAGTGCGCGGCTTTCCGCAATGCCGCGGGTTGCCACACGCGCCGCTGCTTGGCTCGCGTTCCGGCTGCTTTTTTTCCGGGGTCGGATACGGCTTCCCTCATCTTGATGCGGCATCCGGCGTTGTGCCCGGATGCCGCGGCCATTCCCCTGCGCGGGGGCGCGCGGCCTCAGGGGCGGTGGAGGGAGGAGACGAGCTCGTCGAGCTTGTCGGCGAGGGCCTGGGTCTGGGCGGGGTCGTAGTCGCCGGCGGCGGTCATGCCGAGGGGGGAGATGTGGTTGACGTTGCTGGCGCTGCCGGCGATGGCGGCGTCAAGGGCGGCCTGGGTGACTTCCCCGTCGTTGCCGGGCGGCCCCTCCCCGCCTGGCTCGCCCTGGGGGATGCCGAAGCTGAGGCGCAGGGTCTGCCCGGTGATGCTGAGGCTGACGGTGGCCGGCTCTCCGGGGTTGAGGGTGGTGACCTCGTCCACCTGCGCGGCGGTGATGGTGGTGATGGCGGTGATGAGGCCGTGGAGGCTGTTCAACTGGAGCCGCAGGGGGGCGGACTCGATCTCGGCGTTGGCGGGCGGGTAGGCGGGGTCGAACATAAGGATGGTGGAATGCGGATTGCGGAACGGAGGAATTCCGAAGCTCGAAATTCCCGGCTTGAAAAGTGAGGCTTGAACCTTGGAGCTGCGAGGCGCGGACTTCGCCCTTGACCCTTTGGCCTTCGGATGGAGGGCGGACCCGGGTGTCCGCCCTCCCCTCCGAAGGTCACGGCGCGCGGCAGACGGCCTCGTCACCCCAGGGGCTGATTCCGGCGGCGCCTTTGGCGGCGATGCGGAAGGCGTACTCCACTCCGGAGATGAGGCCGGAGATGGTCTGGCGGCAGGTGCTGTTCACGGAGACCTGCACCCAGGGGGCTGAGGGGTCGTTGTGGGGGCGCGCCTCGACGGGGTAGAACTGGGCGCCTTTGACGGCCTTGCAGCTCACTTTGACGGTGGCGGGGTGGCTGCCGGGCACGGCCTTGACGTTTTGCGGGGCGGGCAGCGGGCCGATGGGCGTGCCCGGATCACCCGCGACCTGGAAGCCGGAGACGGGGATGAGGGCGGGGTCGCCGCCGGTGGTGTCCTGCACATAGTCGCGCCGCTCCAGCATGACGGCTTTGAGGTCCGCCGTCAGGCCGGGCAGGGCGTTGAGGGCGGCGGTAAGCTGGCCGCGGAGGGTGGTGACGAGGTTGATGCCCGCAGCCAGAGCGTCGTGCTTGGCCTGGTAGGCGGGCACGGTGGGCGCGGGGGTGGGGAAGAGGGCCTGGCCCTCCGTGGATGCCATGGCGGCGATGTGCTGGCCCGACGCGGCGAGCACCTGCTCGGCGTTTTTGTCGTCCAGGTCGAGTTTGACTTTGGCCATATGTTTTTTCGGGGAAGCGGGGGCTGGCGGCGGCTCATCGTAGTGAGCGGAGCTGTCATAGGCAGCGCCGGAGTCAAAACGAGGCATGGCTACCCCCTGGGTTCGGTGTTGGCGGCGGATGCGCCTGCCCCGGCGCTGGGGAGTCAGGCACGCCGCCGCACAGGGCGTGACTGGCTGAAAATGAAGCACTCCCGCCTGCGAGATAGGCGTGAAGCGCGCTGGAAACCGCCGGCAGTTTTGCGAAAACCGCCGGCGGTTCTGTGGAAACCGTCGGCTGTTCTGTGGAAACCGTCGGCGGTTCTGTGGAAACAGGCGGCAGTTCTGCGAAAACCGTCTGTGGTTTTGCGGAAACCGTCGGCAGTTCTGAGGAAACAGGCGGCAGTTCTGAGGAAACCGTCGGCGGTTTTGCGAAAACGGGCGGCGGTTTTGCGTCAACTGGCTGCCGTTTTGGAAGAACGCCAGGGCGCGCGGCTGGCGGGAGTGGCAGGAGCGGCATGAGGATGGAGGGTGCGATCATGGCGGTCAGGGGAGAGAGCATCCCCACACCATCATCTAAGGGTTCCGGCGGCGGCGGTTACAGGGGGCTGGATTTTTTTTTCGCCAGACATGGCCGGCGCGGACGGTCATTCATGTGAAACCGTGGCACGAGGAGCCGGATGCCTGAACCGGGCGCGCCGGGACCTGTGGGGGGAAGCCAGTGGAACGTCCGCAGGCTCAATCCGCCCCAAGCCGTGGAGAGCGGACGCACGATGACAGTAGGCGCGCACGAAATGAACTCCCCCCGCGGGTTGGCCGGAGGCAAAACCCGTGCCGGGGGGCAATCAAAGCCGCACGGGGACGCCGTGGCCGGCGAGGAAGTGCTTCACGTCCCCGACGGTGTGCTCGCCGAAGTGGAAGATGCTGGCGGCGAGCACGGCGTCGGCTTTGCCCTGGCTGAGCACATCGGCCATGTGCTGGAGACTGCCGGCGCCGCCGCTGGCGATGACGGGGATGGTGACCGCCTCGCTGACGGCGCGGGTGAGGGCGATGTCAAAGCCGGCCTTGGTGCCGTCGGCGTCCATGCTGGTGAGGAGGATCTCGCCCGCGCCGCGCCGGCAGACTTCGGCGGCCCATTCGACGGCGTCGAGCGCTGTGGCGTTGCGCCCGCCGTGGGTGAAGACGGTCCAGGAGCCGCGGTCGTTGCGCTTGGCGTCAATGGCCACCACGAGGCACTGGCAGCCGAAGGCCTCGGCGGCGGCGTCTATGACATCGGGCGTTTTCACTGCGGCGGTGTTGATGCCTACCTTGTCCGCGCCGGCCAGCAGCATTTCGCGCATGTCGGCGACGGTGCGGATGCCGCCGCCGACGGTGAGGGGCATGAAGCAGCTCTCGGCGGTGCGGGCGACGACGTCGGCCATGGTCTTGCGCTCCTCGTGGCTGGCGGTGATGTCGAGAAAGACCAGCTCGTCGGCGCCCTGGGCGTTGTAAACTTTCGCGCATTCCACGGGGTCGCCGGCGTCGCGGAGCTGGAGGAATTGCGTGCCTTTGACGACACGGCCTTCTTTGACATCGAGGCAGGGAATGATGCGCTTGGTGAGCATGGGGGGGAGGCCAGGATGGCGCGGCATTTTTTCAAATCAACGCCCGCTTCAAGGGCCGCCTTCCGCTTTCACGGCCTCCAGCTCCTCCCAGCGGGCGTAGAGGCGGGTGACTTCGGTTTTGGCGGCCTCCAGGTCCTTGATGAGGCCCTCGGCTTCATGGGAGCGGGTGATGTAGAAGGCGGGGTCGTTGAGGGTGGCGTCGAGGGCGCCGGCGCGCTCCTCGGCGGCGAGGATGGCGGCCTCGATGGTTTCCAGCTCGCGCGCCTCCTTGAAGGTGAGCTTGCGCGGTCTGGCTTTGGGCGCGGGGGCGGCTTTGGCGGGCTTGGCGGCGCTGGTCCACATGCGCTCGCGGGTTTCGCGCTCGCGGCGTTTTTCCAGATAGTAGCTGTAGTTGCCCACCTGCACATGCACGCCGCCGTCTTCGAAGGCGATGATCTGGTCGCAGACGCGGTCGAGGAAGTAGCGGTCGTGGCTGACGACGAGCACGGTGCCGTCGAAGTCGCTGAGGGCCTCCTCGAGGATGCGGAGGCTTTGCAGATCCAGGTCGTTGGTGGGCTCGTCGAGGACGATGAGGTTGCCGCCGCGCTTGAGGACTTTGGCCAGCATGAGGCGGGCGCGCTCGCCGCCGGAGAGGCGGTCCACGCGCTCGTTGATGCGGTCGTCATTGAAAAGGAAGCGGCGCAGGTAGGCGCGGACGCCGAGCTTTTGCGCGCCGAAGAAGACGGTCTCGTCCTGGTCGGCCACCTCGGCGAGCACGCTGCCGGCGCCGTCGAGCGTCATGCGCGCCTGGTCTATGTAGTTGATGACGACTTTTTTCCCCACGGTTACGCGGCCCTCGTCCGGCGCGCGCTCGCCCATGCAGAGGCGCAGCAGGGTGGTCTTTCCCGCGCCGTTGCGGCCGACGATGCCTGTACACTGGCCGGGGCGGAGCATGACCTCCAGATGGCGGAAAAGCCAGCGCTCCCGGCCCGCCTCGTCGGTGACTCTGGCGCCGGCGTCCTCCAGGTTCACGGCAATGTCCCCGAGGGCGGGCGGCGGCGGCATGAGGAGATCCATCTCCCGCTCCTCGGGCGGGGCCTCCATGCCTTCGATCTGGTAAAACATTTCCAGCCGGTGGCGTGACTTGGTGGTGCGCGCCTTCACCCCGGCGCGCACCCACTCCAGCTCGGTGCGCAGGAAGCGCTGCCGCCGCCGCTCGGTCTGCTCGGCGATCTGGCGGCGCGCCGCCTTGCTCTCGAGATAAGCGGTGTAGTTCCCCTCGTGGGAGTAGCAGCGCCCGTCCGCCAGCTCCAGGATGCGGGTGGCGATGACATCGAGGAAATAGCGGTCATGGGTGACGAAGATGACCGCGCCGGGAAAACCGCGCAGGTAATCCTCCAGCCAGCGGATGGACTCGGAGTCGAGGTGGTTGGTCGGCTCGTCGAGCAGGAGCAGCTCCGGCTGCGAGACGAGGGCGCGGCAGAGGGCGACGCGGCGTTTTTCGCCGCCGGAGAGCGGGGCCACGGGCGCGTCCAGAGGCGGGGCGGCCAGGGCGGTGGCGATGGTTTTGATGCGTGCGCGGAGATTCCAGCCGTCGGCGGCCTCGATCTGGTGCTGGATCTGCTCCAGCTCCGCCCCGCTGCCCGCGCCGGCCTCGTAGCGGCCGAGCCATTCGATGAGGTCCGCCGCGCCGGACTGGATGTTTTCCAGCACGGTGGCGGCATCATCCAGCTCGAACTCCTGGGGCAGATAGCCGGTGCGCAGCCCGCGCCGCATGGACAGCTCCCCGCTGTCGGGGCGCTCCTGGCCGGAGAGGATTTTCAGCAGGCTGGTCTTGCCGCAGCCGTTGCGGCCGACGAGGCCCGCCTTCTCGCCGTCGGAGACTGCGAAGGTGACGCCTTCGAGCAGGCGCTGGTTGCCGAAGGAGAGGGTGAGTTCGCTGGCGGAAAGCATGGGCGCATTCCCTGGACCATGCGGGGGGCTTTGCCAAGCGCGCATGATGGCGCGCCGCCGCCGGCGGCGGGCGCGTCAAGTTACATTGCGCGACATTATCCGCCAGCCTCGTGCCGGTTTTGCCACATGGCGATAACGTCAACTTATTCGGCGCGACGGTCCCGCAAGAGGCGGGTAACAGCGGCGCGCCGGCGCATCAACAGCCGGCGCAACACACCACCCAACAACATGAAAATCGCACCCTCGCTCAAACTCGCCCTCGGCACGGCCCTGCTGGCCGCGCCCGCCGCCCAGGCCGGCACCAATGTCTGGTTCACCCCGCTGACCCAGTCCGCCCCCATCGTGGCTCCGAACTCCATCGAGGAACTCGACGGCCCCTGGACCACGCCGGAAGGCATCCTCCAAAACAACCGCGTCTCCATGCGCGAGGTGGAGGACGCCATCCTCAGCCCCGGCCAGTCCATCGTCCGCGTCCCCGGCGCCGGCACCAGCGCCTGCATGATTGACATGCTGGCCTTCAACAAGACCGCCACCCACCTCTTCCTCCCGCACGAGACCCCGACCGGCGCGGGCGTCTCGCGCTACGACATCTACGCCAACAAGTGCGAGGTCATCTTCGCGGGCGACGCCACCGGCAACTGGGCCAGCGACTACGGCGCCTTCGACCCGTGCCGCTGGACGCCCAACGGCACCATTTTCCTCGGCGAGGAATGGTCCGGCGAAGGCCGCCTCATTGAAATCCTCAATCCGATGGCGGATGTGAGCGACATCCAGTTCCGCGAGCTGAACAGCATCGCCAACGTCTCGCACGAGGGCATCAACTTCAGCAACCGCTACCGCAACACCATCTACTTCATTGACGAGAACAACTCCGGCTCCATCTACAAGTTCGTCATGAAGAAAACCGGCGACTACACCGCCGGCCAGACCTTCGTGCTCAGTGTGAACGCCTTCGCCGCCACCGGTGGTGTGGCCTCGCAGAACTACAACAGCACAGCCAACACCGCCGCCACCCGCACCGGCGCGGCCACCTGGGTGCCGCTGACGGACCGCGACGGCAACCCGCTGCCCGGCATCCCGAACCCCTTCCAAAACGGCCCCACCGGCAGCGCCTCCCTC
>ERZ761609.3454-NODE-3454-length-10369-cov-6.821505_pt1 | contig 10369 bp, 5 predicted proteins | sample MGYA00511163_ERZ761609 | MGnify/ENA primary metagenome ERZ761609 (study PRJEB28899, sample SAMN02445070) | bioreactor sludge metagenome | biome: EBPR sludge | place: Australia: Brisbane, Thorneside Wastewater Treatment Plant | collected 2011-12-16 ... | reverse complement strand
ATCGCCCTCAGGTTTCAGATTCTATCGAGGCGACAACTATCTTGACCCAGAGGGGTAATCCTCGGGCTCGCCTTCAAAAAAGCTCCCTTCGCTTTCGAAGATCAGCTTGTCCGGCTGCTCGATCACCACCACACGGCCGTTCCGGGAGTAATCCTGATGCGCAATGCAGTTGTGCAGCGCCTCCAGCACGATCTTCTGGTCGTACTTCGACATCTCCACCGGCAACAATTCGTCCTGCGGCAGCAGACGGAGCTGGATGTTGCGGATGCGCTGGTAGAGCTGGGTGGTGCTCAGCAGGAACGGCGGCCCGAAATGCTCATAGGCTCGCTCCGGTCCGTCCAGTTTCCAGGTCAGCTGCGCAGGGTGCGGAGACAGGCGCCAGGCAGACTCCGGCTTGCCAAGCAACAACAGGGCAGCGCGAGTGATCGCGCCATTTTGGGTCACGTGGGCACGGTCCAGAAACGTGGCCAGCGGCCAGTTCATCACCTCGTTTGTATCGAAGCGGTTGGCGTACTTCTTCGCAAACGACTCCCGAGCCTTGCTCAGCGCCGTTTCGTCCAGGTCAGCGAGGCTGGCGTCGGCAATGATCTGCGCGCTCCAATCGGCCTGCAGCGTTTGCTGGCGGATCTCATCGAGCTTGTCCAGCCCTAGTGGAGCACGGCTTTCTCCCGCACGCGCGTAGTAATGCCCCTTCCAGGCGATCGGAATGCCACGTGGTGCGGGCGGAATCTCGAACAAGATCACGCGTCCGGCCGGATGCTTCAGAACATGGATCTCGCGAAAGGTGATGCTCGGTTCCGTACTCTGGGCGATCTGACCTTTCTGGCTCTGCAGGCGTTCCGGGTCCAGACGGTAGTCCGTCCCCACCACGGCACGGGACTTGTTGTGCACGCCAAACACCAGCCAGGCCCGGTCCACCCCGCGCAGGTTGGCCTCGTTGCTCAGCGCCGAGAAATACTCGCCGATCTTGTCGGAGTCATAGTCGTTGCCGGCCTGCTTGAACTCCACCACCTCGTTTTCCCAGGTAGCAATGAGTCCATCGAGCAAGGTAGAAAGCGCCGCCTGATCCATGCCCATCCCCTCAGATGCACTTCACTTCGGTGGACGGCGAGAGCGATTTGAAGATCTGCTCCACATTGATCTTGACGGCGCTGCTCCTGAAGCCCGCATCGCGGAACACCACCCGCAGGGGCTGACGCTTCGCCAGTTCTTTCACGAAGTCCTCATCGACGCCGCCGTTGGCGTCGAAGCAGGCCGCCAGGGCGTTGTCATCGACGAAGAAGACCTCCTTGGTCTGGATGGTCTGACTGGCAATAGGCAGAGCCAGATCGACGCCCCAGTCCAGCATCACCTGGAAGAGCAAGTCTTCTGGTGTTCGGTCGGGCTTGATGTTGTCGACGAACAGGTCCAAGTTTTCCTTGTCAAGAGCATCGGGAGCGTAATAGACGTCGGCCATGTTGGACGTGTCGATCTTGAGAACTCGAAAACCGATGTCCCGACGCCAATCTTCATCGGAATCACCCTCAAGAACCTGATTGCCGGCCCGACGAATGCGCTCCTTTCCAATGTCAGAGATGTTCTTGAATCCAGCCTTAGACCCGGCGGAGTCAGCCGCAACCTCCTCCGCCAACTGAACCATGATGAACCGACGGTTCGCGCCTTCCTCGGCATTTACAGCCATGACTGCGTGGGCGGTTGACGACGAGCCGGAAAAGAAATCCATCACAATGGAATTGGGATGGCTTCCAATTTTTACGAGCTTGGCTATCAGCTCCGTAGACTTCGGAAAATCCATGACAGACGATCCAAACAGGTCTTTGATCGCCTTTCGTCCGTAATCGTTTGTGATTTCTTTATCTATCCAGAGAGATTTGACAAGTGTGGTGGCAACCTCTCCGTTTTCCCCATGCAGATAATCCTTCCGGTAAATGCGCCATTCATCACCAGTAGGTTGTGCACAAAGCAGAGAGCCTTCCTTCAACACTTTTTCTTTTCCCCACGTCCAGCAAGTCTTAACGCCGTTGGGGGCGTCTGGCCAGACCTCAATCTGAAAATTCGCATCCTTTCCTAGCGAAACAGCGCTCGTCTCCTTGTCCACATAGAGTGGGTAATAGAGCTTCGGGCGAGTCGTCGGATTGAATGCTTGGTTTCGATTGCGCAACCCGAGCAGGCGGTACTGGCCTTTTTCATCCTTTTTGTCGTACTCATCAACCATCCGGCCTTCCTTTTCTAGCCCGAGAATAGATGAAGCATTTAGGCCGTCCTTTACGAAAACGAGGACGGCTTCATGGGTCTTTGCGACAAATCTATCCAAATGACGACCTCGAGGATTTAGCTGAACAGCAAGCTGCGCCACAAAATTCTCCGAACCGAAGATCTCCGAACAGATGCCGATTAGATTGCTCGACTCGTTGTCGTCGATGCTGATGAATAACACTCCGTCGTCCGCAAGAAGTCGGTATGCAAGACGAAGCCGTGAGTACATCATTGTCATCCAATCGGAATGAAACCTTCCATTTGCTGTGGTATTGGCCGCTAACCGCTTTCCTTCTTCATCCACCTGATTTGAACGGCGCAAGTATTCGCCAACATCCTCGGAGAAGTCGTCCTCGTAAATGAAATCATTTCCCGTGTTATAAGGCGGATCGATGTAAATCATCTTCACCTTGCCGAGGTAGGTCTCCTGCAACAGCTTCAACGCGTCGAGGTTGTCGCCTTCGATGAACAGGTTTTTGGTGGTATCGAAGTCCACACTCTCATTGCGGCAGGGTCGGAGTGTCTTGGCAATGGGCGCGTTGGCCGCGAGCAAGGCTTCGCGCTTTCCTGGCCAGTTCAGGTGATAGCGTTCCTGCGGTCCTTCGACGATCGATTCAGAAAGCTCCTGGCGTAACTGGTCAAAATCCACCGCCAGCTTCACGCTGCCATCTTTGCGCTTGGCCTCGGTCACACAACCGGGAAACAACTCGCGGATGCGCGCGATGTTGTCCTGCGTGAGATCGGGGGAGTGCATCCTCAATTTTTCCATTGTCAATTCCTCTTGCTGATCATTGGTCAGCGACTTCATGTTGTAGCGCGACGTTTTTGGGCTCAGTAGTCTTGTTACCAGCCCTGGCCAAAGTGGTTGCGCAGGCTTTCGATCGCCTTCGGCAGCGCTCCAACGCAAGTCACGCCCAGGTAGGTGGCGGCCCGTGTGGTGCCAACGTACAGGTACTTATCGAATAGCGCCGGGTGAAGCGTGGCCAGTTGGTCAATGCCGACGAAGAATACGGCCTCGAACTCCAGTCCCTTGATGTGCTGGATGTCGAACACCCGCACATTGCTTTCCTGCCCCACGGCTTGGCCTTCACGACAGGCCATCACCTGGATGTTGTGTTCGGCCAAGGCATCGTTGAGTGCCTCGGCGATCGGAGCGACCTCTTCCTCTGTGTTCACAAAAATGGCGGTCGAGGGCAACCGGCCGACGAAACGCTCGATCTCGCGGATACGGTCGGCCAACCACGCCACCACGGTCTCTGTGTTCGAGGCGTGCTCACACAAGGCAGGTGCAACACCAGTCGTGTCCATGTGTGCAGGAAGGCTGGCGTGCTGCTCGGTGCCGCCCACGGCGCGGATCATGGAACGCGCAAGGTCGTTCAGTTGCTTGCTCTGACGATACGAGACCGTAATTTCCTTGATGTCGAAATCGGCGAAGACCCATTTCAAGTCATCAGCGGTACGTGCGCCCCAGGTTGTCAGACGCTGGTTGAAGTCACCGCAAGCAAAGAACGAACGCAGCCGGGGATGTGTCAGCGCGGCCATGCACGCGAGTTGAATAGGGGAGAAGTCCGTCGCCTCATCCACCAGAATCTGATTGCGGTAATACCCCTGGATGTGTTTCAGTGAGGACCAAACTGGGTTGTCAATATCCCGCTGAACATCCGGTCGGCGGATTAGATCACCCGCTGTACGCAAACCAGTCAGCAAGACAATATCCAGTTCCAACGGGTGGATGTCCCGTGTCTCGAAGCCCTCTGCTCGGTACCACATACCCGATTGCTGGCGTTCGCGCCTGAAGGCGCGGTAGCGCCTTGGAATGCCGTCGAGATAGCGTTTGACCGGTGCCACAAAGCGGCGCGCACTGGTTTGCACCCGCAGGCTCGCGCCGACTGTGGCTCGATCCGCCGCTGCCAGACCGCGATCCGCCAACCATTCGATGATCCTGCCGTTGCGTGACGACTTGCTGATTGCGCGCTTACTGTCGACGGCCCGCGCTTGCGCACGGACAGCCTGCATATAAGCGTTGAGCGCGGCGGTGCGGCCCGTTCTTGGTGCGTTAGCGTCCTCTTCCTCCTCGGGCTCGAAGTCGTCCTGCTCATCAAGCTCGATGACCTGGCCTTGCTGAAGACCGTCGAGGAGGCGCGCAAGATCATCCAGAAAGCTTCGATTGCGGTTGAGCTGCAGGTTCAGTGCTGCTCTGATCTTCGCATCCGAAGCCTCTTTCAGATTCGCGACCAACGTTTGCACCTTGGGCGCTTCTGCCGCCAGCGTGCCAAACATGGGTGCCAGCTCACGATCGCCGGCACGGGAAAGGATCTCTTGCAGCCGTGCCCCCAGGTCACGAACTTCGGGTGAGTTGTCTCCGTAAAGCTGGGTTGCAGCGTCTTCCAACTCGGCAACATATTGGTTGCGCTGCCATGTAGCGAAGTCCTCGAACCATTGAATTGGGCGCTCAAGGGCAGCTTCGCTGAGGCTAGGCAATCCGTCCTTCAGAATGAAGGTGCCCCCGGATGCCGTTCTGAGAGCACCGAAGACGTCCTTGGCAAGCTCACGTCGATAGTCCAGCCAAGTCCGGAGGCGTTGGTCCGACGCAGGAACGCCTTCACGTGCGAATGCTTCTTTGAGGTATTGCTTGAGCAGTTCGGTCGGCGTGAACATCAGCCAGCTATTGGTGTGCGCAAGGCCTTGGCCCGATGCCATCGCATTGACCAACCGCTTCTCATCCTCCTCCAGATAGGCTGAGTCGAGTTTCTGGCCGAGGCGGCGGATCAACGTGGTTGTCTTGCCGGTTCCGGGAGGGCCGAGAATCAAAAGTCGCTTGTCGAGCGGAAGGCGGAAAATCTCGTCCTGATATTGATCGAGGATCGGCTGGTCTCGCAGCCCCATCTTGGTGATGACGCTGCGGCGGACACCTTCGAGGATGTTTGCCTTGATGCTGTCTTCGGCCAACAACTGGCTGAGGACATCCTCCGTGGCCTCTTCGCCGACCACCCCGGTCAACAGTGCTCGAAGCGACTCGATGGTGAGCGCTCCGAATTCCTCGGCCTCTACTACGCTGTCTTGCGAGTCCCACCCGCCCGCGTCTGCGCTGGGGCGCAGTTGCGTGCGTTCCAGCACCTCGACGACACTTCCCGTCGGCAGTCTGAACTCGCTACCAATCGCCAACGAGGCTAGTCGTCCAACAGGCGCCCGGTAGCTGGCCAGATTCGGAAACCCTGAGACTGGTGTCGTCCGGCAGATGTAGAAGGTCTTTTCTTCGCCTTCTTCATCGAGAACCACAACGCGGGCGATGGCGGGCTCAGCCGCCAGTTTCAGGTAGCTTTCGCGGTTCTCTTGGTCGATCTGTGCGAGCTTGTTTATGGCCGAGGCGGAAGTCATCGTATTGACGCTCGCCAAGGAGTCAGCCCCTAGTTTTCGGCCATCAAGCTTGCTCTTGGCCACTTCTGCGATCGTTTCGAGCTGCGCTAACGCATCGCTGGCGATCTGTTCGATGTGTCGTCTGGATTCCGCATTCAGGCCCTGCGTCATGTCCGCTCCTGATTAACCAATTGTTCGAGCTCGTACTTGAGCATGCGCAAGGTGGCGTTGATCTGCACCTTGCGATTGAACTGCTTTTCCTTCGCCAGTCTGCTGGCTGCCTTCTCAACCTCGCGTCGCTTCGTTTCAACCTGCTCGACGCGAGCGATCAGATCGGCCAATGACTCACCGGAACGGTGAGCTAACGGAATCAAGCGACAGAGCAATGCCTCGTACAACGCGGCCATGTCCAAGGCGAGTGGCAACGGAGCGCGCGGGGTTCCGGCAGGCAACCAATCACTGGCGAAGTAACCGGAGAGCACCCAACGGCTGGCATCGGCTTCGCTGCGGCGCTTGTACGTGCCAACCATTTGCGTTTGTGCCCGCTCACCCTGCCCCCTGTGCAGTTCGAACAGGATGGGAAACTGCACGGCCGCGTCGATACAACGCAGTACGTCTTGGTGTAGGTCGTTCGCCTTGAGCTGAATGCTGAAGATCTGCACTTCGGGCACGCTGGCTCGTGCCGGCAGGTTGATGGTTTCCGGGGCGAGCTTGTACTGCCAGACAATCTGTTCGACCTGCTCGACGAACAGTTCCTTCAGCCGAGTGTTGGCTCCGCTGTGCTCGTAGATCTTGTTCTTGGGCAGCACCCGGCCAAAGGCAGCCTTCTGCGGGTAACTGATCAGCGGGGAATACGCTTTCGCACGCTCTGCTGCGCTCATCCGGCCTCCTGTACTACAAGGAAGGTGATGAGCTCGAAGTCGTCGAGACCGTTGATGGTGTTGGTAAGCGCCGTCGTTTTGCCGCCGCTGAAGAGGCTGTCGAGGTCCTTCTCTTCCTTCACCTCGATCATCGAGCGGATGGTCTTGCTCAGCAGCTCGGAATAGACCTGCATGTTCCGACCGTCTGCGGTTTGCTGGTTGAAGGACTGGCAGGCATCGACGATGGGTTCGGCGCGCCCCTTGCAGCCGCTGCGCACGAGGTCCAGGAGGCGTTTCACTTCGGTGTGGTCGTGGATGACTTCGCCGTAGCGCCCGATGTACACGAGGTAGTAGGGGTGCAGCCGGTTGTGCTGGTTAACGTTCACCTCCGGATTGCGGTTGCGCAAAGTGAAGATCACGCCCGGCTGCAAGCCAAGTGCGGCGTTGGCTGGCACGACGGCGTGCATACCATTGGGTACGTGACTGGGTTCGCCCAGGGTCTTCACGTAGTTGAGCAGATCCATGCGGAAGTCGTTGAGACCGAGATCGGTGATCGAAACGCCGGTTTTCAGGTCTTCGAGCTCGATCACTTCTTCCTGCAGCCGGCGCAGCTGCTCCTTCCGGTAGCTGACGTCGTTGGCCTGGGCGGAGAGCACGTTGTCGTCGCCGGTGGCGGTCACGTCCGCGATCATCATCCGGCTTTCGACCCGCTCCTTGAGGTTGATGTATTCGTCGAGCGAGATGTCGGGCCAGTAGTTGACCAGTTGGATGCTGGCGTTCTGCGAGCCGATGCGGTCGACCCGGCCAAAACGCTGAATGATCCGCACCGGGTTCCAGTGAATATCGTAGTTGATCAGGTAGTCGCAGTCCTGAAGGTTCTGGCCCTCGGAGATGCAGTCGGTGCCGATCAACAGGTCGATTTCGGCTGGCTCATGAGGCAGCACGACGGCCTTTTCCTTGGAGCGGGGCGAGAACAGGGTCAGCAGTTCCTGGAAGTCGTAGCTCTTCTTCAGCGTGGACTTGGGTGAGCCCTTGCCGGTGACCTTGGCGCTGTGCAGGTGGTGTGTCGCCTGCAGCGTCGGCGCCAGGTTCGCGTACAGGTAGTCAGCGGTGTCGGCAAAGGCTGTGAAGATGAGGATCTTCCTGTTGCCCGGGTTGATCGGGTTGGCGATCTTCTCCAGCACGTGCGACTTGAGATGCTGGAGCTTGGCGTCATCCTCGGGCGTGATCAGGGTCATCGAAGCAAGCAAGGCCTCGATGACTTCCAGGTCTCCAGCGAGATCGTGCTCCCAGGACGGCAGGTCCATGTCGGCCAGACTGATCCTGACCTTGCCCCCGATCTCGCCCCCGGTCAGCATCGACAGGTCGTCTTCGTCCGCCTCCAGGCTGGCGAGCGCATCGCTGCGGTCGGCGATCTCTCCCGTCCCTGCCGCATCGCCCCCGCCTCGCATGAAGCGGCGAATCGTCATCAGGGTGCTGACGTGGTTTTCTCGCAGGGCGTGCAGGGTGAGCCGGAAGGACTGGATGGAGCTTTCCAGGCGCTTGAGCAGGTTGGTGGTCATCAGCGCCTGTAGACCTTTCTCGCGACCGTAAAGGCTCAGGTTCTCTTTGTCGTCGCCCGACTCTGCGTTGTAGAGGTCGATGTACTTCCTGAGACGGCTGGGAAGGATGTAGGCCGCAGGCGTGTAGACACAAAGGTTGAGCAGCGAGAGCTGTTCGAAGATCTCGTTGAAGCCCAGCACGTCATCGCGCTGCGTGAGCGGGCAATGGAACGAGATCGGCTTGCGCCGCTCGGGAAATTGGCCGATGTCCGTCGTGTCGTAGAACGTCTGGATGTGCTTGCGCGAGCGCGCGATGGTCACGCTGTCGAGCAGCTCGAAGAAGTCGAAGTCCAGCGCGTCCAGAATGGCGCGTGCCGTTCGCTCTTCGGGCGGCAGCTTGGCCCAGGCGTTGAAGGCAGCCTGCGCATGACGGAAGACCTCTTCCACCGACGTGGAGATGCGCAGCTTCTTGCTCAGGTTTTCGGAGTCACCCTCGTAAGCCAGGGCCAGTTGATTCCGCAGGTCGGTGAAGCGGTTGTTCACCGGGGTGGCTGAGAGCATCAGGACCTTGGTCTTCACCCCCTCCTGGATGACCATGCGCATCAGCTTCTGGTAGCGGGTTTCCTTGTCCTTGTAGGCATCGTTATTGCGGAAGTTGTGCGACTCGTCGATGACGACGAGGTCGTAGTTCCCCCAGTTGATGCGGTTCAGCGGGGTGCCGAATGACTCGCCGCTGGTGCGGCTAAGGTCGGTGTGGCACAGCACGTCATAATTGAAGCGATCCCGGGCGAAGATGTTGGTCTTGAGGTTGCGGTTGTAGTTGAGCCAGTTGTCCGCAAGCTTCTTCGGGCACAGGACGAGAACCGATCGGTTACGCAGCTCGTAATACTTGATCACGGCCAGCGCGGTGAAGGTCTTACCCAAGCCGACGCTGTCCGCGAGGATGCAGCCGCTGTAGGTTTCGAGCTTGTTGATGATGCCGGTCGCGGCATCCTTCTGGTAGTTGAAGAGCTTCTGCCAGATCAGCGTGTCCTGGTAGCCGGTGCGGTCGTTGGGCAGGACATCCTCGTTGATGTCATCGAGGAACTCGTTGAAGACGTTGTAGAGCATTAGGAAGTAGATGCTCTCGGGCGAGTTTTCCTGGTAAACGGAGGCGATGTGCTCGCAGATCTGGGCGGTCACATCCTCGAGCTTCTCGGGATCGTTCCAGATCTGGTCGAACAGGCTCAGGTAGGTTGCCGTGAAGGCCGGCTCATCCATCTTGTTGACGAGGTTGGAAACCGCGTTGCCTTGTTGGTAGCCGAGGTCCACCGCCGTAAAACCGTGGAGTGGCATGTAGGCCGCGTCGGTTCCGCCCGATTGCACGCAGGCAAACTGCTGCATGGGCGCCTTGGTGCGGTTGCTCTTGAACCGCGCCTTGCGCCGCATCCAGTCAGCGCACTCTTTGGCGATTGCGCGCTGGGTCAGCTTGTTGCGAAGCTGGATCTCGAATTCGCTGCCGTAGAGGCTGCGCTCGCGGTCAGTCTTGGGAATGTGAAACTCTCGCCGCTCCTTGCGTATCCGATCGGTGACTTCGTTAGCGACGAAGGTGGGCGATGTGAAGATGAAGTTCAGTTCCTCAATCTGCTCGAACTCCGCCTTCAGCGCCTCGTAGGCGTACATGGAGAAGCACGAGGCCGCGACCTTGAGTTTCGCCCCTGGCTTCAGGGTCTGTTTCAGATCGTCCCCGAGCAGGCGACTTATGTTGTCGATGAGTTCCATCGCATTCCTTGTTCTTCTTGCGTCTCGCCGTGGATGTGTACGTTTTCGTCCAGCACGCGGACTTGCTCAGGATCCGAAACCGGGCGCCATCACGGCACTCTCGACGCCGGCCAGGACAGCGGGGTCTGCAAGCCACAGATGGTGCCGCGCACAGTCGAGTTTGTGAGCCGACGAACAGTCCACCGCCCAACGCTGGAGTGCATACCCGGCGAGCGCTGCCGAGACCTTGAGGGTGAGAGATCCGTCGCGCATCCCGTAGTCGGCCATGACCGCCTCGGGATGCGTCAGCCCGGGGTGCGGCACGAGGTGCAGATCGATACGCCGGTTCCATTGCTCATCGGCTTCGATGCGTTCGTGTGCCTCGGCAGCCTCGTCGAGCGGCTTCACCTTGGTAATGCGCGTCAGCACGAAATCCGAGAAACGCTTGCGCTGGCGGTCGTACGCGCGGACGTGCCAGCGCAGGCCGTTATCAGCGAGTGCTACCGGGACAATGACCCGCTTCGCGGCGCCGGAGCTGAGTGACAGGTAGTGAATCTGCAGCGCGCGGCCGGTGTGGATCGCACGGGTGATCTCACCGAGCGGTCCGAAATCGGG
>ERZ761609.3452-NODE-3452-length-10372-cov-7.812445_pt1 | contig 10372 bp, 10 predicted proteins | sample MGYA00511163_ERZ761609 | MGnify/ENA primary metagenome ERZ761609 (study PRJEB28899, sample SAMN02445070) | bioreactor sludge metagenome | biome: EBPR sludge | place: Australia: Brisbane, Thorneside Wastewater Treatment Plant | collected 2011-12-16 ... | reverse complement strand
ACGCCCTTCAACTCGGGCCACAGTCGCGCCATGGCGCGCAAGGCCCAGGCCCGATACCCCGGCCATTATAGCCGCAAGTGGCGATGATATTCTCTGCCAGCCGATGAAAGCGCGGCAGATTGTCTGAGGTCATGCCAATCTGGCCATACCAGGCGGCCTCGATCCGCACGCCCTTCAACTCGGGCCACAGTCGCGCCATGGCGCGCAAGGCCCAGGCCCGATGCACCGCCGCGCCGCCAAGGCGCAAAGCCCCGACCGAGCCAAAAACCAGCCGCCCCGCCGCATCGCGCCGGAACGAGGTCAGCACCTCGCGCGTGTCCCAGCAGCCCTCCCGATCCGGGGTGAGGCGCGCCAGCAGATCGGCGGGCAGCGGCGCGGTGGCAAAGTTGAAATAGGGCAAGAAGACCTGTTGCGTGCGGATGGCGGGGAACAGTGGGCCGGCGGTATAGGCATCGGTGCCCATCACCACCCATTTGGCTCGCACCGCGCCTTGCGCCGTGCTGACGCGCCATGTGGCCCCCTCACGCGCAAGGCCCGTGGCAGGGCTGCGCGTATGGATCGTAGCCCCTGCCGAAATCGCCGCTCGTGCCAGCCCGCGCGCATAGGCCAGCGGCTGAATGGTGCCCGCTCGCCGGTCCAGAAGGGCACCGGCATAGGCCGTCGTGCCCACGCGCGTCGCGGTGGCCCCGGCGCTCAGCACCTCGACCGGGGCCCCGCGCTTTTGCCATTGCCGGGCACGTTCCTGCACCTCGGCCAGTCCCTTGGCCCCCACCGCCAGATGCAGGGTGCCTTGCTGCTCGGCCTCGCAGGCAATGCCATGCCGCGCGATCAGGTCAAAAACCTGGCGCGGCCCGTCGCCCAGCAGATCAATCAGCCGATTGCCGAAATGATCGCCCAAGCCCGCACAAAGCGCCTCGGGCATCACCCACATGCCCGCATTCACCAGGCCCACATTGCGCCCGGCACCGCCAAAACCGATTTCTGCCGCTTCCAGGACATGCACCCGCAAGCCCCGCTCAGCCAGATGCAGCGCAGCCGAAAGGCCCGTATAGCCCGCACCAATCACGGCGACATCGGCTTCGACTGTGCCCGACAAGGGCGAAGTTTCCGGGGCAGGCGGCGCGGTGATCGCCCAAAGCCCATGCGAGTGCGGATCGGAAAACATGGCGCGACCTTTCTGCAAGCATCAGGCTTTTCTTGCCTGCACCGAGGGCGCGCGCTATCCAGATTTCTGCAAGACTTCATTCTGAATGGGAATGACATGCGCGCACCCCGGCGCTTTCTACCCTCGCTGCCTTTGCTCTCTGCCTTCGAGGCAGCGGCGCGCACCGGATCTGTGACCCGCGCGGCAGAGGAACTGTCGCTGACCCAAAGTGCGGTGTCGCGCCAGATCCGCGCGTTGGAGGAGCAGGTCGGCGTGGCGCTGTTTCACCGCGAAAAGCAGACGATCCGCCTGACGGCCGGAGGGGCCGCCTATGCCCGCGAGGTGCGCGAGGCGCTGGCCAAGATCTCGGCCGCCTCGCTCACATTGCGGGCCAATCCGATGGGCGGCACGCTCACCCTTGCTGCCCCACCTGCCTTGGCCGCGCGCTGGCTGCTGCCGCGCTTGCCGTTGTTTCTCGCCGCATGGCCGGCTGTGCAAATCAACCTTGTGACTCGCGCAGAGGCTTTCGATTTCAAAGGGTCAGGCATTGATGCCGCTTTGTATTTCGGCAAGGCCGATTGGCCCGGCGCGGGTGCCCTGCGCTTGATGGGCGAAACCGTGCTTCCGGTCTCCGCCCCGTTCCTGTCCGCGCAATATACTTTTGCCTCTGCCCCTGACCTGCGGAGGGCCCCGCTTCTGCACCTGACCTCGCGCCCCGACGCCTGGGAGGTCTGGCTGCGCCATCACAGCGCCGATGCGGAGCAGGTGTATGGCCAGCTGTTCGATCAATTCGACAGCCTCGCCGCTGCCGCCATGGCCGGGCTGGGTATCGCGCTGCTGCCGGAATTTTTGTTTCAGGATGAGCTGACACGCGGCCTGCTGGTCCCCGCCTTGCCATTGCCCTTGCGCAGCCAAGGGGCCTATCACCTGTGCTGGCCTGAAGATCGCGCTGACCATCCGGCCCTGATCGCGCTGCGAGATTGGCTTTTGGTCGAGGCCGGTCATTCCGAAGCGGACTGACAAGCAGGGGGCGCTCGCGCCCCCTCTGGGCCTTGCGGCCCATTCACCCCCTGAGGATACTTAGATCAGGTTGAAACACAGCCTCGTTCAACCTGACCCAAATATCCCGGGGGTTTGGGGGCAGCGCCCCCATTCTTCAGGCATCGTTTTCACAGACTTGCCGTTGCGCGCCCAGGCCCTCGATCCCCAGTTCCACCACATCGCCCGCTTTCAGGTAGCGCGGCGGCTTTTGACCCATGCCGACGCCGGGCGGGGTGCCGGTGGAGATGATGTCGCCGGAATGCAGGGTGAAGAATTGCGACAGGTAAGAAATCAGGAAGGGCACCTGATAGACCATGGTGGCGGTGGTGCCGCTTTGCATGGTTTCACCATTCACCTTCAACCACATGTGCAGGTTGTTCGGCTCTGGCACCTCATCCGCCGTCACAAGCCAAGGGCCGGTGGGGCCGAAATTGTCTGACGATTTGCCTTTGGACCACTGGCCGGAGCGTTCAGTCTGAAAGCTGCGCTCCGACACATCATTGACCACGCAATAGCCCGCGACATGGCTCAGCGCATCGGCCTCTGCGATATATTTGCCGGGCTTGCCGATCACGAAGGCCAGTTCCACTTCCCAATCGGTTTTCTCTGATCCCCGCGGAATCAGGATCGGGTCATGCGGCCCGCAGATGGCGCTGGTGTATTTGGCAAAGATCACCGGCTCGGGCGGCACTTCCATTCCGCTTTCGGCGGCGTGATCGGAGTAATTCAGCCCGATGCAGATGAACTTGCCGACCCCGCCCACACAGGGCCCCAGACGCGGGCTGCCCTCGACCAGCGGCAGGGTTTCCGGGTCCAGCGCCTGCAAGTGGCCCAGATCGGCCAGAACCGCGCCCGCAATATCCGGCACATGGGCCGATAGATCGCGGAGGTGCCCTTCGGCATCCAGCATCCCCGGTTTTTCAGCGCCACGCGCGCCGTAACGGACGAGTTTCATGGCCGGTTCCTTTCCGGGCTTTCTCAGGTGGTCCAGCCACCGTCGATGACATGTTCAGTGCCGGTGGTGAAGGCGGATTCGTCGGCGGCCAGATAACAGACCAGCGCGGCAATTTCCTCGGCCTGGCCCAGACGACCCATGGCCTGCCGGGCGACAAAGGCTTTCATCGCGCCCTCGTAATCACCAGTGGCGCGCAGGCGTTCATGCAGGCTGGGGCTGTCCACCGTGCCGGGGCAGATGGCGTTGCAGCGGATGCCTTGAGTGACATAATCGGCGGCGACGGCACGGGTCAGCCCCACCACGGCGGCCTTGGAGGCGGAATAGACGGCCCGGTTCACCGGCCCTTTCTTTGGCCCCGCGACCGACGACATGTTGATGATCGACCCGGCACCCCGCGCCAGCATCCCCGGCAGCACGGCGCGAATCATGCGAAATTGCGCCTTCACGTTCAGATCAAAGGCCAGATCCCATTCGGCTTCGCTCGCCTCCAGCACTGTGCCCGCATGCACGATGCCCGCGCAGTTGAACAGCACATCCACGGGGCCGATTTCGGCCATCAGCGCGGTGATCGCCTCTGGGTCGCGCACATCCAACGGTCGGCTGGTAACCCCTTGCAAAGCTGCCAGAAGCGCCGGGTTCACATCGGTTGCGATGACCTCGGCCCCCTCTGCCGCCATGCGCAGCGCCGAAGCGCGCCCGATCCCTTGCCCTGCCGCTGTCACCAAGGCGCGCTTGCCCTGTAATCGCTGCATCCTGCTACCCCCTGCGTGATTCCCGCAGCCAGCATAGCCCACCCAAGGTGGTGTGCGGCACAGGATGCGACAGGATGGTGGCTTGATTTTCACCCCGCAATGCGACAAGCCTTGTCCCATGATGCACCGGATGCGGATCACGCTGTTGGCCTTGGTGGCCCTGCTGACCCTCGCGCTTGTCGCGACGGGCTTCGGTCATCGTATGCCCACTGCGCAAGATGCCCAGCTTGAAGTCATCGCGCAGATGGGCGGATTGGCCGACATCTGCGCCGATCTGGATGGCGACGGCATACCGGATGACGATTGCCCTGTTTGCCATCTGACTGGCAGCGCTGATCTTCCGCCTACCATGCCTTCGGTGCGGCGTGCCGATCTGGCCTTTGTGGCCGCGATTGTTGCCCCCCGTGAAAGCCGCGCCATCCGCGCTGTGCTGGACCCCGCGCGCGGTTTGCGCGCACCACCTCTGGCCTGATCGCGTTTTTCTGAACCCGATCCCGTTTTGGGGCGCGCACACGCCCATGCCAAAGGTAAATCCATGTCCCGTTTCGTTTTCGCGGCGCTTGCCGCCTTCGTTGCCACTCCGGCCTTTGCCGATATGCCGATTTCGATCCCCTTTGCAGCCGAGATCGGCGGCAAGGCCTTTTCCTGTGCTGAAACCTATGCCGGTTTGGGCAGCACGGCGGCTGAAATGCAGGCCCTGGATTTTCGGTTGTTCATCTCGGAGGCCGCGCTGATCAAGGCCGATGGCAGCTTTCAGCCCATTTCATTGGAGCAGGACGGGCAATGGCAGGTTGGGGATCTGGCCTTGCTGGATTTTGAGGATGCGAGCGGTGCCTGTGCCAATGGCACGCCGGGGCTGAACACCACGCTGCGGGGCACGGTGCCGGAGGGGGCCTATACGGGCCTTGCCCTCACCATCGGTGTGCCGTTCGCGCAGAATCACCAAGACCCGACTGTTGCCCCCGCGCCGTTGAACACCACAGCGATGTTCTGGAACTGGCAGGGCGGTTACAAATTCGTCCGCATTGACATGGCCGCTGTGGACAAAGCCCCCGATGCAAAGGGCTGGTTCCTGCATCTGGGCTCCACCATGTGTGACGCGGCCTCCAAAACCGAGGCCCCGAAGGCTTGCAAGAACGAGAACCGCATGGCGCTGCGGTTTGATGGTTTCGACCCGGCAAAGAATACGCTTGTGATAGACCCTGCCAAGGTGGTGGCCGAGGCTGACCTGAAGGTGAATGCCCCCGAAACCTCGCCGGGCTGCATGTCCTTCCCCAAGGATGCCGATTGCCTCACCGTGATGGGCAAGCTGGGCCTGCCCTATATGGACCGGCCCGCAGGTGAACAGGCGCTGGTCTCGGTGCGCTGATGCGGCTGCGCGCCCCGTTGTTCGTGGCGCTTCTGTTGGCAGGGGTGCCCGCCCTTGCCGACCCTTACGCATGGCCTTTGCCCGACCAGGTGCCGCCACCCCCTGTGCCCGCCGATAACCCCATGTCGGCGGCCAAGGTGGAGCTGGGGCGGCACCTGTTCTATGACGCTCGTCTGTCGCGGGATGGCACGGTGGCCTGTGCCTCTTGCCATTTGCAGGCGCGGGCCTTCACCGATGGCCGCGCCGTTTCGATCGGGATCGGCGGCGAGCAAGGCACCAAGAACGCGCCTTCGCTGGCCAATGTGGCCTATCTGCCTGTGCTGACTTGGGCCAATCCGCATATGACCAGTCTGGAGTTTCAGGCGCTGGTGCCGATGTTCGGCGAAAACCCCGATGAAATGGGGGGCGTTGGGCAGGAAGCTGCGATCATGGCCGCTCTGGCGGCTGACCCCTATTACCAAAAGGCCTTTGCGGCAGCTTTCCCCGAACGACCCCAACCCGATCTGTTCACCGTTACGCGGGCGCTTGGTGCCTTTCAGCGGAGCCTGATTTCCGTGGACAGCGCCTATGACCGCTTCAAACATGGAGACAAGACGGCGCTGTCAGACGCCGCCCAACGCGGCGAGCAGTTATTCTTTAGCGAAAAGATGGAATGCTATCATTGCCATGGCGGGCTGCATTTCACCGACACGCTGCAAACTGCCCGAATGCCGCAGCCCGAGATCGGTTTTCACAATACCGGGCTTTATGAAGACTACCGTGCCGTGCCCGGCCTGATCGAGGTGACGGGCCGCCCGCAGGATGCCGGGCGTTTCCGCACGCCATCGCTGCGCAATGTGGCGGTGACAGCCCCTTATATGCATGACGGCTCCATCGCCGATCTGCGCGGCGTTGTGGCCCATTACGCCCAGGCCGGGCGCGCACCGGGGCACCCGCAGAAAGACCCGATGATCGTGGGTTTCAAGGCGACCGAGGCCGAAACCGCCGATCTGATCGCATTTCTGGAAAGCCTGACGGATGAGCGTTTTCTCTCCGATCCGGCCCATTCCGACCCCTGGCCCGAAGGGCATCCGGCTGTGGTCAGCCGCATGATGCCTGCGCCGCCGGGATAAGTTGCGGCGGCACTGCGGGGGGAGGCGTCCCGTGAACCCGCAGTGCCGTCAGGTTGCGCCCCTCATCCCGTGGGGTTGCGCCATCACTGGCCCCGTCTGGTTGCTGCCAGATGGGGCACTTTTTCATTCTGCCCCGAAGGGGGCGTTTCGTCCAGCCAAACCGGCTGGCCTTGCAGGAGACCCGCGATGAAAGCGATCCTTGGCCTGATGGCCGCCCTGATGATCTCGACTGCCGCCGCTGCCCATGGTGTGAAAACCGGCGATCTGGAGATCATCCATCCCAATATCCCGCAGCCCGCCGCCAGTGCGCAATCGGCAGCCGGCTATATGGCGATTTCCAATGAAGGGGCGGCTGCCGACCGCTTGATCGGCGTGGAAAGCGCGGCCGCCCAGAAAACCATGCTGCACACCACCGAAACCACTGCCGATGGTGTGGCTCAGATGAAACATCTGGAGGCGCTGGAGATCCCAGCAGGCGAGACCGTGGTGCTGGAGCCGGGCGGCATGCATGTGATGCTGATGGGCCTGACCCAGACCATGAAAGAGGGCGACATGGTGCCCGCCACCCTGATCTTTGAACAGGCGGGCCGGGTTGAGGTGGAGTTCATGGTGGATCCGTCGGAAGGCGTCGATCACTCCAAGATGGATCACGGCAGTATGGATCACGGGGCCGAGGCCCCTGCCGATCCGCATGCCGGCCATAGCAACTGATCACGGATGCCGGCGGCGCACCGTTGCGGGGCGCCCCGGCAGGCCAAGGCGGGCGTCATTGCGCGCCCGTTCGGCCACCACCTTGCCCTTGGAAATCACGCAAAGCCGATCCGGTCGCAGGCGCAGCGCCTCCACCGGGTTGCCCGCATCCAGCACGATCAGGCTGGCCACACAGCCGGGCCGCAGCCCATAGCCGGGCAAGCCCATGATCGCCGCGTTATTTTCGGTGACCATCTTGAAACAGCGCGCCATTTCAGCCGGGTGGGTCATCTGCGCGACATGCAACCCCATGAAGGCCACATCCAGCATGTCGCCGGTGCCAAGGCTATACCACGGGTCCAGCACGCAATCCTGCCCCCAGCCCACGGTGATGCCCATGGCCTGCATCTCTTTCACCCGTGTCAGCCCGCGCCGCTTGGGGTAGCTGTCATGCCGCCCCTGCAAGGTGATGTTGATCAAGGGGTTGGGAATGGCCGTCATGCCGCTTTCCGCGATCAGCGGCAGCAGTTTCGACACATAGTAATTGTCCATCGAATGCATCGAGGTGAGGTGGCTGCCCGCCGCCCGAGCGCCCAACCCGTGCCGGGTGACCTCGGCGGCCATGGTTTCCACATGGCGGCTCTGCGGGTCGTCGGTCTCGTCGCAATGGATATCCAGCATCAGCCCGCGCTCGGCGGCGATGCGAGCCACGTCCTTCACACTCTCGGCCCCATCCTGCATCGTGCGTTCAAAATGCGGGATACCGCCCACCACATCGCAGCCCATATCCAGCGCGCGGATCAGGTTTTCGCGGCCATTCGGAGCGCGATAAAGCCCGTCTTGCGGAAAGGCCACCAGTTGCAGATCAAGGTAAGGGGCCACGCGGCGCTTCACCTCCAGCATCGCCTCCACCCCGCGCAGATGGTCGGGCGTGGTGTCCACATGGGTGCGGATTGCCAGCAGCCCCATCGACACCGCCCAATCGCAATAGCGCACGGCGCGCTCCACCATTTCCTCCACGGTGGCAATTTCGCGCAACTCGCCCCAAAGGCTGATCCCCTCCAGCAGCGTGCCCGAGGCATTGACCCGCGGCAGGCCATAGCTGAGCGTCGCATCCATATGGAAATGCGGGTCCACGAGCGGCGGGGCGACCAGATCGCCGGTCGCGTCGATCACCCGGCCCGCCTCGGCGTTCAACGGCCCTACGGCTGCGATGGTGCCGCCGGTGATGCCAATATCTGCTTGGGTTCCATCGGGCAGCGTGCCACCCTTCACCAGAATATCAAACATCAGCGTTCCCCTTTTCGATAGGCCTGCATCAGCGCGGCGGGCACCTCGGCCCGGCGCGACATCACGATCAGCGCGAGGATGGACAGAAGGTAAGGTGCCATCAGAAACACCTGATAGGGCAGATGCGCGCCAATCGGCGTTTGTTGCAGGCGGATTTGCAGCGCGTCAAAGCCTGCAAACAGCAGCGCCCCCAGCACCGCCTTGCCCGGCCGCCACGCCCCGAACACCACCAGCGCCACGCAGATCCAGCCGCGCCCGTTCACCATTTCAAAGAAGAACGAGGAAAAGGCTGAAAGCGTGAGGAAACTCCCCGCCACCGCCATCAGCCCCGATCCGACCACCACCGCCCCCATGCGCAACCCGGTGACCGAAAGCCCCTGCGCCTCCACCGCCGCCGGGTTCTCGCCCGCCGCGCGCAAGGCCAGGCCCAAGGGCGTGCGGAACAGCACAAAGGCCGTCAGCTCCGCCACGGCAAACCCCGCCCATGTCAGCGCGGTTTGTTGGAACAGCACTGGGCCCAGAAAGGGAATGTCGCTGAGGATCGGCAGGTTCAGCGGTTGAAACGGCTCGATCTTGGGCGGGCTGGTCACCTCCGGCAGCGCCAGACGATAGGCGAAAGAGGCCGTGGCCGTGGCCAGCATCGTGACCCCTAGCCCCACCACATGCTGTGACAGGCCAAAGGGCACCGTCAGCACCGCCTGCACCAAACCAAACGCCATGCCACACAGCATCGCACAGGCAACACCCAGCCATAAAGGCGCGCCCAGATAGACCGCCATCCAACCGGCAAAGGCCCCGATCACCATGATGCCTTCAATGCCAAGGTTCAGCACCCCGGCGCGTTCGCAGATCAGCTCGCCCATGGTTGCAAAGATCAAGGGCGAGGCAATGCGGAGGACGGCAGCCCAGAAGCTGACCGACAGAAGAATATCCAGCACTTCGGTCATTTCCACACCACCCGATAGCGTGTCAGCATCAGCGCCAGCACCATGAACAAGAGCGCCACCGCCAGCAGCATGTCGGCGATATAGGTTGGCACCCCGGCGGCGCGGCTCATGCTGTCCGACCCCACAAAGACTGCGGCTACAAACAGCGCCGCGACCACCACGCCCAAGGGATGCAGCAGCGCCAGCATGGCCACGATGATGCCCGCATAGCCAAAGCCGGGCGACAGGTCAGAGGACAGATGCCCCTTCAGCCCCGCCACCTCGGACCACCCGGCCAGCGCGGCCAGCCCGCCCGAAAGCAGGGCGGTTTTCACCAGCACCGTGTTCACCGGCATCCCGGCAAAACGGGCCGCGGCCTGATTGGCCCCCACGGCGCGCATCTCGAACCCCAGCGTGCTGCGCGTCTGGATCACCCAGACCAGCCCCGCCGAAATCAGCGCCAGCGCAAAGCCCCAATGCAGCCGCAAGCCATCAAGGATGCGCGGCAAGCGCGCCTCTTTCAGCAGGGCGGGCGATTTGGGCCAGCCCATGCCCATCGGGTCTTTCATCGGCCCTTCCAGCAGATAGCCGACAAACAGCAGCATGACGAAATTGAGCAGAAGCGTCGTCACCACCTCATCCACGCCCAATCGGGTTTTCAGCAGTACCGGCCCCAGCAGAACCAAGGCCCCGGCCAGCATCGCCGCCAGCGCGGTGACCGGCAGCACCCAGGGGCTTGCCAGCGCGCCCGTGCCCAGAACCACCGCGACAATGGCCCCCGCGTAAAGCTGCGCCTCGGCCCCGATGTTCCACAGCCGGGCGCGAAAGGCCACCGCCACGGCCAGCCCGGTGAAGATCAGCGGCGTGGCGCGGTTCAGTGTCTCCAGCACCGCGAATTTTGATCCGAAAGCGCCCTTGGCGATCAGGCCCAGCGTGTGCAACGGGTTGGCCCCGGCGGTTGCGGCGAGGCCCATGCCCACCAGCAGCGTGGCCCCCAGGGCCGCCGCAGGCAGACCGATGCGGCGGGCGGTGGAAGGGACGGCGATCGGTTCAAGCCGCATGGTCAAACCCCTCGCCTGCCATCCACAGCCCC
>ERZ761609.3451-NODE-3451-length-10373-cov-9.470149_pt1 | contig 10373 bp, 14 predicted proteins | sample MGYA00511163_ERZ761609 | MGnify/ENA primary metagenome ERZ761609 (study PRJEB28899, sample SAMN02445070) | bioreactor sludge metagenome | biome: EBPR sludge | place: Australia: Brisbane, Thorneside Wastewater Treatment Plant | collected 2011-12-16 ... | reverse complement strand
TTAATGTCCGCCACCTGTTTGAATATCACCATTATAAATTTCAGGGTCTGCTTCACCAGTCACATGGAGTACGCCCCACGCACCGCGGTCAACTCTAGCGAGTGCATGGTCAACCAGAACAAAGTTGCCGGGGTATTCAAGTTTGAATTCAACCATGACTGCACCGCCAGCAGGGACTAATGTAGTTTGTAACCCTTCTGCGGGTGGAGTGACCAAGTCGCCCTCACGATAGACGCGGTCAAAAATTTCACCAATCACATGGAAACTTGAAATCAAGTTTACGCCACCGTTGCCGACGAACATACGAACTGTATCACCAACTTCGGCTTCCATATTATTCATCAACGCGCCAGTTTTTCCATTGAAGATAACATATTGTGGTTTGCCATCCAAATAGGCTTGTGTATCAAAGAGTTGTAGCCCTTCTCTGCCTAAAGCACCTTCAGTGTAATACTCACCTTGCATAATGTAGAACTCTTTATCAACTGGAGGTAAACCACCTTCGGGTTCAACGAGGATTAATCCGTACATACCGTGTGTCATGTGTAAACCGGGGTTTCCAAATGCACAATGATAAACATATAAACCGGGGTTGAGCAATTTGAAAGTCATCTCTTTTGATTCACCCGGAGCCACAATGGTTGCCGCAGCGCCACCACCGGGACCAGTGACTGCGTGAAAATCAACATTATGTGGATGCAAACTTGACTCGTCATTTGTAATCGTAAGATGAACACTATCACCAACTTTTCCGCGAATAAATGGACCAGGTATAGCATTATCAAATGTCCATACGTTCATCGTCACACCTGGGGCAATTTCAGCAATTACCTCTGTTGTGGTGAGATGAACTTCAATCATACCGTTTTCACCATATACGATATTTTGAGGCACTTCATTTGGGTCGCGGGCAATATCTTCAATGCGTTCAAATTTATTAAAGTTCCCAAAAAATTTGAATACATTTTCAATTGGCAGGTCTGGTTTTTCGCCAGGTCCGTATGAGCGTAATGAAGCAGGGTATGCCAATGCATTTGGGGTTCCATTCGGAATATAAAACGCAATTGAAACGCCGATGAACATAATCATCAATGCGGCTGTGATTTTCTTGGAGTGGAATTGTCTCAACACCAAGAAGAGGAAGATTGCCGCAAACACATAAGCAATTGCTAGCCCAAATACTTCTACAATATATTGCCAAAGATACGAAAATATTTCCATGTTATTTCTCCTTTTATCGTTTGAAATAATCTTTATGATTTTTTAGTAGTTAATTCTCGTACAAGCCAAACAATTGCAAGCACAAGAAATATAAAGAAGGCAAGACCAACCAGCCAAACAAAGACCATGCCTGTTCCCATCATGCCGTTGTACATCATTGGCATGTTGTTCCAGTTGTAACCATTCATCATTCCATATCTATTTCCCATCAACCAAGTAGACTGAGTGCCAAACAAGGCAACGATGATGACGATTCCAACTGCGATACCGATTAACCATTTGTTGTTCATGTCATTCTCCTTTTTTATCATTCAAACTTTTCAGAAACTCATCCAAATTCACTTGGTAAACTTCTGCCACATCTTTAATCCTGCAAAATTTTTGCAAAAAACAGCCAACGCATTGCGTTTTGTATTTGATGAAAACTTTCGCGGTTTGCGGTACTCTCCTGAGTGTTTCATCAACTGTCCAGTGGCTTTGAACTTGAACATCTTCATTCATGCTCCAAAGATACATGCAAACTGAAATCTCTTCTTTGCTTAAGCGCAAATAAAGGGGAGAAAAATAATTACTAATCTTTTGAAATTCCCACCTTTGGATTGTACCAAACCTAAGCCGACTCGATTCCCTCGGCGATTTCTACCAACCCATGCGGATTCCGCATCACGATTCGACCTCTGCCTGTTTCTATTAACCCACGCTTTTCCCACTCAGACAATGTTCTGCTGACCGTGTAAATTGTGCTTCCTGATGCTTCTGCAATATCCTGTTGAGAGAGCGGAAGTTCAATCTGTCCCTGAGATTTAATGCCGACTTGAGAAGCAAGCCGAAGGATAGTCAGAGCGAGGCGGCGTTCTACTTTTTCTGTCGCTAATTCACGGTAACGATTCTGCATCTCTTGAATGTAACCTGTCATCAATTGCATTAACCCCATATTCAAATATGGACGGGTTTGCATCATCTCTCGAAGTACATCGCTTTCGATGGCTAGGGCAGAGCTTGGCTCTAGAGCCTGCGCCGCCACTGGGTAGGTAGCATCTGAACGAATTGCTCCGAGTGCGGCAAACATTTCCCACTGTTTTATGGTTCTCAAATTCACTTGTTGACCCGCTGGATTCGATTGCACTAATTTCACTCTGCCTGTCACCAAAATATAAGCGTATTTGGCTGGGTCACCTTGAAAAAAATAAAAACTATCTTCCTCAATCGAACGAAGAATAGATTTTTCAACGATGAGATTCAAATCCTCAAGCGGGGCATCTTTCAAAACATCCACTTGATTTAAATCGGTAGGGTTTATTTTCATTAAATAATTTTACACTCAAACCGTAAGGACACAGCAGATTGGTTAATAATTAGATCATCCATTATTTTGCTGTATCCCTACTTGACAAAATGTAGGATGCGGGATTATTATCTTCATATCCCCACCCCTATGGGGGGGGTAAGAGAATTTTGAAAGTTTGCATCAAGGAAAATAGAGGTAATGATGGATAACGAAAACACACTCAGACGTTTGAAAACTGTAGAAGGTCACCTGCGTGGCGTGATTCGCATGGTGGAAGAAGACACCTATTGTATTGACGTGATTCGCCAAATCCAAGCAATTGACGCGGCGTTGAACAAAGTCAGCACACAGATTTTGGAGAATCATTTGAATTCATGTGTGATTACCGCAATTCAAGGCACGGATAAGAAAGAACGTCAGCGTGTGTTGAAAGAAATTACCGAAGTCTTTGAGATGTCGAATAAAGTTTAATTTTCAAGGAGCTCAACACATGTTTTATAAAAAGATAATTTTGGCAATATCCGTTTTATTCCTTTCTGCTTGTGGTTCAAGTAATGCAATACCTGCCACTGAAATTACAGTGGACATGAATGAATTTTTGTTTGAGCCCGCAGCCATCACGATTCCTGCGGGTCAGCCCGTTGTTTTGACATTAACAAATAGCGGTGCTCAAGAACATGATTTTGTAATTGATGAAATTGTAGTAGAAGACGTTTCTGCAAAAGGCGATACAGCGGGCCAACATGCCCACGGCGCAGAAGCAGATTATGATTTACATATCGTCACTGCGGTTGGCGCCACGAGCACATTAAGTTTTACTGCCACAGAACCCGGCATTTATAAAATCTTTTGCTCGATTCAAGGACATGAAATTGCCGGTATGGTCGGCGAGCTAATAGTTGTTGAGTCTCAAAACTAAAAGGAGAGTTCATGCCCAATTTAATTCAAAATCTTGATGAAGTTCACAATATGCCATCTGAAAATAATATTATTTGCCCGACTAATGGCAAATTAGGAAAGCGCGTTGATTCTTTAATTGTGAAGTCGATGCTGTCTGTATCATTAATGAATTTTGAATATCAACAATATTATTTTTGCCGCGAAGCCGACTGCCCCACTGTATATTACAGTGCAGATGGCTCGAAAACTTTTACAGAAACTGATTTACGTGAACGTGTGTATCAGAAGCACCCTCAAGATGATGCTATTTTGGTTTGTTACTGTTTCAATCACACACCTGCCAGCATTCATAAAGAAATCAAAGAAACAGGACAATCTTCTGTCGTTGTATTGATTAACGAAGGCATTCGCTTAGGAAAATGTGCTTGCGACATTCGTAACCCGCAAGGAGATTGCTGTTTAGGTAATGTAAGTAAACTTGTTAAAAATATTCAAAATTCTAAATAATTAAAGGAGTATTATTATGACTACCGTAACATATAACGTCCCCGCAATGCACTGTGGGCATTGCACTCACACTATTGAAACCGAAGTGGGTGAATTACAAGGGGTTCAATCTGTAAAAGCAGATTTGAACACAAAAAAGGTTGAAATCACTTTTGAGGCACCTGCTAGTGAAGATAATATTAAATCTTTATTGACTGAAATTAATTATCCAGCAGAAGGTTTGATTACTTTGTAATTTGACAGGGGATGAAAATCCCCTCTTTCTTTTTGATTAGGAGGCACTATGAACGACCCACATAACATGCATGAAGAGCATCATCACGAATCCATGAAACATAATGAACATGAAGCACATTCTCCCAAAGATGTGAAGAAAGTGGATTCTCCTCATGATGCCCATGCTGAACATGAAATGCACGGCTCTGCATCTTCTCAAAAGGATTCACATGCAAATCATACCGACCATAGCGGGCATGAAGAACTGTTTCGCAAGCGATTTTGGGTCTCTTTACTATTAAGTATTCCAGTATTGCTTTACACCCCCATGTTGCAAATGTGGTTCGGATTTATGATGCCTGAATTTGCAGGTAGTCAATGGATTGCGCCTCTGTTTTCAATAATTGTGTTTATCTATGGTGGCGTACCTTTCATTCAAATGGCTGTTCCAGAAATTCGCAATCGCCAACCTGGAATGATGTTGTTGGTTTCTCTTGCCATTTCAGTCTCGTTCATTTATAGCCTTGCCGCTTTGTTTTTCAATTTAGGCGAAGGATTTTTTTGGGAATTAGTGACACTTATTGACATTATGTTGTTAGGTCATTGGGTTGAAATGCGAAGTGTTCGACAAGCATCTGGAGCATTAAATGCTTTAGCGAAATTAATGCCTGATACTGCTGAACATGTCATGCCCGATGGCAGTATTCATACTATGCCTGTTTCTTCATTGAAATTAAACGACCTTGTGCTTGTAAGACCTGGGGCTAGTATCCCGGCTGATGGTGTTGTAGCAGATGGCGAGTCAGATGTAAATGAAGCGATGATTACAGGTGAATCACTTCCAGTGAAAAAAGTTGTTGGCGCGAAAGTCATAGCAGGTAGCATTAATCAAAATGGAAGTTTAAGAGTAAGAGTTTCTGCAGTTGGAGAACAAACTGCTTTAGCGGGCATCATGCGTTTAGTTCGTGATGCTCAACAAAGTAAATCTCGTACTCAAATTTTGGCAGATAAAGCCGCAGGTTGGCTGTTTTATCTTGCAGTAGGTGTTGCTTTATTAACTGCAATTCTGTGGACGCTTGCTATTGGATTCGATTTATTTACATTGCAACGTGTTGTAGCAGTTTTAGTAATTGCTTGTCCACATGCTTTAGGATTGGCAGTTCCGCTTGTTGTAGCAATTAGCACAACCTCTGCCGCACAAAATGGAATTTTAGTTCGTAATCGTTTATCACTTGAAGAAGCGCGAGAAATTGATGTCATCATTTTTGATAAAACAGGCACTCTTACAAAAGGGGAGCAAGGCGTAGTTGCTATTAAAACAAATGGTGTAGATGAAAACCATGCTCTTGCGTTAACTGCGGCACTTGAAGCAGATTCAGAACATATTATTGCGCGAGCCATACGCAAAGCCGCGCAAGATAAAAAATTACATTTGCCAGTTGTTTCTGATTTTGAAGCACTTAAAGGACGTGGCATTCGTGCAAAACATAATGGAAAAGATTTATGGGTTGGTGGTCCGCGTTTACTTGAATTGCTTAATATAAAACCAAATGATGAAATTTTAGAATTTGCTTTATCTGCTGGACAAAAAGCTCAAACAGTTGTTTATCTTATCGTTGACGAAAAGATTTTCGCCGCATTTGCATTAGCAGATGTCATTCGACCTGAAAGCTATAAAGCCATCAAAAAATTAAATGAAATGAATATTCAAGTTGCTATGTTGACAGGTGATAGCAAAGAAGTTGCGAAAGCCGTTGCAGATGAACTTGGAATCGATTTGTATTTTGCAGAAGTATTGCCTGAACACAAAGACCAAAAAGTAATTGAATTACAGAAACAAGGTAAGAAAGTTGCAATGGTTGGTGATGGAGTTAATGATGCACCCGCTCTTACTCGTGCAGATGTTGGGATTGCAATTGGAAGTGGTACGGATGTGGCAGTTGAGTCAGCAGGGATTATTTTAGTGAAAAGCAATCCATTAGATGTTGTCAAAATTTTCAAATTAAGCCGTGCTAGTTACAACAAAATGATTCAAAACTTAATTTGGGCTTCTGGTTACAACATTATTGCTTTGCCTTTAGCCGCCGGAATTCTTGCTTGGGCTGGAATTCTACTTTCACCTGCAGTTGGTGCGTTATTAATGTCAGTGAGTACCATTGTCGTAGCCATTAATGCTCAATTGTTACGACGTGTAGATTTATCACAATAAAATTTTTATAAACAAGGAGATTTACAAAATGACAACTACTACAGTACATGACCCCGTTTGCCACATGGATATTGACCCTGAAACTGCCGCTGGCACTTCCGAATACAATGGCAAAACTTATTACTTCTGTTCGCTTGGTTGTAAAAAATCTTTTGACAAAGACCCAGAAAAATATCTTAATAAAGAACAAGATACACAAGAACATTCTTAATTATTCAAAGTTGAAAGTGTTGGAGTTATAAAATGAAAAAAATATTTCTATTAATGCTAATTAGTATTTTAGTAACAGCGTGTGCTACTACTAACAATCCTATGGATATGGGAAATGACAATATGATGAATACGACTGCTACACCAGGCAGTATGACCATGTCTGATATGGGTGGTGGGCATTCTATGGAACCTATTACAGGAACAGATATAGAACCTGCGACTGAAAATGTTGGCGGACAGCCTTTATCGTTTCGTGAAGAAAATGGTGTAAAGGTTTTTGAATTAACAACAAAAGTTGTGCAGTGGGAAATTTTAGATGGTGTCACCATTAATGCAATGACTTATAACGGTACAGTGCCAGGTCCAATGATTCGCGTTACCGAAGGCGATCAAGTCAAAATTATTGTGAAGAATGAATTAGATTCTCCTACTACAGTTCATTGGCATGGAGTTGAAGTTCCTAATGCAATGGATGGAGTCCCAGGTATGACGCAAGACCCCATTCAGCCAGGTGAAACATTTACTTATGAGTTTACTGCCAAACCTGCGGGAACTTATATGTATCATTCTCATTATGAAAGTGATACACAAGTGTTAGCTGGTTTATATGCACCTTTAATTATTGACCCAATTATTCCAGAAGACAATCCACCAGCAGTAGATGAATTTTTAATGATTTCAGAAGTTTTATTTATGGGTGGGCAAACTTTCCCTGCAATGCCAATGAGTGGCATGGAACCTAATTATTTCCTAATTAATGGAAAAGCATTTCCAAATACTCAAACCATTACTGTAAAAAAAGGTGAAACTGTTCGTTTGCGTATTGCCGCAATTGGTCAATTTATTCACCCAATGCACTTACATGGACCTGCTTTCAAAATTGTTGCCACAGACGGACACCCTGTTCCAGAAGGAGCACAGTTAACAAAAGATACAGTTAGTGTTGCTCCAGGTGAAAGATATGATATTGAATGGGTCGCTACGGAAACTGGTCAATGGATGTTGCATTGCCATATTCCGCATCACACTACTAATAATGGCGAAGAGCCAGGTGGTTTGATGTTGATGATTAATGTCCTTGAATAATTTATTTTATGGATTCAGCTAATTTTCCTAAAACTGTTTGTAGTGGCACATTAAGAGAACCATCTAAATATCCAAGTGCAGTTTATGGAAATGAAATAGTTTATTTTTGTACTCGTGCCTGCTTGCGTGAATTTGAAAAAAATCCACAAGGTTTTATAGCAGGTGAAGTCGAACACCCGCTTGAAGATGATGACCTTGAAGAAAATAATGTATAAAGGAGATATTCGATGCCTAAGATAACTTTTGTGAGTTTTGTAGTTGGTTTGTCTATTTTATTGGCAGCTTGTGGGGGTAATTCTACGCCTGTAGTAGATAATAATTCAGTTAATATAAATGTAACATTTGAAACAAGACCTAGCCCTATGATGATGGGGAATGGTGAAGTGATTTTGACCATTACAGACTCAAATGGCAATCCGATTGAAGGTGCTGTTGTTGATATTTCTATGGAACATACTGGTCACAATATGGGAACAATGCAAGGTACTGCTACTGAACAAGGAAATGGTAGATATGCTATCAATGCTGGCTTTAGTATGTCTGGAACATGGAAATTAACTGTAAATGTAAAGAAAGATGATTTAAATTACACAGAAGAAATCGAAATTCCAGTTCAATAAATAAAAATAGTAGCCAGATTATTAATCTGGCTACTATAAAGAAGGTCAAAGGTAATGAATACTATTTCTGTAACTTCAACTCAAAAAATAACATTCCATACTTTTAGTAATTGGATATCCAATCATTTGTTTGAAATATTTTTAATAATTTATGGCATCTGGGTCATTATCCCTTGGTTTGCACCTGTCATAATGGAATTAGGTTTTACTTCTGCGGGTAATGCAATCTATTTCTTTTATTCTTTCTTTTGTCATCAATTACCGCAACGCTCCATCTTTCTATTCGGTGAACAAAGTATGTATTCACTGAGCGAAATACAAACCGTTTGGCAAAACACATCCAACCCAATGATTCTTCGTCAATTTATAGGGAATGAAGCGATGGGTTGGAAAGTAGCATGGTCAGATCGTATGGTTTCATTTTATACAATTATTTGGGTGTTTGCAGTTATCTTTTATTGGCTTCGAAATAAAGCAAAAGCAATTTCTATATGGATGGCTCTCTTATTATTAATGCCTATGATTTTAGATGGTGGCACTCACATGATTAGTGATTTTTCTGGTATTGGAAATGGCTTTCGTGATACAAACCTTTGGCTTGCCCAATTAACCAATAACAGTTTCTCTCAAAATTTTTATAGTGGAGATGGAATTGGCTCTTTCAACTCATGGGCTAGATGGATTACAGGAATTTTAGCAGGGCTTGCAATAGTCTGGCTGGCTTTGCCGAACATCTTTGAAATACAAACACTAAACAAAAAATTAGATGAACTTAGTGTTGAAAATGTACTTAGGAAAAAGTAGAAAATGTCTGATACAAAACAATTAACCCTCCCCATCACCGGCATGACCTGTGCCAACTGTGTTGCCACTGTTGAACGCAATCTAAAAAAATTAGATGGCGTGAATTCGGCAGTTGTGAATCTTTCATCCGAAAGAGCCACAGTAGATTTTGATTCTGCAAAATTAGGAATCAATGATTTTATTGCACGAGTCAATCGTGCGGGGTATGGCATTGCAACAGGTGAAGCAGAGTTAATCATTAAAAAATTATCCGATGATAATGACGCCCGCACACTTGAAAACATTATCAAAAAACAAGAAGGCGTTACAGAAGTCAATGTCAGTTTTACAACTGAAAAAGCGCAAGTCAAATACATTCCAACCATTATTACACAAGCCGAATTACGACGCACAATTGCAAACGCTGGTTTTGAAATTATCGAACTTGGTAATGAAAGTGAAGATGCCGAAGCCAAAGCACGCGAGCATGAAATTAAATATCAATACAACATGCTCATTCTTGGGCTTGTTTTCACCTTGCCGCTTTTTGTTTATTCCATGTCAATGGACCTTGGTTTAATTCCAACCGATGCAGGTCATGTTTCTTTTACTGCTCAATTGTTTATGTGGTTCTTAGCAACGCCAGTTCAATTCATTGTCGGTGGTCAATATTATGTCAGCGCGTTCAAAGCCTTGCGCAATGGCTCCGCAAATATGGATGTATTAATTGCAATGGGTTCATCCGCTGCATATTTTTATTCGGTCGTGATTACATTTGCAAACATCCATCAACATGTTTATTTTGAAACCGCCGCAGTCATCATCACCTTGATTCGGCTTGGAAAATATTTAGAAGCTCGAGCAAAAGGGCGTACGTCAGAAGCGATTAAGAAATTAATGGGACTCAGAGCCAAAACCGCACGCCTCATCCGTGACGGGATAGAGGTTTCTGTTTCCATTGATGATGTGCGCGTCGGGGATACAGTTATCGTTAAACCTGGCGAGACCATTCCAGTAGATGGTGTTGTAGTTGAAGGACGAAGCACAGTTGATGAATCAATGCTGACTGGTGAATCATTGCCTGTTGAAAAGAAACAAGGGGATACAGTCATCGGCGCGACATTGAACAAACTTGGATTAATCAAATTTGAAGCGACTAAAGTTGGTAGAGAAACTGCATTAGCAAGAATCATCAAACTTGTAGAAGATGCACAAGGAAGCAAAGCACCGATTCAAAAACTAGCAGACCAAGTCTCTGCTGTGTTTGTGCCAATAGTGATTGTGATTTCATTAATTACATTTGCGGTTTGGTATTTTATTGTTCCACTTA
>ERZ761609.3450-NODE-3450-length-10377-cov-11.299457_pt1 | contig 10377 bp, 10 predicted proteins | sample MGYA00511163_ERZ761609 | MGnify/ENA primary metagenome ERZ761609 (study PRJEB28899, sample SAMN02445070) | bioreactor sludge metagenome | biome: EBPR sludge | place: Australia: Brisbane, Thorneside Wastewater Treatment Plant | collected 2011-12-16 ... | reverse complement strand
GTGCGATGTATAACTTCAACACCGAAGCGCAGACCGCCGTTGAGGAGATCAAAGACGATGGCCTGCGGCACGATCGGCACGCAGAGATCTCCGACAGGAAAGCCGCGCCCCTGTTCGCGCAGCACCGACTGCACGCCGCCGGCGGCATCCAGCCCGAAGGCCGATCCACCCGACAGAACGATGGCGTCCACCTTCTCGACGGTCATTGCCGGATCGAGCAGGCCAATATCGCGATTGCCGGGCGCACCGCCGCGCTGGCAGACGGAGGCGACGGCCGGTTCGGCGAAGGCGATCACCGTAACTCCGCTCCTCAGCCGAACATCATCTGCATTCCCGACCATGACACCGTGAACATCCGTGATCAGGTTGCGCATGATTTTGCCTTTCGATCATGGTAGGGCCAAGCAGAGCCTCAGACATCCTTCCGCCGTGAGGGCGAGGGGGTCAACAGACTTGTCGGGACCCCACGCATGACCGATCTATCCATCCCCTACGTTGCCTTCGCCGGGTTGCTGAGCTTCCTCAGCCCGTGCGTGCTGCCGCTGGTGCCGCCCTATCTGTGCTATCTGGCCGGCACCACGCTGGACGAATGGACCGACGAGAACGAGAGTGGCATCAATCGCATGGCGCTGATGGCCGCGTTCCTGTTCGTCCTCGGCTTTTCCACCGTGTTCGTGCTGCTGGGGGCGGGCGCTTCGGTGATCGGTGCGGTGCTGCGGCAGAACTCGCTGGAGCTTGGCTGGCTCGCCGGCGCGATCATCATCATCATGGGGCTGCATTTCATGGGCGTGATCCGCATCGCCTTCCTGGCGCGCGAGGCGCGGATGCATGTGGAAAAGCCGGCCGGACTGGCCGGCGCCTATGTGATGGGGCTGGCCTTCGCCTTCGGCTGGTCGCCGTGCATCGGCCCGGTGCTGGGCAGCGTGTTCGCGGTGGCCGGCTCGGAGGCGAGCGTGACGCGCGGCATGGCGCTGCTGGCGGTCTATTCGGCCGGGCTCGGCATCCCGTTTCTGGTGGCGGCCTTCGCCATGGGGCCGTTCGTCCGCTTCCTGCGCCGCTACCGTGCGCATATCGGCAAGGTCGAGAAGGTGATGGGCGTTTTGCTGGTGGCAACCGGTATCGCCTTCCTGACCGGCTCCTTCACCATTCTGGGGACCTGGCTGCTGGAAGCCTTCCCGGTTCTCGGCAAGCTCGGCTGACAAAAAAACACCCCGCCGGGGTTGAACCGCTGGCGGGGTGCAAGACTGGAAACGGACGGGCAGGGCGCCCGTCCGCCGGCAAAGCCGATCAGTTCTGGAAGTAGGAGATCTTGCCGTCCGGGCCCTTCTTCCAGGTATACATCACATAGTCCGGACGGGTGATGTCGCCCTTCTTGTCGAAGGACAGTTCGCCGATCACGGTCTTGAACTTGGCGCCGGACTTCATGTGCTCGGCGACCTTCTTGGGGTCGAGCGACTTGGTCGCATCGGCCGCCTGCTTGATCACCTCGACCGCAGCGTAGGAATAGAGCGTGTAGCTCTCCGGGTCGATCTTCTTGGCCTTGAAGGCAGCAACCACCTTTGCTGCTTCCGGACGGCCGCGCGGATCCGGCGGGAAGGTCATCAGCGTGCCTTCGACGCCCGGGCCGCCAATGGTGGCGAACTCGGCCGAGGTGATGCCGTCACCCGACATCATCACCGCGTTGAGGCCCTGGTCGCGCATCTGGCGGACGATCAGGCCACCTTCGGTGTGCAGGCCGCCCCAGTAGACGACTTCAACGCCGGCTGCCTTGAGTTTGGAAACGAGCGCCGAGAAGTCCTTCTCGCCGGTGTTCACACCTTCGTAGACGACTTCCTTGATGCCCTTGGCGTTCATCGCCTTCTTGGTCTCGTCGGCGAGGCCCTTGCCGTAGGTGGTCTTGTCATGGACCACGGCGACCTTCTTGCCCTTGAGCTTGTCGGCGACATAGGCGCCGGCGACTTCGCCCTGCTGGTCGTCACGACCGCAGGTGCGGAACACGTTCCAGCTCGCCTTCGGGTTCTCGGTCAGCTTCGGGTTGGTCGAGGCCGGGGTGATCGCCAGGATGCCGTTCTCGGCATAGACTTCCGAGGACGGGATCGACACGCCCGAGTTGAAGTGGCCGACCACGAACTTAACGCCATCGGCAGCGAACTTGTTGGCCACAGACACGCCCTGCTTGGGATCGGACACGTCATCGCCCTTGGACAGGGCGATCTTCTGACCGTTGATGCCGCCGGCGGCGTTGATGTCCTCAACCGCCTGCTCGACACCATCGGTCAGCTGCTTGCCGAATGCAGCGTTCGGCCCGGTGATCGGTCCGGCAACGCCGAACTTGATCTGGGCGTTGGCCGCGCTCGCCATCATCAGGCCAGCGGCCAGGGCGACGCCCGCCAGAAGAGTCTTTTTCATGCATCATCTCCCGTATGCATCAGTTCGCGGAGTCTGCCGCCCCCGCATGCGGTTTGGGCGCCGTGCGGCGCCTTGTCTCCAACAAATCGCGTTTCTTGCTGTCTGTCACCACAAAAATGGATGCTCAGCCCTTGCGCTTCCAGCGTCCCGGGCCGTTCGCCTCATACAGCCAGTCATATTGTCGCAGCATCTGCTGGCTGCGCGCGATGCGCCAGCCGATCAACGCGATGGCGGTGACGATGACCGTATCGACGATGTAGAAGCGCAAACTCAGCAAAGTGCCCTCGAACAGGGCGAAATGCGTGAACCGCACCGCCGCTCCCAGCAGCAGCATGTAGCCGATCAGCAGCAACTGCGGCTTCCATACGCTGGCGATGGCGCGGCCGGTCTGCCAGGCCGCAGCGCCACCCATGACCACCGTGACCAGAACAAACAGCCAGGCCGAGGATTCTTCGTAGAGGATTCCCTGCATCAGTGGTGTCCTCCTTCAAGATAGGCGGCGCGGACCTGCGGATCCTTCAGCAAGACCTTGCCTTCGCCGGACATGGTGATGACGCCGTTGACCATGACATAGGCGCGATGGGCCAGACGCAACGCATGATAGGCGTTCTGTTCGACCAGAAACACCGTCATCCCGTCCTTCTGGTTGATCTCCTTGATCACCTCGAAGATCTGCTTGACGATGATCGGGGCAAGCCCGAGCGACGGTTCGTCCAGGAGCAGCAGCTTGGGGCGGGCCATCAGCGCGCGGGCGATCGCCAGCATCTGCTGCTCGCCGCCCGAAAGCGTGCCGCCGCGCTGGTGAAGGCGCTCCTTGAGGCGCGGGAAAATGCCGGTCACCCGTTCGAGATCCTGGTCGAAATGGCGGAAGTCATCGACAGCCGCCCCCATCTGCAGGTTCTCGTATACCGTCATGCGCGGGAAAATCCGCCGCCCTTCCGGTGACTGGTTGATGCCCAGCCGCGCGATCTCGTGCGTCGGCATGCTGGTGATGTCCTGTCCGCGATAACGGATGGTGCCCTCACGGGCGCGCGGCTTGCCGAAAATGGTCATCATCAGCGTCGACTTGCCGGCGCCGTTGGCGCCAATCAACGTGACGATCTCGCCCTCGTTGACGTCGAGATCGACGCCTTTGAGTGCGATGATGTTGCCGTAATAGGTCTTGACGCCGCGCACCTGCAGCATCGGCGTGGCTGTGCTGGCTGCGGTTGTCATAGGCCGACCTCCGCTTCCACTTCGTCCACTTCCTCGTCGGCGACGCCGAGATAGGCCGCGATCACCCGCGGGTCGGCCTTGATCTCGTCGGGCGTGCCATCGGCAATCTTGGTGCCGTAATCAAGCACCACCACATGATCCGAAATTTCCATGACCACCGACATGTCGTGCTCGATCAGCATCACCGAACACTCGTGCTGGTCACGGATCGAACGGATCAGCGCGTTGAGTTCGGCGCTTTCCTTGGGGTTGAGGCCGGCCGCCGGCTCGTCAAGGCAGAGCAGGACCGGATTGGTGCACATGGCACGGGCAATTTCCAGCCGCCGCTGCGCGCCATAGCTAAGATCGCCGGCCGGATCGTCGGCGCGGTCAATCAGACCGGTGCGCTCCAGCCAGTATTTCGCCTTCTCGATGCTCTCCTTCTCGGCAACCTTGAACGAGGGAATGCCGAACAGGCCGCCAAAGGTGTAGAGCGAGGCGGCATTGAGTGCGTTGTGCTGGGCCACGAGCAGGTTCTCGAGCACGGTCATGCCCGAAAACAGGCGGATATTCTGGAACGTGCGGGCAATCCGTGCCTTCTGCGTGATCTCGTAATCCGGCATGCGCTCAAGCAGATACAGCATGGCATCCGCATTACCGGCCACAGCATCGGCGCCAGCCGTGGCTTCGTCGACCAGGCCGTCGAAGTCACCGTTGCCGAGACGGAGCGCCAGCCGCCCCACAGTAGGCTTGTAAAAGCCGGTGATGCAGTTGAACACAGTCGTCTTGCCGGCGCCGTTCGGGCCGATCAGCGCCGTGATCTCGCCGCTGTTGACGACGAAAGACAGGTCATTGATGGCGACCAGGCCGCCAAAGCGCATGGTCATGTGCTCGACGGTGAGCAGGGGGGAGGAAACGAGCGACATCAGCCGTGGCCCTCCTTGACCAAATCCGTCGAGATGGCCTTGCGTTCCTTCAACGCCACCGATGGTTCACGCGAGGAGACCAGTCCGCGCGGCTTCCAAAGCATGATCACCACCATCGACAGGCCGAAAATCAGCGCGCGGTATTGCGCAGGGTCGAAATCATTGCCGAACACCGCCTTCAGGAAGTCGAGTTCGCGCAGGATTTCAAAGCCGCCGACGATGCCGACCGCCGCGATCACCACCCCATAGAGCGAACCGGCGCCGCCAAGCACGACGATGGCCAGAATCTGCGCCGATTCGATGAAGGTGAAGCTTTCCGGCGAGATGAACCCCTGCCGGGCCGCAAAGAACGAGCCGCCGAAGCCGCCGAACATCGCGCCGATGGCAAAGGCCGTCAGCTTGGTGGTCGTGGTGTTGATGCCGAGCGCGCGGCAGGCGATCTCATCCTCACGCAACGCTTCCCACGCCCGGCCGATCGGCAGGCGGCGCAGCTTGGTCGTCACCCAGGCGGTGATCAGGGCCAGGAACAGGATCAGATAGAACAGGAAGATCTTGTAGTAGAGCCCGGACGGTTCCAGTCCGAAACGGGCGGCAAAACCATCGTCGCCGCTGGTGAAGGGAATGCCGAACAGCGTCGGCCGCGGGATCGAGGATATGCCGGCATAGCCGTTGGAAAAGTCCACCCAGTTGATCAGCACAAGGCGGATGATCTCACCAAAAGCCAGCGTCACAACCGCCAGATAATCGCCCCTCAGTCGCAAGACCGGAAAGCCCAGGATGATGCCCCAGAAGGCCGCCAGAATGCCGGCGACCGGCAGCAGGATCCAGAAGGACAGGCCGAATTTGGTCGCCAGAAGCGCGTAGGAATAGGCCCCGACCGCGTAGAACGCGACATAGCCGAGATCGAGCAGGCCGGCCAGGCCGACCACCACGTTGAGCCCCCAGCCAAGCATCACATAGATCAGGATCTGGATGCCGAAATTGTCGATCCACTTGATCGATCCCTGCCAGCCTGCCAGCGCGATCGAAACGAATGGAAAGACCAGAACGAAGGCCAGAAGAAACGGCTTGAGCACCGGCTCGACACGGCTGAGCCACGAAGGCCCGGCCGCCACGGACGAGGGTTTCAGGCGCGCGCTGGTGCGCTGCGAAATCAGCATGTTGCCGGCGAGCGTGGCAATGAACACGCTCGCCAGAACGCCGAACAGCAGCATCGGGCGCGGTTCCAGCACGATGGAATTGGCCTGCTGGTCAGTCTTGAGGCCGATCAGCAGGATGAACAGGCCAAAGGCGATGGCCGTCCAGAACAGCGCGTTTTTCACATTGTCGGCGAAGCTCGCCGGCTGGTCGTCGGAGGTGGCAGCCATCACACCTTCTCCACTTCCGGTTTGCCGAGCAGGCCCTGCGGCAGGAAGATCAGCGTGATCGCAAGCAGCATGAAGGCAGCCACATCCTTGTAATCAATCGAGAAATAGGCCGACCACAGGGTTTCGACCATGCCGATGATCAGCCCGCCGAGCACCGCGCCGGGCAGCGAGCCGATGCCGCCCAGAACCGCAGCGGTGAATGCCTTGACGCCGGGAATGAAGCCATCCGAGAAGGAAATCACACCGTAGTAGACCAGATACATCACGCCCGCGACCGCCGCGAGTGCCGCACCGATCACGAAGGTGATCGAGATGGTGCGATCCACGTTGATGCCGAGCAGCGCCGCCATCTTGCCGTCCTGCTCACAGGCGCGCTGGGCCCGGCCAAGCGGGGTCTTCTGCACAACATACCAGAAGATGCCGAGCAGCAGCGCCGTGACCACGAAAATCACGATCTGCTTGTAGGCGAGGGTGACGGCAAAACCGTCTTTCTCCATCAGCACGATCACATCACGCAGGATCGGCGGCACCGGCTTGTTGCGGGCGCCCTGGGTCACCTGCACGAAATTGACCAGAACCATCGACATGCCGATCGCCGAGATCAGTGGCGCCAGACGGAACGAGCCGCGCAAGGGCCGGTAGGCAATCCTCTCGATCGCCCAGTTCCACAGACCGGTCAGCGCCATGCCGAGCGCAAGACAGACCAGAATGGCGAGAAAGATCGCCCCCGCGCTCAATCCGACCACACTGGTCACGAGAATGAACAGGATCAGGGCGGTGAACCCGCCGATCATGAACACATCGCCATGGGCGAAGTTGACCATCCCGATGATGCCGAAAACCATCGTATATCCGACGGCAATCAGCCCATAGATCGCCCCGAGCGTCAGCCCGTTGATGACCTGCTGAACAAAGACTTCCATACGCTATACGCCTCCCCTGGCCGTCCTGGCATTCTGCCACGTGATGGCGGTCACAACTTTTCTTTATCAATTCGCTCTTGCGCAAGCCCCTTTGTGCGGCAACTGCCCAATTTGTTGGCTAGCCCAGCATGCGGGCTGCTGGCACATAGTCATAACCGAGGTCGCGGGCAACTGCCTCATAGGTCACCTTGCCGGCGCAGACGTTGAGGCCGTTGGCAAGATGGCGGTTGTCGCTCAGCGCCTTCTTCCAGCCCTTGTCGGCGATCGCCAGCGCGTGCTGGAGCGTGACATTGTTCAGCGCATAGGTCGAGGTGCGGGCAACCGCACCGGGCATGTTGGCGACGCAATAATGCACGACGCCGTCGACCACATAGGTCGGCTTGGCATGGGTGGTCGGCCGCGACGTTTCAAAGCAGCCGCCCTGATCGATGGCCACATCGACCAGAACCGAGCCCTTCTTCATGCCCCTGATCATCTGGCGGGTCACTAGCCGGGGCGCGGCCGCGCCGGGAACCAGCACGGCGCCGATCACCAGATCCGCCTGGCTGACATGGTGCTCGATCGCCGATTTCATCGCATAGACCACCGTTGCCGAAGCCTCGAAATGGGTTGACAGGCGCTCAAGCACCACCGGGTTGCGGTCGAGGATGACCACATCGGCGTGCATGCCGACGGCCATCTGCGCCGCGTTGAAACCAACAACGCCGCCGCCGATGATCACCACCTTGGCCGGTGCAACGCCCGGCACGCCGCCAATCAGCACGCCGCGACCGCCATGGGCCTTCTCAAGCGCATTGGCGCCGGCATGCACAGCCATGCGACCGGCCACCTGGCTCATCGGCTTGAGCAGCGGCAGGCCGCCGGACTCATCGGTGACGGTCTCGTAGGCGATGCAGATCGCGCCGGACTTGATCAGCGCCCGGGTCTGTTCCGGGTCGGGCGCAAGATGCAGGTAGGTGTAGAGGATCTGCCCGGGGCGCAGGCGCTCGCATTCGAACGGCTGCGGCTCCTTGACCTTCACGATCATGTCGGCGCGGGCGAAGATCTCGGCGGCTTCGGCGACAACTTCGGCGCCGGCGGCGCGATAGGCCTTGTCGGTGGCGCCTATGCCGGCACCGGCGCGCGTCTCGACGATGACCTTGTGGCCGTGATGAACCATCTCGGCAACGCTCTCGGGCGTCATGCCGACGCGATACTCGTGGTTCTTCACTTCCTTAGGAACGCCGACGAGCATGGTCATCCTCCGCTGGTGATTTTTGTAGACTGTAGTCGGAGCGCAATGGAATTGCATTGCGATCTGTCTGGTCAGGCGGCGCCCGTGTGATATGAAATTCGAAGTTTCGTGACAAAATCCGGAAAATATTCGATGGACCGAATTGATCTGCAAATCCTGGCGCGTCTGCAACAGGATTCAAACCAGCCGCTGGCGCAGCTTGCGCAGGCTGTTGGCCTGTCAGCCTCGGCCTGCCATCGGCGCATCAAGCTGCTTGAGGAGGCGGGGGCGATCGGCGGTTATGCGGCGCGTCTCGACCGGACGGCGCTGGGGCTGACCATGGAACTCTACGTCACGGTTTCGCTGATCTCGCAGTCGAACGAGGCGCTGGAAGGGTTCGAGCGGGCGGTGCAGAGCGTTCCGGAGATCCTGTCCTGCGCGCTGCTGGCGGGCCGGGCCGATTACCTGATGCACATTGCCGTGCGCGATATGGATGATTTCGAGCGCATCCACCGGCAGAAACTGTCACGCCTGCCGGGGGTTTCGACGATGGTGACCAGTTTCAGCCTCAGGCGGGTGAAGGAGTTCCGCGGCTATCCGGTGGGGCGATGAAGCTGGCGGCGCGGCCTCGCCCTGCATCAGCGACCGGCTTTGACGGATTTTCCTTTCCCCCTGTCCGGGGGCGTGTTACCAGCCAGCGCCAATTCCTGTTGCCCCGTCCCTTGCCCATCGCGTTTGCAGCGATCCGGACGGGTATTCTGAAGAGGTTTGGCATGGCCCGCATCGTTCCCGCCGCGATTCCTGAAGCACTGACGTTCGATGACGTGCTGATGTTGCCGGCCGAATCGTCGGTGCTGCCCAATCAGACTGACCTCAGAACCAGGCTGACCAAGTCGATCCGGCTCAATCTGCCGATCCTGTCCTCGGCGATGGATACTGTGACCGAGGCGCGGCTGGCGATCGCCATGGCACAGGCCGGCGGCATCGGCGTCGTCCATCGCAACCTGACGCCGGAGGAACAGGCCGACCATGTGCGGCAGGTCAAGCGCTTCGAGAGCGGCATGGTGATGAATCCGGTGACCATCGGTCCGGATGCCGCCCTGCGCGAGGCGCTGGACATCATGCGGGCGCGGTCGATTTCGGGCCTGCCGGTGGTCGAAGGTGAAAGCGGGCGCGGCGGCAAGCTGGTCGGCATCCTCACCAACCGCGATGTGCGCTTTGCCGAAAACCTAGACCAGCCGGTGCGCGAGCTGATGACCCATTCGGGGCTCGTCACCGTGCGCGAGACCGTCACGCCGGAGGAGGCGCGGCACCTGTTCCACAAGCACCGCATCGAGAAGCTGCTGGTGGTCGACGATGATTACAACTGCGTCGGCCTCGTCACGGTCAAGGATATCGAGAAGGCGAGGCTCAACCCCAATGCCTGCAAGGACGAGCAGGGGCGGCTGCGCGTGGCCGCCGCGACGACCACGGGTGACGATGGGTTCCGCCGCTCGGAACTGCTGATCGATGCCGGCGTCGATGTGCTGGTCGTCGATACCGCGCATGGCCATTCCAGGGGTGTGCTGGCGCAGGTAGCCAAGGTCAAGACGCTGTCGAACAAGGTGCAGGTGATCGCCGGCAATGTGGCTACCGCCGATGGCGCCAGGGCGCTGATCGATGCGGGGGCGGATGCGGTCAAGGTCGGCATCGGTCCGGGGTCGATCTGCACGACGCGGATTGTCGCCGGTGTCGGTGTGCCGCAGCTCACGGCGATCATGGAGACCGCGCGCGCAGCCCATGACCAGGGCATCCCGATCATCGCCGATGGCGGGATCAAGTATTCGGGCGATCTGGCCAAGGCGATTGCCGCCGGCGCCGATGTGGCGATGATCGGCTCGCTGCTGGCCGGCACGGACGAGAGCCCCGGCGAGGTATTCCTGTATCAGGGCCGCTCCTACAAGTCGTATCGCGGCATGGGTTCGCTGGGAGCGATGGCGCGCGGCTCGGCCGACCGCTACTTCCAGGCCGAGATCAAGGATACGATGAAGCTGGTGCCGGAGGGCATCGAAGGGCAGGTGCCCTACAAGGGGCCGGTGTCGGGCGTGCTGCATCAGCTCGCCGGCGGCCTCAAGGCGGCGATGGGCTATGTCGGCGCCGCGACGATCGCGGAATTGCAGGAGCGGGCGCAGTTCGTCCGCATCTCCTCGGCGGGCCTGCGCGAAAGCCACGCCCATGACGTGACGATCACCCGCGAAAGCCCGAACTATCCGACGCGGATGTAAGGATGAAGGTTTTGTAGGGGTGCGCTGAAGCTCGCGCCCCCCGCACTCGCTCGGCGTCGCTTCGCAGGTTTGTAAGTGGCT
>ERZ761609.3448-NODE-3448-length-10380-cov-50.685133_pt1 | contig 10380 bp, 6 predicted proteins | sample MGYA00511163_ERZ761609 | MGnify/ENA primary metagenome ERZ761609 (study PRJEB28899, sample SAMN02445070) | bioreactor sludge metagenome | biome: EBPR sludge | place: Australia: Brisbane, Thorneside Wastewater Treatment Plant | collected 2011-12-16 ... | reverse complement strand
CCCGATATTGGGTTAATTATTCAAAACGCCAATGGGGGTGCGGAAAGTGGGATTAAGAAAAAAAGGGGGAGGGTAAAACTTGGGCATAGCAGCCGTGCCGTTACAGTGCAAAGCCTGAACCATATAGGCAATAACCCTAAGTTGCAACTGCCGTTTATAGCTGTTGCAGAATGGTAAAATAACCAAGAGGTATTTAATGGGTTTTATAAATTGAATATGGAAGTAAAATCATTAAAACAGGCAATGGAGATATTCGCACCTGTTTTCAGCAAAAAAAGCACACAGATAATGCAGATTAAACGGATAAACGCGGGTAAAAGTGGGGTTTGTGGCAGATACAGTAGTTGCTATTTGGTAGTCAGTAGTGGGTACTAAACCCATTTGTAATTTGTAATCCAAAATCTCGCAATCCTGCAATCATTTACCCAATTAAGTATAGACAGGGCATGCTCTGTCTCTATGTTATTTTCAAAAATCTGTGATAATCAGCCGCATCAGTGTTATCTGTGTGCTAATTGCTGCCGGTTTTTAACTCATGCCGGCAGCACGGACTTTGTATGCCATTTTACATCAAACCGGAGTTACACCCGTTGCATTTGCATTTATGTGGAGTTGTTTTTCGTAAGCCATGTATTTTTTATAAACAGTACCGTTTAGCACGGTTTGTGCGGCTCTGTTCATCATTACATTGCTCTCCAAAATCCAACTGGCTTCGCCGTATAAAATGCCCATTTTACGGCTTGTTTCTATTACATGCTGGTACATGACCGCATCTATACCGCGCCGGCGGTACTGGGGCAGTACGCCCATAATAATAATGCGCACCCACTTTATGTTTTTCTTTTGGGTATAAAGTTTAATAAAGTTAAACGGAAACAGGCTGCCGTTCATTTGTTTAAAAATATAATTGTAATCGGGAACAGCCAAAATGAACCCCACCGGTTTGCCTTCTATTTCGGCAAAAACAGCTAAGTTAGGCTCTACTAAGGGTTTAAGGTCATTGGCAAGGGCATCTATTTCTTCGTTGGTCATGGGCACGGCGCCCCAGTTTTTTTCCCAAGCCTCGTTGTAAATAGCCTTAATAATAGAGAGGTCTTGTTTAAGGTTTTTTAGGTTAATAGGTCTTATGCTTACGTTGTAACGTTGGGCAGCGGCTTTTGCAATTCGGGGCAGTTTAGGGTTGTCATCAACATTGGCGGCATCAAGTTTATAGGCATACAGCTCCTGCGCTTCTTGGTATTGGGCGTTTTTAATAAGGTTTATATAGTAGGGCGGGTTGTAGGTCATCATCAGGCGGGGCGGGTCGTCAAAACCGTCAATGAGCAAACCGTATTCATGGTTAATGGATGGGTTAGCCGGACCCTGCACCATGTTTAACCCCCTTGCACGCAGCCAGTTTTCGGCAGCATCAAATAAAGCGTTGGCAACCTCTTGGTTGTTAATACATTCAAAATAACCAAAGAAGCCGGTTTTATTTTGGTGAACCTGCATAGCCAAGCGGTTTTCTATGGCTGCAATTCTGCCCACCGGTGTTCCGTTTTGGTAAGCCATAAATAGCTGCATGGTGGCAATGGTAAAAAACGGGTCTTTATCAGGATTGAGGCGTTTTTTCATATCTATCATTAGCGGCGGCACCCAGTTGGGGTCATCTTTATAAATTTTCCACGCAAATTTGATGAACGCATTTACCTCCGCAGTATGAAAAGCAATAGGCGTAACGGTTATGTTTGGCATAAGGCAGTATATTTGGTTGGCTGAAAAATGATTTGCAATATCGGGATTTATAGCTTTTTAACCCACAAAAGTACATCGGGTATTTTACAGCTAATCGGTTTAATCCCATAAATGCCATTATTTTACCTAATTTTGCCGCTGTATTAGCTGTTTTACCGGCAAAAAACGTTGTTTAGGCAGGTATGGGTAAGTGCAATAAGGGTAGGCGCTCCCTATTTTAAATTTTTACCCTCCATTTACTTCCCGCCTTTTTACCGGTTGCCCATTATGCTAACGGCATTTTTTGTTATGCTCACCCCTATTTTTATGCACGTACCGTTAATTTGCAAGAGTTCTGATTACCACCTACGCCCATATTTGCTTATAATAGCAGCAGGGTTGTTTTTTATTTTTTCGGGCAGGGTAATGGCAAATTATACCATTACCATAAACCTGCTGCATACCCAATCAGATAAAGTGCAGGTAATAGTCGAATCGCCCGAATTGCAACAAAATTATGCCATTTACCGCATACCCGCCGCCGCTACCCAAGCCGGCAATCACCACCTTACCGTATGGTTAGAAGACCTTGCCGCCTACGACCGCACCGGCAAACACCTTAAATATGAACTCATAGATAACAACGCCATTATGATTTATGAGGTAAACCGATACGTAAAACTGACCTATAAGGTAAAAGGCGAAAACCTACTTACCGGCAATAAAGCCACCCTATCGCACATACAGCCGCAAAACAACTTTTTTTTACTAAACCGAAACGGCTTCTTTGGCTTTTTTGAAGGTTATGAAAACGAGGCAGTACAGGTAAAGGTTATAAAACCGCCCAAATTATACGGAGCTACCAATTTAGAGCGGCTGCCCTCCTACACCGATACGCTTGATGTGTTTACCAAACCGGCTGCCGACCCGCTTCACGAAAACCTTATTTTATACGCCTTGCCCGATACTTTTAGCTTTAAAACGGCGGGTGCAAGGTTTACCATTGCCACATTTTCAGAAACCGGCGCTGTAAAATCGCGCGATTTGTACTATATACTTAAACCGGTGGTGATGGCGGTAAACAACTTCCTTTCTTTATCGGGCGGAAAATACCATTATCACGATGTCGATTTAGATACCGATACCTTGCAGCAGCCCAATGAACTGCCGGTTAAGGAATACACTTTTCTGTTTTATTTTACCAAACAAAGCCGGGGCGAAAACTTAAACATGAGCGAGTATGGTGGGCTAATGTGTTCTGCCGCCGCCTCTTTTTATACCCTGCCCGAAATTAAGTTTTCGCCAAGTTTATACCGATTGGTGCAGCGCATGGTGGCACATGAGCTAATGCACCTGTTTTTACCCCAACTGCTCCATACCAACCTAAGCGCCCGCGCCGTAGCCTCTCAAACCCAATCTACCCGCCACCTGTGGCTGTACGAAGGCGCTACCGAATACTTTGCCCTGCTCTGCCTACTGCGCAGCAAACTAATAGCGGAAGCTGATTTTTGGGAAGAATTAGAAAAAAAAATAGAAATGGAACATGCCTTTGAACCCATGAGCATGACCGATGTGAGCCAAAATCTGTTCAAAAAAAACAAATACAGCCTTTGGTATCCTAATTTTTACCACCGCGGCGCCCTTGCTGCCTTTTTGTTAGATTTGCAACTGGCATACAACAGCAACAATACTTTTTCGCTCCGCCAATTATTGCTCAAACTGAGCAATAAACCACTCCAAGCAGTCTATAACGATGCCACCCTTACCGATACCCTCATTGCCCGAAGCCACCCCGCCATTGCCCGATTTTTTCAAGACTATATACAAGGTAAAAAAGACCTGCCCTATCATGCCGCCGCCGCATTACTGGGCTTAAACTATTACCCCACCCTTACCGAACCCTTTGCCACTTTTGGACAGTTTTGGGTAGTGCCCAATTACAAGGCTAAACACATGTCGTTCATCAGAATTACCAATGACCGGTTTGGGCTGCAAGATGGCGATTTGCTCCTTACCATGAACGATATACCTATTACCATTGGTAATTTTCAGCAGCACAAACACCTCATTTTTCGCCCTGCTATTGGCGTACCGCTCACCATTACCATAAGGCGAAAAAAAAACAACGAAGTACTTACTTTTTCTACCAACCCGTGGGTAACCTCTAAAACGGTTAATTTTGCTTTCAGACAAAACCCCAACGCCCCTCCCGAAACCCTGCGCCGACAAAAATGGTTGCTCTACGAAGAATAAACCCTCCTCTACGAAGAAAAAACCTTCCTAAATCATTTAAAAACCGGTATTTCTGATTCCCCACCGCAATTTGGGCAACTTTTTGCCGCAATTCTTTTTTACTTCCTTACATTTATCATACATTTGTTAGGCTGTTGCGGTTTTCTGCCGCCAACGCTATTTTTAACCGCCTCACAAAAACCCTTTCACCATGACACATACCGTAGCGCCCAAAGAGAGTTTATTTACCATAGCCCTACAGTATCAGGTGCCACTGATAGAACTCATAGAGCTAAACCAACTATACAACGGCATAGTTACTGCCGGGCAGCAAATACTACTGCCTGCCAACATTGCCATGAACTTTGCCAGCCGTAGCCTGCAAAGCCGCATTACCCATACCGTTGCGGCAGGCGAAACCCTTTGGGGTATTGCTACCCGTTACAACGTGGGCATTAACTCCCTAAAACAAACTAATAACCTCACTACCAATAACCTTAGAGTGGGGCAGGTGCTTACCATCCCATCACAGGGTAGCGCCGGCACTGGGGTAAACAACACTACAACTCCCCCAAACACAGCAAATACCGCCACCTACACAGTAGTTGCCGGAGACAGCCTTTGGAGTATAGCAAAACGCTTTGATACCAACGTTGATGAAATAAAACGCCTCAATAACCTCTCTAACAACAGCCTCACCTTAGGGCAAACCCTAAGAGTACCCGCCCGGCAAAACGCTACCACCACTACCACAAACAGCGGCAGCCAAGACCAATGGTACACCGTTAAAGCAGGTGATACGCTCAATCTGTTAGCCTTTATTTTTGATACCACAGTAGCTAACCTGCGCCTGTGGAATAGCCTAACCAACGATACCCTGCGCATAGGGCAACAACTCATTGTGGGTAAAAGCCCCTCTTCGGGCAACAACACTACCGTAAATCCGCCCCCGCCGCCAAATAACAATACTAACAATACCGTTACCCCGCCGCCCCCCCAAACAGGTGCAACACCCATTTATTATACTGTAACAACCGGCGATACCCTATTTGCCATTGCAGGCAGATTTAAAGCCTTATTAGGCGACCTTCGCCGATGGAACAACCTTAGTTCCGATAACTTAGTAATAGGGCAGCAACTGATTGTGGGTTACCAAAATACCGCCACCAATACCAACAACCCGCCCCCGCCGCCACCCCAAACCGATTCCAATCCAACATACTACACCGTAGCAGCAGGCGATACCCTGTTTGCCCTTGCCACCCGATTTAATGTGCAAGTAACCGACCTTCGCCATTGGAACAACCTCACTTCCGATAACTTGGTAATAGGGCAGCAACTTATTGTGGGTTATCCAAATGCCCAAAATAACAACAATACCGGCTCTACTACTACTCCCACCTTACCAACCAACAACCCGCTGCCGTTTAACTACACACTAAACCTTACCGATTCCGTAGGAAGGGGTGGAAGAAACAACGCCGACGATGTGCGCCGCATTCAAGAGCAGCTAAACCGGCTCGGCTTTTTGCCCGATGCAGACCTAAACAATGAACGCCCCTTTAACGATGCCCAAAATGTGCAGGAACAACATATTCCGCAAACCATAGCCGCCATTATGGCTTTTCAAACAGCCATAGTGCCGGGTATTACCAATAACCCCGATGGCTTGATTAGACCCAATCACCCAACACTCATGTACCTCAATACCGCAGTAGCGCCACCCACACCCCAAACACTCAGCGCCATTTTAGAAGCAAGAGCAGAGTTTGAACTCATTGAACTGGAAGGAAGCGAAATTTTGGGAAATAGGCTCTCCGCACCCGTAGGCGCTACCAATGCCGGCAACCTGCCTGCCGATGTACTCAAAGTACAACAACGCCTCATAGACCTAAAACTCTTAGACGAAACCAACGCAATAGCCGAAATTCCGCCCGAAGGAGCTACACAAGCCATACCTCAAACCCGCCTAAACCGAACCATTGCTGCCATCAGGCTTTTTCAGACCCGAAGAAACCTGAGCCAATGGCGCACCCGCCCCGATTTGTTTAACAATGCCGTAACTTTAATAGACGGCGTAGTAGGCAGCAATGACAGCGACCTCACTTTTAGGCTGCTCAGAGATTTTACAGAATACCATATAGCCATGCCTACCACGCAGCCAACAGCATCGGGCAGACAAAAAGTAGTATTTACCAACTTTGTTTTTAGTACCCATACCGTTAGTACGCAGGGTATTACTTATGTAGGGCAGGCTAATCCGGGCAGTTTACCACTTCAGGAGTATGCCCAACTGGGGCTTACACCCACACAGGCAAAAGTGCTTCAGGTAGTATCTTCAAACGAAGGTAAATTTGATGCCATTAACTCTTACGACAAAGCTATTTTTTCTTATGGGTTCATTCAGTTTGCAGGGTCAGTAGGTACACTGGCGCCCATGCTGGGGCTGCTAAAAGCCCGCTTTGGCTCCTCTTTTCAGCGCCGGTTTCAAAAATACGGCATTGATGTAGAGTATGCCATAAATACGGCGCAGGGTATAGTGCAAACAGCTAACTTAGTGGTAATAACCAATGACGGAAGAATCCTACGCCGAAATGCCGCCGAAATGGAATTGCGCACCAATAAACTCCTTACCGCCGTTTTTGTACGGGCAGGCTTTGAACCCGATGTGCAGCGCGCCCAAATAGATGCCGCTAAACGAAAGTACGTAACGCCCGCACTCAACATTCGCATCAACCTTGACATGGAAGTAGTACGCACCCTATCTGCCGACCGCACCACCGTAACCCAGATTTTTGTGGGCGATAGCGCCGCTTCTTTCAAACGCACCGCCGATTATACCACCCTCCGCAACCAAAACAGGCTGCAAGAAACCCGGCTTACCCTTTCTAACCACCCCATTATTGATATTATCCGCTCCGAAAAAGGTACAGCCGCCCTTATTGATATAACGGTAAACCAGTGGATTATTGTTGCTGCAAACCTCTTTACCAACGCCATTACCCGCATAGCCGCTAACGCCAAACTTGATACCCTTGCCAAACTCCGCACCATAAACGAAACGCAGGTTCTGCAACAAGTTGCCCAAACGGGCGATTCGCGGGTGAATTTTAGAGTTACCAAAATTCTAAACGACCCTAACCTTAGCGCTGCCAAATAACCGTTTCCTTACGCCCCCAAACCATCAGAGCCAATTTGTACTCTCTTGCTTACTATATTTCAGCGGAAAACAGAAGTTAAAACCACGCAAAATGCACCTAAAAACCTCGAAAAAACGGACACATTAAACTCCCCCCTTCTTTGAGGGGGGGGCAGGGGGGGGAGATGCAGAGGGGAGCGACAAAAGATATTTTAGAGAATAAATCGGACCAGCCAAAACCATGAAAAACACACTTGCCATTTCACCAACAGCTTTATTTTATGCAACATGCTTGCTACTGATAGTGCTGCTGGAGTCCGCCTCGTGCCAAAAAGTGGGTTATACCATTACCACCAATACCATAAGCGAAAACAATAAGGCACCCATTTACCATATTGCTGCCGCCTTACCCAAAATTCAAAAAACAACTGCCGATAGCACGGCTGCTAATCGGATGAATGAGGTTATTGATTATTACATCAAATCACAAATAGAGCAGTTTAAAACCGATATTACCCTCAGCCAACAAATTGCTCAGGCAGACCTAACCAACTCACTCGCCGGCGAGTTGGAAATTAAAACCAACATCGGGTTAAAACATGAGCGCCTGCTTTCGGTTAATATCTCTACGCTTTACCATAATACTGCCGCAGCTTATCCACAATATATTGAGCAATTTTATACTTTTGATGCTCAATCGGGTGAAGCCCTCACCCTCGACCGCCTTTTTCAAGCAGAACCAAACTACCTTGCCGTAATTGCCGCTTTTGTTGAGCCCATTATTAAAGATAAACAACAAACCAATCAAATAACGCCCGATACTTTGCTTATAAAAGAGGCTACCGCTCCCTTGCTTCAAAATTATAGCAATTTTTTGCTTTTCCCCAACCATATCTCTTTTTACTTTCCTTACTACAAAATTAACCCGCAGCGCCAGCCCGATGTATGGGTAAACGTGCCCTATTCTGTAATAAGACCGTATTTACTAAAAAAATACCGGTGGAATTAGCATGGTGATAAGGAAACCAATGCAGGCTAAGGGGTAGAAACATATTTTGCTTTGATGGCTTCTGTTATCAAATCTGCCCATAAGGCGTACATATTGCCCGATGGGTGCAGGTTATCGGGCGCTACAAGTTCGGGCTGTTCTAATCCTTGCCTCGAAATGGGGGTAATGTCTATATATTGTACGCCATACGAAAGGGTAATTTGTTTATTTACCGCATTAAACTGGTCGGTTTTTTGGCTAATGGCGGGCTGGTTATACACCCCAAACGGAGTATAGCCATAATCGGGAATAGAAAGTACCACTACGCGGGCAGTATCGTTTTCTGCTAAAGCAATAGCCCTTAGCAGCAGCTGCTCAAACTGGATGGCGTACTCTTCTATGGGGCGGTTTTGGTAAAGGTTATTAACCCCTATGAGCAGCGAAACCAATGAAAAAGTAGTATCGGCAAAGTTGGTAGCATTTAAGGCGCCGGTTAGGCTGTAGGTAGTCCACCCGGTTTTGGCAATATAGCGGGGTGGGTCAAACGGAGCGCCCAGTTGGTTCATTTGTTGCACCAATTGTGTCGGAAAACGCAAATCGGGCAATACGCCGTGTCCTATGGTATAAGAATCGCCCAGCGCCAAGTAGGTAAAAGGCGGTTGCGGCGTATGGGTATCAATAATCTGGGGCAGGTCATTGTTTTTGTTACAAGCAAACAGCAGCCATAACCACACAATGCCAAGCGGGAGCACAAGTTTAGCAGAAACCATAAGTAAATGTTTTACTGCCATAAAACACCGCTGCCGGTGTTAAGTTTAGCCTATCAAAGATAAAATTTATACCTCGCCTCGCTCGGTTTTGGGCATAATAAACTTATCAGAAAAGCCACAAATACACAAGTTGTAACTGATTTGATAATGTTACACTAATGCTTAAGTATTACCAACACTTGGTATGGCAAGGAAAACCAAGTAAAAATACACCGTCAAAAATCATTGGGTAAAACTACTCTACCACTTTAAAATCTTGTATTAAATACCCTTTGGGAAGCTCGCCTGGTTTAAGGTGGTTATCCGGTCCGGTAGGCTCGCAGTAAGTGTATGCCTTTCCGTTGTGCCAGATTTTGTCGCCCGCAAGATTTACCATAGCCACTCCGCAGGCTACGTGGTCATCTTTTTCCAATAGCACTACATCAAGATTTAAAATCAGTTTTGCCAAATGCTTAAACAAGATAGCGCGATCTTCGCAATCGCTGTATTGATAGGCAAGGGTTTCCTCAGCGCTAAATATGATGTTGTTTTGATGATATTTATCTATATCCTCTCCATACACTAACGACCGCACAAAAGAGAGAATTAAGCGAAGGGCTTCGTAATTGGTTTTATTGCGAACTAACGGTTTAAATGCCTCTTTTAGTGATGTTACAGCTTCTTCGGAAAGGGGCGTTTTAGCAACCTCAGGCAGGTGAATGGCAGGGTACTTAAAACGCACAAAAAGTGCCTGATTATTGTAATTAATGTCTATGTTGTATGTTATGTTGTCATGTACAAATGAGTAGGCTTTATGAACACTTTGACAGTTATCAAATTCAGGTAAATTGGTGAGGGTAAAGTCAAAGGGCTTATTGTTTTTTACCCGCTTATAAGAAGAAAGCGGTTTATTTACAACTTGCGACACTTGTATATTGGGCAAATAGGACGAAAGGTTTACCATCCAACCGCGCCCCGGCACTTCAATAACGGCATTGTCAAAAACTTTCTTTTCAGAAAATACATTGAGGTATATATCGTTTTTGTCGTAGTTTAGTTGGGTTTCATAACCTTGTGCTTCCATAACAAACCACATGAACAAAGTGCGGTAGGTGTCGGTTTCTTTGGGAAAGATATTGTAAACAGTTTGGTAAATGAGTTGAAAAAATAGCCAGTCATTCAGGTTAAATTGTTTTTTGTACCAAATAAGACTATGAGACAGCGTTTGCGTATCTTTTACTTGTAACTGCTTAAAAAAGTGTTCAAAATTGGCGGCGATGTGCTCTCCTTTGAAAGGCACTCTTATGTTGGAGTGGTAGCTAATGGTTACCGGCTGCTCATAAAATTTAAAGGTAACAGCGGAAATAGTATTTTTTGCTGCTACGGGGCTGTTTTGAGCTGTTAAATTGGCAGTTGTGGTAAATAAAGCCAAAAGTATAAGTAGAAGTGCAAGCATAATGGTAGATGCAATTTAATGATAGGACAGAATTGCGTATAAAAGTAGCTGAGTGTGTAACAAATTAGGGGATTGGTTATGGGATTTAAGCAACATGAGGCAG
>ERZ761609.3446-NODE-3446-length-10385-cov-5.754017_pt1 | contig 10385 bp, 7 predicted proteins | sample MGYA00511163_ERZ761609 | MGnify/ENA primary metagenome ERZ761609 (study PRJEB28899, sample SAMN02445070) | bioreactor sludge metagenome | biome: EBPR sludge | place: Australia: Brisbane, Thorneside Wastewater Treatment Plant | collected 2011-12-16 ... | reverse complement strand
GACGGCGGTCTCCGGTTCGACGGGAAGTTCAGCATGCTGAACTTTCTCGACGGTGCTCATGCCGGTGACGTCCAGGAGTTCGTCCACGAGCTTGCCCACGTCTTCGGCGCCGTTGGAGTGCGGGCGGTAATGGAAGATCGAGCCGCGGTGCTCGGACACTTTTGCGAGCCAGCCGCACGTGCGAATTTCGGTTCGGGCGATCGCCAGCCCCGCCGCGTCGAGAATCTCCACGACAGCCTTGCGCAGGCCTTCCTGTTTCGACACGTCGTTGAGCACGTGCAGGACGCGGTAGGCCTGGTCGGGCCGGATTTCCAGTACCAGCTTGAAGAAGTTGGCGTAACTGCGGACGGCCTGGGGGCCCTCGAAGGGCACGACGAACACGTCGGTCGGATAGATGGCATTCTCCATCACCGGCGAGATCTGGTTCGGGGAGTCGATGACCAGAAAATCGTAATTGGGCGCCCCGCCGGCCGTGAGTGCCTGGGCGAAAATCGTTTCATAGCCCTGGGCCTCGGTGATCTTGCGACCGAAATCCTCCAGCCCGATCGCCGCGGCGACGAACGACAAGTTCTCAAACTCCGTAGCCTGCACCACGTCGGCGAGCTGGGCCCGGCCGGCCAGCACCGGCACGATCGTGCGGTCGTTTTGCAGGCCGTCGCCCAAACCCAGCCACTGCGTCACCTGCGCCTGCGGGTCCATGTCGATCAGGAGGGTCTTGAAGCCCTTGAGCCCCAAGCCCGCGGCGATGTTCATCGCCAGGGTCGACTTGCCGCAGCCCCCTTTTGCGTTGATGGATGTGATGATTTTCATGCTGTTTGAATGTTCGTGTTCTGCGTCTTGACCCACGGCCAGAAGTCCAGCGTGGCGTCTGGAAAGAACGCCCGAAAGTCGTCCAGCCGCTTGCGTTCGCTGTCGTGGTGTGCCAGCGCCGCCAGGGCGACGGACGAACCCGGCCGAAAGTTGGCCAGTTCGCCGCGGCGTTCGAGCCGCCAAGCCTCGAAGCGTTCGTAGTCGGCCCGCTGCTCGACCGCAACGCGGGTCTCTACTCCGGCCACGTATCCGTACCAGGCCGGCTTCATGCGAGCCTCTACCTCGGATCGGTTCGTCTGATAAACCCGCTGCAAGAAATTCCGTTTTTCGCCGCGGTGGTGAGCCGCGTAGGTGTCGCCGAAGAGCCGGACCGCCAGCGGGAAAGTCCGCACCTTGCGGGGTTCGCTTTCCTGAGTGCGGCGAACGAAGGCGCCGAACTGACGGCCCCAATCGGGAACGCGGGACGGTTCGGCCCACTCCGCCAGCAGAAGCTTCACGAACGCGTCGGCGATGGCGATCTCGGTGGGCGTGGGCTCGGCGGTGGGCTGTCCTTCGTTGCCCGCCTTGCCGGCGTAGAAGTGCCGAACGAATTCGCGTCCGGGGTGGTCCTGGGAAAGTTCAGCATGCTGAACTTTGAGCGGGGCCGGCCAGGAATTTTCGATCGCGCGCCGTAGCAGCCCCAGCGGGTTGCTGCTCGGGTTTCGCAAGGGCAGCCAGGCGATCTGCTGTTCGACGTCGGCCAGGGAGTGACCCAAGGCAAGCACCTGTGCGGTCTTGAGGTCGAAGCCAGCCTCCGCCAGCTTCTTCGCCGCTTCCAAGTTCACGCTGGCAACAACAGCCTGTTGCTGTTTAAGTGTTTCGTTTCTCTGTTTCGTTTCTATACCGGTACGGTTTTTGAACCGGTTCGCCGGTACGGTTTTTGAACCGGTCTCGGTTCGATTTTTGAACCGGTTTGTCGGCTTTAAATCAGGAATTTTGCCCGGTACGGTTTTTGAACCGGTCGGGTGATAAGTGTTGTTGGAAAGCCACTTTAGAGCGTATTTTGCCGCCAGACTGGCCCGTCCGGCGTTCGGATCGAAGTACCCCAGCGAAGCGAGCTGGATGAAGTTGGCGTGGATGGCTTGACGGATCGCCTCGTTCAAGGTGTCTCGCGAGCCGATTTTCGATCGGCGCTGGATGTCCGTGTAGGAGAGCTGAGCCTCTTTGCGGCGGCTGCCGAAGCGTGCTTCAAAGCCGATCGACTGGCGGATCACCACGCCAACGACCTTGATTACGGCGAGCGGTTCGTTGGGGATCACCACGTCAAAGAACTGGTTGGGAATATCGGTGCGGCACCCTTGAACGACGAAGCCGCGAAACTGCTTCGGATCGGTTTCATAGGTGCGGGACTCTTCATCCCAGCGAAGCTCATAGACGCCGTTGAGCTGGGTCTCGTCCTGCACGCTGCGCCGGCCCGGGTTGACGCAGCGGATGAAGCCCCATTTGATCGCTTCGTCGAGGGCGTCGCGGATGGCCCCGCGGCTGATGCCGGCGTCACGGATGAGTTCGTTGTAGCTTGTGAGAATGTGGGGCTGGTCGATGGGGTCGCCGTGCTGGTCACGCCAACCGAGCGTTCGGCGGATCATGTAACCGACCAGGCGAACGCAGCCGCGGGAACGGTAGGGGAGGCAGGTGTCAAAAAACTGATTCGGGCAATAGACCCAGTTGGACGAAAGCGGTTCAAAGCCCAGGAATTGGGCCGTGCGTTCACAGCGTTCGGCGCCATCTCCGACGGCGGCGAAGGGGAGGGAGAGATTTGTTTTCTGTTCGTCCATGAACAGAGCGGGTTAGCGGGGAATGGGTGGTAACGGCTGATGCAGTTCGACCTCCGATACGAGCTTCTGCTCGACGGCCCTGCGGTATTCCCGAACGATCGCGTGCAGGAGCCAGGAACGCGGCCGATCGGTTTTTTCGGAAAGCTCTTTCAGATAGGCGTCCACATCGGCCTGGATGCGAAATCCGACCGGGCGGGTTCTTTTGCGGCGATCCGTCGCCATGAGGGAAACTCCTTTCCTGTGACGCATTGTACTGCGCGGGAGTGCGTGTGCAAAGCGCGGTGGGGATAAGTAAGAAACGATCGACCAAAACTAGACGGCTTGACGAAAGCCAACCGATGCAAACAATCATTTTAAGTCTCGCAGGGAGCATCAAGGGAAGGCAATCTATGTCATCGCAGAAGCTTGTCTCGGCAGCGTGGTCGGCGATCAGTGATCTTCTTTCGCGCAGCGTTTCGAAAAGGAAACAAACGTCCGCGATGGAGCGGCTTGAGAGCCGACAGCATCTCACTGCTGTCACCGCTTCAAGCTTCCATTACTTGACGGCACCACAGAACCTTTCGTTTTCGTTCGACTCTGACGTCTCAACCGATCTGTCTCTTGACGACATCACAGTTGATCATCTCTCCGCTAATTCAACCCTGAGCCGTTCGACGCAGTCTCTCGCATATGCGTCGTCGACCAACGTCGCAACCGTCACGTTCCCTGGACAAACGGGGCAATCCGGTGTCTCAGGGATGATGCCCGACGGCAATTTTCAGGCGTTTATTAGTGAGGTTGGCCTTCAGCAAATGTCAGAAGAACATTTGCTGAACTACTTCTTCTTGATTGCAGACGCCGACCGCGATCGTGCGGTAAGCAGCGCAGACTACAATATCATGAGCGCCAATTTCGGATACACTGGGCGCAACTTTTCTCAAGGCGATTTCGACCTGCAGGGGGATGTAGATCTTGACGACTTCTCGATCCTCGCTGCCAACTTTGGTCGCCAAGTACCGGCGCCACTGACCGGCAAGAATGAATGCGTTGCATCGGCACTTTCGAGCTCTGCGAATCGTATCGAATGGACAGAGCCAGATGGCACCCCGGACGGGTATCGCATTTTCAGGAGCCTCGACGGCATTAACTTCACACAGATTGCCCAGGTTGGAACCTCTTCACTGACCTATGACGACACCGGGCTTCAGGACGGGACGAAATACTGGTATCGAGTTCGACCCTATACGACCGCTAACGGAAACGGAGAGTCGACAAACAAGTTCGGCACACCAACCGTAATGAACGCGCCGAGTGGTGTTTCCGTTTCTGCGTTTCATGACAGCGACGGTTCCGGAGTGTCGATCACTTGGGCAAACAACTCTGTTTCTGCCACGCAATTTGTCATTCAGCGGGCCGAGAACTCCGGCTTCACAACAAATTTGCAGTCATTCAGCACGCAATCAGACGGCGACTCGAGCTCGGTGGGGTTCTTCCGTGACACTACCGTCTCGCCCGGGACGACATACTATTATCGAGTGTCGGCTCACAACGATGACACATACTCTGCGTCAGTGACCGCAGCTTCTTCGGTCACTGCGGCTACCCCTCCGCCGAACATCCCGCGCGAGTTGACGCCATACGTTCAATCGGCCAGCTCGGTTCAGTTGCGCTGGCTAGATGCATCGACCAACGAGACGGGATTTCAGATTGAGCGGTCCACCACGGACCTGTTTGAATCATCAAACACTACGCAATTGTCGGTCGGGGCTAATGCGACGTCATACACCGACACGCTTGCACAAGGCGGCAAGTACTATTATCGAATTCGGTCGATATCCTCCACTGACAGCTCAGCTTGGAGTTATGCGGCACCTGTCGACACGACCGCACAGATTGCCTCGCCAGGCGATGTGTCCATGAAGCACGTTGATAACGATGCGCTTGCTGTCGAGTGGACCGACAATAACGACTCCGAGGACGGATATCGTATCTATCGCTCGTCCGATCCAGCATTCCCGTCCGAAGAGACCGAGCTTGTTGCGGAGGTGGGCCGTGATACGACCAGCGTGATTGACGAAGGCGTGGACACTGAGGCCACTTGGTACTACCGTGTCGAGGCGTTCCAAGCGAGCAACGAAGCCATAAGCGACATAGCGGATTCATCCGCAGCGCTTGAGAACACCGGTAACAACAAGAGTTACATTCAATTCCTTCGTGAAACGGGTGACGGGTACTCAAGTATATCTGATACGTCGACGGCAACTAACATCGGATCCTACACACGCGGGTTTGCTGTCCATGTGCGAGTGTCGTCCAACGCATTGTTGGCGTTGGGTGACGAGTTTGGGACAAAGTATCGTTATACGTGGGACTTCGGCGCTGGGGAAGGGGCGCATCGGTTTCAAAAGGGGTTGAATGCGTCGTTTGTTTATAGCTCAAATGGTACAAAGAGCATTCGACTGCGCGTCGAAGGTGCCCCGACCAGCGGTAGTAGCACGGTGGTCCACTACGATCGCGCGCTTGACGTGACGATCTCGAACCGAAGCGAAGTGGCGAGCACCACGCCGGGCATTCCAACCTCGCCTCCAAGTGCGACAACATTCCTCGTTTACAACGTAAGTTCTGCTGGCACGACGCCGAGCGGCTACCTGAAATGGGACGATGTCTTAGCAGCGAAGCCGTGGGAGAGTCGGGATCGAGTTATTGTTCGATTCCGGCTCGGCGAAGAGTTCATTATACCCACGACCACTTTCGTGTCAGAGGGTGCGGGGATTGATCTTTCGGGACGAAAGTATTCGGTGTTTGAAGCGGAAGGGACACCTTCGGGAACGCAGACGGCCCCACGGTTGAAGGTGGAGGAGATTACGTCGCAGAACACGAGCGCGCAACGGGATCTACGGAATCGTTACATTTTCCAGACAAACAGTGCGAGTCGCGCAATTAACATCAAGGGTCTCGTCCTCACCAGTGACTATGATGAAGCCGTAACGGCAACGTCAGCGGGTCATGCAGAGATTCGCGCGCCGCGCGGGATCCACGTGAACGGCAATAATTTCTCGATCCGAGGATGCGAGTTCGGATACCTCGGGTCGGGCGTTTACGACGAAGACACGGAGCGGCCCTACGGCGTGCTGATTCAAGAGTGCAAGACTTTCCGACCGATTGAAGCGGGCGCCAGTGAAGACGACTATGCGATTCCTTATGGCAATCAAATTTACTTGTCAGGTGTTCAGGGGTTGCTGATCAACGCAAACAACCTGCGCAATTCATATCACGAACACACGATCCGGCTGAACCGGAGCAACAAGTACGTCAACATCATCGGAAACTATCTGCGGAAACAGAACGGTGGAAGTGGTGACGTTGCCCCGTTAACCGACCGAGGCGGCACGTCATCGCTCCGTGTAATGGCCGGCATTCAAAGTGACCCCACGAACGGCGCGTCAAACGAACGGGCGCTGTTTCATGTGAGCGGCAATGAGTTACGGGGTGGTCAGATTTTCCTCGGCCCCTTAGGGGGCGTCTCGAACGACTTTACTCGCCCAACAGAGAAAACGTTTGGCATGGTCTTCGCTGACAACTTCATCCAACAGGGCGCGTTCGTCGAGCTTATGCCAGGACTACAGCAAGCGGTAATTCGTAACAACGTCTTCGTACCTGCCACCGGCCAAGCAGCGATGCGGGTGAATGGTCGTCAAGTAATGCTCGGGAGCACGGTGATTGCGCCTTCAGAACAAGTGGTTCGCGATGTGGCAATTACTCACAACACCGTAGTTTACACAGGGAGCAGCCAGGGAGCCTCATTCCTGCTTTTTGACAACCCTAACCAGTCCACGGCAAGAGACTACTATGTGCGCATGAAGGCGATCACCTTGCAGAACAACTTGGTAACTTCGTTTGTGCGAGCAGACGGGGCATACGAGACCCGGCCTGGTTTCTTCGCCGTGCAGATGTTTCCGTTGTTTAAGCCACCGACGGGAACGGCGGATAAGTCGTGGGCGAGCGTCATATCCGGCACAAACGGTGTAGCCAGTTCGGACAAGTGGACGATCGGCGACAACAACTGGAATACGCCAGGATTTGATCTTTCATCGGCGACCTCAGATCAAGATATTGTCTTCCGGATTGATCTAGGAGCCAACGCGACCAATCATGTGACGGGTGCGGAAACGCGGCTGACGGTGTCAGGCTGGAACAACCTTGTCAACGCCAGCAATGCTGGCGAACACGACAAGACCAGGGACATCCAGATTGGCCGGCAAGAGACTGCTGATATTGTGGTGACGGGCAACGAGTATCGACCGATTAACTTTGCCAGTTCGCCGGAATTTTGCTCGCGTCGAATCAATTCGTGGTTTGACATCGTACAATCGGCTGTCGAACTGGCGTCCACGGAATCGACAGTCATGCGAAGTGACCCGGCGACCGTCGGTGCCAGAGAGATTTGAGAACGATGACGTTCGGTGTTCTTACGAGTGGTGCATCATGTGTCATGTCGAGCTTGTAGAGAGTCGGCGACTTCTTTCGACCGCGTCAGTTACCTTATCATCGAAAGGGACGTTACTTATTGTCGGGACGGAGGCGCGAGACGTGGTGTCCATCACGTCTCAGTCAGATGAAGTGATCGTTGTCGCTAATGGCGTTCAGCGGTCATTTGCTGTCTCGGAAGTCAGGCGCGTTCGGGCTGATGGCCTTGGGGGCAATGATTCTATCATCAGTGATGCGGCAGAGTTTGCGACGACTCTCGACGGCGGCGCAGGAAATGATGTTTTAACATGTGCTGGACGAGCAACCCTGGTCGGGGGCGACGGCAGTGATGAACTTAACGCAGGCGAGGCAGGCGTACTTGTGATTCCTGGCGGCGGTGATGATCGAAGCACCGGTTCGAACATTACACTCGACTACTCGGCTGCGGAATCGCCGTTGCTGTTCCGCAATGAGATTGAAATCGATCCGTCTACTGGCGCCGAGATTTTATTCGCAGCGGTACGAATCGGTGACGAACGAGACATACTCCCTGCAGATGGTGCAATATTCGACCTCATGGGTACGGCGTTCGATGACACCTTCAATCTGGCTTTCTCGCCAGCATCTCAGCGTAGGTTCTTCGGCGGTCTTGGTAATGACTCGTTTGTTGCGGGGGAGTACGAAGCGGCCGTATTCGGTGGCCCGGGCAACGACACCTTTGACTGCTCCACCAACGCCTCAAGTACAGGCGAGCTCAATGCAAGGGCATTGACGTTCGACGGAGGTCCAGGTGAGGATCGCTGGCTCGTGCGGTTCGTCGGAGATTTCCAGCCAAACTCGGCCCCTCAGAATACGCTTGGGCTCGGTCGGGATGTGATTGACTTCTCTGAGTTTACGGGCTCCACGTTCATTTCGTTGGCTGAAAACTCTGCCGAGCAGTTGACGGCAATCGGCACTCATTCGCCAATGGCGATTGTCGGCAGCGGACGTGCTGAACGTTTCACGGCCGCAGGGCCAAACGCGGTGACGATTAGTGGTTCGGGCGGAAGCGATACTGTTGTCGGATCGGCGCGACCTGATTCAATCATGGGGGGCAGTGGATCGGATCACCTCGAAGGCCGATCCGGATCAGATACCATCAGCGGTGATTCCGATCGTGACTTCATTCATGGCGGTAGTGGGGATGATCATCTGTTTGGTGGAAGCGGCGACGACCGGATGACCGGCGGCGGTGGCCGCGACGTACTGAACGGCCAGTCGGGGGACGACATGTTCTACGCGCAAGATGCGAGGGTAGACTCGGTCTTCGGAGGAATTGGTTTTGACCGCGCTTTTGTCGACGATTCAAGTGTTGTTGAAGATGTGGTGGATGGGGTTGAGCAGTTGAACTAGGGCATTCCCAGCAAGTTCATTGACTACTCAGTAGGCTACTTTGAAAGTTGGAGAGTCTTCGGGCCTAGACCTACGTTTGTCGTAAAGACGCGTCGTCGAAATGTTCGCGTGGCCCAACCATTCTTGAACCTTGGCGATGTCTGAACCGTTGTCGAGTGCGTTGGTCGCCGCCGTGGCGCGCAGTGCGTGGCAGAAATGTCCGGCGCCGACCCCGATCTGCTCTGCGTAAGTTCGCACCACTTCGTAAACGCCGCGGTACGTCATCGCTTTGGTCAAGACGCCCGTGATGTTGTTTTTTACCGGCCGGAACAGAGCGCCGTCATGGTCGGTGGCATGGCCTGCCGCGTCTAGATACTCGCCGATGCGGTCCATCGCAGCAGGGTGGACGGGCACGTATCGGGTCTTGCTGCCTTTGCCGTGCACCCGCAGGTGTTTGACGCCGCGTCGATCTTCCAAGTCTTTGACGCGAAGCCGCACGAGCTCGTCGGCACGAACACCGTGAAACAAAAATGTCGCCAGGATTGCGCGATCCCGTTTGCCTTTGACCGTGTCGGCCGGCGGCGCGGAGAGGAGCATGCGGGCCTGGGCGTCGCCGATCGCCGGGGTCTTGCCCTCGTTGGCATCGGCGGTGGGGCGTTCGACACCGTGCACGGGATTCACGTAGATGGCGTTGGCTTCACAGAGATAATCGAACAGGGAGGACAAGGCGGCGAGCTTCCGCCGAATCGTCGACGCCTCCAACTCCCGGCCTTCCAGATTTTTTCGCCAGGCGATGACGTGCGCGCGGGTCGTCGATCGGATGTTCGAGGCCGGCATCCCGGTGAAGGTCAAAAAGTCGGTGACGTCCAATTGGTAGGCGCGCCTCGTTCGCGGGTTGCGAATGTTTGCGAACCACTCGGCTTCGGCCGGCACGTCGGCGAGCTGCCAATACTGTTCGGGAGTGAGGGACGTGCCGCCGCGCTTCGTGAGCGCTTTTTCTTGCCCGGTGTCGAGTCGTTTGCGGCGGGGGGACATACTGCAAGTTTACTACAGATAAAATATGTTATCAACAGTAAATAGGAGCCTGCGACGCGCGCGGATTTTGGCCATCAGCGGGCGATCTTCCCAAGCACGCGAACGAGCAAGTCCATGCCGACCGAATTTAAGAGCAAGCCGAGAAGGATGCCAAAAAGGAAAATGAGTTCCGATCGTGAAACTCGCAGACCAAAAAGTTGAAGGGGATCGCGCGAGGCGCGCGCACGTTTGACGACGGGAGATTTGCGGGACATAGGGACATCGACCTGTCTTCGCCGGCGGTGTCTTCTGTGCTTCTGGATTCCGGCCGCCGGCGCGAACGTCGTGTCGACGGCTGCATTTCTCCCGTCCGGAATGCCAGCAGGGTCAACCTAGCAAATGCAGGATTGTCGTCAAGCCCAGGAGATGAACAAGAAGAGCCGGACGATAGGTCCGGCTCTGGGGTTCATGTCGCCTTGGTTGGTTACTCACGCGCCTTCGCTTCGAGTTGAGCAATGAACGTGTGCGCGTCGCTGAGCGCTTTGGCGAGGTTCATCAGGTCGTTGAACGGGAACGAGTTGGTGTCGTGCCATTCGTTGTTGTCGTCGCGGTAGCTGCGGCTGACCGTGACGTTGTACATCACGCCGTTCTGCACAGGATTCTTCCAGATCGTCGCCCGCACGTTGCGGTGACGGATTTCATGAACCGGTCGATTCGCTCGCCCGGTCGCGGGCGCGGATTGAGCTTTGGCCATTGCTGGCCTCCTTTCATTTGAAATGCAACGGGTGAAAAAGGAAACGATCAGGCGGCGGGAACTTCGGCTTCGGCCGGAAGTTCGCCTGGTCGGCCGGCACGAAGAATGGCATCGGCGGCTTTGAAGATCCGCTGGACGCTGCGCTCGGGGATCGTGTCGGTCCTCAGCCAGTGCTG
>ERZ761609.3444-NODE-3444-length-10390-cov-8.155588_pt1 | contig 10390 bp, 10 predicted proteins | sample MGYA00511163_ERZ761609 | MGnify/ENA primary metagenome ERZ761609 (study PRJEB28899, sample SAMN02445070) | bioreactor sludge metagenome | biome: EBPR sludge | place: Australia: Brisbane, Thorneside Wastewater Treatment Plant | collected 2011-12-16 ... | reverse complement strand
GGAACTCGCGGCGGAGCTGGCGCGGCCCTATGCCGAGGCGCGCTCCGGTTCGCGCATCGAAGGGACCCTGCGCCGCAGCGTCGATCTCGCCAGCGGCCAATACGCCGTCGTCGAACGCGCCCGCGACTTCACCCTGGTGCCGTGGCGGCCGGTGCTGGAACGCCAACTCGGTCAGCAGGTCTCGGGCATCCTGCGTGGTGAGGACATCTCCTGGAGCTTCGGAAGGTCACGCGGGCAGAGCGTGTCGTGATGCTGTGCTGAGTATAAACTGAGTATCTCTATTGAACAGCAGCATAAAATAAGCTATAGTTTATTTTATGACCTAGATTGACGGGAGACTTCTCTGGAGTGAGTTTTACATGACCGACAAGCTGCGATCCGCTCAGGTATCTTTCAAGGATCAAATCGCCGGACGTCTCGAAGAGACGGCGACCGGGGGGACCCGCTTTGTGTACCACGCCGGGTGGGCGGAGACCATTGCCTGCGCCTTTCCGGTCTCCCGTCGGGAGTTCAGCTGGCAGGTGGGCGTGCATCCGTTCTTCCAGCAACTCGGCGCCGAAGGCTGGCTGCGCGAACAGCAGGCGCGGGTCTCGCATGTCGCCGAGGAAGACGATCTCGGCCTGTTGCTGCGCTATGGGGCGGACTGCATCGGCGCCATCGGGGTGCTTCCAGAAACCGAACCGGCCAACGCAGGGACTGCCAGCGAGACCATCGCCGCCGGACGAACCCTATCCGGTGTCCAGCGCAAGCTGCTGGTCCGCCACGATGCTGCGGCCAATGCTTTTCGTCCCGCCGACGCGACCGGCCCCGCCCCCTGCATCGCCAAGTTCAATTCGGAAGCGCTGCCGACCCTGGTGCGCAACGAACATCTCTGTCTGCGCTGGCTGACCGCCGTGCTCGGTCCCGACGAAGTCACCGCCTTCAGCCTCGACCGGGTGACGGGTCTGGACGAAACCGCGCTGATCGTCACCCGCTTCGACCGCACACCGGATGGGGCTAAGCTGCGGGCGGAGGATTTCACCCAGATCCTCAGCAAACCGGCCGGGGCAGATCATGCCGGCAAATACGACGCGGATTACGCGGACGTCGCTGCGGTGATCCGCGCTCATTCGGCCCGCCCGGAGATCGACCTCGCCCGTTTCTTCAAGCGGCTGGTCGCCTTCGTACTGGTCGCCAATGGCGACGCCCATCTCAAGAACTTCACGCTGTTGGAACGGCCCGAAGGGCTGCGGCTGTCGCCGACCTACGACGTGGTGAATGTCGGCGTCTATGCCGGGGAAGGTTTCAGTCAGCGATTGGCCTTGGCGCTCGGTGGTGCACCCATCTCCCTGGATGCCGTGGACCGGGTCGCGCTGACGGCGTTCGGCGAACGGATCGGGTTGTCGCGGGCGACCATCACCCGTACCTTCCGCGATCTCAGGACCAAGGCCCGAGCGGCCGGCAAGCTGCTACCGGACACGGACGCCGGGCGCGACCCGTTCGGGGCGCGCTTTGCCGAGATTGTGAGGGGCCAATGCCTGCGTCTTCTGGAGGAATAGCACCGCTGAACTGGCCGGCACTGGTCACCGAAGCACTGCGTCGCCGCAAGGCGGAAAAACTGACCCAGAAGGAACATGCCGCGCTGGCCGGTGTCAGTATCCCGACCATGATCGCCTTCGACCGTGCCGAGCAAACACTGTCACTGGGCAAAGCCCTCGCCATCCTGCGGGTAGTCGGTTTGGTGGAGGAACCGTCCGCAGAAGGAACGCAGGACGCCTTCGTGCGTGATGCGGTTGCCCGCTGGCATGGGCTGATCCGGGACTTGCCCAAGGAGTCGCCGGCGCGTTTCTCCCATGGCAGCTACCGGATTGATTACGCGCTGGAGGGGGACCTCAAGGCCGGCGATCCGCATAAGCTCATCGGCCTGTTGCGGCAGGCCATGGCGCCGCATACCGGCTGGCCGATGTTCTGGCTGCCCCAGCGGGACGAATTGGCGCCGCGTGAGGTCGATGGTGTCGTCGAATGCTGGCTTGGCGATAAGCCCGGTTTTGACCATCCGCTGCTTGACGCCGCTCACTGCGATTTCTGGCGCGCAGCGCCGGAAGGACGCCTTGTCCTGATCCGCGGCTACCCAGAAGATGCGCAGGAAACCTTTCCCCCCGGCACAATCTTCGACGCCACCTTGCCGATCTGGCGGCTGGGAGAAGCCTTCCTGCACGCGGCCCAACTGGCCCGACTGATGACGCGGATGACCGATGGCGTCACCATCCATCTGCGTGCCCATTATTCCGGCTTACAGGGGCGTGATCTCAAAGCCTGGATGTCGCCGCTCAGCGTCGATTATTTCGGCGGCGGGTATTCGGGTGGCAGACGGGCGCGCACCGACACGGCTGTACTGAACGCAAGCGCGACCGTTGCTGCCGTCGAAACCGATCTCGTCGGGCTGGTGACGCCGCTGGCGGAATCCCTGCTGGAGCGTTTCGGCGTGTCCCGCCTTTCGCCGGAGATCGTGGCCGCCGAACTCACCCGGATGCGCGCCAACCGGTTCAACGTGAGCGGCTGAAATGCGGCGGGTGCGATTGGCGCCAATCCCGCCGGAGGCGAGGGCGTAGATAAAGGATGCCTCGTCGTAACCATCTGACTTTCAATAAAAATCTATCTGTCCGACCCTTGATCTCACGCTGCGGCGATCCTGCCGCGCGGGCGGGAGAGCTCGGGCATGACGCCAACCAAAATCCTCATCGGCCAGATTCTGGTCGTTTTCGCCATTATCGTCGCCGGGGTGTGGGCGGCGACGCAGTGGGCGGCGGCGATGCTGGGGTATCAGGCGCAGCTTGGCGCGCCGTGGTTCGTGCTGTTCGGTCTGCCGGTCTATCGGCCGTGGCAGCTGTTCCCGTGGTGGTACGCCTTTGATGCTTATGCCCCGGACGTGTTCGACCGCGCCGGGATGGTGGCGGCGGGCAGCGGTTTCATGGGCTGCGCTGCGGCCATTATCGGCTCCCTGTGGCGGGCGCGGCAAAATCGGCGGGCCACCACCTACGGCTCCTCGCGCTGGGCGTCGCGGCGGGAGATCGGGGCCGCCGGATTGTTTCGTCCGGCGGGCGTCTTTCTGGGTCGTTTCGGCGACCGCTATCTGCGCCATGACGGGCCGGAACATATCATGGCCTATGCGCCGCCCCGGTCCGGCAAGGGTGTCGGGCTGGTGGTGCCGACCCTGTTGACCTGGACCGGATCGGCGGTGGTTCATGACATCAAGGGGGAAAATTGGCAGCTGACGGCGGGTTGGCGGTCACAGTTCTCGCACTGCCTGCTGTTCAACCCGACCGATCCGCGTTCCGCCCGTTACAATCCGCTCCTCGAAGTCCGCAAGGGCGTGAACGAGGTCCGCGACGTTCAGAACATCGCCGACGTGCTGGTCGATCCCGAAGGGGCCTTGGAACGGCGGAACCATTGGGAGAAAACCAGCCACGCGCTGCTGGTGGGCGCGATCCTGCATATCCTCTACGCCGAGGAAGAAAAAACGCTGGCGCGGGTTGCGGCCTTCCTGTCCGACCCGCAACGCACCTTCGCCAGCACGCTGCGCCGCATGATGGAAACTAACCATCTCGGCACGCCGGAGCAGCCGAAAGTCCATCCCGTGGTCGCCTCCGCCGCCCGCGAGGTGATGAACAAGTCGGAGAATGAACGTTCGGGCGTTCTGTCCACCGCCATGTCGTTTCTCGGCCTCTACCGCGATCCGGTGGTGGACTTGACCACCTCGGCCTGCGACTGGCGCATCGCCGATCTCATGGACACGGCCCGCCCGGTTTCCCTCTACCTCGTCATTCCGCCGTCCGACATTTCCCGCACCAAGCCGTTGGTGCGGCTGGTGCTCAATCAGATTGGCCGCCGTCTGACCGAAAAGCTGGAAGGCGACCCGGCCAAACTTCGTAAACATCAACTGCTGATGATGCTGGACGAATTCCCGGCACTGGGGCGGCTGGACTTCTTTGAGACCGCGCTGGCCTTCATGGCGGGATACGGCATCCGCGCCTATCTGATCGCCCAATCGCTGAACCAGATTTCCAAGGCTTACGGCGAAAACAACGCCATTCTCGACAACTGCCACGTCCGCATCGCCTTCAGCAGTAACGACGAGCGCACCGCCAAGCGCGTGTCGGACGCGCTCGGCACGGCCACCGAGATTCGTGCCCAGCGCAACTATGCCGGCCATCGGCTGGCCCCCTGGCTGTCGCACGTCATGGTCAGCCGCCAGGAAACCGCGCGCCCGTTGCTGACCCCCGGCGAGGTGATGCAACTGCCGCCCGCCGACGAGTTGGTTCTTGTTTCGGGGCTGGCCCCGATCCGGGCCAAAAAGCTGCGCTATTACGAGGACGATAATTTCATCCGCCGGGTGCTGCCGGCCCCCGATCTTGCGGCGGATGGCTTTCAGGACAAACCCGCCCCTCGCCCCGACGATTGGAGCGGGCAGGTCTGCCGCCCGGATGCGCGGCTTGCCGCCGCCATCGGCGACGACAATGCGGCGGATGGCGACGGGGCCGAGACCGACGGCGGCGGGGTGCAGCAACAGCGTCATCCCGGTCTGGCGGAGGAACTCTTCGCCCCGCCCCCGGAGAACGATCCTGGGCAGGTTTTCGGGGCCGCCGATGATGACGACGATTTCGCCGCCGACCAACGCGCCATCGACCGGCTGCGGGGCCTCGATCCGGTGGCCCGCGCCCATGCGGTCAATCAGGGAGCCGACCGCGACCTGCTGTCCGACTTTTGAGGGAGGAAACGATGAAACGCGCCAAAATCCGCCACCAGCTTTTTCTCGACCCCGACCTCAGCGAACGGCTGGAGGCGCTGGCCGCCAAGCCGGGGGCCAGCAAATCGGCCCTGCTCGCCGAAACGCTGGCCGCATGGCTGAACCGCCGGGGGGCGCAGGAACTGGATGACCGTTTCGGGCTGCGGCTGAACCGCATCAGCGCGCAACTGAACCGGATCGAACGCGACGGGCAGGTGCTGCTGGAAAGCCTCGCGCTGTTCGTCCGCTACCAACTGACCGTCACCGCCCCGCTGCCCGAACCCGACGCCGCGATGCGGGCGGTGGGGCGCAACCGCTTCCAGTCCTTTGTCGATCAGGTCGGACGCCGCATGGCCGAAGGCGGCCGCAGCCTCGGCGACGCCAAACCCGGCGACCCGACCGGCGGCGATGGGATCAAGGCAACCGAACCCCAAAAGGAGACCACACCATGACCATGCCTCCCGCCACGACCACGTCCCCCGCCACCGAATCGCAGGACCGTCGTCGCGCCATGCTGCGCACCGCGTTCGGGCCGGTCATCACCGCCGCGCTGGCCGATCCCGCCGTTATCGAGGTGATGATCAACCCCGACGGCAGCGTGCGACTGGACCGATTGGGCCAAGGCCGGATTGACACTGGGGAGCGGCTGCCGGGTAACGACGTCGAACGGATCATCCGGCTGGTGGCGAGCCATGTCCGCCGCGAAGCCCATGCCGACCATCCGGTGGTCAGCGCCGAACTGCCGGGGCGGGGTGATGCCGGACAGGACCATCCTGACCAACGCGCTGCTGGCGGAAATTTGTCGGAGAGACGCAAGATGCCGACGCGCTTAAATGCCTCAAAACTTGGGGCGCTAGCTACTTAAAATGCTATCAATCGAATAAACAATATCATGAATAAAACTAGATGCTTCGTCAACGTCGGCTCTATCTATTTTCCATTGGGTGCGGGGTGGTTCAGGTTGCAAATCCCCTTCATGAACAATTTTATTTCTTCGCTGAATTATTAACGATAATGTATTTCTTATTTGTTTCCCTGCAGAAATTTTATTCTGCTCGTTAGCCCCTCTTTTTATGGCCACAGAATTCCATAATTCACACTTGGAAATAAGCCTTACGCCATCAGCAATATCTTCTGGGAATTGATAGGTAACCCGAGATAATTTTCTTCTAACTTCAAGATCAAATGCCAGATCTTGTTCAACTCTATGTTCTGAATTTTTTATTCTTAATAATGCTTCGGACGAACACTCAAATTTATGAAAACTAGTACCTTTCTCTTTCCGCCCCTGGAAAATGAGTAGCATATTCTGAAATATTAGCTCATGAATATATAAATCAAGCGCGCTAACGCGTGCGACCCACTCAGATCTAAGCAATTCGTCGGTTGATAGTGCCGATGTTAAATTTGACTGAAGAAAAGAGTGAAGAACTTTTATTTCTTCACATCTCTGCCAAACTGAATCAAAGTATGATATGGGAGACATTTTTATTATTCCGTTTTATTATTCCGTAAGTTTAATAATTTTCTCTGCACATTCTCTGAACGAATCTTTGAAAGTTTTCATATTTTTTACTGTCTGTTCCCATACGGCCCCCTGCTGACGAGCCATATCTTCAGTTATAGAATATATAGGAACTTGGTTTTCTTGTGATATTGCTATTAGACTATTAAAATCGGAAACCTCCATGATTGGCTCCCAGGGCTGAATGCCAGATTTTTCGCTAAATACGCCAATATCAAGCAATCCTGCTTTTTCCATGCTTGGAACAAGCAAATCTTTAAGTCCATTAGTAAGTTGGTCAATCCACCGCTGAAAGGCAGAGCTAGCTCGCCCATTGCGGGGACGATATTTTTGAATAATAGCGCCTATGTAAGTAGCTTTTGGTTTTGGAAATGGATAGTCTGTATTTCTTAGAGTTTCAATTTCATACGCAGTATTAGCCCATGCTTTCCATCGGGGAAGTGTTTTCGCCAAAGATGATAACGCCATTGTTGAGAAATAATCAGGATGTAAGGGAACAATAAAATGATCGCTTATCATTAACAAATTCTGATTAATTGGGCCGAGGCTTGGACTCATATCAACAAAAACATAATCAGCTTCGTACTTTTCCGCAGTCCGGTCTAGCGCAAAGCGAAGTGACCCGGGGAGATTTTTCAATGCCAAGAGAGAGCCGCCTAACTCTTGAGCTATACCCAAAGTTGTTTCATACTCTGAAACCCCGATGTGTCCTGGAAGCAAAAATAAATTATCTCGAGATTCTATATTGCAGCAATCTGCGCCAACAATTGACCGTGGCTTTGATTCAAAAGCTGGCGACAGCGCATCTTTAATATTATTTGCCGGTATTGATTTATAAAAATCGTCTAAACTATCGATCCTTTGATAACCAAGAACCATACCAGTAAGGTTGCATTGCGGGTCAAAATCGGCCATTATCACCTTTTTTCCCATCTCGGCGAGCATCCAACTGAGATTGAATACGGTTGTAGTCTTGCTGACGCCACCTTTATGGTTGAATAAACAAATTATTTTTGCCATAGCCATCTCCAATATAGTATTAAACACGATTATAACGCTACAGATAGGGTATGGAAGTCAATATTTTTCAGTCCCATTTCAGCAGAAAAATCATTTTTCGATAGGGCATGTCGCCTTCGGCTATCTGACCGCCACCATCACCGTGTGGGACGATGACCGGCAAACCGCCGAGGATAAAGCGCGGACGGTGGAGCGGATCGTGAACGGGATGGGGTTCGCCACCATCCGCGAAAACGTCAATGCCGTGGAGGCATGGTTGGGGTCGTTGCCGGGCCATGTGTATGCCAATGTCCGCCAGCCGCTGGTCCACACCCTCAATCTCGCCCATCTCATGCCGCTGTCGGCGGTGTGGGCCGGGCCGGCGGGAAACCCTCACTTGCAGGGACCGCCGCTGCTGGTGGCCGAAACCGGGGGCGCCACGCCGTTTCGCCTTTCCACCCATGTCGGCGAACCATTGGGTTTCCTGGGGGTCACCTGCTGATCGTCGGCCCGACCGGGGCCGGGAAATCGGTGTTGCCGGCTTTGCTCGCGCTGCAATTCCGCCGCTACCGAAACGCCCGCGTCATCCTGTTCGACAAGGGCAATTCCGCCCGCGCCGCCGTTCTGGCCATGGGCGGGACGCACCATGCGTTGGGCGGGGAAGGCGCCGCCATCTTCCAGCCGCTGCGCCGGATCGACGAGCCAGCGGAACGCGCCTGGGCGGCGGAATGGGTCGGCGATCTGCTGGCGCATGAGAAAATCACTCTCACCCCGGACGTCAAAGCGGCGGTGTGGTCCGCCCTGACCAGCCTCGCCGCCGCCCCGCCGGAGGAACGCACCCTCACCGGCCTGTCGGTGCTGGTGCAATCAAACCCGCTGAAAGCCGCCTTGCAGCCCTACACGCTGGACGGGCCGTTTGGCCGGTTGCTGGATGCGGCGGATCACCGTCTTACCCTCAGCGACGTGCAGCGCTTTGAAACCGAGGATTTGCTGCGCCAGCCCAGCGTCGTGCTGCCGGTGCTGACCTATCTGTTTCACCGGCTGGAGGATGATTTCGACGGGCGGCCGACCTTGCTCATCCTCGACGAAGCCTGGGTGTTTCTCGACACTCCGATCTTCGCCGCCCGCATCCGCGAATGGCTGAAGGTGCTGCGAAAAAAGAACGTCGCGGTGGTGTTCGCCACCCAATCTCTGGCCGACATTGCCGGCAGCGCCATCGCTCCGATCCTTGTCGAAAGTTGTCCGCAGCGGATTTTCCTTCCCAACGACCGGGCCATCGAACCGCATGGCAGGGCGGCGTATGAAGCTTTCGGCTTCAACGACCGCCAGATCGCCCTGATCGCCGGCGCGACGCCGAAACGGCACTATTACCTGCAATCCCGTCGCGGCAACCGGCTGTTCGAGTTGGGGCTTGGCCCCCTCGCCCTTGCCCTCTGCGGCGCCTCCACGCCCGAAGATCAGCGGCTGATCGACCGTCTGCTCGCCGAAACGCCCGACCATTTCGCCGCCGCCTTTCTTGCCGCCAAAGGGCTGCCTTGGGCGGCGGACCTGCTCAATCCTGCCGGGGAGACCACGCCATGACCGCCAAACCCTGCCGCAATGCCGTCGCCCTCCTGCTGCTCGCGGCGTCCCTTGCCGTCCCTCACGGGCCAGCGGCGGCCCTGACCGTCTATGATCCCGCCAACCATGCCGAAAACGTCCTGCAAGCGGCCCGCGCGCTGGAGCAGATCAACCACCAGATTTTGGCCCTACAGAATCAAGCCGTCATGTTGCAGAACATGGCGAAGAACCTGCAAAATCTGGATTTCTCCTCGCTCGGCCAGATCAACACAGCGATGGCGCGGATCAACGGCCTGATGAGCCAGGCCGAAGGCATCGCCTTCACGGTCGAAGGCACGCAAACCGCCCTGCAACAGCAGTTTCCCGGCCAGCCGCCGGCGGACCGCACCCTCAGCCAAACCGTCACCGATGCGGAAGAACGCTGGCGGAGCGCGATGAACGCCTTTCGCCAGACCATGACCACTCAGGCGGCGGTGGTCGAAAACGTCCGGGCTGACAGCCTGACGCTGTCCGATCTTGTCGTCGCCAGCCAAAACGCGGTGGGAAGCCTTCAGGCGCAGCAGGCGGCCAACCAGTTGATCGCCCTCACCGCCAAACAGCAGCTTCAGATCCAGTCCTTGATGGCGGCGCAATACCGCGCCGAAGCACTGGAACAGGCGCGTAAAGCGCAAGGGCAGGCGGCGGCGAAAGCGGCGACCGAACGGTTTCTCGGCACCGGCAAGGCCTATACAGCGAAGTGAGGCGGCCCCATGAACGATCTCAACGTCATCGACGCCTTCATGGCGACCTTCATTCGCGCCATCGACAGCGGATTCGGATTGCTGTCGGGGGATGTCGCCACCCTGACCACCTTGCTGATCAGCATCGACGTCACTCTGGCTGGATTGTTCTGGGTGCTCGACGACCAAGGCGACATCATTCCCCGCCTGTTGAAAAAGGTGCTGGCGGTCGGCAGTTTCGCCTTCATCCTGAACAATTTTTCAGGTCTCTCCGACATCCTTTACCGCTCCTTCGTCGGCATGGGGCTGCACGCCACGGCCAGCGGCCTCAATCCGCAGGATCTTTTACGCCCCGGCAAGCTGGCCGGAATTGGATTTGAAGCCGCGCACCCCTTGTTGCGGCAGGTCGGCGCCTTGCTCGGCGTGACCAGTTTCTTTGAAAATTTTCTGACCATCATCGTGCTGCTGGCCGCGTGGTTCGTGGTGATCCTCGCCTTCTTTATTCTGGCCGTGCAGCTGTTCATCACCATTTTGGAATTCAAGCTGACGACCCTGGCCGGCTTCGTGCTCGTGCCGTTTGCGCTGTGGAACAAGACGGCGTTTCTGGCTGAACGGGTGCTCGGCAACGTCATCGCCTCTGGCGTCAAGGTGATGGTGCTGGCCGTCATCGTCGGCATCGGCTCCAGCTTTTTCGATCAGTTCGTCACCGCCTTGCAGGGGCAGGAGCCAAACATCACCCAAGCCATGTCGCTGGTGCTGGCGGCCCTTGCCTTGTTCGGTCTCGGCATCTTCGGCCCCGGCATTGCCGCCGGGCTTGTCTCC
>ERZ761609.3442-NODE-3442-length-10398-cov-7.509620_pt1 | contig 10398 bp, 6 predicted proteins | sample MGYA00511163_ERZ761609 | MGnify/ENA primary metagenome ERZ761609 (study PRJEB28899, sample SAMN02445070) | bioreactor sludge metagenome | biome: EBPR sludge | place: Australia: Brisbane, Thorneside Wastewater Treatment Plant | collected 2011-12-16 ... | reverse complement strand
CGCGCTCGCCATCTCGTTCCACACCTGGCAGGAACTGAGCAAGTCCGGCCTCACCGACGAAGAAGCGGCAAGCCTCATGGCGCAGGCCTCCGATTGCGTATAGTCCGCATGAGCCCACCCGGAGCGCCTAAGGTGGTGTGAGGCAGGATTTCGTGATTGGCCCTTCTGGGGCCACAAGCCGGGCAATCCGCCAGAAGAGAGCGGTTTCAGAGGTGGGCGAACGGTTACTCTTCGGGAACGTTTTGCACTGAGAGCAGAGTGAACGATGGCTCAGAGACCTTGCTGCCGCGAGTGACCGTGCGACGCTGAATTGTGGCATGACATGGTTGTAGTATGTACTTGCGAGCAATGTCGAGCAGCGCAGCGTGGCTTATCTCGGCCGAAATACGCCCAGAAAGTGTTTGCTCCTCTTCGAGATACTCGAACTCGAACTGACGCTTGGCGGGCAGAAGCCCTGATAAGATCCCGTTGAGTTCGAGTTGGTGAGTGTTGATTTGCGTCTGCGAAAGTGCCCCGCTCGCCTTAGCCATATGAAAGCGGTCCAATTCGACCCGCTTAGTGCCACCGAAGACACTCACTGTCGCCTCACTCCGATCCACTAGCGAGGCGAATTCGCGTAACTTGTCCAATAGCCTGCCGTCTGCCACCAGCAGTCTTGTTGAGAGCTCTTCGTCTTCAGAGGCTGCGAGGGCAAGGAGATCAATGGTCTCATCAACGGCTTGCGACAGGTCGCTGGAAAGTTTGAGTTGCATCTGGCTGCCCTCCTCAAGGACAAAGCCAAATGATCCTCGGACTACATCAGAAATCCTCAGATTGGACGCGTCACGTAAAGGCAGCGGTCCTCGCTCATTTAGCGGACCTTGTACGAGACTCACGAGTTGAGCTTGCACGACATCTTGAAAAGCGCCTACAGCCGCCGCACCAAACTTGGCGTCGATGGATTTTCGGTCCTGAACTGGCGCACCGCCAAACTTCAGAATGACCTTTGCTCTTCCATCGGGGTGTTCCTCAAGGGCACGCTCTTGCTCGCCAAATTTCGCTAGCAAGTCCTGCATGGTGCCACGGTTCACAGCGTCAGAAGGCAGCTTGTCCAGCAGGCTACGAGCTGTGGCTTTTTGGTTCTCTAGGGATTTCTTGAGAAACGTACGCATCTAAGTCCTACGTTCTGGCCAGTTCACTCTTCACCTGCTTTAACAGTGTACAAGCGGCGTCGTCATCCGCCTCAGTGCCAAGTTCGAGCGCGACGTAACCTTTCCATCTCTCTGAAACCTTGCGATGTGACCACAGGCCGTGCCAGTAGCGTAACCAATCTGCAAGGCTCCGCGTATCCAACTCTCTTGTCTCGACGACAAAGTGGTCAATGTTCAGTTCTGCCTTTGCATGATTGCGCCCGAGTACGAGAATCGCCTTTCGCATCTGGTCTGTGAGGCGCCTCGACTTGCACCCAGGCCGGTCATAAAGCCACGTAACAACATCGATGTCACCGGGTTCGGGCTGGTTTGCCCTCTTTTCGACAAAGCTCCCCCCGACCCATTGCTCTCCGCTCAAGAAACCCACAGCGTGAACGCGACGACGGAGTTCAAACAGCGACTCCGTCAGAGCCACGCGCTTGAGTGATGTCGCAAAGAAATTGACGAACTCAATCGACCCAACAAAGTAGGGTGAATGGCCGGGTCCCCCGCGTTTTCGCCTGCATAGGGCGGCAGAAGCCCTTCCATGTCGAACGCAATTTCGCGAGCCATCTTCGCTCCGATGCCGAGTCGAGCTCAACGCCGTTTCAGTTATCGGACGTTCCGTATCTGAGACTTTAGCCCACTCCCATTGGTACACGACGGGTTGTCGACACGATCGGACTAAACATTCCGCCGGTACTGGCCGCCGACTTCGTAGAGGGCCGCGCTGATCTGGCCCAGCGTGCAGTGCTGCACGGTTTCCATCAACTCGTTGAAGGTGTTTTTGCCCTCGAGCGCAGTGCGTTTGAGTCTCTCCAGCGCGAAGGGGGCGGTGCCTTCGTGGTTGCTTTGGAACTGGCGGATCTTGGCAATGCGTGCGTCTTTCTCTTCTTTGTTGCTGCGCGCCAGTTGCACGGTTGTCTTCACTTCGCGCGGCTTGGGGTTCAAGAACGTGTTGATGCCCACGAGCGGCAGTTCGCCGCTGTGTTTGAGCTCTTCGTAATAGAGCGATTCGTCCTGGATCTTGCCGCGCTGGTATTGGGTTTCCATGGCACCGACTACGCCGCCTCTTTCGGTCAGGCGGTCGAACTCGGCGAGCACGGCTTCCTCGACCAGCGCCGTAAGCTGCTCAATGATGAAGCTGCCCTGCAGCGTGTTCTCGTTCTTGTTCAGCCCCAGCTCGCGGTTGATGATGAGCTGGATAGCCAGCGCGCGGCGCACGCTTTCGTCCGTGGGCGTGGTGATGGCTTCGTCGTAGGCGTTGGTGTGCAGTGAATTGCAGTTATCGTAAATCGCGTACAGCGCCTGCAGCGTGGTGCGGATGTCGTTGAAATCAATCTCCATGGCGTGCAGCGAACGGCCGCTCGTCTGGATGTGGTACTTCAGCTTCTGTGAACGGTCGTTGCCGCCGTACAGCCGCTTCATGGCCACGGCCCAGATGCGCCGCGCGACGCGGCCAATCACCGAGTACTCGGCGTCCATGCCATTGGAGAAGAAGAAACTCAGGTTGTCGGCAAAATCGTTCACGTCCATGCCGCGCGAGCGGTAGTACTCGACGTAGGTAAAGCCGTTGGCCAGCGTGAACGCGAGCTGCGAAATGGGGTTGGCGCCGGCTTCGGCTATGTGATAGCCGGAAATGCTCACGGAGTAATAGTTCACCACGTCATGCTCGATGAACCACTGCTGCACGTCGCCCATCATCTTCAGGGCGAACTCGATGCTGAAAATACAGGTGTTCTGGGCCTGGTCTTCCTTGAGGATGTCAGCCTGCACCGTGCCGCGCACCGTGGAGGCTGTGGCCGCGGCCACTTTGCGGTAGTTCTCGTCGGAGATGAGCCGGCGGATGTCTTCCCAGCGCAGGTCAAAGCAGCGCGGGTCAAGCCAGGCAAAGGCAAGCGCGCCCTCGCTCCCCTGGGCCGGATCGAGGCCCTTGAGGCCGGAGTAGAGCCTTTCGGGCGGGCGCGCGGGCTTGAGCTTGCCCTCGACCATGAGCACCTTGCGCACCTGCTGGCGAATGGCCGCGTTCATGAAGAACGCCAGAATGATGGGCGCGGGCCCATTGATAGTCATGCTGACGGAGTTGTTGGGCGCGCAGAGGTCAAAGCCGGCGTATAGCAGCTCGATGTCTTCGACCGTGGTGATGCTGACGCCCGACTCGCCCACCTTTCCGTAGATGTCGGGGCGCTCATGGGGGTCTTCGCCGTAAAGCGTCACGCTGTCAAAGGCCGTGGAGAGGCGCGCCGCCGGCTGGCCGCGCGACACGAGGTGAAAGCGCGCGTTGGTGCGTTCAGGGGAACCTTCGCCGGCGAACATGCGGGTGGGGTCTTCGCCGCTGCGCTTGTAGGGGAACACGCCGGCTGTGAAGGGGAACTGCCCGGGCACATTCTCCTCGAGCATCCAGAACAGCAGGTCCCCCCAATCGCTGAACTGGGGCAGGCTGACCTTGGGTACACGCGTGCCGCTGAGCGTCTTGATGTAGTTCTGGACCCGGATTTCCTTGCCCCGCACCGAGTAAACGTTCTCGTCGGCCACGTAACTCTGCTTGAGTTGCGGCCAGTGGGCGAGCAATTTGCGGCACTCGGGTGCGAGCGAAGCCAAAAGCTCGTTGTAGCGCTGGCGCAGGGCGAACACTGCGGGGGCCGGGTTCTGAATCCTGGGAGACGGGTGCTTTGGCGCGTGCAGCTTGTCTTCCGTGTAGGCTTCAAGCTTGTCCGGTGGCGTGTCACCCAGATCCTTGAGCACGCGCCAGGTGGCACCAAGCGAACTGGCCAGGTTGCGCTGGTCATAAGCCCACTTGTGATGACCCCGCACGCTCTCCGCGATTTCGCTCAGGTAGCGCACGCGATTTCCAGGAATGACGCCTTTGACGCGCGGCACGCCGTCCTGCGGCACCTGCGTGAAGTAGCGGGTTTTGAGTTCGCGGCCAACCAGCGAGGAAAGCCGCGCCAGCAGCGCCTGATAGAATGCGTTGACGCCGGGATCGTTGAACTGGCTGGCGATGGTGGGAAACACCGGCATTTCCTGCGGCTTCTGATCCTTGCGGGCGCCGCGATTGCGCCAGACCTGCTTGCGTACGTCTCGAAGCGCGTCTTCGCTGCCGCGCCGCTCGAACTTGTTGATGACGACCAGATCGGCGAGGTCGAGCATGTCGATCTTCTCGAGTTGCGATGGCGCGCCAAACTCGCTCGTCATCACGTAGATGCTCAGGTCCACGAGCTCCGTGACCTTGCTGTTGCCCTGGCCAATGCCCGAGGTCTCGACGAGAATCAGGTCAAAGCCCGCGGCCTTGGCGACCTCGATGGCTTCATCCAGGGCCTCGCTGACTTCGCTGCCGCTGTCACGTGTAGCCAGCGAGCGCATATACACGCGCTGGGAATTCAGCGCGTTCATGCGGATGCGGTCGCCCAGCAAGGCGCCGCCCGTTTTCTTCTTGGTGGGGTCCACACTGAGCACCGCTACCTGGCTCTCCGGAAAGTCGGCGAGGTAGCGGCGCAGGATCTCATCGCACAGCGAACTTTTGCCCGCGCCGCCCGTCCCGGTCACGCCAATCACGGACGCCTGCCTGACCTTGGCGCGCTCGCGCACACGCTGGGCCACTTGAGCGGCTTCCTTGCTATCTCGCTGGCCGTTCTGCTCGGCGTAGGAAATCAGGCGCGCCACCACCAGCTTCTGGTCTGGGGAGAGCGCGTCCACCTCACCATTGACGTGCTCGATGGTGGCGTAATCGCACTCGCGCACCATGAGTTCAATCATGCCGTGAAGACCCATCTGCCGGCCGTCTTCCGGGCTGAAAATGCGGTTGATGCCGTAGGCGTGCAGTTCGGCGATTTCCTCGGGCACGATTACGCCACCGCCCCCGCCGTAAATCCTGATGCGCGAGGCGCCCTTCTGCCTGAGCAGATCCTTCATGTACTTGAAGAACTCGATGTGCCCGCCCTGGTAACTCGAGACGGCAATGCCCTGGGCGTCTTCCTGGATCGCGGCATCCACGATCTCTTCGGCGCTGCGGTTGTGGCCGAGATGAATCACCTCTGCGCCGTGCGCCTGCAACAGGCGCCGCATGATGTTGATGGAAGCGTCATGGCCGTCAAACAGCGCCGCTGCGGTGACAAAGCGGACTTTGTGGCTCGGTTTGTAAAGCGTCTCGCTCATGGAACTTGCGCTGTCCAACAATTCAACTTGCGCGCCGGGGCACGGGCCCCTGACGCTGGCAAAGTTGCAAGTATAGCTGGGGGATGATAGCGCCCCCCTTTGGCCTTTTACAGAGGCCACGGGCGCACATCGCGCGGCTACAATCAAGTGATGCAACGTAAGAAACCTGCGCAGGACCACACTGCGGGGCAGACAGCTCCTGCCATGTTCACGTGCGTGGCCATTGGCCACGTGCGCTCTCCCTACAAAGAACGCTTCGGCACTCCGCGTCAGCCCGTGGTGACCGCGCAGACCATTGAAGATCGCGCACTGGACGCGCGCATCGAGCTTCTACCCGGCATGAACTTTGAGCAGGCCCTGCAGGACCTGGCGGGCTTTGAGTACATCTGGGTTCTGGCCTGGCTGCACCTCAATTCAGGCTGGAATCCGCAGGTCGTACCGCCGCGCGGACCCAAGGTCAAACGAGGCCTGTTTGCCACGCGCGCCCCCCACCGGCCCAACCCCATCGGGCTTTCGGCCCTGCGCCTGATCCGCGTAGAAGGACGGGTGCTGCACGTACGCGGCATCGACCTGTTGGACGGCACTCCGGTACTCGATATCAAGCCCTACGTCCCGTACAGCGACGCCTTTGCGTCCGCGCGCGCGGGCTGGCTTGAAGGGCTCAAACAAGATGAGGGCGACCGCTACGAGTAAACTCGGCAAATCCCCGGCATGCGCCGGCAGATTCCCCCACGGACCTAGTCGGCCAATTCCAGGCCGCGCTCGAGGTCACGGATAATGTCATCCGGGTGCTCGATCCCAATGCTGAGGCGGATGCCGTTGGGGGCAATGCCGCCTTCGGCCCGCTTCTCGGCGGGAACGGCCGCGTGAGTCATGGCGCCCGGGTTCTCGATCAGAGAGCGAAGCTGGCCCAGACTGACGGCGAGGGTGAGCGCGTAGCCATTCTTGGCAATCCAGTCCACGACCTTGACACTGTTCTTCGGCTCGGCGCCTTTCTCGATGGTCTCGAAGTAGATCATGTTGCCGGGCGCGAACTCTCCGTGAAGGTCACGCATCTGCTGCTTGGCCAGGGCGAACTGGGGGTGATCCTCCAGGCCGGGGTAGGCCACGCGCTTGACCTTGGGGTGCCCGCGCAGGAAGCGGGCAACTTCATATGCGCTTTCCTGCTGCTTCTTGAGCCGCAAGGGAAGCGTCGGCAGGCCGTACACGAGGATGGGCCACGCGCTCTTGGGCGCGAGGGCCCCGCCGAAGTCTTTGCGGTAGAGCAGAAGCTGGCCCTCCAGTTCATGGGGAGCAATGACGGCGCCGCCCATGTCTGTTCCGAATCCGCCGATGTTTTTGGTCAGCGAATGGACGACAATGTGTGCGCCCAGGGCCAGCGGACGCTGGCAAAATGGTGTGGCGAACGTGTTGTCCACGATGATGTATATCTTCTCACCTTCTTTGCGCTTGTCATTGACCCGGCGCACGACTTCCGCAACAGCGGCGATGTCAATCAGTTCCATTGTCGGATTGACGGGGGTCTCGAAATACACGCAGCGTGTCTTGGGCGTAATGGACTTTTCGAGCGCAGCCGCATCGCGCAGGTCAATGAGCCTGGCGCTGATGTTCAGCTTGGGGTACCAGTTGGTGATCAGGCTGTAGGTGCAGCCGTAGAGCGTCTTGTGAGCGACCAGTTCGTCGCCGGCTTTCAGTGTGATGCCCAGCGCCGCGGAAATGGCCGCCATGCCCGTCGCGAAGCACACACAGTTGTCGCCACCCTCGACGCCGGCCAGTTCATCTTCCAGCATGCCGCGCGTGGGCTCGTCGAGGCGGTCATAGATGTAGATGGGCCCCGTGCGGTGGGCTTCACCGCTGGCGTACTCGCGGAAGCCCTGACCACCGCGCTCGGTATCTTCAAGGCGATAGGTCACGCTTGAAGAGATGGGTGGAATAACGTGATGCCGGAAATCCCACTTCTCGCTGATGGAGGGGCCATGAATAAGAAAGGACTCCATGGCAACGCCGTCTGGCACCTTGCGGTGCCTGGGTTTGGGCTTGGTGTCCAGGCGGATGCTCTTGCCGCGACGCGATTGGCTCATGGGGTCTCCAAGTCAGGCTGAGGGGCCGGCGGGCGTAGCATCAGTGCGGGGAGTCTTGAGCGGACGTCTGGGCTTTTCCACGGGCCGGGGCAGCCGGGGCTTTTCACCGAACATGCGCAGGCCCACCACCGCCGTGAGAATGTTCTCCAGCACGTTCTCCGTCAGGCTGATCTTCAGTTCCCTGCGAGCCTCCAGCGGCACATCCTGCAGGTCTTTGGCGTTGGCCTTGGGCAGCAGCACATGGCGAATACCGCTGCGGAAGGCCGCCAGCACTTTCTCCTTGATGCCGCCCACCGCCAGCACTTTGCCGCGCAGGCTTATCTCTCCGGTCATGGCCACATCGCCACGCACGGGTTTCTGGGTCAGCAGGCTGACCAAAGCTGTCGCAATCGTTACGCCCGCGCTGGGGCCGTCCTTGGGCACGGCGCCCTCAGGGAAGTGCAGGTGGATGTCGTACTTCTTGAAGTCGGCCAGGTCGATACCGAGCTTTTCGGCGTTGGCATGCACGAAGCTCAAGGCGGTGCTTACGCTCTCCTTCATCACGTCGCCAAGCTGGCCTGTCACGCTTACTTTGCCATCGCCGGGGTAACGGGCCGTTTCGATCAGGAGCACGTCGCCGCCCATGGCCGTCCAGGCCAGGCCGTTGACCACGCCGATTTCCGGCGGGCGCAGGGCCTCTTCCGGAGCCCAGATGCGCTGGCCCAGGTAGCCTTCGACCTCGCCGGGCTGCACTGTCACCTTTTCCCTGCGGCTGATCTCGCCCCGGGCCACCTTCGTGGCAATCTTTCGGCAGATGGCGGCCAGGCGCTGCTCAAATGTGCGCAGGCCCGCCTCGCGGGTGTAGCCGCGCACAATCTCGCGAATGGCGTCCCGTGTAATCTTGACCTGGGACTTCTTGAGCCCCGCAGCCTCGATCTGGCGCGGCACGATGTACTGCTGGGCGATTCGTTCCTTTTCTTCGAGGGTGTAGCCAGAAAGCTGGATGACCTCCATGCGATCGCGCAGCGGTCCGGGAATGGTGTCCAGCATGTTGGCGGTGCAGATGAACAGTACCTTGGAAAGGTCCACCGGCACGTCCATGTAGCGGTCGGTGAACGCGCTATTCTGCTCGGGGTCGAGCACCTCAAGCATGGCCGCCGCCGGATCTCCGCGCATGTCGTGTCCCATCTTGTCGATTTCGTCGATCATGATGATGGGATTGATGCTCTGGGCCTTCTTGAGGGCCTGGATGATGCGGCCCGGCATGGCGCCAACATAGGTGCGGCGGTGTCCCATGATCTCGGCTTCGTCGTGGAGGCCGCCCACGGAGAGGCGCTGGAACTTGCGACCCATGGCGCGGGCCACGCTCTTGCCCAGGCTGGTCTTGCCCACACCCGGCGGGCCCACGAGGCAAAGAATGGGGCCCTTGTGTTCCTTCTTGAGGCTCATGACGGCCAGGAACTCAATGAAGCGATCTTTGACCTTTTCGAGGCCGAAGTGATCGTCGTCGAGAATTTCCCTGGCACGCGCGAGGTCGAGGTTGTCGGGCGTCTGAGTGTGCCAGGGCAGGGCCAGCAGCCAATCAATATAGGTGTGGACGACGTTGTATTCGGCGCTGGCCTCTGAAATCAGGCTCAGGCGATCGATCTCGGACTTGCAGGCTTTCTCGGCCTCGGGTGGCAGCTTGGCGGCTGCAAGCTTCTCCTTGAGCTTCTCGATTTCGGCCTCGGGGCCCTCGCCTTCGCCAAGCTCGGCGCGGATGGCCTTGAGCTGCTGGCGGAGCAGGAACTCGCGCTGGGCCTGGTCGATGGTGATCTGCGCACGATTGCGCATCTCCTGGTCGACGGCCAGGCGGGCGATTTCCTCGTCCAGCCGCTCGGTCAGGCGCTTGAGCCGATCCTTGCAGTTCAGCTCGGACAGAATCTCCATCTTGACAGTGACGGGGAAGCCCACATAGGTGGCAATCAGGTCGGCGAAGCGGCCCGGCCCCTTGATGTTCATCTTCAGGATATTCGTCAGCTCGCGTGAGTAAGCGCTGTCCAGATTGGTCAGCAGCTCAAACCGCTCCAGGGCCTGGGCGATCAGAACGTTCATTTCAGGCGAATTGTCGTGGCCGCCCAGTGTATGGGCAGGGCTCACGTCAGCCTCAAAATAGCCGTCCTTGGTTTTGGTGAGTTTGCGGATGTGCACCCGGGACAGGCCCTGAAAGGCAACCTGGATTGTGCCATCCGGGAGATTCATCTGGTGAATCAGCCGCGCCGCTACGCCGATATCGTAGACGTCACTGCGGCCCTGGGGATAGTCCTGCTCCAGTTGCCGCTGAAGGGTGATGCACACGATCTGGTCGGTGCGGGGCAGCTTGTGGATCACAGCCAGGTTGGGTTTCTTGTGCACGCTGAAGCTGGTCACATTGAAGGGAAACACCACCGTGGAGACGATGGGCAGCAGCGGCATGCTGTGTGGCACGTCCTTGGCAATGACGCGTGTGCTGTCGGTGGGTCCCTGTACCATGGCTTCTTGCCTTTCGTGACGCTTGCGCCCAACAGCCTCTATGGGCAAGCTTGATTCGACCTTATCAGGCGCCCCGGATGACAACAACCGCAACCCCCTTTCAAGCGCCAGCAAGCCGCAGGCTCTGGGGCCCTGCCTTGGGCGCTTTGGCATCTTTGACCGTGTTTTCGCTGGGGGCCTACGTTTTGGTCCTGCCCGCCCTGCTGGTGGCCCTGCGCCGCGCCCGGGGCTTTGGTTTTGCGTTTCTGCTGGGGGGGCTGACATGTCTGGCGCTCTCGGCTCTGGGGCACAATCCGCTTCTGATGCTGGCCCGCGAGCGCGCCCTGGATCAGATTGAAGTCGCGCTGGGTGCGCGCCCGGAGTACGCAAATTTTGAGGGTTCCGCTGTGACCGGCGAACTGCAGTTCTCGGGCGTGACCTGCGAGATTCCTGATGTCGGGGGGCGCCTGACTGTCGAGTCCTTTGAAGTTTCCGTGCTGCCGGGGTTGCTCTGGCCGGGCCCG
>ERZ761609.3441-NODE-3441-length-10400-cov-8.014403_pt1 | contig 10400 bp, 6 predicted proteins | sample MGYA00511163_ERZ761609 | MGnify/ENA primary metagenome ERZ761609 (study PRJEB28899, sample SAMN02445070) | bioreactor sludge metagenome | biome: EBPR sludge | place: Australia: Brisbane, Thorneside Wastewater Treatment Plant | collected 2011-12-16 ... | reverse complement strand
GTTGCCGGCTACGTGATCGCGCGGGGGATTGGCGGCGGCTATTTGCGCCGTGTGATCATCGGCGTGATCGTTGGCGCGGCGGTGGCGGTGGTACTGCTGGTGATCGTCCCGGGTGATGGGCTGGCGCGCGGTTCCGCGCTGCGCGGCACGGGCATCCCGCCGACGATTGCCGCGCTGGCGCTCAACACGGCGAATATCGTCAACGTCCTGACGCTGTTCGTGACGACCATCGTCATGGGGATCGGCGGGGCGCTGGTAGGGCGCGCGCCGCGCATCGCGCACAACGGCGCGTGGTACGCGATCGCCGGCCTGCTGACGCTGGCGATGCTTAACTGGTTCCGCGGCATGACGGTCGTTTCCGGCCTGCTGACGCTGGCGATGCTGTTTGCCGTCTTCTGGTTCCTGACCCCGGCCGGGACGCTGGTCGAGAACACCTTCTTAAAACTGCCGGTGCGCGAACGCCGCCGGACGACGATCACCATGGCGGTCATCGGCTTCGCGATCCTGCTGGTCGTGCCGAGCTTCGCCGGACAGTCGCTGTCAAACACGTTCAACCTGGTAATGCTCTATATCATCATGGCGATCGGCCTGAACGTCATGGTGGGCTATACCGGCCTGCTTGACCTGGGCTATGTGGCGGCCTTCGCCTTTGGCGCGTACACCGCCGGTCTGCTCACGACGCCCAGTATGATCACCTGCGGCGGCATGACCGGCACGCAGATCGTCGAGGCCGGATTGAGCGTAAAAGAAGCCTGCGCGCCGTTGAGTTTCTGGGCGGCGATCCCGTTTGCGGTGCTGGTGGCGGCGCTGGCGCGTATGGCGCTGGGCGTGCCGGTGCTGCGTCTGCGCGGTGACTATCTGGCGATCGTCACGCTCGGCTTCGGCGAGATCGTCAACCGTGTGCTGAAGTCGGACACGTTCAAAGACCTGCTCGGCGGGCCGCAGGGGATCTCACCCGTGCCGGTGCCGACGATCAACCTGACGAGCATCGCCCCGTGGATCGACATGCCGTCGATGCAGGTGATGCCGTCGGCGGTCTCGGATTTCTTCACGGCGGTGCGCGTCCCTGATCTGCGCTGGACGCTGAGCATCACGCGCGCGACGGACATCTACTACCTGTACCTGATCGCGGTGATCATCATCGCGTTCCTGATCCTGCGCCTGACGAATACCCGCCTCGGCCGCGCGTGGCGCGCGATCCGCGAGGACGAGGACGTCGCCGAGGCGATGGGCATCCACCTGGTGAAGTACAAACTGCTGGCGTTCGGCGTGAGTTCGGCGCTGGCCGGTGTGGGCGGCGCGATCTTCGGCGCGTCACTGCAGGGCGTGTTCCCGGACAGCTTCGTGCTGCTGGTGTCGATCAACGTCCTGAGTGTGGTGATTATCGGCGGTCTCGGCTCGATCCCGGGTGTGTTCGTCGGGGCGCTGATCCTCGTCGGCATGCCGGAGGTGCTGCGCGAACTTCAAGACTACCGCCTGCTGGTGTTCGGCGCGGTGCTGGTGATCACGATGATCGTCAAGCCGCAGGGGCTGGTGCCGCCGGAAGCGCCGCGGTTGTCATTACTGGCGCGGCGCGGCGCGGCCGCACAGCCGCAGGGCGCGGGAGACTAGGGGGCGGATCATGGCGGAAATCCTACTCAATGCCAGCAGTGTGACCAAACGCTTCGGCGGCTTGACGGCGGTCGCGGCGGTCGATCTAGCGATTGAACGCGGTCAGATCGTCAGCTTGATCGGGCCGAACGGCGCGGGCAAAACCACGTTCTTCAACTGCATGACGGGCTTCTACAACCCGGAAGAAGGTGACATTGTCTTTAACGGGCGTTCGATCCGCGGGCGCAGGCCGGATCAGATCGCGCGCGTGGGTGTCGCCCGCACGTATCAGAATATCCGGTTGTTCAGCCGGCTGACGGTGCTCGAGAACATCCTGATCGGCCAGCACATCCACCTCAAGTCCGGCATGTGGGGCGCAGCGATCCGCACGCCCGGTCAGCGGCGCGAAGAAGCGGCGGCGCTCGACAAGGCCATGGCGCTGGCCGAATATACCGGTCTGGCGGGCAAAGAAGACCTGCTGGCGGCCAACCTCGCGTATGGCTTCCAGCGCCGTCTGGAGATCGCCCGCGCGCTGGCGCTCGATCCCGAGCTTCTGCTGCTGGACGAACCGACCGCGGGGATGAATCCCAACGAAACGGACGAGATGATGCACTTTATCATGCGCCTGCGCGACGAGCGCGGCCTGACGATCTTCCTGATTGAGCATCACATGAAGCTGGTCATGGGGATCAGCGATGTGGTGAACGTGATGGACTACGGGCGCAAGATCGCGCAGGGGACGCCGACCGAAGTGCAGAACGATCCGAAGGTGATCGAGGCGTATCTGGGGGCGGCCGAATGATGCTCAAGGTCAACAACATCCACACGTTTTACGGCAAGATCCACGCGCTGAAGGGCATCTCGCTGGAGGTGCAAGAGGGCGAGATCGTGACGCTGATCGGTGGCAACGGCGCGGGCAAGAGCACGACGCTCAACACCATCTGCGGCATCACGCCGGCGGCGGAGGGCAGCGTCGTCTTTCGCGATCAGGACATCACGGCGATTCCGCCGCACGACATCGTCACGCTGGGGATCTCTCAGGCGCCGGAAGGCCGCAAGATCTTCACGCGGCTGACGGTGCGCGAGAACCTCGAAATGGGTGCGTTCACTCGGAACGATAAGGACGGCATCCAGCGCGATATGGACTACGTTTTCGACCGCTTCCCGCGCCTGCGCGAACGCCAGACACAGCTCGGCGGCACGCTGTCCGGCGGTGAACAGCAGATGCTGGCGATCGGCCGCGCGATGATGGCGCGTCCGCGCCTGCTGCTGCTCGACGAACCGAGCATGGGCCTGGCGCCGCTGCTGGTGCGCGAGATCTTCAACGTGATCGAGTACCTGAACCGCGAGGCGGGGACGACGATCCTGCTGGTGGAGCAAAACGCGCGCATGGCGCTGGGCATCGCTCACCGCGGCTATGTGCTGCAGACAGGCTACGTCTCGCATCAGGGTTCCGGCGTCGACCTGCAGAACGATCCGGCGGTCATCGAAGCCTATCTGGGCACATAGACGCATCAAACATAGCGAAACGCCCCCCGCTGAAGCAGGGGGCTGAGTCTGACCGGCTGAAGCCGGTCTTTCTTTGTGCGTGTGGATCGAAATGGCCCCCTTCAGGGGGCCACTATCAGCCCCGTGCTTTTGCGCGGGGCGTTCCTCAACCTTCTTGTGCCACCGCCTAACTCACGCGCTGATCGTACGAGTCCCAGCCGAGATGGCGAATCCCCAGCTTGTCGAGTTCGGTGTAGACCAGCATGAGCGTCGCCAGCAGCAGGCAGATGCCCATGTCGACCAGTGACAGCGGCACGACCTTGAACAACGCCTGCAGGAACGGCACGTACAGGATGATCAACTGCAGCACGAACGTCGACAGGACGGCCAGCGCCAGCCACTTGTTGCGCCGGAACCATGTCCGCAGGAAGCTGGTTCTATCACCGGCGTGAATACCCATGACGTGGAACATCTGCCCGAAGGCCAGCACGGTGAAGGCCATCGTGCGCGGCACTTTCTCGATCTCGGCGAGCAGTGTTGACTCGACGCCGTCCTCATCCGCGACCAGTTCGGCGCGTGCCTCGGGGCTGAGCGCATCCCAGTCAGCCGGGAGTTCCGCCGCGTCAACGTCGATCATGGCGTCGATCTGGGCGTAGCTCAGTTCGGTGATGCCGAGGTTGCGTGCGAACGGATCAAGACCGTTGGCGTAGTGGCCATACAGGAAGGCCGCCAGCGTCGAGATCATCAGGACGACCGCGCCGACCAGCACCTGACGCGCCAGACCGTGCGCGAAAATCCCCTCGTTGACCGGACGCGGTTTGCGCTTCATGATCCCCGGTTCCGCCGGATCAAAGCCAAGTGCGATCGCCGGCAGACCGTCGGTGATCAGGTTGACCCACAGGATGTGAATCGCCAGCAGCGGGATGCGCAGCCCGACCAGCAGGGCGAGGAACATCACCAGGATCTCGCCGAGGTTCGAACTCACCAGATAGCGCACGAACTTGCGGATGTTGTCGTAGACCGTGCGGCCTTCTTCAACGGCGGCGACGATCGTCGCGAAGTTGTCGTCGAGCAGCACCATATCGGCCGCGCCCTTGCTGACCTCCGTCCCCGTGATGCCCATGGCGACGCCGATGTCAGCCTGCTTGAGCGCCGGCGCGTCATTGACGCCGTCACCGGTCATGGCCGCGACGTGTCCCTGCGCTTGCAGCGCCTTGACGAGCTGGAGTTTCTGCTCCGGCGCGACGCGGGCAAAGGCTGACGTCGTCTTGACGACCTGCACCAGTTCGTCCTCGCTGAGTTTCGCCAGTTCCGCACCGGTCATCGCCCGGTCTTTGGAGTCGATGATCGTCAGGTCACGGGCGATGGCTTCGGCGGTCAGCGCATGGTCGCCGGTGATCATGATCGGCCGGATGCCGGCGGCGCGCGCCGTCTTGACGGCCTCGCGCGCTTCCGGTCGCGCCGGATCAAGGATGCCGACCAGCCCGAGCAGCTTCAGATTGCGCTCGTGTTCTTCGACGTTCGGCTTGGCGGGTAGTTCCTGATAGCTGCGGTAGGCGACGCCCAGCACGCGCAGCCCCTGTGACGCCAGCGCATCGACGTATTCCAGCCAGCGCGCTTTGCGTTCCGGCGTCAGTTCAACCACGCTCTCTTTGAGGCGTTCGTGCGTGCCCCACTCGATCAGGCGGTCAGGCGCGCCCTTGGTGATCGAGATGTACTCCGCGCCCAGCGCCAGCGCCGACTCGGGATCTTTCACATGATGGAAGGTCGTCATGGCCTTGCGGCCGCTCTCGAAGGGGATCTCGGCAACGCGCGGCATACTGCTTTCCAGCGAGTCGCGCGTCCAGCCGCCGCCTTTCTGCGCCGCGACCAGCAGCGCGCCTTCGGTCGTGTCGCCGACGACGTTGAACTGGCCGGTACGCTCGTCCTGCTCGATGTAGGCATCGGTGGCGAGCGCCATCGCACGCAGGAAGTCGCCGACGAGCGGCCGCTCCTTCGGATCGATGCGTATGTCGCCGATCAGGAAGTCACCCGCTGGCTGATAGCCGATACCGGTGACCTTCACATCGTCCTCGCCGGGGAGGGCGATCAGCGTGGCGGTCATCTCGTTCTTGGTGAGCGTGCCGGTCTTGTCCGAGCAGATGGTCGTCACCGAGCCGAGCGTCTCGACCGCGGGCAGACGGCGCATCAACGCCCGCCGTTTGACCATGCGCGACGCGCCCAGTGACAGCGCCACGGTGATGATCGCCGGCAGGCCCTCCGGCACGGCAGCGACAGCCAGACCGAGCGACGTCACCAGCATTTCCTCGAGGTTAATGCTGCGCAGCAGGCCGACGACGAACACCAGCGCCACCACGATCAGCGAACCGCGCACCAGCAGCACGCTCAGGTCGTTGATGCGCTTCTGCAGCGGCGTGGCCGTGTCCTGCGTGGTTGCCAGCAGATGCGCCACCTTGCCCAGTTCGGTCTCGCCGCCGATGGTCGTCACGACCAGTTTGCCACGCCCGCTGTTGACGTTCGTGCCCATGAAGGCCATGTTCTTCTGATCGCCGATGATCAGCCCGTCCTCGGTCAGCGCAGCGGTCACTTTGTCGACCTGCTGCGACTCGCCGGTCAGCGCCGCTTCATCGACCAGCATGTTCTTGACCTCGATCAGACGGCCATCTGCCGGAACCCGGTTGCCTTCGGACAGGATGACGACGTCGCCGGGGACAAGGCCCTCAGCGCTGATTTCGGTGGCGTGGCCGTCGCGGAGGGCGGTCACCTTGGGGACTTGCATGGCGCTCAGGGCCTCGATAGCCTTTTCCGCGCGGAACTCCTGAAACGTGCCGATCACGGCGTTGAGGACGATCACCGCGCCGATGACGATGGCGTCGGTGAATTCGCCGAGGAGCGCCGAGATCACGGCGGCCACCACCAGCACGATCACCATGATGTTGACGAACTGGCGCAGGATCACCTGCAGCAGCGTGACCTGTTCGCCGGTCGGAAGTTTGTTCTTGCCGTGCTGGGCCTGCCGTGCGGTGGCTTCCTGGGTTGAAAGCCCGCGTTCGGCGTCGGTTTTGAAGTCGGTGAGGATCTGATCGACACTGCGTTTGTAAAAGTCTGCCATAACCGCTCCTGTATTGAGTGAAGGAATCCGGTAGGGCAAGCGTTCACCGGTGAGGCGATCCAACTTACGCGATCGGCTTGCACCTCACCGCTGGACGGGTGCCTTGAGCGCGTTCATGGTTCGATTGTATCACGATGCAGCAGTTGCGGGGCGCACTAACTCCATCCAGTAGTGATCGGCCAGCGGCGCGGCCAGCGCGTGCGGGGCAAAGCGTGTCTCGAGCGCGGCCAGCGCACGCCACAGGCGCGGACGTTTCTCGACGGCGGCGAAAACTTCGCTTGGGGGCAGAAACAGGCCGAGGGCTTCGAGCCGGTTGCGCTGGAAGGCCGGCGCGAATTCGGCGGTCAACTGGCGCGGCGTCGGGTAGGCGATCCACAGGTCACCGAAGCGGGCGCGCCCCTTCAGGCGTCGGAAGGCGCGGCGCGGTTGGGCGTGGAGCAGATGCCAGCCGATCTCCCACAGGCACCAGCGGCCCATCACAGCCAGCAGGACGCCGCCACCGGGGCGCACGCGCGGCGCAAGCCACGCTGCCAGCGCGCCGCGATCCTCAACGCAGTTGAGCGCGCCGAAGTTCGCCAGCACCGCGTCATACGGCCCGATGAAGTCGTGCGCGGGCAGGGCGTTCATATCGAGGGGAAGTACGTCCACGCCGCGGAGATGCGCCGTCTTGCGGCGGGCGACGTCACGCATGGCGGGGCTGGCGTCGGTGGCCGTCACCCGGATGCCGTGGGCGGCCAGAAACGCGGCGTCCTCGCCGGTTCCGCTGCCCAGTTCCAGCACGTGATCACCCGCCTTGAGCCGTGCCAGCAGGCGCGCATGGACGCGCGCGCGCAGGTGCGCCGCCGTGGGACTGTGCGTGAAATCGTCGTCATAAGTCGGGGCGAGACGGTCGAACTCGGCCATTTAGCCGCAGTCGCTGCGGTTGCGCGGCAGGTAGACGGTGAAGGTCGAGCCCTGACCGACGGTGCTGTCTACAGTAACGTGGCCGCCGTGACAGTCGATCACGCGCCGGACAACCGCCAGCCCGACGCCGCTTCCCTTGAAGTTAGCCGTGTTGCTGCCCCGGTGGAAATCTTCAAACAGCCGGTCGAGATCCTCCGGCGGGATGCCGATACCCTGATCTTTGACGCTGATCATGAGCGTGTCGGCGTCGCCTTCCAGCATGACTTTCACGTGCGTGCCGGGGTTGGAGTACTTGATGGCGTTGCCGACCAGATTGTTCATCATCAGGCGGCAGAGCGTCGGATCAACACAGGCGTCGTCGTCCGTGAGGGTCGATCCGTATTCAATGGAGTGCGAACCGGCATAGATCAGGCTGTTCTCATTGATGATGTCCGCACACAGGGCATCGACATTCGCCCGTACCGGCTTGAAGTCGATCCCGACGGCGTCGGCGCGGTGGATGAAGATGACCTCGTCGATCAGGTGGTTCAGGCGCTGCACCTGAATCTGGACGACGTTGAGGTGCTGCTGGCGCTTGTCGGCCGTCATGCGATCACCGTAGCGCGTCACCAGTTCGTTGGACGAGCGGATGATGCTCAGCGGCGTCTTGAATTCGTGCGAGATCATGGCGATGAAGCGCGCCTTGAGTTCGCTCAACTCTTTTTCGCGGGCGAGGGCGGCCTCGAGGTCAGCCGTGCGTTCCATGACGCGCCGTTCGAGATCTTCGTTGATCTGGCGCAGCAGGGTATACAGGCGTGCGTTGTCGAGCGCGCTGGCGGCGCGGTCGGCGAAGGCTTCCAGTATGCGCCGGTCGCGCGGGCTGAACGCGTCCACCTGCGGGCTTTGCAGGTCGATCACGCCAAAAACGCGCTGGTCGGCGATCAACGGGATGACCAGTTCCGAGCGGGTTGCGGTGTTGGAGGGGACATAATGCTCGTTCTGGGTGACGTCCGGCACGCACATGGACTGAGCGGTACGCAGGGCGACCGGAACCAATCCCGGCCCGTCGATGTGCAGCGTCCCGGCGGCATGGACGGCGAACTCACCAGCGCGGTCGTAGCGGGTGACGTAGCCGGTTTGCTCGTCGACCAGCATCACGCCGCAGTCGACTTGATCGAAGCAGTCAACGACGACCTGCGCCACGCTGTGCGCCATCCCCTTGAGGTCATGCAGCACGAACAGCGCCGACAGCGCCCGGTAGAGCGTCGACAGTTCGCTTTCCTGCTGGCGGATGCGCTCGACGCGGTCTTCGAGGTTTTGCGCCATCTCGTTGGCTGCGGAGGCGATCGCGCCGAGTTCTCCGGTTGTCACAGTCAGGCGCGTATTCAACTGGCCGTCGCGGATGTGGCGCAGGCCGTCGACGATGGCCCGCACCTGCCGCATGACGAACACCTCGCCGCCCAGCCAGATCGCCAGCACGGCCAGCACCAGAATCGCGCCGATGGCAACCAGACTGCTGCGCAGGATACGCGTCGCCAGCCCGTAGACTTCATCGGCGGGCGCGACCATCAGCAGATAGATCTGATCGCCGGCTTCTGCGTTGTTCAAAGCCGAGCCAAAATAGGTGCGCTCGATATTGTCTGCACCGCGCACGGTGTAGACGCCGGCCGCAACCAGGGCTGAATCGAGGTTGCCGGCGGCGGAGTCGGGCAGTTGTTGGCCGATCAGGTCGAGGCGCGGCGGGTAGTTCGCCAGCACCAGCCGGTCGCTGTCGATGACGTAGGCCTCGACGTTGTCGATGATCGCCATCGACACCATATTCGTAATTGTCTCCTGCAGCCACGCCAGATCGAGCGCGGCGTACAGCACGGCCACGATCTCGCCGTGATCCAGCACCGGATAGCCGAAATTGAGCGTGGGGCGTTCGGTCACGCGGCCGACTTGAAACGTGCCGATCGAGAAACGGCGGCGCGTCACCGCCTCCTGAATGTAATCGCGATCCGCAATGTTGATCGGGCCGACGACTGGCAGCGCGCTGCAGGCGACGTTGCCGCGCATGTTCATCAGGCCGAAGTTCGCGTATTCGGGGTTGGCTTCGAGTAGGGCGCCAAAGATGCGCTCGCAGTCATCCTCCTCCAGCAGACCATCGGCGACGATGCTAATCTGGGCGAGGTTGCGCAGCAGGTCTTCGGTGCGCTCGGTGAAGACCTCCTGGATGTTGCTGATCACCTGACCGGCGCGCACGGTGGACTGCCGTGCCAGTTCCTCGGCCCAGGCCCGCTGGCTTTCGGCAAACAGGAGCAGCAGGATAATACTCGGCAGCAGGGCTAAGAGAACCAGGTAGGTTAAGCGCGCCCGCAGGTTGCTCATAAGAGACCGTAATGAGTGTAATGTTCCGTTCGTGACCTAAGTGTAGCGCAGAAATGAGCCTACAACCGTTAATCATATTCAAATTGCTCAATGACTCATAAATCTTCGTTTCATAATAACGAGAAGAATTTTAGACGTCCCTCGGATTTGGATCATCCGTTCCAGATTCATGTACGCGCTGAGCGAAAATCCGCTATACTATTGAACAAACGTGCGGTTAACGAAAAACCGACGTTGTGTTGACCTGTGTGGCGAAGGGAGTACATGGCATATGGACGAAGCAGTGGTAGGGCGCGTGCTGCGCGCCAGCACCCGGGGATACTGCTGCGGTACGCACAGCGCCCGCATCGGCGGTCAGCATGACTTCGGTGCTTATGTCCGCGTGCCCATCGCCAACGAGCGCGACCTGTACGTGATCGGCCTGATCTACGCTGTCGAGATCAAAGACGACCTCATGATTAGCGAACTGGTCATGGCCGAGTCGGTGAACCCGAACGTGCTGCGCGACCAGCGCGAAAACCGCCTCGTGCCGGTCGAGATCAGCGTGCTCAACATCGGCTACTTTGACGGCGCACGCTATTACCACAGTCTGCCGCCGCGCCCGCCGATGAGCCTGTCGCCGGTCGAGTTATGCACCGCCGACGAGGTCATGATGTTTACGCAGCGGCAGGAGTTCTTCCGGCTGGTGCTGCAGGCGGCCGAAGTCCCGTCCGATGACCTGATCGCCACGGCCATCCGCATCGCGTCGACGGCCTACGCCGCGCAGGACGAGCGTGACGCCTTCCTGCTGATGTGCGGCCGTCAGCTCGCGCGTCTGCTGACCGGCGACCTGAAGCGCCTGTCGCACATCCTGACGCTGATCCGGCCGGGGACGTTCTAGCCCTGCTCGATCCAGCGCAGGGCGTAGCGGCCGCGCGTCTCCTGCGAGGTCGCCGTGAACAGCACCGTCACGCCGTCA
>ERZ761609.3440-NODE-3440-length-10400-cov-30.079169_pt1 | contig 10400 bp, 8 predicted proteins | sample MGYA00511163_ERZ761609 | MGnify/ENA primary metagenome ERZ761609 (study PRJEB28899, sample SAMN02445070) | bioreactor sludge metagenome | biome: EBPR sludge | place: Australia: Brisbane, Thorneside Wastewater Treatment Plant | collected 2011-12-16 ... | reverse complement strand
CCGAGATCTACACTCTTTCCCTACACGACGCTCTTCCGATCTAGGCGGGAGGGAGGCGTCCATTACATCTCCTACAGGCGCGCGCGCGGTGTGCGGTAGGAGCGACGCAAGTCGCGAGCCTTTCGTCGTCCCGCCCACCCCCATCGCCTTCAACCCTTCACGGCTGGCGCCGCTTTCCACCGAACAGCGCGGTAAGGGCGATTGCCGGGGGCTGGTCATCAGGGCGTACCCAGCGCTCTCGCGGCGGCTTCCGCGATCGCGCCTGCGAGCCGCGCCATCACCGGGGACTGTACCTGCCAGTGGTGCCAGTAAAGCACCACCTCCTCACGTTGCGGGGCGAGGTCGATCAGCTCGCCGCGCGCCAGGTGGGCGCGGGCCTGGATCTCGGGGATGAAGCCGTAACCCAGGCCGGCGACCGCGAAGGCCATGAAGCCCTCGGAAGAGGGTACGACGTGGTGAGGGTACTGCCCGGTATCCAGCCCGAAGTGACGCTGCAGGAAGGCCTCGTGCATGTCGTCGTTGCGGCCAAAGATGATCGCCGGCGCGTGCGCCAGCGCGCTGCGGCTGAGGCCGCGCGGGAACCAGCGTGCGCGGAAGGCCGGCGAGGCAGCGCACAGGTAAGGCATCTCGCCAAGCCGGATCGCCGCGCAGCCGCGCATCGGATCCGGGCGGGTGGAGACACAGCCCAGTACCTCGCCGTCGGCCAGCAGGGCATGAGTGTGATCCTGGTCGTCCACCACGCAGTCGAGGACCAGGCCCTCTTCACGGACCACTTCGGCGACGGCGCCTATGAACCAGGTTGCGAGCGAGTCGGCGTTGACGCCAACCGCAAGCCGCATCGGGCCGTGGCGCTGTCCCGGCTCCAGGGCGCGTCGCGCTTCGGTCTCCATCAGTCGTAGCTGGGCGAGGTAAGGCAGCAGGCGACGGCCGGCCGGCGTCGGGCGCACCGGCTTGCTGCGCACCAGCAGCACCTGACCGAGTTCGGCCTCCAGCAGCTTCACCCGTTGCGACACCGCGGACTGGGTGAGCGCCAGGCGGCGCGCGGCGCGCTCAAAGCCGCCTTCCTGCAGCACGGCTTCGAAGGCGAGCAGGCGATGGTCGATCATTAGCGGTTTTTGTTGAAAATGAATTAAATCGATTTTACTTAATCGTGCGTTTCTGTGGCGCTACATTGGGTCATTGCGGTGCTGCACCGCTCGCTGCATACAAAGGATCGCGCGGGCGCTGCCGCCGACCCATAACGACAACGGAACGCATCATGAGCAATGTCTACTTAAACGGCTTCATCCTCACGCTTGGCCTGATCATGGCGATCGGCGCGCAGAACGCCCACGTGCTGCGCCAGGGGCTGCGCGGCGAGCACGTGCTGCTGACCGTGAGCGTGTCGGCACTGTGCGACATGGCGCTGATCCTGGTCGGCATCGCAGGGCTTGGCAGCCTTTTCGTCGCCAGCCCGGACCTGATGGCAATGGCGCGCTACGGTGGCGCCGCATTCCTGCTCTGGTACGGTGGCCGCGCCCTGCGCTCGGCGCTGCGCGGGGGGCGGGAAATGAACCTCGCCGAGCACAAACGCATGTCGCGAGGCCAGGCCCTGCTCGCGGCGGCCGGTTTCAGCCTGCTCAACCCGCACGCCTATCTCGATACCGTGGTGCTGCTCGGCTCGATCGGTAGCCAGCAGGCGGAGGATCTGCGTCCGCTTTTCGCCGCCGGTGCGATCAGTGCGTCGATCGTGTGGTTCGTGCTGCTCGGCTACGGTGCGCGTCTGCTCGTGCCGCTGTTCTCCCGTCCGCTGGCGTGGCGCGTGCTGGACGGGCTGGTCGCCCTGATGCTGTGGGGGATCGCCGCATCGCTGCTGCTGGCATAGGGTGAGACCGGGGCGGCCGCTATAATCGTGGCCTTGGCGCCTGCTGCGCCGCTCTTGTCCAGGATCTCGCCGTGTCCGAACGTCTCACCGTTGCCCTGCAGTACGTCCTGCCCAAGCGTCTGCTTACCCAGCTTGCCGGCAAGCTGGCCGGTCTCGAGGGCGGACGCGTGACCACTGCCGTTATCCGCTGGTTCATCAAGCGCTACGGCGTGGATATGGCCGAAGCGGCCAATCCCGACCCGGCAAGCTACGCCAGCTTCAACGCATTTTTCACCCGCCCGCTGCGCGAAGGTGCGCGGCCGCATGCCGAGGCCGACTTCGTGTGCCCGGTGGATGGTGCGATCAGCCAGTTCGGACCCATCGAGCGCGACCAGATCTTTCAGGCCAAGGGGCACTTCTATTCCACCGCTGCGCTCGTGGGTGGCGACCGCAGCCTGGCTGCCTGCTTCGAGGACGGTGACTTCGCCACCCTGTACCTGTCGCCGCGCGACTACCACCGCATCCACATGCCCTGCGCGGGACGCCTCACCCAGATGATCTACGTGCCTGGCGAACTGTTCTCGGTCAATCCGGCCACCGCGCGCGGCGTACCGGGCTTGTTTGCGCGTAACGAGCGTGTGGTGTGCGTATTCGAGGGCGAGTTCGGGCCCTTCGTGATGGTGCTGGTGGGTGCGACCATCGTCGGCAGCATGGCGACCGTATGGCACGGCGTCGTCAATCCGCCGCGGCGGCCGGACATCGAGAAGCGCGCTTACGCCGAGGGCGAGGTCGTGCTCGAGCAGGGCGCTGAAATGGGGCGTTTCCTGCTCGGTTCAACCGTGGTGATGCTGTTCCCGCGCGACGTGCTGCGCTTCAGTTCCGAGTGGGTCGCAGCGCGGCCGGTACGCATGGGCGAGGCCATGGCGCAGTGCAAGAAGGTTGAGGACTGAGCGTCCTCGCTTGCACCGTCGCGGTGCGAGCCATGCTGTCCATGCACGCTGGTGAGGCATGCTGCAGGCGGGATATTGCGCTGCAATATTCTTGTAACGTCATTATGCTGTCAAAAAGATGCGCTAAAACAGGTGTTTGGCGCCTGCTGTCGGGTTGCGGCAGAGGGTGCCGAAGCTGGCACGGTTGAAGCTTTGATAACTGTGCCTTTCCACAAGAGCATCAGGAGACAGATCATGCCCAGCCGTCCGATCCATCAGGTTCTCGCCGAGCGTCCCTTCGTCAGCGTCTCGATCTTCAAGCCGGTGCGCGAAGTCACCCGCATGATGCAGGACCTGCACTGCAGCGCTGCCCTCATCACCGAGCATGGCGTGCTCACCGGCATCTTCACCGAACGGGACGCCACTTTCCGCGTGCTTGCCGCCGGCCTCGATCCCGACGCCACGCCGATCGGTGAGGTGATGACCCACAACCCGCAGACGCTGACCGATGACAAGCCCTTCGGCCATGCCCTGCATCTGATGTTCGAGAACGGCGTGCGCCACGTGCCGGTGGTCGATGCCGACCGTCGTCCGCTTGGCGTGGTGACGGCGCGCGATGCGCTTGCGCTCGATGCCCTGGACTTCGGTTCCGAACTGGTGCGTCGCGAGGAAATCACCGTCATCCTCTGAGCGATCCGTGCTGCGGGGCGATCGCCCTGCAGCACGACTTCCCGGTTTCGCTTACAGCAGCCCCATGCGCTTTGCAGCTTCGCGCAGTTCGGCGCGGAAGTCGGGGTGGGCAATGCCGATCAGCGCTTGCGCGCGTTGCTTGGCGGTCTTGCCGCGAAGTTCGGCGACGCCATACTCGGTCACCACGTAGTTGATGTCGTTCTTGCTCGTGGTGACATGAGTGCCGGGCGAGAGCACTGGCGCGATCCGCGACACGGTGTCGTTCTTTGCCGTCGACGGCAGCACGATGAAGGCCTTGCCGTCCTTCGAACGGTTGGCTGCGCGCACGAAGTCCACCTGGCCGCCGGTACCCGAGTAGGGCAGGTGGCCCAGGCTCTCCGAGCCGCACTGGCCGAGCAGGTCGATCTGCAGCGTGGCGTTGATCGCGCACAGCTTGTCGTTGCGCGCTGCGATGTAGGGGTCGTTGGTGAAGTCCACCGGGTGCATCTCGACCGCCGGGTTGCGATGCAGGTGGCGATACAGGCGCCGCGAGCCGAGCGCGAAGGTGGCAACCGTCTTGCCCGGCATGAAGGTTTTCTGGCGGTTGGTGACGGCGCCGGATTCGATCAGCGACAGGATGCCGTCGCCGATCATCTCGGTGTGGATGCCGAGGTCGCGCTTGTGCTGCAGCTGCATGACGACCGCGTCGGGGATGCCGCCGTAGCCGATCTGCAGTGTGGCGCCGTCGTCGATGAGGTCGGCGACGTACTTGCCGATGGCTTCCTGTACCGGGCCGATCTGTGGCAGGCCGACCTCGAACAGCTCCTCGGCGCTTTCGACCAGGCCGGTGACCTGCGAGATGTGGATGTGGCAGTTGCCGTTGGCGAACGGCACGTTCGGGTTCACTTCGAGCAGCACCACGCGGGCGCGCCGGATCGCTGCCATCGTGTAGTCGGGCGCCAGCGCCAGGCTGAAGTAACCGTGCTCGTCCATCGGCGAGGCCATCGACACCACCACGTCGGCCGGCGACAGGCCGCGGTCGATCAGCATCGGCAGCTCGGAGAAGTAGGCGGGAATGAAGTCCACCCAGCCCGCCTGGCCACCTGCACGGGTGGCGCCGCCGAAGAAGTAGGCGTCGTGGCGGATGTTCGCGCGCGTCTCGGGGTCGAGGTAGGCAAACTTGCGCAGCGGCAGGATCTGGCTCACCGCGACGTCGCGCAGCGCGTTGCGGCGTTCGGACAGTGCGTGCAGCAGCGCGGGCGGCTCACCGACGCCGGTGGGTACGACCACCGTGTCGCCGTCGCGCACGAAGCCGGCGGCATCGGCGGGTGTCATGCGCCGTTCGAGATAAAGGGCTTGCGGCTCGGTCATGCTGTCCTCCGTGGCAACGGTGCTTTTAGTGGCGTAACCGCGGATTATACCGGGTTCCATACTGGTGCGTATGGATGCGATGTGGCGTCAGGCTGTCGCGCCTGTTTCGCTCATGCTTGGGGCAATCGCTGGGATGTGCAGTTCGAAGCAACTGCCCCTGCCCTTTGCGCTGCTGGCCGTGAGGCTGCCGCCCAACACGTTGGCGACGGCGTTGAAGGCGATGTGCAGGCCCAGTCCGGTACCGCCGCGCCCCTTGCGCGTGGTGAAGAAGGGTTCGAACACCTGCTCCAGTACGCTTGCGTCCATGCCTTGTCCATCATCGCTGACGGTCAGCCTGATGCGTCCGTCCTCAGCGCGGCGTGCGGCGATGACGATCGTGCCCTGCTCGCGATCTTCGAATGCGTGGATCAAGGCGTTGTTGATGAGGTTGGCCAGGACCTGCCCGAGCGGGCCCGGATAGCTGTCGAGTTCCAGGCCGGGCTGGATGTCGGTCTCGATCGAGAACGGCAGGCGTCTGATCGAGGGCCGCAGCGTGATGATGATCTCGTCGACGACCTCGTCGAGCATGAAGCGACGGCGCTGGGCACTCGACTGATCCACGGCGACCTGCTTGAAGCTGGTCACAAGGTCGGCGGCACGGCTCAGGTTCCGCGTTGCGATGTCTGCCGCCTGGTCTACGTTGAGCAGGAAGGCATCGAGGTCCGAGCGTCGCAGCCCGGCCTGCATGCAGCGGCGGAAGTCGCCGGCCTGCCCCTGCAGCGTGCTCACCGCCATCAGCCCGTTGCCGATCGGAGTGTTGAGTTCGTGGGCGACGCCGGCCACCAGGCCGCCGAGGGCGGCCATCTTTTCGGCGCGTACGAGTTCGTGCTGGGTGCGCTCGAGCTCTGCCAGCGTGGCCTGCAGCGAACGGTTGCTTTCGGCGAGGGCCTCGGTGCGCTGGGCTACGCGCTGCTCCAGGTCGAGGTTGAGCGATTGCAGGTGCGCGGCCATCGCCTCAAGGTCGCCGGACAGGGCATTGAGCTCGACCACCGGGCCACGCGGCCAGTGGCCCTGCCTGCCGTGCGCTGTGTCGCGGGCCTGGGCAATGATGCTGTTCAGTGGCGCGAGCAGAAGCTGCGCGAGGCTGCGTGACAGCAGTACGCCGAGCAACAAGGCGATCGCGAACGCCGCCCCGATGGCGATCACCATACGGCTCACACGTGGGTTGTCGAGGCCGGTCGGGGCAATGGTGACGAAGCGCCAGTTGAGGGCCTCCGAGAGCGCCAGCCCGGCGTGGTAGCGCTGTCCTTCGAAGTCGATGTAGGGGGGCAGGGGGGTGCCTGCAAGGCTGGCCTGAAGAAGCGGCAGGCCGTTGAGATTCATGCGTCGGGCACCCGGGCCGTGGCGGGACTCGGTGATGACCTCGCCACGGCTATCGATTACCCAGAGTGCTGCAAGGCGAGTGCTGCCGGTTTCTTCCAGGGTGCTCAATACGGCGTCGAGCGGCACCTCGCCGATCAGTACGTGCGAGTCACCGGCCGGTGTCGCGACGCCAACGGTGAGCACCCCCGAGAGCGCGGACAGGTAGGTGTCACTCCAGGTCGTACTGCGGGTCGCCTGGGTTGCGCGCAACAAGGGGGTGGATGACAGATCGCTACCGAGGATCTCGCTGCGTAGCCGGCTCATCGACGAGTCCAGTCCTGCCGCTGTCACACGCCCGTTGGCATCGACGAGGTAAAGCGCTCGCAGCATCGGAGTGCGCGCGATGATCATGTCGAGGACGCCCGCGAATACCTCTGCGTCAACCAGAGCATGACTCTCGCCTACCACCTCCAGGCGCGACTCAAGAGCACCGAGCACGATCTGTGTGCGGTTGGCGTGGTCGTTGGCCTGCAACTGCACTTCGCGCTGGGTCTCATCTTCGAGGGCGGGAATGCTGATCGCGAGCAGGGCCGCTACCACCAGCACCACGACCATGACGGTCGTGGCGGCCATGATGGCAACGACGAAGCTGCGCAGCCGCCAGTTCCGGAGGGTCATTCAGCGCACCAGGACGAACTGGCCGTCGCGGATCTCTGCGAAATGGATCGGCCGCGTGCTGTCGCCGAAGGCGTCGATCTCGATCAGGTGCTGCAAGCCGGGGTAGGGACCGTGGCGCAGGACGGCGTCCTTCACGGACTGCCCGCTCTTGCGCCGTTCCAGTGCCTGGAACAGCACGATGCCGGCATCGTAGCTGGCGATCGCGCTATAGCCGGGGTCGCGCTGGAAACGGGCCCGGTAGGCGTCGCGGAAGGCAGTGAAGCGAGGCGCTTCGTCGGTGCGATCGTGGGATTGCGCGATCAACAGTCCGTTCACGGCCTGGCCGCCGAGCTCCACCAGCTGTTCGCTTGCGGCCCATTCCGCGGCAGCGAGCGGCATGTTTGGTGAGAGCTTGCGCGTCTGTTGTGCCAGCCGCGCGACATCCACTGCATTGGCGATGAACAGCAGCCCATCGGGTTCGGTTTCGAGAAGGCGTGCGGCGACCTCGCTGAACATCGTATCTGCGGTGGATTCGAACTCGACCGCGGCAATGACCTCTCCGCCGTAGGCTGGGAACTGGCTGCGCAGTTCGGTGAGCCAGGACTCGGAGAATGCCCGGTTGCGTACGTCGTAAGCCACAGCCAGCCGGTGCAGGCCGCGTTCGGCTAGCACGCGGGCATAGTCCGCGGCATTGTCGCGCGTGCTGCGGTTGAGCCGGATCAGCATGTCGTCCTTGCCGACGAAGTGCATTGCCGTGATGACAGGGCTGAGGACAACGACGCCTGCTGCGTCGGCCAGCGGGAGGATGACATCGGCCATCGCGCTGGTGTACGGGCCGACAATCACCGCCGGGCGGGCACGGATCAGCGCTTGCATGGCTTGGTGAGCAGTGGCAGCGTCCTGGCCGTCGTCACCGACCAGCAGTCGCAGCGGACGGCCTCCGATGCCACCCGCCGCGTTGCGCTCCTCGATGGCAAGGGTGAGCGCATTGCGCGCCGCTTCACCGGTGTCTGTGGTGCGATTGGAGAGGCCGGCGATGAAGCCAATCACGATCGGCTCGGGTTTGCCGCATGCTGCCAGCAAGGCCGCGAGCAGAAAGATGAGGATGCGTTGTACGCTCATGCGACTCTTGTCCGGTATGACTGCAGCCACTGCAAGAGCGCATCGAGCGGCATCGGTCGCGCGTAGAGGTAGCCTTGCGCTTCGTTGCAGCCCATCGCGCGCAGGCGTTCGGCCTGGCGTTCGGTCTCCACACCCTCGGCAAGCACCGCGATGCCAAGGCAATGGCCGAGGGGTACGATCATCTCCGCAATGCGGGCGCCGGGGCGGCAGCTGTCGAGCAGGGCGATGAAGCTGCGGTCGATCTTGAGCCGGTCCACCGGGAGCTGGTCGAGGTAGGACAGCGATGAAAAGCCGGTCCCGAAATCATCGATCGCGATCTCGACGCCCAGTGCCTTGACTTCGGCGAGAAGCGCGGACACCCGGGCCATGCCCATGACGGCCACTGACTCGGTGATCTCCAGTTCGAGCAGCCCTGGCGCCACCCCGCTCTCCTGCAGGGCGAGGCCGAGCTGTTCGGCATAGCTGCGGTCGCGCAACTGAGCGGGCGAGACGTTGATGGCCATGCGTATGTCGCTGAAGCCGGCATGGTCGAGTTGCGCGAGTGCGCCCAGTGCGGTGCGCATGACCCAGTTGCCCAGCAGGGTGATGATGCCGGAGCGCTCGGCTACCGGGATGAACTGGTCTGGCGGGACGAAGCTGCCATCGGCCCTGCGCCAGCGCAGCAGGGCCTCCACGCCGGTGACCCGTCCGCTTTCCAGTGAGAGCTGCGGTTGGAAAGCGAGAAAGAGCGCATCGCTGCCGAAGGATTGCTGCAGTTCGTGCAGCAGCCGGGTGTGCTGGCGCGACTCCAGCCCGATTGCCGAGGTGTAGAACTCGTGCTCGCCCTGTCCGCGCGCCTTGGCGCGCTTGAGCGCGATGGATGCATCCTTGAGCAGTTCGGCCCCAGCGCTGGAGCCGGTGTCGGCTCGCACGAAGCCCATGCACGCCGACACCGGGCGCTCGATACCGTCGAACACGTAAGGGGTTTCGAATAGTGGTGCGAGGTGGGCGGGCGACACCAGGGTTTCGTCGCCGCAGATCGCGAACACATCGCCCGAGACCCGCGCGATCGTACACGAGCCCGGCAGGGCCTTGCGAAGGCGGCTGGCGATGGCGCCAAGCAGGCGGTCGCCATAGACGTGGCCGAACATGTCGTTCGTCTCGGCAAACTGGTCGAGGTCGATGAGGGCGATCGTGCAGCCCGCGAGGGCGTCGGCCTCGATCGCAGTGTCCAGGTGCTGGACGAAGGCGCTACGGTTGGGCAGACCCAGCAAGGGGTCGACAAAGGCGATCTCGCGCAGCCGGGTGACCAGTTCGACGTTGTCCGCGCACAGCGAGATGTTGGTGCAGAACACGCCGAGCAGTTCGCGATCGACGTCGCCCAGGGGTTCGGGTGAATCGATGAACACGGCATAGCGGGTATCCTCGTGGCCGGAAAAGCACAGCGTGACACTGGTTTCGGTTACGAGGTTGCGCTGTTCGCGCAGGCAGCGGGTGAGGTTCGAGATGATCTGCGGATCGCCGATCTCGGAGACGGGGTGCTGGACGAGGTGGCTGAAGCAGCCCGCCGCGGCGATGATCCTGAGTTGTTCTGCGGTCAGGCTGTCCGGGTCGCCGCTGGCGCTTGCGCACACCAGTCCCTCCGAGGGGATGCCGAACAGGCCGGCGATCTGGGTGATCACCCCGGCGGCGAAGCCCTGTACGCCGTCGTGCGCCATCAGGTGGTGGCTGGAGGCCACGATCTGCTCCAGGCCCCTGCGGCTCTCGTCGAGCTGACACAACTGCGCGTAGGAACGGATTGCCGCGGTCAGCGAGGTAAACAGCTTGGTGCGAGTGAGTTCGCTCTTGGTCTTGTAGTCGTTGATGTCGTAGCGGCGGATCGTGTCGATCTCGGGCGCCTGGCCGGGCTGGCCGGTGCGCAGGATGATGCGCGTGTTGTGCAGGCCCAGTTCGCCGCGGATGCCCTCCACCGCGACGAGCCCGGCGTCGGAGGCCTCCATCACCACGTCGAGCAGCACGACCGCGACGTCGCGCTCGGCGCGCAACACTGCCATGCATTCCGCCGCCGAATGGGCGTGGAGCAGGCGCAGTGGGCGCTCCTCTATGTCCAGGCCGCGGAGGGCGAAACGGGTGCTCTCATGGACGTCCTCGTCGTCGTCGACGATGAGAACGGTCCAGCTGCGTCTTCCATGGGCCGGCGCAGGCCCAGGCAGAGGGGAGTCGTCGATGAACTCGACCAGATCGTCGCCATGAGGCCCCATGAGTCGTTCCGCCTGGATGAAGAAGCGCAAAGCGAATGCCCGCCACTAGTCCTGGTACGCGCAGTGCGTGCCAGGACCCGTGTCAGGCGTGGATGCATCCTTGCTTCAATCTTAAACGGTCTCTGCAGGCGCTGCGAAGGGGGCGCCTGACAGCGATTACCCGGGGTGGGGCCCCGGGGAGGTAGATCGGAAGAGCGTCGTGTAGGGAAAGAGTGTAGATCTCGGTGG
>ERZ761609.3439-NODE-3439-length-10401-cov-4.253141_pt1 | contig 10401 bp, 7 predicted proteins | sample MGYA00511163_ERZ761609 | MGnify/ENA primary metagenome ERZ761609 (study PRJEB28899, sample SAMN02445070) | bioreactor sludge metagenome | biome: EBPR sludge | place: Australia: Brisbane, Thorneside Wastewater Treatment Plant | collected 2011-12-16 ... | reverse complement strand
ATTTGAGGCCTTCGAAGAATCGCTATTCCGGGCCAACGAGGTGATGAACCTGACCAGGGTCCCGCGCGCGGAGTGCTGGCTAAGACACTTCGTCGACAGCCTCTTGATCGCGGAATTCATCCCGGATGGAGCATCGGTTCTGGACATCGGGACCGGACCGGGCTTTCCGGCTTGGCCGCTGGCTTGTGCGCGTCCTGACCTCAAGGTTTGCGGACTGGACTCGTCGGGAAAGATGATGGGGTTCCTTCGGTCGCAACCCCTACCGAACCTCTCGGCTGTGCAAGCAAGAGCGGAAGATTTCGACTCGGGACCGGGCTTCGACGTGGTGACGGGAAGGGCACTCGCTCCACTCGGGATCCAACTGGAACTCTCGGCTTGGCACGTTCGTAAAGGAGGGCTCGTCATTCCGATGCGAACGAACTCTGAGGAGTCCGGATTTGCGGCACGGGCCATCTCCAGGTTGGGACTGAGGCTTCTGCGCGTCGAGCATCGCCCACTGCCGGGAACGGATGTCGTGCGGAGCTTTCCGATCTATGAAAGGATTGGAGCTGCTCCGAAGCGACGTACATGGGCGGAGGTCAAGCGTTCACCTCTCTTTTAGAACGTTGCCCCGAATCTTAGGGGTGGACCATCAGGCCGTGCAGACTCTTGGCCCTTCCGTTGTTGGGGTCTATTCTAAGGGCCTGATCGACAAGTTGGTGGGCTTCTTCCTCTAGTTTTTTGGCTTTCTTCTCTTGGTCAGCGTCGCCTTTTCCGTCCGCACGTAATGCGGAGGTATCCCGAAGCAAAACCGAAGCCTTGAGGGCAAGTGCGTTCGGGTGCGAGGGGTAGGCGGCAACCGCCTTATCCGCGTGCTCTTTGACCTTATCCATCTCTCCATGATCTTCGTAGATCGTCGCGAGGATGACGTGCGCCTCGGAAAGTGCCGGTTTGAGGGGGTCGGCCGGATTCGCGGGCGCGAGCTGGAGGAAGTTCTGGAAGTAGACGAACGCCTTCTCTGGTCGGGAGAGAGCCATCTCGATTTTGCCGGCTCCGAAGTAGGCTCCGAACATGTCCGGGGTGAACGCGATCAGTCCTTCGAAAATCTTCAAAGCTTCGGAGAGCTTCGATTTGTCTTCGGCAGAAAGTTCTTCACCTCTTTCGTACTTTTCTAAGGCGGCACTGGAAAGACCCTCCGCCTTTTCAAGGTTGTCCGAATATTCCGCACTGCTGGCGTACACAGGTACATCGGATGACTTGCTGCACCCGAATAGTGCAGTTAGGATCAGCACGAATCCAAGAATTCTAAACGACCACATTGACCAGTTTCCTTGGCACGACGATCACTTTGCGAACCGTCCTGCCTTCGATATGGGCTTGCACTTTGGGAGACGCCAAGGCGGCAGCCTCGAGTTCCTCGTTCGTGGCTTCGGCCGACATTTCCAAGGTGTCTCGAAGCTTGCCGTTGACTTGAAGCGCGACCGTGACCGTGTCCGACTTCGTCAGGGCGGGGTCGAACCTAGGCCAGTTCGCTTCAAAAGTGAACCCTTCCTTGCCGAGGGACGACCATATCTCATCGGCGGTGTGCGGTGCGGCGGGAGCGAGAATGAGTATCAGACTTTCGAGCGCCTCTGACAGCGCCTCTCGAATTCCGGGCGCATCCTTCGCCGCCGCTTTCTGAATGTCACCGAGCGCATTCAGATAGGTCATCAGGGCGGCGACATAGGTGTTGAAGGCGAACCGGTCGATGTCTTCCGTGGCCTTCTGGATGGCCCGATGGGTGGCGCGGCGCATCTCCAGAGCGGGCCCTTCGTTTGCCGTCCCGATTCGATCTTTCCAATCGGGGTCAAAAGAGTCTGTCGTTTCGGCGGCGAACTTAAAGACTCGGCCCAAGAATCGCGCCGCGCCGTTCATCCCTTCGTTCGACCAATTCACATCCGATTCGAACGGGGCGACGAACAGTTCGTAAATGCGCAGCGCATCGGCGCCATACTCCTCGACCGCTTGCTCGGGAGTCACGACGTTCCCCTTCGACTTGCTCATCCGAGCCCATCGCCAAATGACTTCGTTTTCGGGCATTGAAGCCGCCTCGGCATAGGAGATCTGGATGCCCTCTTGTCCCACGTCCAGTTTCTCATCGGCGCGAGCGGCCCGATAGGGGGTGCGTCCGAGTACCTGCCCCTGGTTCATCAGCCGTTGAAAAGGCTCGTCGACTGGCACCAAGCCTTCGTCAAAGAGCACCTTGGTCCAGAATCTGGCATACAGCAGGTGCATGACGGCATGCTCCGCGCCCCCGACATAGCAATCCACCGGCATCCAGTACTTGACCTTTTCGGGGTCCCAGCCCTTTTCGGCGTTGTGAGGATCGCAAAACCGCAGGAAGTACCAAGACGAGCAGGCGAAACCACCCATGGTGTCCGTCTCGCGCCGGCCAAGGCGTCCGTCCGAATCGGCCACATTCACGAAATCCGGAATCTGAGTCAGCGGCGAAGACCCGTCGCCCGCCGGCTCGTAGTTTTCGACGTCGGGGAGTTGGACGGGGAGACAATCCTCGGGAACCGGGTGCATCCCGCCGTCGGCATCGTGGATGATCGGGATCGGGCAGCCCCAGTAGCGCTGGCGGCTGATGAGCCAATCGCGCAGTTTATATTGGGTCTTCCGCTCGCCGATGCCAAGGGCTTCCATCCAGACACCCAGCTTCTCCTGGGCTTCTTTGACCGGGAGGCCGGAGTACTCGCCGGAGTTGACGAGAATGGCCTCGGCTTTATCGGTCCAGGGGAGGGCGGGTTCGCTTGCGTCCGCGGGGCCGATCACTCTCCTCACTTCGATCCCAAACTTCGTCGCAAACTCGAAGTCCCGTTCGTCGTGGCCTGGTACGGCCATGATTGCGCCGGTCCCGTAGCCCATCAAGACGTAGTCCGCAATCCAGATCGGCACCCGTTCGCCGTTGGCGGGGTTGACCGCGTAAGCGCCGGTGAACGCGCCGGTTTTTTCACGATCGGCGACCGTTCGTTCGGTGTCGGTCAGCGTTTTGGATTGGTCCCGATAGGCTCGGATTGCATGTCGATGTTCTTCGTCGACCGTGTTCAGGAGGTTGTCGATGAGCGGATGCTCCGGCGCCAGAACGCAGAAGGTCATCCCGAAGATGGTGTCGATGCGGGTGGTGAAGACGCGGAAGGCGAGTTCGCGTTCGTGGGCGATGACTTGAAAATCATCGGCATCTGGCGTCGGGCTTTGGGCACTGGGTTCGGCTCCGGCGCCCGGCGCCTGGCGCCCGGTGCCTGGCATCGCCACTTTCAGACTAAACTCAACCCCCTCACTTTTCCCAATCCAGTTGCGCTGCTGGTTCTTGATCCCTTCTGGCCAGTCGATTTTGTCGAGGTCGTCGATCAGCCGCTCCGCGTAGGCCGTTATCTTAAAGAACCACTGGGGAATCCATCGCTTTTCGACCGGATTGTCGCACCGCCAGCAGAGGCCGCCCACCACTTCTTCGTCCGCCAAGACCGTCTTGTCGGTTTCACACCAGTTGACGCTTGCCAATTTGCGATAGGCGAGGCCTTTTCTGTAGAGAATCTCAAAGATCCATTGGGTCCATTTGTAATAGTCTGGATCGCTGGACTTAAACGAACGGGACCAATCGTAACTGATGCCGACCAACTCCATCTGGCGACGATAGGTTGCAGCATAGCGGTCGATCATCGGCGCCGGATGGGTTTTGTTCTTGATCGCTTCATTCTCCGCTGGGAGACCAAAAGCATCGAAGCCCATGGGATGCACGACGTTGAAGCCTTGCATCACCTTGGCACGGCAGATGACGTCGGTGGGGATGTAATTCCGGCAGTGTCCGACCGAAAGTCCGGCGCCGCTAGGATAGGGAAAGAAGTCGAGGCAGTAGAATTTGGGCCGGCCCGCCTCTTCGCGCGTGCGGAACAAGTCCGCTTCTTTCCAGCGCGTGCGCCATTTGGCTTCAAAAGCCGATGGGTCGTAACGATCGAACATCGGCTGATTTTATCTGAATTTGAACCTACGAGACCGGCGTCCGACTCAGGACGTGAATGACCTCTCGGATATTCCAGTTGTGCCGCTCAAGCTGCTCGAGGGCTTCGTCGGCAGTGGCGGGGGTGAGTTCCCGGACGATGCGAACGCAACGCTCCTTCAACTTGTGGTTCTTGGCTTTAACATCGACCATCAAGTTCTCAACGACTTTGCCGGCGAGGACCATGGCGGCGGTACTGATGCGGTTCAAGGCAAGTTTCTGAGCCGTTCCTGCCTTTAACCGAGTGGAACCGGTGAGGACTTCCGGTCCGGTGTCCAGAACAACTCCCAGATCGGCCGCCTTGATGATGGGGGTGTTGCGGTTATTGGCAATGCCACAGGTCCAAACTCCCTTTTGCCGGGCGTGGCGGACGGCGGCGACGGCGAACGGGGTTTTCCCGGAAGCGGTGAGCCCGATGACCACATCATTTCGTCCGATTGCGGCTTTGTTTAAAGCGTCGACGGCGGCATGTTCATCGTCTTCCGCATCTTCGACCGCTTTCACTTCGGCTTTTGCGCCACCGGAGACCACCGCGATGAACCGGTCGGGTTCGATGCCAAAAGTCGGTGGCATTTCGGCGGCGTCCATTTGGGCGATGCGCCCGCTCGTTCCGGATCCGACGTAGAACACCCGTCCGCCATTGACGAATGCTTGAGCGCAGCGCTCGGCGGTGACGGCGAGGTCGGCTTCGGCGCTGCGAAGGGCCTGCTGGACGATCATCTCTTCTTCGTTCATCAGGCGAACGATTTCTTGAGCGGACATTTTGTCGAGGCCATAGGATCGCGGGTTCCGGGATTCGGTACTCATTGTGCAAGTTGCTGCGCCAATCGGACGGCGCCTTGGACGGGGGGACGGGCGAGCCGGGTCAACGTCGGCCCATAGCCGGCCAGTGCGGCATTCACCGCCATTTCAAGCTGGCTCTGAAAAATCGGCGACGCTTCCCATAACCCCCCCGCGAGGCAAATGCGAAGTTCAGTCGCTCCCTTATGGTACCTGTCTGCGTGAGATCGAAGAATGGACGCGAGGTGAGCGGTCTGCTCACGAAGGGCTAGGAGGGCGTAGGGTTCTCCGGCGTTGGCGTCGCGAGAAATTGCGGGGGCCAGCTTGGCGAGTCGGGCGGCCGGGGCCCCTCCTCGATAGAGCCCGGCTAGTACCTCGTTTTCCTGAGTGCTGCCAAATTGCTTCTCGATCAGGGACCGCGTGGGCTCTGTCATTCCCGATTCACCGACAACTAAGAACTGGCTTAGGACGGCTCGGCCGTACTGACAGGCAGAACCGAAGTCGCCCAGTAGGTATCCGCCACCGCCGGACTTCACGACCTTGCCCTCATATCGAGAACAGATCAGGGAGCCGGTTCCCGCGATCAGGCAGATGTCGGTATCTTCGTCACAGGCGAGGTAGGCAGCGACGTAATCGGGCTCGGCGATGACTTTCGCCCGGGGCGCCGCCCAACTTAGGAGTTCGAGGGCACGTCGTCGGTCGTCTTCGGTCAGGAGCCCGGCAAAGCACCCGGCAACAAAGTCGGGAGAAGGGCAACCGTCGAGGGTTTTAAGAACGTTCGTTTCCAGGCGCTTAGGAGGGGTGGAGGCGAGGTTGGCCGGACCAGATTGCCCGATATGCACTTGGTTGCCAGCGTCGTCGACCGCCAAGGCGCGGCAGGAGGATCCACCGCAATCGAGTCCCACAAAAATCGGCATCGGGCGGGATGGTTATACCTAAGTAGCGTCCATCGACGGGTCCGCAAATCTCATCGAAAGGGGAATCAGCAAAACGGCCAGTCCGGCGATTCCAGCGCAGGCTAGGAAAGCGGTTTGAGCGGAGAATCGGTCCCAGAGGAGTCCCGTGATCAGGCTGGCGGCGAGCGTGGCGAACCCCGAGAGCATGGCAAAAAGCCCCATCGCCGAGCCCATGGCCTCTTTGGGAGCGTAGTCGGCGACGAGCGCGGTCCCAACGCCTCGGGAGATGCCGTCGAAAGCGCCGTAAAAGGCGAAGAGGGGCCAGATCCAAAACGCGTCGGCAAACGCGAAGCCGGAATACGTGAGAGCGTAGACCGTCCACGCCCCAGCGATTAGGGGCCACCTTCCGACCCGGTCGCTAAGCTTTCCGGCGGGGTAGGAAACCAGTACGAATGTGATGTTGAAAACGATATAGGCCAGGGTGACCAGGATGTCTGAGAGGCCCAATTCGCGAGCGCGAAGGAGAAGAAACGTGTTGCTGGAGTTGGCAAGTCCGAAGAGGAGGCACAGTACGGCGGCCCGCCAGTAGCTTCTTGAGAATCGGACCAGAGGTCGGGGCGCTTCTTCGATCGTTGGCGCCGGCCTTGGGTTCTCTTTGAGACGAAGGGTCAACGCCCACGCAAGAAGTCCGGGGACAAAGGCCAAGACGAAGATGAGGCGGTATTGGCCGGGAAGGGCAGCGAGCAGGGCGAGCGCCAAAAAGGCTCCGATCAGCGCCCCTGCGGTGTCCATTGCAGCGTGATAGCCGAAGGCCTTGCCATAGATCTTGGGGTCCACCGCTTCGGCAAGCAGGGCGTTTCGAGCGGGGCCGCGCAGGCCTTTGCCGAAGCGGTCGAGAATTCGCCCAAAAAGGACCACGGGCCAGGCGAAGGCCAGGGCCAGCAAAGGTTTGCCGAGAGCACTGCAGAAGTAACCCGTCTGAACGTAGGGAAGCCGTCGTCCTTTGCGATCCGAATGCCATCCCGACCAGCCGCGCATGAAGCTCACGAGAGCCTCGGCGATCCCTTCGACCAGCCCGAGTGCAAGGGCGGGGGCCTTGAGCGTCTGGGCGAGAAAAAGGGGAAGAACCGGATAGGCCATCTCCGACGAAACGTCGGCAAAGAGGCTGATCCAGCCGAGTTGGCGGACTTTGGGCGGTATTGGGTCCGGCACGAGGCAGTATGGCCGACCTATCGCCCTAAACCGTTGCGAACTCTCGCTTGTCGAACACCAAGTCCGAAGCGACCTTCCAAACTTCCGGTTCGATCCGACTATCCGGCAGAATCTTGGAGAAGTGCACGATCGCCGAAGTCATCCCGACTTCGAGGGCGTAATGCAGGAAGGCAGAGTTGAGGACAACGCGCGCCGCCGGTTTGAGGCCAAACGAGATGTTGCTGACCCCAAGGATGCTGTTGACTTGCGGGTACTTGCGGTGAACTTCGGCGATCGCCTCAATCGTTTCGATGCCGGCGCGGCGAAACTCCTCGTCGCCGGAACCCAAGGTGAAGGTGAGGCAGTCCAGGAACACGTCATGGTCGGGAAGGCCGTTCTCGCGGGTCATCGCCAAAATTCGTTCGGCGATTTCCACCTTCTTTTGTGCCGACTTCGCCATGCCGTCCTCGTCGATCGTGAGCGCGACGACCGCCGCGCCGTACTTTCGGCACAGTCCCAACACTTTGCGGGTGCGGGATTCCCCGTCCTCAAAGTTGATGGAGTTGATCATCGGCTTGCCGGCAAGACACTTCAGCGACACTTCGACGACCGGCGCCTCGGTGGAGTCGATCATGATCGGAACAGTGACGTGCTGGTTGTATCGGGTCAAGATTTCGCGCATGTCTCTGGCCTCGTCGCGGCCAACGTACGCAGCGCAGACGTCGAGAACATGGGACCCCTCGCCTTCAAGCTCGCGGGCGAGTTCGGTTAAGCCCTCCCAATTCTCGGCGGCGAGCATCTCGCGAAAGGCTTTGCTCCCGTTAGCGTTGGTCTTTTCGCCCACGATGAGGAAGCTACTGTCCTGTTTGTAGGGTTGGAACTGGTAGAGCGAAGAACACCCGACCAGTTTCAGAGCGGCGGATTTTTCGGGGGTGGAATAAGTGAAATCGAACCCAGGGTAGACGCTACGTACCTGTTGCCAATAAGCGTTGCCCGAGTGTTTCGAACCGCCGAGGGCCTCCGCTAGGGGCGCGATGTGAGCAGGAGTCGTTCCGCAGCATCCGCCCACGAGGCCGGCGCCAAGGTCGCGTACGAAGTGCTCGTGGTGATGGACGAACTCTTCGGGAGACAGTTTGTAGACCGCTTGCCCCTTTTCCATGACGGGCAGGCCCGCGTTGGGGAGCACGGAGATCGGCCGGGTTGAGTTCTGCGACAGGAAGCGGACATGAGGCGTCATTTCGACGGGGCCGGTCGCGCAATTGACCCCGATCGCTTTGACCTCGGGGAACGCTTCGAGCATATTGAGGGCAGCCCCGATCTCCGAGCCGAGAAGCATCGTGCCGGTTTGCTCCATCGTGACGCTGACGAAGAGCGGCACCCGGATCTCGGTCTCCGCCATCGCCCGAATCGCTCCGACCACCGTCGCCTTCGTCATCAAGAGATCTTGGGCGGTTTCGATGAGAAGGGCGTCCGAGCCGGTCTCGAGCAGGGCGCGGAAGGCGAGGCTGTACGTGGACTCCAGCTCGTCGAAAGTCGTTTGGCCAAGGGTAACGAGCTTGGTTCCGGGGCCGATCGCGCCGACGACAAATCGGGGCCGTCCAGTGGCCGAAGCCCGGTCAGCGGCGGATCGAGCGATTTTCCCGGCGGCGAAGGCAATGTCGTAGACCAGTTCGGGAATGTCGAATTCGGCGAGGACGATGCTGGTGCAGCCGAAGGTGTTCGTCTCGATCAGGTCGGCGCCCGCATTCAAGTAATTCAGGTGGATTTGTTCGATCGCATCGGGCCGAGTGAGATTCAAAAGTTCATTGCAGCCGTCGAGGACTTGGCCTCCAAGTCGGTCACGGGCGGCGGCAGAATCGGCGGGCAGGTCGTGTTCCGGCAGCAGGGTGAAATCGTTTTGATTGAAGCCGGCGGCCTGGATTTGCGTGCCCATGGCGCCGTCGTAAATCAGGACGGATTCGCTGAGGGCATCGAGGAGTCGGCTCTTCATGTCTTATTCTATCGGTTTTTGCCAGCCGGTAACCTCACCGATCGTAAAGCGACCGGACTTCAATTGAACCTGGCAACCGTGGCGGGAAGCTCTGCCTTGGAACGCGGCAAACATCTTCCGTAGGCGCAAGCCAGGGAAGGAAGTCGGAGCATGTTTCACATTGTCGCGATTACGCTATGCCTCGCCGCTGCGGCGGGCGCGTGGGGTTTGATGAAGGACGCGATGCGGGGTTCGCCGCGCTAGACGCTGATTAAGTGGGTCCTCCAACATAGAAATCCCCGATCCGAGTCCTACCCTCGGGTCGGGGATTCTTGCTTTCTGAACTTCGATTTACTTCGCCGCGACTTTGTTGGCGGCCTTGGCGGCACGCGACTTTCGGCGAGCGGCGGCGTTCTTGTGGATGATTCCGCGCTGAGCGGCCTTGTCCAGCGCTTTGACCGCTTGGACCAATGCGCCCTCGACGTTTGCCGGCGTCGCCGTCTTGACCTTCTTCACGAACGTCTTCAAGGACGTGCGGGTCCCCTGATTGCGGACACGGCGCTTGGCGATTCGCCGCAGGTCTTTCTTACTCGATCTCTTATTGGCCATGGTTCTCGGTTGAGGCGATAGGATACCCGAACTCGCCGATCCTTACTTTTTGATGAATTTCTTCTTGGTCTTGTCGAACCCAAGTTCGACCTTCTTGTTGTCGAAGTGCCATACCGGCGATCCGGACCGCTGATAGAAGCACTGGTAGCTGCTGAGCAGCGAAGCCAGCAGTCTGCGCGAGGTGCGGCGGACGACATTGACTTCCGCCAGCAAGGTGAGGAAGTCGGCGCCCTTCGGCCAGTGGCCCATGACCTCGATCAGGACGTCGAGTGTGCTGGAATCGATGCTCTCGGCCTGGATTTGGCGCAACTCTTCCATCCGCTGAGAGCTGATGTAGATGACCGGGTCGGTCTGGTCTTCCCAGGCGAACTCCAAGACGTTGGGCTTGTGGGTTTTTGTCAGGGTAAAGACGGCGCCGCTTTCGACGGGCTGCTCGTACCACCAGTCGACCAAGTTGTAAAGGAGCCGGGCTTCTTGGTTGGCCCATACCTGGAGTTCTCGCCCGGCGGGGTCGATGAAGATGATCTCTTGGATCGCCGGCTCGGCATCGAAGAATCCCGTCGGAACTTGGCAGAGTGGGAAGGTACCCAACTCGCGATGGATGGACTTCAGAACGAGGCGAAGCCGTTCCGGCATCTGCTTCGGCGCGGGCAGGATGTCCTCGTCGAGGACGTCGGTGGCCAGCGGGTGTTGGAGCAGCTTCCGGAGCGAACTCGAAAGTCCTTCGTCGGTGAGTTCGATATCGACCGGGTCGCCATCTTCGTCGATCGCGTCGCTTTTCACAAACTGGAACGGCTCCGGCACCGAATAGATGAAATCAGGGGCGCTGCCGGACTTTCGGAAACGATCGGCGCCAACCCACCAGACCGACCCTTCGGCCTTGAGCGCGTCGATGACGTTGGCAAGGTCGTCAGGGAACGTCTTGTTGGCGAGGGTGATCT
>ERZ761609.3437-NODE-3437-length-10409-cov-14.072822_pt1 | contig 10409 bp, 6 predicted proteins | sample MGYA00511163_ERZ761609 | MGnify/ENA primary metagenome ERZ761609 (study PRJEB28899, sample SAMN02445070) | bioreactor sludge metagenome | biome: EBPR sludge | place: Australia: Brisbane, Thorneside Wastewater Treatment Plant | collected 2011-12-16 ... | reverse complement strand
TGGGTTCAGAACGTCGTGAGACAGTTCGGTCCCTATCTGCCGTGGGTGTAGGAATGTTGAGAGGATTTGTCCCTAGTACGAGAGGACCGGGATGAACAGACCTCTGGTGGACCTGTTGTGACGCCAGTCGCAGTGCAGGGTAGCTATGTTTGGACGGGATAACCGCTGAATGCATCTAAGCGGGAAACCCACCTCAAAACGAGCATTCCCTTGAGAACCGTGGAAGACGACCACGTTGATAGGCCGGGTGTGTAAGCACAGTAATGTGTTCAGCTTACCGGTACTAATCGTTCGATAGACTTGATCGTTCCCATTACCAATGCCCGTCGGGGCGGTTTTGGAACCAAAGAAAATCCAGTTTGCTTTCTGTCCTTCGCCAGCTTGGTGACCTCTGCGCAGTGAAAAAACCCGATCCCATCCCGAACTCGGCCGTTAAGCGCTGCAGCGCCGATGGTACTATGTCTCAAGACCTGGGAGAGTAGGTCGCTGCCAGGCTTGCAAAGAACAGTTTCCGCTTCACACGATGACGTTTCAGCGCGGCGCCTCGGCGCCGCTTTTTTGCTTTCGAACCGGCACTGTTCGGTTTGTACATGGTGACGCGGGGTGGAGCAGCCCGGTAGCTCGTCAGGCTCATAACCTGAAGGTCGTCAGTTCAAATCTGGCCCCCGCAACCAAAAATCCGAATCAACATCAATAGCTTACGCAAAGCCCCGCTTGGCTCTCGCCAGCGGGGCTTTTGCTTGTGTCCGCACTGTGTCTGTTTTTTGGCCATCCAGAAGCACGTCAGCTGGTATTACTCCGGCGCGTCTTGTGCCAGCGCCTCAAGTGCCCATACCTGAGCTTCCAGTTCCCAATCCGCTGCAGAACGAGCGTGGAGGTAAGCTACACTTTGCGGCAATCTGGCAGTCTTTCCAATGCGGAACAACTCCTCATTCACGAAAGGCAGAAGCCAGCCGTCCTGAAGCTGCTTTTGAAAAGCGGAAACCGCATCTTTTGGCAAAAAGCCCGGATGATGGCGCTCCATCGCCAGCAAGGCCATAACATCAATCGACCGGTAGGTCACATGTGCTGGACTTGATCCGGCCTGGTGGCCAGGCCAATGGGGCGTGTTGGCCGAGAAACCAGGCTGGCTCCAACCCGAAAACCCACTGCCCCACCAATAGCGCCAGAGAGATTTCTGGTGTGGTTTCTCGATCTCCAGAATGGGGTTGAGCAGCAACGCCGCGTTTCGTTTCACCGCAGCCGAAGGTTGGGCATGCGACAAGAGCCCGTGAACGTAGCCGGTGATATAATTGTAAGGCAGATCAGCGCCATCTGCCCAGAATGGCATGCCGCGCCGGTAGTGCATGCCAGGATAAGACTTACCATCGTGATGGACAGGCCCTTGCGCTTCCACAGTTCGAGTTAGGGAGAGCAAATCCTGTTGTATGCGCGCCAGAGCTTTAGGCATGGACGGCGTAGTGAAACCGCAGTAGCGCGCCCATTCGAACATGCGCGCCGTGCGCCCCAGATGCAAAGCAAACAACAGGGGTTCGCGTTCGACGGAATAGCGTTTCGCCCGTAGCTCCGGATACGCCGTCAGCGCAAGGCGCGCGGTGAGCTCAAGCTCCTGCTCAATGCGTGGCCTGAGTTCACGTGAGATGGTCGTATGAGATAGGGCAGGCAAGATGGCCGAGGTTGCGGCGAGGGACATCAATCCGTTCAGGTAATACACCTGGCCCCAAGCGATGCGGCCTTCGAGATTGTTCGCGCCGAAATTCAATAGGCCGCCCAGTGGGCGCCGTTGAAGTTCATGCGCGAACAAGGTGCGCAACTCTGAACGTGTGCGCGCCGTTTTCCATTGCGGCATTCCATTCTGCAAAGATGGGGCATAGGGAATGCTGTCGCGCGCAAGCGTCGTGACCTTTGCCCCGGCCGGTGTCCAATCCGCGATCGAATAGACTGAAAATTTTCGGATTTTTTCCTCTCCCACGAGAGGCGCATGAAGGCGATCATCGTAGATCGGTCGCAAGATTGCGATGGCGCGATCCGGATAAACAACCGCTTCGACAATCTCTTGCCCGGCGAGAGCGTCTCGCTCCCAGACGTTGGATTTTCCAGTCTTGTCCACAGTGAAGCAGGACGCGCTGGCACAAATCGTTACCCCATCTTTGTGGGCATTCAGATAGGGGATTGACTCAATGCCCCCAATGGGCAGCCCGTCGGCCAGGAGCTTGGGCTTGACGAGCGACGGGGTGATTTCATAAAGATCAAGCCCATCGCGATGTTCTCCGACTACGCGCCCTCCCGGAAGCGAGCGGATGCTATCGTAGGAGACCATCAGCAGACGTTCGCCATCCTCCTGAATCAGAAGAGGGTGCGTGTTGCGACGCCAGGTTGCATCCAGATCAAGCCTCACCCAAGGGTGATGGTGACTCTCTCTGGTGAAGGTATCCAGCACACCGCTCGGCCAATCTCTCAGAACCATGTAGCGCGTGTTTGACACACCGGGATTGGGAAAAATCTGAACGGCGGTGGACCGATTGGACCCGTCAGGTGGTGTAACAAGCCGGGACGGGGCCAATCTCTCGCCTTGTTGTGCTGCACTCTCAAATGCGACCCCTCCGCCGAGGGTCAGCGCAGCCAGCACAAATCCAAGGAACCGCAGGGCCTCCATGACACGAGAGGACGTTCCCCCTTGTTTGGATAAACGGTTCTTCTGCAGATGCATCCTGATCTGACCCAAGCTCCAAGAGGAAAGCACTTTCAGTGAACTCCAATTCACAAAATGTACTCAATCTATTTGTCCCTCCGCATTTTTACCCGAACCGGATCCACGTCGCTTGAAAATGCTCTAAATCTGGGCGTGTATCGGTTGACGAGAAAAACGCTCTTTCAATTTCAAAAATCTGTTCTCAAACAGTTCATATGAAATAATTGCAAGCAAAAAAACCAAAAAGAATGCAATCCACCGTGACTTAAAAATCCCTTCTCCGTCCCCGGTTCCAATAACAATCGATTGCCAAACGTATAAACCGTAAGAAATGCGACCAAAATACGCGAGTGGTTGCACAGACATTGCGCGCACAAACCAGTTTGACTGGAACCTGACAACAAAAACGACAAGAAAAGAAAATCCCACAGCCATGGTGACCGGACTATAAGCATGAGGTTGGATAAGATAGAAATACAGCGCCGGTGCAAGTAAGACAAGCGCCAGGCCCAAGCGTGAGCCTTTCCCGCGCGACAAGAACACGATACATTGATCGACCGAATTCTGAGCATTGATCCACGCCGCAATAGCACCAATCAGAATTGGAACGCAGGCGAAGAGCGTCCACCGATCAACAAAGTACGTCTGTGAATAGGGCGCGAAGTAGCCCCTTAAATTCGGCACGAGGAGGACATAAGCCAACATCAATGCGACGAAGAGAAGGCCAGATCTGCGAAATGTCATAAAGAATAGAAACGGGAAAACAAGATAGAAATGCTCTTCTGTTGCCAATGTATGGAAGCTGCCAAGCCACCCCTGGTACTTATCTATTGGTATAAAATTATAAATATAGAAAAATGCATGTAAAAAAGAATCGAAATTTAAACGCTTAATGTAAAAAAAATGTAATATAACATAACAAAATAAGGCGAAATAGTATAATGGAAAAATCCTTAATGACCGTCTAATAAAGAAGTCCTTAATAGAGAACGTCCCATAAAGGCGAATTTCTTTTATTGCCAAGCTCGTAATGAGGAATCCGGACAATACATAAAATAAATTTACGCCGGTTCCGCCATCAACCAATCGATGATATTTGCCAAGTCCAAGGGAAACAAAGTAATCATAGGAATGCAGATGCGTAAGAATTACAGCAAGTGCAGCAAAAAAACGTAGACCATCTAGCCCGTTCCAATGCTTTGTCGCTTGAGTGCTCACTGCGTTACCTTCAAAGTCAATTGTCGCCGGCGATTCATTTTGCCGCAATTGTGCTGATAGGAGACTGGTTCATCTGTGTCTCAACCTCTAGAGCATGTCGCGATTAAGTGGATGCCGGTTAATCGCAGAAGACATGCTCTAACTTATTGATACCGATCACGTTATCCGCATTTTGATGATTCCATCAAAATGCGGCGTGATCTAGCGGTGCAACCCCATCGTATCGAGCGTATTGATACGACGGATTGTATCGTTGAAATCAAGCCCGATGGTTTCCAGATACCAGCGGATGGATTGCGCCCGCGGGCGGTTCTCCACGACGATCGATTGCAGCGCCTGTTCACGCGTCAGCATCCCCTCTCGAATCTGGTTGGAACGGAAGGTGTCGAACTCTGAAAAGCCACGCGCCGTCATGTAGATATAGTTGTAGAATGGCGCTGTCCCGTCACCGATGCGCCAGGTGCTATCGGTGTCAGGGGCCAGTTCCCAATCATACTCCGAGATCAGAACGCGATTGACCTCTTCCTCCCGCCAGGGGAAGTGATCAAAGATGAAGAAAAAATCCCGACGAGGTTCGATATAATAGGCAAAGAAGGCCCCCGCAGTATCGAGCAACGATGAATTGATGTAGCCTGGATTGCTCAGAAAGCGGCTTGCGTAATAGGCGGCGAGCTTGATCTTTCGGGCTGCAGAGAGGTAGTCCACACGGCTCTTGTCAAAATCAGGCGCAACACCACAGAAGCCAGATTTGAAATCCGTGTTTTCCAATGGGTTAGCACACCACAAGTCGAGTGCTATGCCAGTCTGCCGCTTGAGGAGGTTTACGACCCGGAAGAAATGTTTGTCTCCCGCCATGAACAGCGGCACCATGCCGAGGTCGGGCTTGTTAAGCCACGCTGCGACGTTCTTGCGGATATTGTCCCGTTTTTCACGAATATCGGCTGAGACGAGAATGTTCTGAATGCCAAGCTGACCGCAAATTCGGGCGACGTTGCGTCGAGCGAGATCTGTCACCATGCCCCAGTCATAGGTGAATGTGACGGGCTTGAGACCGAATTCATGCTTGATAAGGTGTAGACCATAGCTGCTGTCGCGGCCGCCGCTGAACGCAACAATCGTATCCGGCGAAGTGCCGGGACGGCGATACTTCTCCAAGCTGGCGATGAATCTCTGCTTTGATGCCACCGGATCGAGGTGTTTATAGCGAAGCTTGGCGCCTCGGCAGTAATTGCAGACGCCCTTTTCATCGAAACTGATGAAGGGAAACGTGTCGGGCAGCACACAGGCCGTGCAACGCTTGAGTGACTTAACGCGCTCCTCGTTATAGCGCAGCAAGGATTCATCGACGGCCTTGGGAATAAACACAGGCGCAGCAGCTGACGTCACAGCCTGATGCTGATGCCGCACCGGGCGATTGATGCGCGGCGTTGTGGGGAGAACGGCCTGACCATCGATAAGGGAGAAGGGCGTTGCACTCGCATGGACCAAGGACACGGCAAGTGCCGAACCAGGTTCCACCCACTGGATCGCAGCCGCTTCTGACCCGGCTGACGAGAGCGGCTTGAGCGCTTCACTTAAGATGAAACGCTCGGAAGCGAAGATAATGTACCCCTGCTCCTCATTGCGATGCAGGTACAGATCACCTGTATTGGTGGCAAGGACGATCCAGTTTGTGGCTTCATGTGCCCAGGCAATCGATGCCGCTCCCCGGATGGAGGCATAGGCCTCGCGGGTTGCCTGCGGCATATCCTTGCCTTTGGCGAACGCCTCCGCCAATTTGGCCGCAATAATCTCGGTATCGACCTGCGCCCGTCGTTCCATATCCGGGTGTGCAGCCCACAGCTCATCCACATTCACGATGATGCCGTTATGGATGATCGTCGTTCCGTCATAGCAGACAGGCTGGTTGTTCTCGTTCAGTTCGGCCGCGCCGTTCGTCACTAAGCGCGAATGCGCCAAAATACCAATCGGTTCAGCAACTTGGGACTGATCTTCGGAGAAAGCACGCTTGAGATCATGCAGTGTCAACTGCCGGTAGCCGTCCGACTTCAACAGGTCGGTGGCGCGCACAGCGGCTTTCATCGTCCAGGCCGCCCCCGATTCCGGCAGGTAAAGATGAAGGCCCGCCGATTCTTTCCCCCGACTCTCCGAGAGGGTGTAAAGCCGGTCAAGCGCTTCCACGGTCTGAGTATGGGAGAAGCGCGCACCAGGGCGAAGCAGAATTCCGAAAATGCCACACATGATTAAGCTGCCATCCGATTGAAGACCAAATTCCAGCCGATCAGACGACGGGCCATGAGAACGAGGACGATAATGCCGGCAACATATCCGATCACAGTCGAGGCAGCCGCCCCGGCCAGCCCCAAAATGGGGATAAGCATGATGCCTGCCAGCAGGTTCGCAACGACAATCGAGGCCTGTTGTCCTGCCTGATAAGCCGGATGCCCACTTGCGAGCAAGACGTTATCAAACGGAATGAAGCGCGCAATCAGTGTCAGCCCCAGCATCAGGATGATCGCCGCTGGCATTGCCTCGAGTAGCCCCTTTGACGGAACGACATAAATGGCGATGAAATAGAAGGCCATGATCAACCCCAGGGCGAGAGCTCCAGTGATCGGCGTTAGGAACTTGCGCGATTTCTGCATCAGCGACATGGGCTGTTCCCACTGGTTATCTCGTGCCGCAGCAACAAGAAGCGGGTTGAAATTTGTCCGGATCATTGTGAGCACGTGAAAGAGGCCATCCGCCAGCATGGCTGCGAAGCTGTAAAGCCCCACAGCTTGATCCGACATGAAAACGCCCACCATCAACACGTCAAGCCTTGCATTCAGCTCGCCAAACATACCTGCCATCATGCTCTTGGTGCCGAAGGTCAGGTGGGTCTTGAACCAACTGCTATCGAAACCGCGCACATGCAGCAATCCCTGCTTCCAAAGATAGGCAAGCGAGGCAAGAGCCACAATGGTTTCCGCCGCCAGGAACGAAAACGCGGCAAAAGCAAACGGCAGATCGGTTAGGCTGATGCCGATCACCACGATCATGACCGTAAGGTAGCGCACCGATTGCAAAATGGCGAAAGCCTTCATGCGACGGAGGCCATTCACATATGCGATCAGAACCTTGTTGAGCGGAAAAAGCACAAGGCCAAAGGCGGCAATGCGCATGGCATCAGCCGATGGGGCACTGTCCAACAGCCGCCCGATCATTGGCGCCGCCAGAGCCAACAATCCGCCAGCAATAAGCCCGAGCACGCCTGTCATGACAATGGCGGTGACAAGCAATCTATCGCGAGTCGACTGGTCATCCTCATGATAGGCCGCATGCCGCAGAACGGAGTAGTGAATACCCAGAACAGCAAATTGTGATGCCACAATATAAGTTGCATAGGCTTGGTTGAAGATTCCAAGCGATGCCGTATCCCGCAGAAGGGTAACGGCAATGTTGATGACAACGCCACTCAAGGCCAGAATGGCAAAGCCGCCCAGCGTCCAGCCAATATCCGTGGCCAGCTTGTTACGCAAAAAGCCGAGGAGTTGCGGAGGCAGTTTCATGCACCAGCCCTGTTGATCGCGAGATAGGCTGTCCCTTTCAGATACACCGAGGACTATCCCTGCTTTTCTTCGACAGGGGCCTCCAGCTTCACACGTTTAATATCGCGATGCGCCAGCGGCAGGTTCAGATGCTTGTTGGACTCATAGTCAAACCACATCGCAAAAAACAGCGAGTTGAACCCTAGACCAAAGCTGAATAGCCAGCTTATCAAAGTAATTTCTGGTATTGCCCCCTGAGAAATCCACAGTACAATCAGACGAAAGAAAAATAATGCACTAAGAACAAAACAAAACATACCGAATGCATAAAAGAATATAAGTGGATGAAAATCACGAATAATGTATTTTTCCTTGAGGCGCCAGAAAAATAAACGAACAAGCAAGCTTCCAATTGTAAATATAACTTTTCTAACGCGAATTCCAGATTTCTCTCCCACATTATAGACGGGCTCAATCGGCACATCGACGACGCGCATTTCAGCAACGTTGAGTTTAACCAGAAGATCATTAGGCTGACCATAACGTTTATACATCCTGGTCCAGTCAATTGTAGCCAGCGCCCGGGCATTGATGGCAGTGTACCCTGTCTGGGAGTCGGCCACGCTCCAGTAACCAGAGGCTATCTTGGTGAGAAGCGAGAGCGCTGAATTGCCGAAGAAGCGCACCTTTGGAATTTTCTTGAAGGCCTCGCCCGTCACGAGACGATTGCCTTTGGAGTAATCGGCGAGCCCGTCGACAACGGGATCCAGCAGTGCGGGCATATCGTCTGGGTTCATCTGTCCATCGCCGGCCATCACCACGGCGATATCAATACCATTGTCGCGGCACCACATGTAGCCAGAGGCAATGGCACCACCGACGCCTTGGTTCTCCTCATGCTCTATGAGCACAACGCGCGCTCTGCCAAATTCCGGATGGGAGCGCACAACATCAGAAGTGCGATCCTTGCTCTTGTCGTTGATGATCACGATCCGATCAACATAATCGGGCATGGTATCGATCACACGGGCGATCTGAGTTTCCTCATTGTAGGCGGGGACGACAACGCCGATCATCTGGTTTCGATACATTTTGACATCCGTTAATTGTTTGATCTCGCCCGATAAAGCCGGGACCCAGAACAGAGATGAGCCTCGATTATGCCGCGCCTGAGTGGCATGCACTCTGAACGCGAAACTGCGTTCCGTCTTTCAGCATTCTTGTTGCACGTCAACCATTTGAGGGGTGTTTCAACGCACTCAACCGTCAATCTTGCAAGAATGCCATGGCCGTTGTGCAGCCAAGCGCTTCGGTTGGCGTAGAGGTCAAAGCTTTACAGGTATTAAATCCTATGATAGGAACAAGTACATTCTTGGAGTCAAATGATGCAAACCCCCCATCTCAAGGCCCCCTTGCTGGCGGCAGGGCAGGCGCAGAAACATGTCACTCTGAACGAAGCGCTGCTCACGTTGGATGACATTGTCCATTTGAGTGTCGAAACGGCGTCACTATCGGCTCCGCCCAACACACCTCAGGAGGCGACACGCTATCTTGTCGCCGAAGGGGCGGCCGGCCTCTGGAGCGGATATAGCGGGCGTATCGCCGCCTTCCGGGATGGAGGCTGGGTTTTTCACGCGCCGGCAACCGGCTGGGCTGCCTACGTCATGGATACCAAGCAAGTGCTCATTTTCGACGGCACAGATTGGCAGGCTACGCGGCGTCTCGGCATCAATGCGACAGCGGATGATACCAACCGGCTTGCGCTGGCCAGCGAAGCTAGCCTTTTCAACCACGCCGGCAATGGGCACCAGCTCAAGATCAACAAGGCGCAACCGACTGATACAGCTTCCATTCTGTTCCAGACAGGATTTGGCGGGAGAGCAGAAGTTGGCACCACGGGAAGCAACGCCTTGTCCTTCAAGGTGAGCGCCGACGGCGCAACCTGGCGCACGGCATTGAGAATTGACGAGAACAACGCCCTCGTTGATCTGCCTACGAATCCGGGCGCTCTTGCTCGGCCAAATCTGGCTATCAATGGCGATTTTTCGATCAATCAGCGGGAGTTTCCCGGCGGGGTTCTGGCCGCAAACAAGTATGGATATGACCGGTGGCGGGCGGGATCGGGTGGCGCAAACGTCAGCGTCAGTTCGGGCGTTGTGACCCTCGCTTCGGGTCAATTGATCCAGACGATCGAGGCTGCGCAATGGGGACTGTCCTCGTTTGCCGATGCCGAGGTGACCATTTCTGTAGAAAGCCCGTCTCTTGCTCTCACAGTTGCACTTGCCGATGTGAGCGGCAGTATTGCTGCAGGCCCCGGTAGGCGACAGGTGATGCTGACTTTGCCACCAAGTGCGGGCGGGCAGATCCAGTTGGCCATCAGCGCTGCAGCGAGTTGCTCCTTTTCCAGAATCAAGATTGAGCTTGGTCGCGGCCAGACCCCCTGGACACCTCGACCTCGCTCGGCCGAAGAGAGCATGGCGTATCGCTACTACTACCAGCTCAAGGGGCCCATTCACGTCTTCCTGAATGCACAAGGGTTTGGGAACTACACCTTTGACCATGTCACGCTGCCGGTAAGCATGCGCGCAACGCCGACTGTCACTCGAACCGTTCTTGCTGCGGGCAACCTGTTTCAGGGTGACCAGAATTTTGCCGTCGCATCCGCGCTCAACGCAAACCTCTTGCAATTTTACGTAAGGGCAAACGCAGGCGGCGAATGCTACGCGACTTTCGGCAAGGTGGAGTGCGACGCTGAGTTCTATTCCTGAGGCGACCGCAAGTTTGAGGCCGGTTAGCGCTGTCTGCGCCGCAACTCGACTCTACAGGATAAAGCGACTATCGCTGCCACCGCGAAGCGGCTAGGGCAGCTTTGCGTAGACGCTAGAGCACTTTCAGTGAATTCCGATTCACAGGATGTACAGAGAGGGTAATCGGCTGACAGTTCCGCGTTCGGAGCGGGCTCTCAGGCT
>ERZ761609.3436-NODE-3436-length-10413-cov-58.384630_pt1 | contig 10413 bp, 6 predicted proteins | sample MGYA00511163_ERZ761609 | MGnify/ENA primary metagenome ERZ761609 (study PRJEB28899, sample SAMN02445070) | bioreactor sludge metagenome | biome: EBPR sludge | place: Australia: Brisbane, Thorneside Wastewater Treatment Plant | collected 2011-12-16 ... | reverse complement strand
GACCACCGAGATCTACACTCTTTCCCTACACGACGCTCTTCCGATCTCGGCGGGGGTGGAGCGGATGTACCGGGAGGGGCGGCCGGAGGTATTGATTCATCTGGCGGCGGTGGTGGGGGGGATTGGGGCGAACCGGGAGAATCCGGGGCGGTTTTTTTATGAGAACGCGATGATGGGGTTGCTGCTGATCGAGGGGGCGCGGCGGCATGGGGTGGAGAAGGTGGTGGTGGCGGGGACGATCTGCGCGTATCCGAAATTCGCGCCGGTGCCGTTTAAGGAAGAGACGTTGTGGGATGGATACCCGGAAGAGACGAATGCGCCGTACGGGGTGGCGAAGAAGAGTATATTGGTGATGGGGCAGGCGTACCGGCAGCAATATGGGTTGAATGTGGTGCATTTGATGCCGGTGAATTTGTATGGTCCCCGGGATAATTTCGATTTGCAGGCATCGCATGTGATTCCGGCATTGATCCGGAAGTGCGTGGAGGCGAAGGAGAGGGGGGAGGAGCGGGTGGAGTGTTGGGGGGATGGATCGCCGACGCGGGAGTTTTTGTATGTGGAGGATGCGGCGGAGGGGTTGGTGCGCGGGGCTGAGGTGTATGACGGGGCGGAGCCAGTGAATCTGGGGAGTGGGGAAGAGGTGACGATCCGGTCGCTGGCGGAGATGGTGCGGGGGGCGACGGGGTACGAAGGGGAGTTGGTCTGGAATCCGGAGCAGCCGAACGGTCAGCCGAGGCGGCGGTTGGATACGACGCGGGCGGCGGAGTGGCTGGGGTGGAAGGCGCGGGTGGGGTTGGCGGAGGGGTTGGGGCGGACGGTGGCGTGGTATTTTGGGGGGCGGGTCCCGGCGTCACCCTCAGCCTGAAGAACCTCTTCGGCGGGGTCTACGGTGGGGTCTGCGGCTGGCTGGGGAATACCCTGCACTCGCAGGGCATCGACAACTCCATCGTCGAACTCGCCGCCACCGACCCCGTCCAGCCCGTCATCGGCGATGGCATCGAGGCCATGGAAGGCGACGGACTCCTCCACGGTCCAGCCCGCCACCTCGGCTGTCTCGTCTTCGCCAACGACCCCCTTGGCGCCGACTCCGCCTGCTGCTCCCCAATGGAGATCAACCCCTCTGGCATCCGCCACCTCGCAGAAGCCGCCCGCCTCGGTAATCTCGACCCCAGCTAATGGGACCACCTCGGAGAAGCCGCTGCCCCGGTGCGGCGGACCTTTCGACTGCTGGTGGGGATGTGGTTCGCGTGCGTGAGGAGAGCGCCAACGTCACCGCGCACACTTCGCGTTCCCAAAGTGCCAGGAGTTGCGGCCCCGCTTGGGGGAGATACGCAGGTTTGCCGTGGCGGGCGGCGCATCCGTCGATCCTCTACCACGGCGCGGAGGTCGAGTTCACTGGTGACAGTGACAACGATGTGGGCCAAGCGATTATCAAGTAGCTATTCGTGGACGAACGTCAAAAAGCCGGGTCTCATGCAGATCATCACCTCTGAAGTGTTCTATCAGGCAACAACCGGGACGATTTGCCCGGCGGCGGCTTCGCAGGAAGTTTCAAATGAAAGGGAACGCCTCTGCTCGACAAGCTCTCCAGTTTTCCAGGTCCTCCCTCCGCCCGGCGAGGCATTGAGATCATCGCACTAACGCGTGGGGCCGATGGACAATGGGAGTGGGGCACCTCGGAGAAGTTGGATTAAATGGTCACCGGGCGGAAATTCGATCACGGCGTGTCCGGCCCACAGGCCCTTCACGAATCCGACGAGCGGTTCCACCTGCTCCACCACGAATTGCAAAGTTCCGTCACTCGTGCGGAGAGCGATGTGGGCGGGAATGCGTTTGCCGTCCTCCTCGACAATCGCTCCATCCGGCAGTTCGCTCATAATCGGGCCGAGGCCGGTAAAAAAGAACGTGACGCGGGAACCACTGGGTGCCGGGTTTTCCGGTGAATTCAGCGTACCGTCTTCGTTGCGGATGTCCGGATAGAGAGCCGGCCGGTCGGGCACCACCTGGACAAAGGCGGACGCCTGTTCTCCTCCGCCGGTCCGGACCTGGACGGTGGCCAGGGTGCGCCCCCACATCGCTGACGGAACGATCGACACTACGAACCCTCGGCCCACCGCCATGATGGGCGCCGCGATACCGTCCCAATGGACTTCCACACCTTCGAGTTCAAGCGGCAGGGGTGCGGCGGGAGCGATCCAAAGGTTCACCTCGTTTTGGGGCTCGAAGCGGGCGATTTCGATTCGGACGATCTCGCCGGGCGAGACCGGCCCCGGACTCGCCGAAGGCGCGAAAGCGTTCACCACGCGTTCAATGCTGAGAGGACTGGCCGGGGGCGCCATGCGGAGCAGCCAAGTCCACGGTGGTTGGGCGGAAGAGGACCAGAAGTCTCCCAGATTCGCCGCAAATAATGCGCTTCCATCCGGGAGGCCGGCTACGCCGGCGGGGTCAGCGGTCATGACGTAGGACGCCTCGGTCCACTCGCCCCGGGCGGTGGACAGGCGGGCGTAGAAGGGTTTCTTCTCACCCGCCGTGGGCGGCGTGCCGAGCACCGGGCCGGGGGAGGGCAAGGGGTCCGAGTATCCCTGGCCGGCCAGCAGCAGATCGCCGTTGCGATCGAGCGCCAGGTAAGAAAGCTCCTCACGGCACGCGCCGCCGAACAGCCACTCGGCCGCGGGTTGCTCCAGGCTCGCCGGAAACTGCATCACCGAGATGTCGGCCATCCAGTAGTGGCGGTCGATGTATCTGCCCCTCCATCCCGAATAGTGCGGGCAATCGGTGTTGATCCGGCCGGCGTAGACCGGATTGAGCAAGGAGGCGGTCCCGGCGACGAAGACGAAGTCCTGGTCATCGATGACGATCCCTCCGGGGTCATTCGGCAGCCAGCGCGCGGCGACGAGTTCGCCGGTCCGGCTGAGTTTGAGCAGGTTCGCCTGGTCGGGGAGCCCTTCCGGGATGGACTGGCCGGGGAAACCCGAGTATTCGAACGATCCGGTGAAATAGGCGTTGCCTTCGCTATCGGCCGCAACCGACCGGATGGGAAGGACACTCGCGCGGGACCTGCCCAGGAGGCGCCCATGCAGGATGTCGAGGCCGCGGGCGTCGAGGCGAAGCAGGAAATCCCAGGCGACAGCGGACGGCGAGGCGAGCGGAGGCAGCGTGTAGGGGGCGTCCGTGACAGCACGGGCCGTGGAGGAACCGGCCACGAGCAGTTCGCCGCCCGGTGCATGGGCGACGCCGCTGATGGTGGTCTCGCCGAGGAGGATGCTGCGTTCCAGCCGGCCGGCGTGGTCGAGGCGGGCGACGAAGGAGGAAACGGGAGCGGCTCCATTGTGGCGTGCGGCAACCGCGGGAAAGTCCAGAGAGCGCGTGAACCCGGCGACGAAGACGGTGCCGTCCGGGCCGATGCGGATCGCCGTGGCGCTGTCGTCGGCCGCTCCGCCAAGGTAGGTGGAGAACAGGAGGCGTCCTGCTGGATCGAGTTTGGTGACGAAGCCATCCCGGGTGACCAGAGCGGAGCCGTAAACGACGCCGGGCCTCGCCGCATCGAACGCGATCCCATTCAGCAGCCTGGGTGGGTCGCCCGAAGTCCACGTCAACCCGCCATCCTCGGTGACGAAGAGCGATGACGGCTCGGCGACAATGTTACCGGCACTGACGATGAAGCGACGGGGGTCGAACGGATCCGAGGCGAATGCCCGGATAGGGGTCTGGCTCGGGATGACGGGCAGGTTGAGTCTTCGCCACGTGGCGCCGTTATCATCGGTGGCCTGAACCTCGCATTCGGTCTGCACGAGCCAGCCTCCGGGAATATCTTTGCGACTGATGAAGCCGCGAAGGTAGCCGCAGCCGCTCTCATAGGGCAGCTTCTCCCACGTCTTCCCGGCGTCCCGCGTCAGAAAGACTTCCTCGAAGGCGGAGGCGGCCATCCACACATCGGCCTGAGTGGAGGACAGCGCCAGGTAGCGGTACTGGGTTGCGGCTTCCAGTTTCTCCCAACTGGCGCCGGAATCGCTGGAGACGAAATAGCCTGCATCGCCCCCGAAGTAGTGCAGGATGCGGCCGGGGCGCTGGGGATCGAGATGGAAATAGGAGGTGTAGACATTACACGCGGCCTCGTTCCCAGGACATCCGGCAACGGTCACCCAGTTTGCGCCGAAATCGGTGGAGCGGAGCAGCCGGGGTCCCGATGTGGCATAGACCACCCCGGGGCGGGCGGGATCCCACTGTGGCCCCTGTACGCCGCCGGAGGTGGGGAAGCCGGTTTCGGGACCAAGCATGGACCAGGTGGCACCGCCATCCTCGCTGCGGGCCATTTCGCTGATGGCGGAGGCCAGCAGAAACCGGCCGTCTTGGGGGCTGGCCGCGGGGGCGTGTCCGCCAGAGTGGGAATGGAAGGGGCCCAGTTGCGACCAGGTCTTGCCGCCGTCGCGGCTGATCACAAAGACACCGCCGGCATGCCGCGTCTGAGCCGCGTCCTTCAGGGGAAAGTCGGTGGAGGTTGTTTCGCCGGCGAGGTAGATATTGCCCTCACGATCCGTCGTGATCGCGTTGATTTTCTCCCGGCCATTTCCCGCAAAGGTGTGCAGAATTCCGAGACCATCGCCCGCGAAAGCCGGTCCCGCCAAAGCCAGAAAGGCGAGTAATCTCAACATAGAGGCCCTCAATCCTGCGCCGCGCCGAGCGCGAGCCACGTACTGGCGTGGTTACACTCTGCTTCGATTCTAAGGCAGACGCGTGTCAATGCAAAGGACACCGATGCCCGAAATACCCACTTGGAGGCGCCTGACGGTTGCCGTCCACGCGGCCCAGTACCTCCTGCGTGGTTTTCTCCGGAGACCGCATGAACCATCGCAAGGAATCGTACAGGGCGGCAGTCCGGGCTATACAGAGTCCGGGCCACTCGTAGTCAGGGGCAAAGAGTCATGTTCCCTTGACCGGCCTCACTGCCTCACATCCACGTGCGATGAACCTCAACTCCCCGTGCAATCTGTCCGGCTTTCTCCCGCCAACCCCTCGCTCCAATAACCCCAGCACACTCGGCGTCTTCACCGCCAGCCCCTGATCCGGATACCCATTCAGCACGCGCCACCCCCGCTTGGCCGGCGGGAGCTTGCCGTAGGGGATGTGGTCGGGGTCAAAGCCGTCAGCCTGAGTCGTCCCACCGCACTTTTTTGAAGAAGAATCCGATTTCCGCAGCAGCCACGCCCGGCGGAACCGCTTTTGCGCCGGTGCGATGGATGCACGCCACATCCATGGCGCCGGGCCTCGATATCGCCTTCTTCACGAATCGGGAGGCTTCGAACACCGAACCGCATGAATTGGGAATGGACGAAATCCCGCAAGGCCAGGCACTAAGTGCTGCACAGCCTGCCCGCGCCCCCGCGGTGACCATCACCCACGTCAAGGCCAGCCTCTGACGGATCAGGAACGAGTTCGAATTCCTGAGAAAGGTGCTCTGGGACGGGTCAGGCGGACCGCATGCGAAATGCGCCGAAGATCTCTCCGATGTCCATCACGCGCCGGGAAAGAGACTGGGCTCAGTGGCGAGGCGGGGTCGCTAACCCTCTTCGCGAAGAGTCACGGACGGATCGAGCCGTGCCGCGCGACGCGCGGGAAGCAAGCCTGCCAGTACTCCAATGGACGCCATTGCCGCACACGCGATGAGAAACGCCAGGGGATCCAGGGGGGAGACGCCAAAGAGCAGCGACTTTGCCAATCGAGTGAGCGCGAAGGCGCCTGCCGACCCAATGACCAGGCCGATCAGCACCAGCTCGGAAGCGTCCCGGAGGACGTATCGCACGACATCCTTCGACCGTGCGCCGAGAGCCATTCGAATGCCCATCTCCCGGCGGCGCTGGTTCACTGTCTGAGAGATCACGCCGTAGAGTCCGATAGCGGCGAGGAGAGCAGCGATTCCCGCGAAGATCCCGATCAACCATGCTGGCCGGCTGGCGCCGGCAAGCGTACGTTCACGCACCTCCCGCATGGTTGCGATCTCGCCGACCGGCAGATGCGGATCGACGGCGCGAAGCGCTTCACGAACTCCGGCAACCACGGAGCCGGAATCGAGGCCGCTGCGGACAATCAGCTTCACCCCGTCGGTGGGAACCTGAGAAAGCGGCACATACACGACGGCCGGGTGAGGTACTCCAGGAGCCGCCACGCGTTCGTTGCGGATCACACCGACGATTTCGACCTGCTCCGTCGTGGCGCGCTTATCGCCGTAGACAGGGCAGTACAATCCGACGGTCAGACCGACGGGGTCGCGGACGCCGGCGACTTCGGCAAGTCGCGCCGCGAGAACCTCATTGATCGCGATCACGCCGGGGGATCCGTGGCGGTCCCGCCCGGCAATGAACCGGCCTTTCAGTAGGGGGATGCCAAACGCGTCCAGGTAGCCAGCATCGACCCGCTTGAAGCGGACTTTGACCGGCGCCTCCTGACCGGCAACCTCGATGGCCTCTCCGTTGCCGATCCAATGCAAAGGCAAGTGGGTGGACAACGACGCCTGCGATACGCCGGGAACCGCGATGACGCGGTCGCGCAGGGACTCGAAGAACAATGCCGCAGCATCGGGTGTCGGGTAGGCCTGCAAGGGCAGGTTGAGTGACATCGTGACCACGTTTTCGATGCGCACGCCCGTTTCGACAGCCCGCAGGTTCAACAAACTTCGGAACAGCAGGGAGGCGCCACAGACCAGCACCAATGACAAGGCGACTTCGGCGACCACAATGGACCGCCGCATGCGATGATGGCCGCCCGACGATCCACGCGAGGCCTGGTGCAGCGACGAACCGATGTTGGCCGCGGAGATCTGCATGGCTGGCAGTCCCCCGATCAGCAGGACCACAAGCGAAACGATCGCGCCCGCAAACGCCAGGGCGCGATAATCCAGGTCGAGGGTCGCCGTATACGGGACCATTTCCGCCAGGAACGGCGTAGCCGTGCTGACCAGGAGAGAGGCCAGCGCCCATCCAGCGGCGCCACCCAGCACTGCCAGTACAAGAGTTTCGGTCAGCAACTGAGCTCCGAGGCGGGATCGAGAGGCGCCCAGCGCCGTCCGGATCGCCATTTCTTTCCGGCGGGCGGCACCCTTGGCAAGGAGCAGGTTGGCGATGTTGGCGCACGCGATCAGCAGCACCAGGACGACGGCGCCAAACATCAGGTACATCGACTGGCGGAGATGGTCGCCAAACAAGAGCTTCTGAACCGATTCCACCTCCACGAGCCAGGTGTGTTTGTGCGAAGGGGTGACATCCCGAAGGGCCTCGGCGATCCGCCGCATTTCATCCCGGGCCTGGAGAGGCGTCAGATCCGGCCGTAATCGGCCATGCACCGTCAGCCAGTGCATTCCCCGTTTGTACTGGCCCTGCTGAATCACCAGCGGCTTCCAGAATCGTGTTTCTTCGCTGCGATCGAATGCTCCCGGCCGAAGGACGCCGATGACTTCATGGGATTGGCCGTCGAGGATCACCCGGCGGTTCACGATCCCGGGATCCGCGCCGAAGACCGTCTCCCACGCCGCATTGCTCAATACGATGACGGAATCGTTGCCGGGTTCTTCATCGCGAGGCAGGAAGGTGCGCCCCATCCGCACGCCGACGTCGAAGACACGGAAATAATCGGATGTCACCGCACGCCCGTCCAAGCGCACCGGATCGCCAGCGCCGGTGAGCGCCATCGAAACGGGTGATTCGGCGCCCATCGCTTCGAAGGCTGTCGACAGGCGCCGCCAGTCGAGGAAGTCTGGCGCGCTGGTGGCATTCGAGACACCGGGACGCGGAGCTTCCCAGATGCGGACGATCCGATCAGGATCTGTGAAAGGAAGCGGTTTCAGAATCACTGCATCGAGGAGGCCGAACATGGCCACGTTCGCGCCGATGCCGAGTGCCAGTACGCCCACCACGATGGCGGTGAAGCCCGGATCGCGTCCCAAACCCGCCACTCCGTAGCGAACGTCCCGCCATACATTCTCCAGCCAGCGGAAACTCCTGCGGTCGCGGTGCTCTTCTTTCATGGACTCGATGCCTCCAAACAGTCTTCGGGCCGCGCGCCGGGCTTGATCCGGGGACATGCCCGAAGCGAGAGCGTCCCTCTCCGCCAATTCCAGGTGGGCCGCAATCTCGCCTTCAAGCTCGGCGTCGAGCTGCCGCTTGCGGACAAGTGCCATCAGCCGGGCGAATATACGGTGGAGAGTCACGGCGTAGCTCCGAGGAACCGGGCAACCAGGGCGGTGGTCTTCTCCCAGTTGGCAATCTCCACCGCAACCTGTTTGCGGCCAGACTCAGTGAGCGAGTAGAACTTGACCTTCCGGTTGGTCTCCGAGACACCCCACGTCGTATCGATCCAGCCCTCCTGCTGAAGGCGAATCAGCGCGGGATAGATGGAGCCCTGGCTGAGTTGGAGGGATTCGCCGGACACCTGTTCGATGCGGCGAGCGAGGGCATATCCATGCAGGCGGCCCATGGTCTCGAGGGTCCTCAGAATCAGGAGGTCCAGGGTGCCGTAGGGGATTTCCGATTTATCTTTCGACATGTCGACTCCAGACAGCTATAGAGTATGCCGATAGCGGCGGCATGTCAAACGATTTCTGTGCAGTGACCCTACCGGGGCGTGGTTTGTGTTGTTGTCTCTGCCGGACCATGGGGCCTGGCGTGCCCGGCCTGCCCGCGGTGCGCCAGAGGTCTGGGCTCGCGGGCTACCTGGCCGCCGGGTCGACCGTGAATCGCTGGTGGATGGGGGAGGAGGCAGGGAGGTGGGTCGACTGATAGACCTTGTTGAGGTCGCGGCCGTGAGAATCCGTCACTGAGATTCGGAATTTCCGATTGACGGGGACATGGAAGCGCGCGGTCGTTTGCTCTTCCCAGATGGATTGCCGGGCAAGCCATGGGCGTCCGCCCGGTTCGATGGGCTCACCTTCGATCAGGATGCTGGCGGTGGTCATGGGGGTGCCATCGGGGAAGCGGACCTCGACGGAGACGGGGCGGAGAGCGACCGGGGGGCCGGCGATGAGGTCGATGCCGGTGGCGTGCATGCCGGCCGCTTTGATTTCGATGGTTTGGGCCTGGGCGCGGGTTGCGCCGTTGGGGTAGTAGGTGGATTCGCGAGGGTCTGAGCCAAAACGCGTCTGGTGCGGGCCATTCGGGTTGAAGACGAGCAGGTACCGGCCGAGGGGCACGTTCTGGAAGTGAAACTGGCCGCTGGAAGGTTCAAAATCCTCACCGCGCCAGCGGTCCTTGTCGCTCTGGGGAGAGGAGACTCGATCGAGATCGATCAAGCCCACCTGACCCTTCTTCAAGGGGCGGCCTTCTGGATCTTTGACGCGGCCAGAGATGGAACTATTGGATAGCAAACCGAAATCGTGAACAGTACACCCTCCCGAGTGAGGAACGCCCACACGCGCCCGGACGGGACGATAGGGCGCGAGGTCAGCATGGACAGAGTAGTTGCCGGGTTCAGGCACGGGAAGTTCATACCTGCCCTGGGCATCGGTGGTGGTGGAAATGCGTTTGCCGCCGGCGATGGTCCAGACTGTCACGCCTTGCAGCGCCCGGCCGTCACCTTCGCTGAGAAGGTAATCCACAAGGTCAGAATCGTCGCGGCTGACCGCGCCAATGAGGCCGCGGATGGAGAGGCCGGGGTTTCTAACGTAGCGGCGGAGGTACGGGATGTTGTCTTGCTCGTACTCGACTTCGCGTCCGGAGAAGCAGCCGCCGTCCGCGAGTTGTCCGTTCTTGGTGTAAGGAGTGACAAGGTAGGTCCGGCCGGGGAAGTAGGGATTTGGGCCGCACATACCGTAGACGGAATCCGTTGCCATGTCCACAAACCTCGTACCCGGCGCGAGTCCCCGCAAGGCTTCGATGACTTCGAACCGGACCGTTGTGGCGGGCGTGTACCAGGGGTTGATGCGCAGGGAGTCGACGCCGCCGGCGATAACCCGCCCGATGAAGATGACCGGTAGAGCGGACCGATAGCATTCGGTCAAACGTATGCACGAGCAGGCGGCCGCAAGCTGCGCCGAGAGCAGAAGCAGCACGAGGGCATTCAGCATGATCCGAGTTTATCCGGGCGGCGGGTGCGGGGGCGAGGTGCCGGGATGGGGCTTGGGCGGTTATCCTGAAGCTATACCGGCTGGGTGAGAAATTCCAAGGAGACTGTGGATGAAACTGGGACGAGGATTGGTGTTGCTGTCGCTCGTGTGCGGCGCGATTTGGGGGCAGGAGAATGTGGGAGGGCTGAAGGCGGAGTCGAATCTGCCGTTCGAGATGAAGACCGTCTCGACGTTCGGTCTGCCGTGGCGGATTGCGTTCCTTCCGGATGGGCGGATGCTGGTGACGGAGAAGATTGGCCCGATCTGGCTGGTTTCGGCCGAAGGGGAGAAGATTGCACCGCTGGGCGGGACGCCGCCGGTCT